>Ga0302314_10022805_pt1 | contig 10249 bp, 7 predicted proteins | sample III_Palsa_N2_3_FD_200533 | JGI IMG/M metagenome (GOLD analysis project Ga0302314, IMG submission 200533) | Peat permafrost microbial communities from Stordalen Mire near Abisko, Sweden - III_Palsa_N2_3 | ecosystem: Environmental > Terrestrial > Soil > Palsa > Peat permafrost | place: Sweden... | reverse complement strand
AAACGCCAACAGCGGTCGGCTCCGGCTGATTCCCGCCCCGGTTCCCGCTCTGATTCCCGCCTCCGTTCCCGCTCGGGTTCCCGCCCTGGTTCCCGCTCGGGTTCCCGCTCCGGCGGCCGGACGCGAGTACCTCGCGCAGGTGCCGCCGCACCACCGGCAGTGCCTCGGCGATGCCGACGTCCCGGCCCAGCTCGGTGCTGAGCGAGCCCACGCCCGCGTCGCGGATGCCGCAGGGGATGATCCGGTCGAACCAGGTCATGTCCGGATCGCAGTTCAGCGCGAAGCCGTGCATGGTCACCCCCCGGGCGACCCGCACCCCGATCGCGGTGAGCTTGCGGTCGTCGCCGCGCTGACCGGCGTTGGACGGCGCGTACTCCGGGCCGGCCAGCCGGGGGTCCAGGCCCAGCTTGGCGCCCATGCGCAGGGTCAGCGCGCCAATGTTCACCACCCGGTCCTGGTCCGGGACCGCGCCCGGCAGCTCCTGGCCGAGCACCCACACTCCGCTGCGGCCCTCGATCCGAGTGGTGCCGACGCCGAACTCGGCGCAGGCTCGGATCAGCGCCTCCTCCAGCCGACGGACATGGGCGACCACGTCCAGGGGCTCGGCGAGCTTGATGATCGGGTATCCGATCAGCTGGCCGGGGCCGTGCCAGGTGATCTCGCCACCTCGGGTGACCTCCACCACCGGGGTTCCGTCCAGCGGGCGGTCCTCGGGGCGGGTGCGCCGACCGGCCGTGTACACGGGGGGGTGCTCCAGCAGCAGCACGGTGTCCGGGATCTCGTCGGCGACGCGCAGCGCGTGCAGCCGCTGCTGCTCGACCAGGGCCTCCTGGTAGGGGACGGCCTGCTCGCCGGTCCCCAGGTGCACAAACCGCAGCTCGTCGCTCACCGCGTGTCGCCCTTCCCGCTGGTGGTTCTCCTGCTGGCATCTCTTGCAGGCAACTGTACGGCTGGCAACTGTACGGCTGAGCGAATCGGACTATGGACTGCGGACCATGGGCTATGGACTATGCGATGACAGATATTGAAATCTGTCAGTGCATAGTCCATAGTTGTCATCACGCACTCGAAAGGATGTCCCTCATGAACCAGCGCCAGCTCGGCACCACCGGCCCCCGCGTCTCCGCCATCGGCCTCGGTGCCATGGGCATGTCCGGGATGTACGGCCCCTCCGACGAGGCCGAGTCCATCGCCACCGTCCACGCCGCCCTGGACGCCGGGATCACCCTGATCGACACCGGCGACTTCTACGGCATGGGCCACAACGAACTACTCATCCGGGACGCCCTGCGCAGCAGCGGCCGGGACCGCGGCGAGGTCGGCATCAGCGTCAAGTTCGGCGCCCTGCGCGACGCGGACGGCGGCTGGCTGGGCAACGACGCGCGGCCGGCGGCGGTCAAGACCTTCCTTGCCTACTCACTGCGCCGGCTCGGCACCGACTACGTCGACATCTACCGTCCGGCCCGGCTGGACCCGAACGTCCCGATCGAGGAGACGATCGGCGCCATCGCCGAGCAGATCGAGGCCGGGCACGTCCGGCACATCGGACTGTCCGAGGTCGGCGCGGAGACGCTGCGCCGCGCCCACGCCGTGCACCCGATCGCCGACCTGCAGATCGAGTACTCGCTGATCTCCCGGGGCATCGAGTCCGAGATCCTGCCGGTGGCCCGCGAGCTGGGCATCGGCATCACCGCCTACGGCGTGCTCTCGCGCGGGCTGATCAGCGGCCACTGGAGTGCCGACCGGCCGCTGGCCGCCGGGGACTTCCGTGGGGTCAGCCCGCGCTTCAGCGGTGACAACCTGGGCACCAACCTGGCCCTGGTGGAGGCGCTGCGCGCGGTCGCCGACGCGGGCGGCGTCAGCGTCGCCCAGGTCGCCATCGCCTGGGTGCTGGCCCAGGGCGAGGACATCGTCCCGCTGGTCGGCGCGCGCCGACGGGAGCGGCTGACCGAGGCCCTGGGCGCGCTGGACGTCAAGCTCGGCGCGGCCGACCTGAAGGCCATCGAGGCAGCGGTCCCGGCGGGGGCGGCGGCGGGCGACCGGTACATTGCTGCGCAGATGGCCCACCTGGACAGCGAGAAGTAGGGCGGGACGGGGCACGGCACAGGGAGAGGCGGACGGTAGCGGTCATGGCGGAGGCAGCGCTCACCAGGGAGCACATCCTGGAGACGGCGGAGGACGTGCTGCGCCGCTTCGGCCCCGCCAAGGCCACCGTGGTCGACGTGGCGCGGGCCCTGGGGGTCAGCCATGGCACGGTCTACCGGCACTTCCCCAGCAAGGCCGTGCTGCGCGCGGCGGTCACCGAGCGCTGGCTGGACCGCGCCCACGCGGCGCTCCCGGCGGTGGCCACCGGTCCGCAGTCGCCGGACCGGCGGCTGCGGCTCTGGCTGGAGACGCTGTTCGAGGCCAAGCGGCACAAGGTCCTGGACGACCCGGAGCTGTTCGCGACCTTCACAGTGCTCGCGGACGAGAGCAGTGCTCTCGTCCGCGAGCACTGTGACGCCATGGAAGCGCAGCTCTCGCTGATCATCGCCGAGGGCCAGGACGACGGGCTGTTCGCCGCCACCGGCGACCCCAGGACGCTGGCGCATTCGGTCTTCCAGGCCACCGCCCACTTCCACGACCCGGGCTACGCTGCCAGTTGGTCCGGGCCGACCGCCGCCGACGATCTCGGCAGGCTGATCGACCTGCTGCTGCGGGGTCTCGCCCGAGGCTGAGGTCAGCTGTCGCGGGCGCGGCCGAGGGCGCGCGCTCCGGCGCGCCGCGCAGGGCCCGCGTTGTCCCCAGAACGGGCGAGTGTTGTCACTCGATCGGACGAACGCAATGTCGTACTCGGCCATTCGGGGCAAATGCTCGCTACATTCACGCCGTTCCCGTAGGGAGCTCGCGGCGTACCCCGGGGAGCATCCCCCGGGGCGCGGCAGGCACCCGGAAGGTGTGTGTGGCATATGCCCCAACGGCCAGTAACCGACCGGCCGACGACCGAGCCCCGTCCGGACCGCCCCGCGGTACCGGACCGGTCCCGACCCGTCGACCAACGGATCAGCCCGCCCCGGGCTCTGGAGTCACCCGCGAGCCCGGCCGGCCCGGTCGGCGCCGCGGCGAGCCCGGGCTCACCCCGGTCCGCCGCCCCCGGCCGTCCGCAAGAACAGCGTCCGCACGACCAACGACCGGGTGACCAACGACCCGGCGACCCGCGCCCGCAGGACCAGAGGTCGCAGAACCAGCGGCTCTCGGCCCTGATCGAGGAGGCCGGCTTCTCCCACGCCGGACTGGCCCGCCGGGTCGACCAACTCGGCATCGAGCACGGCCTCGACCTGCGCTACGACAAGACCTCGGTGACCCGCTGGCTGCGCGGACAACAGCCCAGGGGCGCCACCCCCGCGCTGATCGCCGAGGTGTTCACCCGCCGCCTGGGCCGTCGCCTGTCCGCCCAGGATCTCGGGCTGGACGCCTGCGCCCCGGTCTACGCCGGGCTTGAGTTCGCCGAGTCGCCCGCCGAGGCGGTGGACATCGTCAGCAGCATGTGGCGCAAGGACACCGGCGCCCACTCCGAACTGCGCCGGATCGCCTTCACCCCGGCCGGACTGGTCGTGCCCAGCCGCGACTGGCTGATCGGCCGCAGCGACGACCGGGTCGCCCGGGAGACCTCGCACGACCTCGGCGTACCCGCGCCCGCCCGCCCGCTGCTGCGCCCGGGCGGCGCGCCCGCCGCGCACCCGCCGGGGGCCGTCCCGCCGCAGTCCCGTCGCCCGCTGGTCTCCGGGCCCGGGTCGGGGCTCGGGTCGGGGCCCGGCCTCGGCGGCGCGGGCGGCGGCGCCGGACTCGGCATCGGTACCGGGCCCGGCCTCGGCGGTGAGGCCGGGTCGGCCACCGGACAGCTGCCGCCGCCGCCCCCGCCGCGCGGCCTGCAACGGGTCGGCCGGGGCGATGTCGCCGCGGTCCGGGCCGTGGGCGACCTCTTCCGCTCGCTGGACAACGCCTACGGCGGCGGGCACGCCCGGCAGGCGCTGATCCGCTACCTGGAGAGCGAGGCCGAGCCGATGCTGCGCGGCCGCTACAACGAGGCCATCGGCCGCTCGCTGTTCGGGGCCGTCGCCGATCTCACCCGGCTGGCGGGCTGGACCTCGTACGACATCGGCGCGCACGGCCTGGCGCAGCGCTACTTCGTCCAGTCGCTGCGGCTGGCCCAGGCCGCCAACGACCGGCTCTACGGCGGCTATGTGCTGGTCACCATGAGCCGCCAGGCGGTCTACCTCGGCCACGGCCGGGAGGCCGTGCAACTGGCCAGGGTGGCCCAGCAGGGGGTCGGCGCGGTCGCGCCCAACACCGTCCAGGCGCTGATGCACGCCGCCGAGGCCCGCGGGCACGGCCTGATCGGCGACGCCCGCTCCTGCACCACCTCGCTGGTGCGGGCCGAGCGGGCCCTCCAGGCGGCCCGCCCCGGCGACGAACTGCCGGGCTGGGCCCGGTTCTTCGACGAGGCCCAGCTGGCCGACGAGTTCGGCCACTGCTACCGCGATCTGCAGCAGTGGCGGCCGTGCGCCCAGCACGCCGAGCGGTCGCTGCGGTTGCGCAGCGGCTCCTACGCCCGCAGCCGGGTGTTCTGCCGGACGGTGCTGGCCACCGCCCGGCTCGGCATGGGCGAGGTGGACGAGGCCTGCGCGGCGGCCACGGAGGCGCTGCGCGGGGCCTCCGAGATGCGCTCGCTGCGCGCGGTCGAGTACCTGCGCGAATTCAGCCGCAAACTCGCCCCGTACCGGGGCAACGCCTCGGTCCGGGCCTTCGAGGAGGCAGCCCACGGCGCAGGAGTGATCTGACCCGCCCGCTCGCCCGGGGCCCCGCCACTGGGTCCGCCAGGCGGTCGGGCGGTGACGGGCGGTCAGGCGGCGAGGCCTGGGGCGGCGGTCGCGCGGGCCACGCCCAGGTCCTGGAGGACGGCGGCGGCCGTGCGCCGACCGGAGGCCAGCGCGCCCTGGGCGCTGCTGGTCTCCCGGTGGTCGCCGCAGACGTACAGGCCGCTCAGTACCCGCACCGGGCGACGGAAGTGGTGCGGCGGCGGCATCGCGGGCAGGGCGTCCGGCAGGTGGCGTACCGCCAGGAACTCCCAGCCGCCGCTGTCCACCCCGTACAGCCGCCCCAGGCGGCGGCGTACCAGCGGTTCCAGCGCCCGTGGGCCGTCCGGGCCGAAGCCGCGGCGGCCGAGGACGGTGGAGGCGATCAGCGACGCGCCCCCGGGCGCGTAGGAGCCGTCGATCTCGCTGAGGACCAGCGCGTGCGACAGCGGGCTGGACCCGTCCGCGTCCAGCAGCAACTGCGGCTCCGGGCGCGGGGACTCGGCGGCGGCGTGGTAGTACGTGGTGACCGGGTGGTACTCCGGCTGGTGCAGGCCGGGCAGCAGCTCTCCGGCGCGGCGGGCGTCGGTGGCGACCACCATCGCCCGGCAGCCGAAGCGCCCGTGCCGCTCGGTGTCCACCCCGTCCGCCGACACCGCGTGCACCGACACGCCCAGCCGGACCGTCCCTGGCGGCAGGCCCTCGGCGAGCTGCCGGGGCACGGCCGAGACGCCGTTCGCCGGCAGGCACAGCCGCCCCCGGGCGTAGCCGCGCAGGGCCAGGTCCGCGACCCGGCTGCTGGTCCCCAGCGCCGGGTCGCCCAGCAGGGCCACCAGCAGCGGACGGATGAAGCCGTCCAGGGTCCGGGCCGGGATGCCGCGCTCGGCCAGCGCCCGGGCCGAGGTGTGCTCGGGGCGGGCCAGCAGCTTGGCCGTCGGCGTGGCAGCCAGCCGGGCCAGGGCCGCGCCCAGCCGGGCCCGGTCCCAGGGGCCGCCGATCGGCGCGCCGCCGGTGCCGAGCGCCAGCCGTGGCCCCCGGGGCAGGCCCACCTGGTACTCCCGGCCCCGGCGGTGCACCAGGACGTCGGGCGCGAGCGGACGCAGATCGAGCCGGGACAGGTCGAGGGTGTCGCCGAGGTCGGCGAAGGAGGTGTTGAGCAGATGGGCCCCGTGGTCGAGCCGGAACCCGTCCTGCTCGTACGCCGCCATCCGCCCGCCGACGCGGTCGCCGGCCTCCAACACGGTGACGCTCACCCCGGCGGCGATCAGCTCCCTGGCGGTCGCGAGGCCGGCCACCCCGGCGCCGACGATCACCACATCGGACAGGTGCCGGCGCGGCTGCCGCCGAGCCGCGACCTGTTGCACGGGCCGCGGGGGCACGGTCCGTTGCCGGACCTGGGCGGGTTGCAGCGGCAGCTGGGCGGGCTGGTGCTGTGGGGCGGGCGGCTGTTGTGCGGACAGCGGCGGCTGAGCGGAGTGCGGCTGCCGAGCGGGCAGCGGCTGAGCGGGCAACGGCGTTTGGGCGGGCGGCAGTTGCACGGGCTGAGGCGGCTGGGCGGACGGCGGCTGCTGGACGGGGTGCGGCTCCAGGGCGGACCGCCGCTGTGGGGCGGACTCCGGCTGCTGGGCGGGCAGCGGCTGTGCGGACTGCGACTGCCGGGCGGGGTGCTGCTGTGGGACGGGTGCAGGCACGGGGTGGCTCCCTCCGTGGCCACGACCCGTCGCACTGTCCACATCGTCCTGGTGTCCGCGGCGCCAGCCGTCGGCACTGGCTGTCGGCGCGGGTCGCTGGCCGGCTCCCAGGGGTGATGCCCCGTCAGTCGCCGGATCAGACCGGACATTCCCGTCGCCGCGCCGTATATGCCGACTTCGGTCACTGAGGGTGAACGAGTAGTGGGCAGGAGCGGCAGGTGGTCACCCAACGCTCCTATGCGCCCCCCGAATGCGACTCTGCGCCCACCCCGGACGGCCTACTCGCCAGTCACTCCCGCAGCCGGTGACGCTCGGCAACCGCCCCGCGCGCCCCGCCGACCCGCCGCCCTGACCCGCCGCCCCGCCGCTCCGCGCGCCCGGCCGTCCCGCGCGCCCCGCCGCTCCGCGCGACCCCGCGCCCCCCGCGCGTCCCGCCGATGCTGGAGGGGGCGGGTTCTCACGCCGCCGCGCGGATCGCCTGTTCGATCGTGGTGTGGTTGAAGCGGAAGCCGGAGTCCAGCAGCCGCCCCGGAACCACCCGGTGGCTGCCGATCACCTCCACCGCCATCTCGCCCAGCGCCGCCTTCAGTGCCAACTCCGGGACGTTGAACAACGTCGGCCTGTGCAGCACCTCGCCCATGGCGGCGGTCACCTCGTCGTTGGTCACCGGGACCGGCGCGGCCAGGTTCACCGGGCCGGTCAGCTCCGGGGTGTCGATGATGTGCCGCAGCGCGGCCACCTCGTCCCGCAGCGAGATGTAGGGCCAGTACTGCCGGCCGCTGCCGAGCCGCCCGCCCAGGCCCAGCTTGAACAGCGGGAACAGCCGCGCCCAGGCGCCGCCCTCGCCCGCTACCACCAGTCCGGTACGGGTGTGGGCCACCCGGATGCCGGCCTCGGCGGCGGGAGCGGTGGCCTGCTCCCACTCCACGCAGACCCGGGCCAGGAAGTCGCCGCCGGCCGGGGCGGACTCGTCGATGACCGCGCTGCCGGTCTGCCCGTAGTAGCCCACGGCCGAGCCGGAGACCAGCACCTTCGGCGGGCTGTCCTGGCCCGCCAGCGCCTCGGCCAGGGTCTGCGTGCCCAGCACCCGGCTGTCCAGGATCCGGCGCTTGTAGGCGGCGGTCCAGCGGCGGTCGGCGACGCCGGCCCCGGCCAGGTTGACCACCGCGTCCAGGCCCTCCAGCCGGGCCCGGTCGATCTGCCGCAGCGGGGGGTTCCAGCGGACCTCGGTGCTGCCGTCGGTCCGGTCGGCGGGGGCGCGCCGTACCAGTCGGACCACCTGGTGCCCGTCGTCCAGGAGAGAGCGGACCAGGGCTGAGCCGATGAGGCCGGTCGAGCCGGTGACTGCGATACGCATGGGCGCATCATCTCAGCCCGGCGGCGATCGTACGCTGGGAGCATGTCCGACACGCTGCTCACCCGCCCCGCCGTCACGGAGGACGGCCCGCGCCTGTACCGGCTGGACCACGACAGCTGGTCCACGCTCAGCGAGGTCTCCGAGCGCTCCGCCCCGCCCGGGCCCGACAGCACGCTGTTCGACGAACGGCACCAGCCGCAGGACTATCTGGTGGCGGAGCTGGACGGGGAGGTCGTCGGCTATGTCCGGCTGGTGCCGCCGACGCCGCTGCCGAGCAACGCCCACGTCCGGCAGATCTCCGGACTGGCGGTGGACCGCGCGGCCCGCCGCCGGGGCGTCGGCGCGACGCTGGTGGCGGCGGCGGTACAGCGGGCCCGCCGGGTCGGCGCGCGCCGGGTCACCCTGCGGGTGCTCGGCCACAACACCGGCGCCCGCAAGCTGTACGAGGCGGCCGGGTTCACGGTGCAGGGGGTCGCCCCGGAGGAGTTCTACCTGGACGGCCGCTACGTGGACGACGTGACCATGGGCCTGACCCTCTGAGCCTCCGACGACCCTCGGACCCTCTGACGACCCTCCGACCCTCGACCCTCCGACCCTCCGGCGGCCCTGCCCCTCTGACGCCCCGCCCCTCTGAGCCTCCAGGGGGACGGTGAGGCTCAGCCGCCGTAGCGCTCCCAGAGCCTGGGGAAACGTTCCTCCATCACCCGGGCGTCGTCAAAGTCGAACGCCCCACCCTGCGCCTCCACCGGCTCGGTCGGCCTCGGCGGCAGGCCGAGCTGCGGCAGCGGCATCCCGGTCAGCTGCTCGTGCGCGCGGTCCGCGGCGTCACCCAGCTCCTCGGCGTCGCCGTCGACCTCCTCGTCGAAGTCCGGGACCAGGTCGGCCAGTGCGTCCGGATCGGCCAGGGCTCCTTCGAAGACCTCTCGGCCCTGGCCGATCAGCCAGCAGCAGAAGAAGTCGAAGCTGTCGTCGCCCGCGCCGCCGAGCAGCAGGTCGGCCGCGCCCCACAGATCCCAGCGCCAGGCCCGGGCCAGGCGTGCCTCGAACAGCCGGGCGAAGTCGATCACGTCGTCGGGGGTGAGCCCCAGCAACCGCTCCACCAGCAGTTCGGCCTGATCGACCGGGTCCCCCTGGGCAGCCTCACGCGTCTCGTCGATCAGTTGCCAGAACTCAGTCTCGTCGGTCACACCACCAGCATCGCCTTCCACGCCGCCGCGCGCACATGAAATGCGCCGTGCGGGCACCGGCGTGCGCGCCCCGCAACGCACGCTGCCCCCGCCCCGCCGAGGCGGAACGGGGGCAGCGAGGGACTGCTACAGGCCGAGCTCGCCCTCGAAGGCGCCCTCTTCCAACCGGGCCTTGACGGTGCCCAGGAAGCGGGCCGCGTCCGCGCCGTCGACCACCCGGTGGTCGTACGACAGGGCCAGGAACACCATGTCGCGCACGGCGATGGTGGTGCCGAACTCCGCGCTCTCGACCACCACCGGGCGCTTCACCGTCGCGCCGATGCCGAGGATGGCGACCTGCGGCGGGGTGAAGATCGGGGTGTCGAACAGCGCGCCGCGCGAGCCGGTGTTGGTGACGGTGAAGGTGCCGCCGGACAGCTCGTCCGGCTTGACCTTGTTGTCCCGGGTGCGGGCCGCCAGGTCGGCGGTCTTCTTGGCGATGCCGGCGATGTTGAGGTCGCCCGCGTCGTGGATGACCGGGACCATCAGGCCGCGGTCGGTGTCCACCGCGATGCCGACGTTCTCGGCGCCGTGGTAGGTGATGGTGCCGTCGGCGTCGTTGATCGTGGAGTTGATCACCGGGTGCGCCTTGAGCGCCTCGGTGGCCGCCTTCACGAAGAACGGCATCGGCGAGAGCTTGACGCCCTCGCGGGCCGCGAAGCCGGCCTTGGCCTTCTCCCGCAGCCGGATGACGGTGGTGACGTCGACCTCGACCACGGTGGTGAGCTGCGCGGTGGTCTGCATCGCCTTGAGCATGTTGTCGGCGATGACCTTGCGCATCCGGGTCATCTTGACGGTCTGCCCGCGCAGCGGGGAGGCCTCGGCGATGGTCGGCGTCTTGGCCGGGGCGGACCCGGAGGCCCGGGAGGCAGCGGCGGCGCGGGCGGCCTCGGCTGCGGCCACAACGTCCTGCTTGCGGATCCGGCCACCGACGCCGGTGCCCTGGACCGAGCTCAGCTCGACGCCGTTCTCGGCGGCCAGCTTGCGGACCAGCGGGGTGACGTAGGCGTCGGCGCTCTCGGCGGCGGCCGGGGCGGCAGCCGGAGCAGCGGCCACCGGGGCGGCCACGGGGGCGGCCGGAGCGGCCACCGGAGCCGGGGCGGCAACGGGCGCGACCGGGGCAGCGGCGACCGGAGCGGG
>Ga0302314_10022803_pt1 | contig 10250 bp, 10 predicted proteins | sample III_Palsa_N2_3_FD_200533 | JGI IMG/M metagenome (GOLD analysis project Ga0302314, IMG submission 200533) | Peat permafrost microbial communities from Stordalen Mire near Abisko, Sweden - III_Palsa_N2_3 | ecosystem: Environmental > Terrestrial > Soil > Palsa > Peat permafrost | place: Sweden... | reverse complement strand
CGGATGCAGCCCAATTTAAGCTTGAGCGTGGGCGACGGCTCCTAGCCAGCTGTAGCGAAATGTTAATACAGCCTCCGGTGCTCGCGAACGGCCACGGCCAAGCCCCAGGCGTTTGGGCAGCCTGCGCAGCGGACCCCTTGGGCCGTCGATGGGCCAAGCGTCTCATATGCGCCTGACAATCTGCCGATCGCGAACCCTTGAAGCGCGAGCGCGGCCCGCGCCGATCGCACGCCTCCGGAAAGACGGAATCCGCTTTCGCGCGTTCCACAGTCCCGCGAGGCCACCTGCAAAGGAAGAACATGAAAACGCTAATTGGAGCGCTCGCCCTTACGGCGGCGATCGTCGCCGGGCCGGTCCTGGCGCAGGATACCGATGGGCCGCCACCCTCGGCTCCCCCCGCCTTGGCCTCCGTGCCCACCATAGACGTGATCCATTCGCGCGAGGCGCGTGACGGGGCCCGCATCCAGCAGGCCGTGGACGCGGGCGATCTCTCTCCGGGCGAGGCGCACCGCATCGGTGAAGAGCTGCGCAATATCAGAACGCAGGAAGCGGAGCTCGCCCAGCGGGACGGCGCGGACCTGAACGCGACCGATCGTCAGTTCATCAATGATCGCCTCGACCAGCTCGGCCGGTCGATCCACTGGATTCGTGTCCGCGAACAAGACCGTTGGTGAACCGAGGGGCGGTCGCCATGGCCGCCCCGTCGCCTTTGCTCAGCCTCCGTCGTCAGCCGGACAGGTGGCCATCATCGGAAGGGATCGACGCGTGTCTGCTCCGAGCCGAACGCGGCGCCTCCTAAGAGGCGAGTAATATTGCAGGTTTAGAAATAATGTGGCCACAATTGCCGTATTGGGCCGCTAGAGCCCATTGGGACGAAACAAGATGGACATCGTATGGGCGATCGGCGCGGGCGGGGCGCTTTACTTCCTGGCCGCCTTCATCATCTCGGGCGTCGCGGGGCGACCTTAGTCCGCGATATCGAGGTCTAACGCGCAAGGGGGCCGCCGCGGCGGGGCGGGCCGGGGGGCATCCGCTTGAGAGCCAACCTTCTTCAGCGCCGGGGATAGATGGTGCGCTGTCCTTCTCGCGTCCTTGCAGGATGGGGCGAGCTAGCTTTCCATTAAGGCCAAGCCGGTAGGGTTAGCCGGCACCATTCGTCAGGAGGCCCTCTCATGTTGGGCTTGTTGGGCCGTCGGGGACCCCCGAAGAGCAAGCGATTAGCCCCGCGTCGCCCGCGCGATGCATCCATCTACGTGTTTGATAGAAACCGGTTCGTGGGTCAGGCCGCCCTGCTCGACGACTCGGATCTCGGCGTGCGGCTGCGATCGCATACCCCTGGCGTCCTCGAAGGGGCCGACTTCATCCTCGACGCCGACCGTGCAACCGTGCTCGAGCTTCAACTGGCGTGGCGACGAGGGAACGAGGCGGGCTACCAGATCGTCTCCCAGGCCCATCTCCGGGGATTTATCGCCAACCCCGCCATCGAACATATCACGACATTCTGGAGCCAGATCGCGCTGAACCATGGCGTCGCTGCGCCCAGGGGGGTCTTTGGGAGAGCGTCTCCGACGACGTTCGGCTCCGCCGGCCGTACACCGCGATAAGCCGTTCGCCCTTGCTCAGCCGCCGATCGTGGCTGTCCTGGCCCTGTTGCGTTCCGTTTGGCTCCGCAAGGCGGTGATCAAGAGCACAAGGGGCCCGCCGGCGGCGATGAGGTTGTTCGCGATGAGGTGAAGCAGACCGACGACGTGCTGCGCCTGATAAAGGGACGCGTGGATGAAAAACAGCACGGCCTCGAACGCGATCATGAGCCAGATCCACGCCTTGTTGTAGCGCACCGCAAACCAGAGCAGCCCCACCCCATAAGCGAAATCGCCGATAAGGACGGGCTCGAACACTCGGCCGGTGAGGAACTGCACCGCTGTGACCGCCACCCAGATGACCAGCATCAGGATGGCGGCGTTCCGTTCCGGTTTCGCGCCGATCCTAATGGTGATGGCGCACCCGACAACGGCCCAAGCGCAGCCAAGTAGGACCCGAATTTCCCCAGGGGTGATCGTCAACGCCCGCGTACCTTTTTGCCTCGGCCAACTCATAGGGGGAGCGGACGCCGCCCACTAGGTGGACAGGTGTCGCTCCGCGAAGGCGGTGGTGGACAGGCTGAGCCGTTTAGGACGTGCTGTTCGATATCGCTGAAACCGTGTTCCCGTCCGTCCTGTTGTCGCTTGCCGGCCGGGTATCGCCGGCCTGGTCGACGAGGCGCTGAGCTTCGTCCGAAAGGTTTGCGGCCGGCCCGGTCGAGGGCGCCGTCGCCGAGTCGGCGTCCACCGGCGGGCGCGCTGAGCTCGCGACGTGGGCAGGTGGGGAGAGGGTGGGCTTTTGCCTTAGCAGCTTGGGGAATTGGTCTAGGCCGCCATCCTCCAGCGCGTGGGGGCTCGAAATCCTCACCGACCCGTCCGGCTGCTGTTGGGACGTGTAGGAGATTTGCTGCACGGCCAACGGATCGCTCTGCACCGGGGGTGAGATCAGGTGGGCGGTCGCCTGGCAGTGCGCTGTCCCGGTGCTCTGGTCGTAACCGGTCAGGGTGATGTCGCTGAGCGTGATCCGAGCCGCCTGCGCGCGCTGGAGGTATCGCCGGCCGGGGTGGTCTTGGGGCGGCAGCAGCGATTGCTTCAGTTGGGCCAACGTCACGTCCGAACCGCAAGCGGCGGTCGTGTCCATTCGGGGAGCCGTTTCCTCCCGATGGCAGCCGGCGCAGATCAGCGGCGCCGTTAGGAGGAAAAGTGCAAACGCCCGCGGTCTCATTTCAGCCAGCTCCCGTCTCGCCGCTTCCCAGCCGAGCTCTGTTCGTCAGCTCTCGCCGATCTCTCCGCGAACCACGCCCACTGTAGACATCAATCCGACCGCGAGCCGACGATAGTTTCGCCCTAGTAGGCGAAGAACGGCCCGGCCGTGGTCCCCACGCTGCGCCCCTCGATGACGGTGTAGAGGTTGCGGCCGTAGAAGAACGGCAGCCCAAAGTCGAAGCTGCTCGGGATCACATCGGCAAAAGCGAACGTGGCCGGATTACCTCCCAGCCCGGGCAGGACGGAATTGCTCCCCGACAGCAGGGTCTGGGCGTTGTTGAGGCTGAACGCGGCGGAGGCGGTGACGCCATTCTGTCCCTGGAGCGTGGGGCTCAGCGGGGTCGCCGCGGTGGGGCAGTAATAGCCGTTGAAATCCTTGCCCGAACACGGCGCCAGCGTGCTGTCCTGGAAGAGATAGAGGCTGCTGCCGCTATCGATGAAGCTCTGGGGCAGGGTCTGGCCATTGTAGATGGCGGTGAGCAGTCCTGACCCAAAGGGTCCCGTCGAACCCGTCGCGGTCAGCACCGTTGCGGACCCGAGCCCGTTATTGGTCTGGGTGCCGACGCCGAAATACAGCGTGCCGGTCAGTGTGGCCTCGCCCGTGGCGGGCGACGCCGGCAGGCTGATGATGGTCCCGTTATTGTCCACGCTCATGGCGGCGACGGGGTTGGGCACCTGCTGGAACGGCGCGGCGGCGGAATCCGCACGAGTGATGGTCGCGCCACATTGGGGATTGGGGCATTCGAAGTAGGTCGCCGGGCCGGTCTCGATCGCCCCGGTGCAGCCGGACCCGCAGTCGGTGATGCTGGTCCCGATACCCAGGATGCCGTTGGCGCCCATGGCCTTGACCGTGTCCATATTGGTCCCGCCGCCCGAGGAGCATGAGGCCGGTACGGTGGCGAAGGCGCCCGTGTCCCCGACCACCTCCAGCGGCATGTTGGCGACCTGCTCCCCGCCGATCTGGAAATCGGCCTGCCGCACCGACCCGAAGGCGTAGCCGTCGACGAACTGGTAGCATTCCCCGACCGGGAAGCTGTTGGCGTCCGTCATGTTGGGCAGGGCCGACAGCACCGCCGGGGTCAGCACCGGCTGGAGGAGGCGCAGGCCCACCGATCCGGTGTCCACCAGCACGTGGTCGATCGTCTGGCAGTTGGTCGTGCCGGGCGCGCAGATCGTCACCGTGGCGAAGAGCGCGTTGGCCGCGATGAACCCGTCCGGTCCCGTCGCCAGCGCTGCGGGGCCCTGGTCCACGGTTATGCTGGTGAAGTTGCTCAAGGGCGGGGGCGGGGCTGTGTTGGTCCCGGCGGTCGCGCCGCTGGAGCCGCCGCCGTGGCCGCCGCAGGCGGTCAGCAGGATGAGGAGCGCGCCGAGGGCGCAGAGCGTCCTGGTTATGGCCATCTCCTAACGCATGTCCTTGCCGGAGAAGCCCGCCGGAACCTGTTGCGGAAGATAGGCCGAGCCCCAGAAGGCGCCCGGGTGGCCGCCGGTGTGGACCACCAGGTCGGCGCGGTTCACGGCTAGAGGCATCCTATGCACGCGCGGGCGGCGCGTTGCGATATCGGCCTGCATCGTATCGAAGCCGTCGCCCAGAAGTTGACGCAAATCCGGGCGACCGGCCCCACGCCAAGAGACGGCGAAGACCACCCCGTCTTCGCGCGTGAACTCCCGCACAACCGCGCCGCTGGGCAATGTCAGGGTGTGCAAGGTGTAGGCCGACGTCGTGGTCGAGCTCATCTGCGCGCCGAAACGAGCGCGATCCATTTCCACGGTCTCCCGGGTCCGGCCGAGGGAAGCATGGGCCATGGGCGCGGAGACCAGCCAGATCGTCCCGGCGAGGATCGCCATGGCCTTGCGGACACGGTCGGCCCCAAGCGGTCGCCCGGGTTCGGATATCGACAAAGCCGCTCTCCCCTCACGCCACATAGATCAAGCGACCCGCGCCCTAGCCCGGCCGCATCCGCGACCGCAAGCTGCCGAATCGATGATAATGGCCGCCAGCTCGACCACCAACCCGGGAGCATGTCTAACGTGGATTCAACCGGTGAGCGTCTCGATACGGAGCTCCACGCTCGCACCCGTCGGGCGATCCCAGCGGGCGTCGCGGTGCGCCGCACCGCATGCAATCGACGTTAACGGGCCGCTAACCAGGAACCTTGGCTGGGCGTTAGGAGATAATTATCCGACGCAGCACGGATCGAAGCATGCCGGCCTCCGCCCTGAACCACTCCGAAGTGATCGCTTTGTGGACGAGAACCTTCGGCGAGCCTCCCGCAATCCAGGCTGGTGCAGGACTTCTTATTCGAATTCTATGTGAGCTCGCCCCGGAAGCTGCGGGGACGGGCACAATCGGTGCGCCGGAACCCGTGCTGCAGGAGGTTCGTAAGCCTGGGCTCGAGGTCGCAGGGGCGACGCAGCATCTCCCGGCGGATCGCCCATCACGGCGCTGGCTTGGCCAAGAAGCCGTCGGGGCCGCTACGCCTTCATATCCAGCACACGGCCGAGCATCTGGTCGGCCGTGTTGACGACCTGGGCCGACGCTTCGAAGTCGAACTTGGAGGTGATCTGGTCGACGGCGTTGGATGCAGGATCGCCCTGGCCGGTCACGGTGTCCTGAGCCGAGGATTCGAACCGCTGGGCGGCTGAGATCATTCCGCTCGTGCCGATAGAGATGGCGTCCATGGCGTGCTCCTCGCCCGCTCCTACTGCTGGCGGCGTTAAGGCCTCGCGCACAAGGATGGTTACGACCCAAAGGGCGCGGGCCTCGGCGACCTGTGTCTATGACGGACGCCGTTTGCGCCGCTGGGATCGTCGGCGTGAACGCCAGAAGGAACGCCCCGCCCACGAATAAAGGCTCGGAGACGGCGCGGCTCTACTGAATCGACGTGTTCGACTGGACCGGGGGGCCAAGAGAACCTTGGTCATCAGGATTCCAGCGACGGCGACCGCGATGGCGAGCGTCGCCCAGGGGTTGCCGAAGGCCAGCTGCGCGCCCGCTATCGTGGCGGCCACTAGGCCGATCTTGAACAGGACCCCTCGCATTCTGGGCGCAATCGGTGAACGGAAGATTCAGTTCCCATCCGGGGTCCCCTCTAAGGCAATTAAATCAAATTGTTATTCGATGGCGCCGATTAATCATTCCCGTGCCAAGGGCTTAAGGCCGCCCGAGCAGCGGGAAGGATGAGGCGGGCTGGCCGACTTCACCGACAGGCGCATCGCCCAGCTACGGACCTTGGCCGGCGGGCGTCCTTGAACACCGCTACCAGATCATCAGCCGAAATAGGCGGCTTGGTCGCCAGCGAACTGGCTGAGCGGGATGTGGAAATCCGCACTTTTCGGGAGGTTGGGTGGCGCCGCCTAGGTGACTCGAACACCTGACCTACGCATTACGAATTAGCCTCGGACGACTTAGAGCGCCTTGGAAAGAGACCGTATAAGCCTGAATTCACTAATGAATTCAAAGGTTCCGACTTTGAGCGGCTTGGAAGGGGCTGGAGGGCGTTAGACGCACACGCCCTACTAACGCCCTACTAAATCCCGGACCCCAGCGGCATGGGCGACATGTGACCAAACCCTATCTGATCGGCCGAACAGCGCCGTGCTGAGTGGCGCGCGTACGACGGGCGAGGAATTGTGCGTATTGCGCGGAACGTAAAAAGAACATATGCTCTCAGACTCCATCGGCCACCGCCCCGCAGCAGAAGGCAGGCTTTCGTCCGGGCGCCCTCTCGGCGCGCTACGAGTCGAACGGCGACCCTGGCGCCATCTCGACCGGGAAGGGCGATCCCGGCTCGGTCTCCTACGGAGCCTATCAAATCAAGAAGGCGAACGTCGCCGCCTTCGTGGCTCACGAGGGCGCGAAGTGGCCGGAACTCCAAGGCAAGACGCCCGGCTCGGCCGGGTTCGGAACCGCCTGGAAAGCTGTCGCGGCGAAGGATCCGAAAGGGTTCGAAGCCGCCCAGTACGCCTACATCGCCCGCACCCACTATCAGCCCCAGCTCGACCTCGTGCGACAGGCCACAAGCGTGGACGTCCCCGACCGTAGCCATGCCTTGCAGGATGTCGTCTGGTCGACCGCGGTGCAGCATGGTCCAGAAAACCACATCGTTTCGGGCGCGATCCACACCGCAGAGGCCCACGGGAGCCAGCCGACCGACTCCGGGTTCGACGCGGCGGTTATAGACGCCGTCTACGATGAGCGGGGTCGCGCCAGACCCGATGGAGTGCTGGTGCATTTCCACCGCAGCAGCTCGGGGGAACAACGTGGTATTGCAGCCCGATTCCGATCAGAGCGTAGACGGGCTTTGGCCGGATTGACCTCTGAAGGGCAATGAGGGGGAGGGCATATGAAAGCGATAGCGTGGGCGTTCGCCGGGACAATCCTGTTGGCGACGAGTTGGGCGGGAGCGGCGGGCGCCACCTCTCCGGACTACGACAAATGTGTCGATAAGACCGAGGGGGTCACGTCCGCCATGCGCGACTGCGCCACCATCGAAGGCGACCGGCAGGATCGCGAGCTGAACGCGCTCTACAAGCAGGCGATGGGCCTTCGCGATGCAGCGGCCCGGGAACAGTTGCGCCTGCAGGAGCGCGCCTGGCTCAAGATGCGCAGCGCCCAGTGCCACAAGGTCTTGATGGAGAACGACGGCACCGGCGCGTTGCTCGATTCGGACGGCTGCTGGCTAGACCTCACCGACAAGCGCATCGCCGAGCTGCGGGCCTTGGCCAACGGGCGTCCCTGAACACCGCCAATGTGGTCCTGTAACCGGCTCATCACGGGTGTGGGTGATCGCGCGTAGCCACGCGTTGCAGGACATCGTCTCCACCGATCCGGGGCTTCGACGCGGCGGTGATCGGGGCGGTCTATGACGAGCGGGGCCGGACTAGATTCGATGGGGCGTTCGTGCTTTCCACCGCAGCAGCAGGTTGCATCACGGCTCACCGCCCGCTTTGTCTATGAGCGGAGGCAAGCTCTGGCTGATCTGGCCAGAAGATCGTTGAGGGAGTTGGAGGGGGATGAACGCAGCGCTGTGGGCGTTCGGCGGCATGGTCCTGCTGGCGACGATGGGGGCGGGGGGCGGTGCAGAAGCGAACTCACCAGCCTATGATAAATGCATCGATCGGAGCGAGGGCGTCACCTCCGCCATGCGCGACTGCGCCGGTGTGGAATCGAGCCGTCAGGATCGAGAGCTGAACGCCATCTACAAGCAGGCGATGGCCAGCCGCGACACGGCGGGTCGCGAGCAGTTGCGGACGCAGGAGCGGGCGTGGCTCAAAACGCGGGACGCCCGCTGCGAGTTGAGCGCGCAGCCGGACGCGGAGGGTACGTTGGGGCTGATCGAGGCGGACGACTGCTGGATCGACCTCACCGACAAGCGCATCACCGCGCTGCGGGCTTTGGCCGGCGGCCGCCCTTAACCCGAAAAGTGGTGCCGCCTAGGTGACTCGAACACCTGACCTACGCATTACGAATGCGCCGCTCTACCGGCTGAGCTAAGGCGGCCTAACACCGACGGTTGGGGCCGGGGCTTGGGGCGATCTCCATAGCTTCCAAATCGGTGGAAGCCAAGGCGGTCGATGTCACGCCTTGCCCGATGCGGCGTTCAGCGCCTGGACTACGACGCCGGGGGTGAGCAGCTGGGGCAGGAGCTGCGGCTTGGTCCCGCTGGCGCCGTAGACCAGATACAGCGGCACGCCCGAGCGGCCCTGTTCGGCCAGGGCCTGTTCAATGGCGGGGTCGCGGCGGGTCCAGTCGGCCTTGAGATAGACCGCGCCGGTGCGGGTGAAGGCGTCGGCGACCGAGCGGGTGGCCAGGGCCGTGCGCTCGTTGACCTGGCAGGTGACGCACCAGGCGGCGGTGAAGTCGACGAACACCGGCTTGCCAGCGGCCTGCAAGGTGGCCACGCGCTCGGGCGACCAGGGCTGGGTCGGCAGGGCGGACGAGGCGACCGCGCCACCGGTCCCGGTGTCGGCCGAGGCCGGCGCGGCGGGGACTGCGGTGGGACCGAAGCCGATGGCGGCGACGGCGGCGATCAGGGCGGTGGCGGCGAAGGCGCGCGGCGCCAGCGGGTGGCCGGTGCGCTGGCTCACCCCCCAGCAGAAGGCGGCGAAGGCCAGCAGCAGGGCGGCGGCGAACAGCAGGGGCAGGGCGGCGACGCCCACCTGGAGGCTGAACACCCAGACCAGCCACGCGGCCGCGCCGTACATCGGGAAGGCCAGGACCTTCTTCAGGCCCTCCATCCAGGCGCCGGGCGGTGGCAGGCGGCGGAACAGGCCCGGCGCGAAGGACAGGGCGGTGAACGGCGCGCCGAGGCCGAGGCCGAGCGCCAGGAACACTAGCAGGGCGACCGCCGGCGGCTGAACCAGGGCCCAGCCGATGGCCGGGGCCATGAAGGGCGCCGTGCAGGGCGCGGCCACGACCACGGCCAGCACGCCGGTCAGCACCGCGCCGGCGAGACCGCCCTTGGAAGCCGCCTGGGCGCCGACGCCCTGGGCGGACAGGCCGATCTCGAACACGCCGGACAGGTTCAATCCAGCCCCGAACATCACCAGGGCCAGGACCGAGACGACGATGGGCGATTGCAGCTGGAAGCCCCAGCCCACCGCCTGGCCGCCGGCGCGCGCGGCGATCAGCAGGGCGGCGAGGCCGACGAAGGTCCCGACCGTGCCGACCAGGAAGGCCAGGCCTTCCTTGCGGGCGTGGGCGGGGGATTCCAGGTGGCGGGCGATGGCGGCCGCCTTCATCGACAGGACGGGGAAGACGCAGGGCATCAGGTTGAGGATCAGGCCGCCGACGAAGGCCAGGCCGACCGCCGCCAGCACGCCCATGTCGGCCGGCTTGCCAGCGTCTTCGCCATGGCCGCCGGCGGGCGGCGGGGTGGTGACGATGGGCGGGGCGAGACCCACCGCGCCGGCCAGAGGCGCGCCCGGGGTGGCGTCGACCTCAAAGGACTTCGCGCCGAACGACACCACGCCCTGTAGGCGGGCGGGGGGCTTGCCGTGGCTGAAGCCGTAGCCGGCGGGCAGGGTCAGGGCCACGCCCTGTGTTCCCCGCTCGGCCAGCTGCGGCTTGGCCTGGTCGATCACCGTGCCGTCATAAGGATAGAAGTAGGCATGGGCGACGTCGGCCCCGCGCACGGGCGCGCCGGTCACCGACAGCTTCACTTGGCCGCCCTGGACGGTGAAGCGGGCCTGCAGTCCGTCAGCCTTGGGCGCGTCGGCCAGGGTCTGCTCGATGGCGCGGCCGAAGCGGGGTTCGAGCGTGGGCGTGGTGGCGGCGATGGGCACGTCGACGGCCACCGTCCCGCTCTCGGGAATGCAGACGTCCTTACAGACCAGCCACGCGACCTGGGCCCTGAGGGTGGCGATCGAACCGGGCTTGGCGTCGGCGGGGACTTGGACGGGAAC
>Ga0302314_10022800_pt1 | contig 10251 bp, 9 predicted proteins | sample III_Palsa_N2_3_FD_200533 | JGI IMG/M metagenome (GOLD analysis project Ga0302314, IMG submission 200533) | Peat permafrost microbial communities from Stordalen Mire near Abisko, Sweden - III_Palsa_N2_3 | ecosystem: Environmental > Terrestrial > Soil > Palsa > Peat permafrost | place: Sweden... | reverse complement strand
TTCAGATGAGTTCATCTGAACCAGAAAGGGTCTAGGGATCGTCCGTCCGGGGGGAAGATGCGGATTCTGATCATCGAGGACGACGCCGAGGCGCGCGCGGCGATGGTGCGCGGCTTGGGCGAGGCCGGCCACGAGACCGTCCACGCCGCCGACGGCGCGCTGGGCCTCGAGGCCTCCCGCCAGGGCGGCTTCGACGTGATGGTGGTCGACCGCATGATGCCCAATATGGATGGGCTGACCGCGGTCGAGACCATGCGGCGCGAGGGCGATCAGACGCCGGTGCTGTTCCTGTCGGCGCTTGGCGAGATCGACGACCGGGTCACGGGCCTCAAGGCCGGCGGCGACGACTATCTGGTCAAGCCCTACGCTTTCGTTGAGCTGATCGCCCGGGTCGAGGCCTTGTCGCGCCGGCGCGAGACCGGTGCGGTCGCCACCACCCTGCGCGTCGGCGACCTGGAGATGGACCTGATCGGCCGCGCCGTTCGCCGCGACGGCAAGCCCATCGACCTGCAGCCGCGCGAGTTCCAGCTGCTCGAGTTCATGATGCGCCACGCCGGCCAGTCGGTGACGCGGACCATGCTCTTGGAAAAGGTCTGGAACTACCATTTCGACCCGCAGACCAATGTCATCGACGTGCATGTCTCGCGGCTGCGCGCCAAGCTGGACAAGGGCTTCAACCGCCCGATGCTGACCACGGTGCGTGGCGCGGGCTACAGGTTAGACGGCTAGCCCGGTGCGCCTGCCGCCGCTCTTCCGGACCACTCCGTTCCGGCTGACGCTGCTTTTCCTGGCGCTGTTCGCGGCCTCGGCGGCGGCCTTCCTGGCCTATATCTACCTGACCACCGCCGGCGAGGTGACGCAGATCGCCGACCGCGGCGTCACCACGGAAACCCAGGGGCTGGAGGCCATCTACAAGGCCGGCGGCGATGCGGCTCTGCTGCGCCGCATCGCCCTGTCGGCCGCCAACGACCGGCCGTTCATCTATCTGCTGACCGACGCCAAGGGCCAGCGGCTGGGCGGGACCCTGGCCGCCGCGCCGGTCAATGACGGCCAGGGTCCAGGCCCGGTCTGGATGCACTTCACCCGCACCCTGAAGGCGACGCCCGAGGGCGGTGGCGGCCGGCGCTGGGCGATCGGCCAGACCACGCGGTTGGCCGGCGGCGAGACCCTGATTGTCGCCACCGATGTCACCTATGCCGAGGTTTTCGTGCTGCGCATCGTGCGCGCCATGTGGGGCGCGGCGGCCCTGGTGGTGCTGCTCGGCCTGGGCGGCGGCTTGCTGGTCAGCCGCAACGTCAATCGCTCGGTTGGGCGGCTGAACGCAGTGGTGGCGGCGGTGCGCGGCGGTGACCTGCGCGCGCGCGTGCCGCTGCAAGGCGGCCGCGACGAGTTCGACGAGCTGGGCGCCGGCCTCAACGACATGCTGGACCGGCTGGAGCGATCCATCGCCAGCATCCGCCACGCCGGCGACGCCATCGCCCACGACCTGCGCTCGCCGCTCACCCGGCTGCGCACGCGGCTGGAGATCGCCCTGATCGATGTCGAGGCCGGCAAGGGCGACCCGAAGGCGGCGCTGGCCCAGGCGCTGGACGACGCCGACGCCCTTTTGGCCACCTTCGCCACCGTGCTGGCCATCGCGCGGCTGGAAGCGGCGGGCGCGACGCCGAAGGCCGCGTCGTTCGATCCGAGCCAGCTGGCCGCCGACATCGCTGAGCTTTACGAGCCGGCCTGCGACGAGCATGGCCTGGACTTCAAGGCCGAGCTGGCGCCGGGCCTCAGCGTGCGCGGCGACCGTGAGTTCCTGGCCCAGGCCCTGGCCAATCTTCTCGACAATGCGGTGAAATACACCCCGCGCGGCGGCGCCATCATGCTGCGCTCGCGGCGGCGCTCGTCCGGCGAGATCGAGTTCTCGATCACCGACACCGGCCCTGGGGTCTGCGACGAGGATCGCGGGCGGATCGTGCAGCGCTTCGTGCGGCTGGAGAACAGCCGCAACCAGCCCGGCGCGGGCCTCGGCCTGTCGCTGGTGGCGGCGGTGGCCAAGGCGCATGGCGGGCGGCTGGAGCTGGACGAGGGCCCCGGCAAGGTCGGCGAGTTTGGGCCGGGCCTGCGCGTGGCCCTAGTGCTGCCGAGGGCGGCGTAGGCGCGCCCCATGCTGGCCGATCGCCTTCGCCCCTGCGGGCCGGTGCTGGACAAGGCCCGAGCTGCCGATGTGCTTGAAACCTTGAGCGAAACCGCCGACGAGGAGGGTTGGAGCAAAGCCCTGGACGCGGCGGCCGAGGCGCTGGCGCCCGTCTTCGCCGCCTCGCCCTACCTGGCCAGCCTGGCGCGACGCTACCCGGCGGCGCTGGGCCGAATCCTGACCGGCGAGCCGGACGCGGTGTTCGAGGCGATCCTGGCCGGGGCGGCCGGCGCGCCGGTCGAGCAGACCCTGCGGCGGGCCAAGGCGGAGCTGCATCTGCTGACCGCGCTCTGCGACCTCGGCGGCGTGTGGGACCTGGACCAGGTCACCGGCGCCCTGACTCGCTTCGCCGACGTGGCGGTCGCGGTCGCCCTCGACGAGGTGGCGCGGCGGGAGGTCGAGGCCGGCCGTCTGAGCGCGGACGCCGACGGCGGCGAGGGTCCCATCCCCGGCCTCTTCTGCATCGCCATGGGCAAGTACGGCGCCTTCGAGCTCAACTATTCCAGCGACATCGATTTTTCGGTCTTCTATGAGCCCGAGCGCCTGCCGCTGGCAGAGGGTGTCGAGCCGGCGCCCTTTGCGGCCGGCGCGACCCGTTTGCTGGCCGAACTGCTGCAGGCGCGCACCGGCGACGGCTATGTCTTTCGGGTGGACCTGCGCCTGCGCCCCGATCCGTCCTTCACCCCGCCGGCCGTGCCCGTCGCGGCGGCGATCGACTATTACCAGGGCCTGGGCCAGAACTGGGAGCGGCTGGCTTTCATCAAGGCGCGGTCGGCGGCCGGCGATGTGGCGCGCGGCCGGGCCTTCCTCGAGGAGCTGTCGCCGTTCGTCTGGCGGCGCAATCTCGACTTCGCGGCCATTTCCGACATCCAGTCGATCAAGCGGCAGATCCATGCCGAAAAGGTCGACGAGCGGCTGACCGCCAAGGGCGCCGACCTGAAGCTCGGCCGCGGCGGCATCCGCGAGATCGAGTTCTTCGTCCAGACCCAGCAGCTGATCCTGGGCGGCCGCGACCCGGGCCTGCGCTCGAACCGCACGCTGGATGCGCTGGCGGCATTGGCCGGCACTGGCCACGTCTCGGCCGAGACGGCGGCGGAACTGACGGCGGCCTATGGCGACCTCCGCGCGCTGGAGCACCGGGTCCAGATGATCGCCGACGAGCAGACCCACAAGCTGCCGGAAAACGACACCGAGCGGCGGCGGATCGCGGCGCTGTGGGGCGAGGGCGACCTGCGCGGCTTCGACGCCAAGGTCGGCCGGCTGCTGCGCGGCGTGAACGGCCGCTATGCCGAACTGTTCGAGGGCGGCGAGGACCTGTCGTCGCGCTTCGGCAGCCTGGTCTTCACCGGCGTCGATGACGATCCAGAGACCCTGAAAACCCTGGCGCGCATGAGGTTTTCCGATCCGCACCGGATCGCCTCGACCATCCGCGCCTGGCACCATGGCCGCATCGCCGCCACGCGCGGCGAGCGTGGCCGCGAACTCTTCACGCGGCTGGCGCCCCGGCTTCTGGAAGCCGCCAACGCCAGCGGCGCGCCGGACGTGGCCTTCACCCGTTTCGCCGCCTTTTTCGAGGGGTTGAGCGCCGGGGTGCAGGTGCAATCCCTGTTCCTGGCCCAACCTGGCCTCTTCCGACTGGTCGTCGAGGTCATGGCCTTCGCGCCGCAACTGGCGGCGACGCTCGCCCGCCGGCCGGCGGCGCTCGACGCGATGCTGGATCGCGGCTTCTTCTCGCCCGTCGCGCCGGGCGAGGACGAGGCGGTGCTGAACGCCGCTATCGCACGGGCCGGACCGGGCTTCGAGGCGGCCATGGACGCGGTACGCCGCGCCCACCGCGAACAGAGCTTCCGCGTTGGGGTGCAGGTGATGAGCGGTTCGGTCAGCGCCGCCGAGGCCGGCCGCGCCTTCGCCGACCTGGCCGACGCTTCCATCGACACCCTGGCGCCGGCCGCGCTGGCCGAGGTGACACGGATCGGCGGCGGCTTTCCGGGCGCGGTGGCGGTGGTGGCGCTTGGCAAGTGCGGCTCGCGCGAAATGACCGCTGGCTCCGACCTCGACCTGATGACCCTTTATCGCGCCGATGAGCTGCACGCAGCCTCGGCGATCAAGGGATGGGCGGCCGAGACCACCTATGGACGCTTCACCCAGCGGCTGATCGCGGCCCTCTCGGCGCCAACTGGGGAGGGCGGCCTCTATGAGGTCGACATGCGCCTCAGACCCTCCGGCTCGAAGGGTCCGGTCGCGGTCAGTTTCCGGGCGTTCGAGGACTATTACGACCGCGACGCCGAGACCTGGGAGCTGCTGGCCTTGACCCGCGCCCGGGTGGTCTGGGCCAGCGACGACGCCTTCGCCTTGGCGGCGACCGGGGCTATCGAGGCGGCGCTGCGCCGGCCGCGCAAGCCCAAGGCGCTGGCCCGCGACGTGCGCGAGATGCGGGCGCTGATCGCACAGGAGAAGCCGCCGTCCGGCTTCTGGGACGTCAAGCTCGAGCCCGGCGGCCTGGTCGATATCGAGTTTGCCGCCCAGTACCTGCAACTGGCGCACGCGGCCGAGGGCGGCCCGCTGCGCGTTCACACCGCCGACGCGCTCGCCGCCATGGCCGAGGCCGGCCTGGCCGAGCCCGCGCCGCTCGAGGCCCTGGTCGAGGCCTGGCGGCTGCAACAGGACCTGTCGCAGTTGATGAAGCTGGCGGTGACCGACACCGCCGATCCGGACAGCGAGCCGAAAGGCTTCCAGGCCGCCCTGGCCCGCGCCGGCCACGCCAAGAGCTTCGCCGCCCTGCGCGCGCGGCTGGTCCGCGTCAGGGCCGCGGCGATCTCGGCCTATGACCGGCTGGTTCCGGCCGGGCGTTAGACGGATTTACCGGCCTGGCGTCGTTTAGACTCTCGCATCCAGGCGCCGCCCGTTTTGGAATGGAAGGCGTTTGCCCGCACTATGGCCGAAACGAGCGGGCCTGCGGAAAAGTGTGAAGCGGTTTTCCGCCCGCAATCCGTGATCGAGGGGGGCTTGAGGGTTTGAGCCAAGGCCGCGATCCGGACGAGGAGCTGGTGGCCCGCATCGCGCGTGGCGAGCCAGGCGCCGCCAACGAATTCGTTGCGCTGAAGCTCGCCCGCATCCTGGCCCTGGCCCGGCGCATGCTGACCGATCCGGTCGAGGCCGAGGATGTGGCGCAGGAGGTTTTTCTGCGCGTCTGGCGCCACGCACCGGCCTGGCGGCCAGGGGCGGCGCGGTTCGACACCTGGATGCACCGGGTGACGCTGAACCTCTGCTACGACCGACTGCGCCGTCGCCGCGAGACGCCGCAGGCCGAGCCGCCGGAGATGCCCGACACCGGGCCGGCGCCCGATCGCGGCCTGCACGCGGCCGATGTCGGGCGCGCGGTCGAGGCGGCCATGGCCAAGCTTCCCCATCGTCAGCGGGAAGCGATTGTGCTGTGTCACTATCAGGAGCTTGGCAATATCGAGGCGGCGGAACTGATGGGGATCAGCGTTGAAGCCTTGGAGAGCCTTCTGTCGCGGGCCAGGCGCAGCCTGCGCGCGACGCTGACGCCTTTGGCGCAAGGGCTTTGACGGGGCGACGAGGTAGACGTGGGACCGATGGACGAAGAGCGATTTGAAGGGCTGACCGGGGCCTATGGCGGCGAATCCGCCCGCTGGCCGCAAGGAGAATGCGCGCCGGCGTTGCGATATTTGGCCGCAACGCCCGCCGCGCATCGCATGCGCGCCGGCGCGCTTGAGCTGGATGCAATGCTGGACGCCTGGTCGCCGGACGGGCCGAGCGCGGCCTTGCGCGAACGCATCGCCGCTGGTGTGCCCGTCGCGCGGCCGTTTCGCGTGCGCGACCTGTGGCTTTCCGGAGTCGGCCTGGCCGCCGCCTGCGTCATCGGGATCATGGTCGGCGCCGGCTTCGGCGCATCCGGCCTCGGCGCCGCGCCCAGCCACGAGACCGACACCGCCACGGCCAATATCAGCGCGGCGCTGGACGGAACGGCGCCGGCGGTGCCCAGCCTCGACGAAGGCTCGAGTTCGTGAGCCCGCGCGCGCTCTGGATCGCGCTGGCCCTGTCGCTGGTGGTCAATGTCTTCGTCATCGGCGCGGCGGCCGGCCTGATCTTCGGCCGCGAGTTCGGGCCGCATGCTGGTCCGGGGCAGAGGCCCAATCCGCTGATGACAGCGGCCGAGGGGCTCGACCCCACCGACCGCGACGTCTTCAAGGCGCTGATGCAGGACGAGGCCCAGCGCCAGGGGCCGACCCTGCTCGACGCCCGCATGGCCCGCCGACAGGCGGTGGCGCTGATGCGCGCGCCGACCTTCGATCGCGTGGCGGCCGGCGCGGCGCTCGATCGCGCCCGGGCCGACGACACGCAGGCGCGCGAGAAGCTTGAGAACACCATGCTCGACTTCGCCGCCAAGCTGGACGCGCCCAACCGCGCCGTGCTGTCCGAAGGCCTCGGCCGCGGCCCGGTCATGCGCTGGATGCAAGACCACCATCAACTGGACGCGGTGGGGTCGTCGGCGCCGCCGAAATAGCCGTCTCCTTGTGGTCCTCCCCCAACGGGGCAGGATCAGAGGTGTTTTTACGCCGCGTACGCGCCCGCTTGCGCCGAGTGGCGGATCGGCAGGGTGACGCTGACGGTGGTGCCGACGCCCGGTTCGCTGGCCAGTTCCAAGACCCCCTGGTGCAGCTCGACCAGGGATTTTGTCAGGGCCAGACCCAGGCCGGTGCCTTGCTGGGTCTTGGAATGCTGGTTTTCGATCTGCTCGAACGGCCGGGCCAGGCGGTCGAGGTCTTCCGGCGAGATGCCGATGCCGGTGTCGCGCACAACCAGCCGCACGCGGTCGTCCCCACCGTCGCGGCGCATCTCGGCGCCGACCTGAACCTTGCCGCCGGCGGGGGTGAATTTCAGCGCGTTGGAGAGAAGGTTCAGGATCACCTGCTTGATGGCGCGATAGTCGGCCTCGATCTCCGGCAGCGCCGGCAGGTCGAAGTCCAGCTTCAGGCCGCCGGCATCGGCGCGATTGCGCATCAGCCGCACGCAGTCCTCGACCACGTCGGACAGGTGCATCGGCTCGAAGCGCAGGTTCATCTTGCCGGCCTCGATCTTCGACATGTCGAGGATGTCGTTGATCAGGGCGAGCAGATGCTGGCCGGAGGAGAGGATGTCCTGCGCATACTCCTTGTAGCGCTTGTCTCCCATCGGCCCGAACATCTCGCCGACCATGATCTCGGAAAAGCCGTTGATGGCGTTCAGCGGCGTGCGCAGCTCGTGGCTCATATTGGCCAGGAATTCGCTCTTGGCCTTATTGGCGCCCTCGGCGCGGATCTTTTCGGCTTCGTACTTGGCGGCGAGGTCGGCGGCCTGGGCCTCGCTGCGTTTCAGGCTCTGCACGGTTTCGGTCAGTTCGACTTCGTTGCGCCGGCGCGCCTCGTCGTCGCGCTTGATCACCGTGATGTCGGCCGCGGTCATGACCACCCCGCCCTCGGCGGTGCGCCGCTCTGAAATCTGCAGCCAGCGGCCGTCCTGCAGCTCGACCTCGCGCAGGCCGTCCTCGGTCAGCACCGGCGGGCTTTTGATGGCAAGGTCGGCGTAGCGCTCGACCTGGGCCCTCGGCGCCCCGAGCTTCAGAAGCCGCGGTTCCAGCGAGAAGAAGTCGCGATAGTTGCGGTTGCACATGAGCAGGCGGCCAAGCCGGTCCCAGAGCACGAAGGCCTCGGAGGCCGACTCGATCGCGTCGCGCAGCCGGGTCTCGGCGGCCTGGGCGCGGGCCTGGCTCAGGCGCTCGTCGGTGACGTCCAGCATCACCCCGATGATGCGCTGATAGCCGGCATCGCCCGGCGATCCCATGGCCTGGCCGCGCGCGTCGATCCAGGCGGTGCGGCCATTGCGGTCCGGCAGGCGAAAGGAGACGTCGAAGGCGCCGTGGCTGCGCGCGGCGGCCAGGGTCTGGCGCATCCGGTCGCGGTGCTCGGGCGCGATCCGGGCCAGGAGTTGCGCCCCGTCTACCGTCCCGGCCCCGCCCCAGCCCAGAATGGCGCCGGCGATGTCGGACATGGTCAGGCAGTCGGCGTCCAGGTCCCACTCCCAGATGCCGCAGCGGGCCGCCTCGACGGCCAGGCGAAAGCGCCGCTCGCTGTCGGCATAGGCCTGCTCAGCCGCCTCGGCCTTGCGGCTCTGCACCACGAACAGGAGCGCCAGCGCTATGCCCACCATCAGCGGTGCGACCAGGGAGATGACGTCGCCGTTGACCGTCTGGCGCGCCACCGCCGTCGGGTCACCCGGCCGCGCGGCGATGGCGATCAGCGCGCCGTCGGCGAAGGGGTGGGTTGAGAGCGCCACCTTGGTCCCGTCCGGCAGCAGGCCGTGGCCGAATGCGCCCGGTCTGAGGTCGCCCGCGTGCACCTGGAAGGCTTCGTCGAGCCCGGTGGCGTCGCCGACCCCGCCCTGGCCGGAGGCGGCGAGAACGCGGCCGTCAGCGGTGGCCAGCACCAGGGCCGAGATCGATTTCGGCATGTCGGCGGGCAGGGCGGGGCCTAAGTCGGCTGTGGCGATCAAAAGGATGCGGCCCTGGCCTTGCGTGTCGGCCGGCAGCGACTCGGCGGCATAGACTGTCCCGCCCTTGCCGATCCGGCCGATCCAGAAGCTCTGGCGGCCTGGGCGGCGGCGGCCCAGTCGGCGTCGCCGCCGGCGCCGGCGACCGCGTGCACGCCGTCGTCGCCGACCAGGGCGACGGCGCGGGCCGAGGGGTGCGCGGCCTTGAAGGCGGCCTCGGCAGCGTCCATCGGCTGGGCGGGAAGGCGCTGGGCGACGGCGCCGGCGGCGGTCAGCGCCGCCTGCAGACGGGCGATCTCGCCCTCGGCTCGGCCGGCCAGGGTCTCGGCCGCCGCCGCGGCGCTGTCGCCGACATCCGGGGCCTGCTGCGCCGCCCGCTCCAGCTTGACGATGGCGAAACCGGTGTAGACAGCCAGGATCAGAAGGGCGAGCAGGACGGCGATGCGGACATAGGCGCTGGTCGAGGCGCGGGGCGCGCGAGCGACGAAGGCGACTCCTTCGCCCCCGCCGAGCGCTGAAGGCGCTCCGCTTCTATCCCCGCCGCCCGCCAACCACCGCGCTCCGAACCCGAGTCACCCCAGCGGAGCTTACGCGCGCGCGTGGAGTCGTGTCACGCGGCCATGGCTTGCAATGCGGCCGGCGTTACACCTTGCCGAAGTCCGAGGCCTTATCGCCCATCAGGAATCTGGGGCCGGCGCCGGCGCGGGCGGCGCGGTCGCCTGGGTTGTAGAGGGCGCAGCGGTCCAGCGACAGACAGCCGCAGCCGATGCAGCCGTCCAAGAGGTCGCGGGTCTTCTGCAGCATGGCGATGCGGGCCTCCAGGGCGTCGTGGATGCGCGCGCTGATCGCCTGCCAGTCGGCGCGGCTTGGCGGGCGGCCTTGCGGCAGGGTGGCGAGCACTGCCTGGATTTCGCTGATGGTCAGGCCGAGGCGCTGGGCGATCAGGGCGAAGGACAGCCGGCGGATATCCGAGCGCATGAAGCGGCGCTGGTTGCCGCCGGTGCGGATGGCGGCGACCAGGCCGCGCGCCTCGTAGAAGCGGATCGCCGAGACCGAAAGGCCGGTGCGCCGGGACAATTCGCCGATCGAGAGCAGGGCGGGTGGGGGCAAGAGAGCCTTTCGAAATAGCTTGACCTCAACTTAGGTTGAGATTGTACGACCGGCAAGACGCGCCGCTTTCGGCGCCTAATCTCGAAGGAGTTGAACCGATGTCCTCCCCGCGCATCGAACATGTGAATGTCACCGTCACCGATCCCGACCGCGCCGCGGCGCTCATGCAGGCCCTGTTCGGCTGGCGGGTGCGCTGGCAGGGGCCGGCCATGAGCGGCGGCCGGACCATCCATGTCGGATCGGACGAGAGCTATGTGGCGCTCTATGCGCCGCGCGAGGGGGCCGATGCGGCGAACGATTTCGTCAAGGGCCGGCCGCTGAACCATATCGGAGTGGAGGTCGAGGATCTTGACGCGGTCGAGGCCGGCGTGATCACGGCTGGCCTGACGCCGATCAACCACGCCGACTAC
>Ga0302314_10022799_pt1 | contig 10251 bp, 12 predicted proteins | sample III_Palsa_N2_3_FD_200533 | JGI IMG/M metagenome (GOLD analysis project Ga0302314, IMG submission 200533) | Peat permafrost microbial communities from Stordalen Mire near Abisko, Sweden - III_Palsa_N2_3 | ecosystem: Environmental > Terrestrial > Soil > Palsa > Peat permafrost | place: Sweden... | reverse complement strand
GCGCACCCCACCGACGCGCTGTCGCTGGGCGCGGCGGTCGAAGCGGCGGACCTGGGCCTGATCGCGCCGATCCTGGTCGGCCCGCGCGCCAAGGTCGAGGCGGCCGCGGCCGCCGGCGGGATCGACATCTCGCGCTTCCGCTTGGAGGACGTCCCCCACAGCCACGCCGCCGCGGCCCGCGCGGTCGAGCTCGTCCGCGCCGGCGAGGCGCGTCTGCTGATGAAGGGGGCGCTGCACACCGACGAGCTAATGCACGAGGTGATGGCCGCCGCGACCGGCCTGCGCACCGAGCGGCGCATCAGCCACGTCTATCTGATGGACCTGCCGGACCACGACCGCCCGCTGCTGGTCACCGACGCGGCGATCAACATCGCGCCCGATCTCGAGGACAAGCGCGACATCGTCCAGAACGCCATCGACCTGGCGCTGGTGATGCGGATCGAAGCGCCGAAAGTGGCGCTGCTGTCGGCGGTGGAGACGGTCAATCCGAAGCTGCAGTCGACGATCGACGCCGCGGCGCTGTGCAAGATGGCCGATCGGGGTCAGATCGTCGGCGGCGTGCTCGACGGGCCGCTGGCCTTCGACAACGCCATCAGCGCCGACGCGGCGCGCGAGAAGGGCATCGTCTCGCCGGTGGCCGGGCAGGCCGACATCCTGGTCGTGCCCGACTTGGTCTCGGGCAACATCCTGGCCAAGATGCTGACCTTCGTCGCCATGGCCGACGCCGCTGGCGTGGTGCTGGGCGCGCGGGTCCCGATCATCCTGACCAGCCGCGCCGACAACGAGCGGGCGCGGATCGCCTCCTGCGCCGTGGCCGTGCTGATGTCGGGGGCGCCGATGCTGGCGGTGAAGCCGCCGGCATGATCGACGCCATCCTGACCCTCAACGCCGGCTCCTCGAGCCTGAAGTTCAGCCTGTTCGAGGCGTCAGGCGGCAGCCTGACCCGCCTCGCGAACGGCGAGCTGACGGAGATCGGCGACCAGGATCGCGCGGCGTTCCTGGATCAGGTCCTGGGTTGGGCCGAGGTTCATCTCGGCGGTGATCGGCTGGCCGCGGTGGGACACCGGATCGTGCACGGCGGGGCCGAATTCACCCAGCCGACGCGGCTGGGCGCAACCACCATGGCCAAGCTCGAGGCGCTGTCGCCGCTGGCGCCGCTGCACCAGCCGCACAATCTGGCCGCGGTCCGCGCGGTGGCCAAGGCGCGTCCCGATGTGGCGCAGGTCGGCTGCTTCGACACCGCCTTCCATCACGGCCACGCCGCCGAGGTCGACCGCTTCGGCCTGCCGCGCGAATGGGAGGCAAGGGGCGTGCGGCGCTACGGCTTCCACGGCCTTTCCTACGAGTTCATCGCCGGGCGGATGGCCGAGCTCGATCCGGCGCTGGCCGCGGGGCGGATGATCGTCGCCCATTTGGGCGCCGGCGCCAGCCTCTGCGCGATCCGGGACGGGCGCAGCCTCGACACCACCATGGGCTTCTCGGCCCTCGACGGTCTCCTGATGGCCACGCGCTGCGGCGCGCTCGACCCCGGCGTGATCCTCTATCTCGCGGCCTCGCACGGCCTGACCACGGCGGCGATCGAGGACATGCTCTATCGCCGCTCCGGCCTGCTTGGGGTGTCGGGGATCAGCGACGACCTGAAGCTGCTGCTGGCCAGTGACCAGCCCGCAGCCAGCGAAGCCGTCGACCTCTATGTTTTCCGCATCGTCCGCGAGATCGGCGCGCTCGCCGCCTCGATGGGCGGCCTCGACGGCCTCGTCTTCACCGCGGGGGTCGGCGAGCACGCGCCGGCGATCCGTCAGCGGGTCTGCGAGCGATTGGGCTGGCTCGGCGCGTCGCTGGACGCGGCGGCGAACGCCCGCGGCGGCGGCCGGATCAACGACGCCGCCAGCCGCCTGGCGCTATGGGCGATCCAGACCGACGAGGAGCAGGTGATCGCACGTCAGACGCGCGATCTCGTCCTGCGGACCTAGAAGCGGTCGCGATCGACCGGGCCGTTGTCCTGGGCGTTGCTCGGCGGCGGCCCGTCTTGATCGCGACCGGCCGGCGGATCGCTCCGCGCGTCCCAGCGATAGGGATCGCTGCGGGTGGCCGCGTTGTTGGTGCGCAGCGTGTTGTAGGCCGGCACATAGGCGCCGGTCGGGCCGGTGGTCACGTCCGCGGCGAGCGGGTCGAAGTGGACGCAGGCCTCGGGGCCCTGCATGCCGTAGAGGTTAGCGACCATCTCCACCGAGGCGCGCTCGATCAGCGAGCGGACCGCGAGCTGCAGCGGCTCCATCGCGCCTTCGCCGGCGCTGACGCTGACCGCGTTGCCGTTCCACATCGAGAACACGCCGACGCCGATCTGATGGGCGATGATCTGCTTCTGGTAGGAGATCACGTCGACGACTTCGAGGGTGCGGGTGTTGACCAGCCGCAGGTCGAGACCGACGTTCATTACATAGGTCCCGGCGCTGGCCTGGCCCACCGCGTTGGTGTTCCCGCCGCCGCCGCCGGTGGCCGAAATGCCGTTGGAGCGGATGTTGAAGTTGAGCTCGGTGATGCCGCCGGCGACGTAGAAGTCGGAACCGGGCACCTGGCCGGCCATGATCTGGCGATAGTCGGCCGGCGCCTGGGCGCCTGGGACCGGCTTGTCGGAGATGAGCTTGCTGTTGGCGTACTTCAGCTCCAGCTCGGAGACCGAGGTGTCGTAGCGCTCGACCAGCGGGATGCCCGCCTTGGCGAAGGCGGTCATCGCCATCAGCGAGGCGCCCTGGGTGATCTTGCGTCCGGATCCGTCGGATTCCAGCTTGCCGGTGTAGTCGGCGATGCGGCCGATGGCGATGCGCGGCGCGTTGACATTGTGAGCCCGCGCGAATTCGGCCTCGCAGACCAGGGCGGAGGAATAGGGCGTCGCGTTGGAGATCACGGGCGCATCGCCGGTGGGCTGCGAATAGACGCCGGAGGGTCCGGCCACCGGGCTGGCGCAGGCCGACAGGACGAGGCCGCTGGCGCCCAGGAGGGCCGTCAGCCGCTTGCCGGAGCTGAAGAGCTTATTGATCATTTTTGACATTCCCGCTCAGGGTCGGATCGGCTTTGCCGCCGGGGGTGGACTGGGTGGTCTTGACGCCGGGCGCCGGAGCGCCGCGGGTCACCACGGTAAGGTTATCGCCGAAGGCGCTGGCCGCGCCGGAGGCGCCGACACCGGAAGCGGTGTCGAAGGCGCCGTCGGCGCCGTCATGGCTGAAGCCGCTCTGGTCCTCGCCGGCCTGGGTCACGCCGTCGGTGGAGACGGGCTGGCCGTTGGCGTCGCGAACCGCGTCGGCGGTGTTCTGCATCTGCTCCTGGGCGCGGCTGTAGGCGTTGCTGCTCGCGCTGGCCGACTGCGCATTCGCAGCGCCGGTGATCGCAAGGCTCGCCACGAGGGCGAAACCAAGGACCCGCTTGCCGCGCGAAGGGTAATCGACCATGAGCTTGCCGCTCCAGGACAGGACAATTCGGCTCAGCCCAAGCAACAGCCGTGCCAGCTCGGAAAGGCCATCTTCCTAGCGTTAAACCCCTCCCTAATTGGTTAAGGCGGTGATTTTCCGGGACTTCTCCCGGCCCGTGAGGTGCTTGTGGACCAGAGCGAAACACAACCGTGGGGCAGGCCGAGGCCCGAGCGCGAACCGATGTTCAACGCGCCCTGGACCATCGTCGTCCTGTGCGTCGGCCTGATCGCGCTCTATGGGGCGCAGACGCTGTTCGTGCCGGACGCCGTTGTCGTTCACTACAGCGTCTCCGGCGCCGCGCTGCTCGGCGGCCGCTGGCAGACGCTCGTCACCTCGCTCTTCCTCCACGGCAGCTGGCCGCACGTGCTGATGAACAGCGTCGCGGCGCTGGCGTTCGGGCCGCCGGTGGCGCGCCTCATGGGCTTGAACCTGCGCGGCGCGGCGGTGTTCTTCCTGTTCTATCTCGTCTGCGGCGTAGTGGGCATGCTGGGGTTCGCGCTGACCACCCCGCACGATGCGGAGGCGGCCATCGGCGCGTCCGGCGCGATCTCGGGCCTCTTGGGCGCGGCCTCGCGGATCATCCAGGGACGCGGCCGGATCGGGCCGATGTTTGGGCGCACGGTGATTGGCATGGCCGTCGCCTGGGCGATCGTCAACGTGGCGCTGGGCGTCTCGGGCCTGACGCCGGGGGCGATGGGCATGCCGGTGGCCTGGCAGGCGCACCTGGCCGGCTATCTCGCCGGCGTCCTCCTGGTGGGCCCCTTCGCGCGGCTCGCCGGCCGGACGGACAGCGTATTCACGCAATAGCGTTTTGATATCGCGCCCATTCGGCGCAACCTTCATCGGCCGTTAGAGCGAGGGAGGAAATAAAGCGATGCTTGTATCCCAGATCCTCAAGGACAAAGGCGACATGGTCTTCACGGCCTCGCCGGGCGACAGCGTGGCCGCGGTGGCCGCTTTGCTGCTGTCCCGCCGCGTCGGCGCCATGGTCGTGCTGGACGAACACCACGACGTCGCCGGCATCGTCTCGGAACGGGACATCGTCCGCATCGTCGCCGAGCAGGGCGCGGAGGGCCTGGCTCACCCGATCTCGGCCTGCATGACCCGCGACGTGGTGTTCGCCGAGCCGCAGGAAACGGTCGACGAGCTGCTGGCCCGCATGACCGACCGCCGCATCCGCCACCTGCCGGTCTGCCGCGACAAGCGCCTGATCGGCATCATCTCGATCGGCGACCTGGTGAAGAGCAAGATCGCCGAGACGGTGGCCGAGGCCGAGAACCTGAAGGCCTACATCTCGGCCTGAGACGGCGATGGTGTCCTCGATGTCCCCGAACACCTGTCCTCAATGTCTCCGGTCCATACAAGGGGAAGGGCCGGGGATGGGGGACTCTCTCCACCGCCGGGCGTTATGGCGGACAGGTCCCCCCACCCGGCGCTCCGCTTCGCGGACCTCCATCCGCCCTCCAGGGGCGGGTTGGCAAATCCGCGTCAGCCGGCCTAACCGCCCGCCGCGTGCCCATAGTGCAGCACCTCGACCTTCTCCAGCGTCACGAGCCCGATGTCGTTCATGCCGGCGATCTGGCCGGCGAAGGCGCGCAGCTTGTCCTCGGCGTCGACGATCTCGATCACCAGCGGCAGGTTGGCCGAGAGGTCGAGGATGTTGGCGTTGTGGATGCGGGCCGATTCGCCGAAGCCCATCGGGCCGCGCAGCACCGTGGCGCCAGCGAGCCCCGCATCGCGCGCCTTCACCACGATCGACTCATAGAGTGGCCGCGCCCCGTCGCGGCGCGCCTCTTCGGTGTAGATGCGCAAGAGCGCGGCTTGACGGGGAATATCCATGGCGCGCCTTCGTCACCCGAGCCTGATCGGCTAGATAAAGCGAATCTGCGCGGAGCGGCGGTCGCCCGCAAGGGGAGAGGCCTTGGTCACCTATCTCTGGATCGCGCTCGGCGGCGCGCTGGGCAGCATGGCCCGCTACGGCTGCTCCAGCCTGGCGGCGCGCACCTTCGGCGAGACATTCCCCTGGGGCACGCTGATCATCAACGTGATCGGCTCGTTCGTGATCGGCTTCTTCGCCACCCTGACCGGGCCGGATGGCCGCCTGCTGGTGGCGCCGGACGCGCGCCAGTTCGTCATGGTCGGCATCTGCGGCGGCTACACCACCTTCTCCTCGTTCAGCCTGCAGACGCTCAACCTGGTCCGCGACGGCGACATGGTCGGCGCGGGCGGCAACATCGTCGCCTCCGTGGTCGCCTGCCTGCTGGCGGTCTGGCTCGGCAGCGTCGGCGCGGCGGCCCTCAACCAGCCGCGCTGAAGCGGCGCTTCCGCCCTGGCGCGGGTCTTGATTCCGGCTAGTGTCGCGGCGATCTGCAAGGACGCATGACCCTCGTGAAAACCCTCGGCCTGATCGGCGGCATGAGCTGGGAGAGCACCACGCTCTACTACCAGCACCTCAACCGCATGGCGCGCGAGCGGCTGGGCGGCCAGCACTCGGCCAGCCTGATCCTGCTCTCGGTGGACTTCGCCCCGATCGCCGGCATGCAGTCCGCGGGGCTCTGGGACGAGGCGAGCGCGGTGATGATCGACGCGGCCAAGCGCCTCGAGGGCGCGGGCGCCGAGGGCCTCTTGATCTGCGCCAACACCATGCACCGCATGGCCGACGACGTCGCCAGCGCCATCTCGATCCCGCTGATCCACGTGGTCGATGCGACGGCTCAGGCGATCAACAACGCCGGAGTGCGCCGGCCGCTGCTGCTGGCCACCCGCTACGCCATGGAGCAGGGCTTCTACCGCGAACGCCTGCGCCGCTTCGGCATCGACGCCGGCATCCCGTCCGAGCCCGACCGGGCGCGGCTGCAGGCGATCATCTACGACGAGCTGATCCAGGGCCTGGTCAAGCTCTCGTCACGGGAGGCGCTGGTGGCGATGGTGGAGAGCGCGGTGCGCGGCGAGGAGGCGGACGGCGTCATCCTCGGCTGCACCGAGCTGGCGCTGCTGGTCGGCCCCGACGACCTGCCGGCCCCGGTGTTCGACACCACCGAAATCCACGCCAAGGCTGCGACGGACTTCGCCCTGGGCTAGCGCCATTTGACCCGCGCATCCCGTCGTTCGACGGGATGAGCGGATTTTGAGAGATCTGGGATCCGAGATCAGTCGGTCCGTTCGTCCTCGTCCTCCTCGAAAATGTCCGCCTCCTGCCCCACCGGCGGCATGGGCCGGTGGATCGGCGCGGGCCGGGCGACCGCGGCGGGCGTCGCGTCAGCGCGGCGCAGCACCGCCTCGATGCGGGCGATCCAGCGATTGGCCTCGGCGATGGCGTCGCGCGGCTTGGCGAAGCCGCCCCGCTTGGCCTGGCTCGGCCACAGCAGCAGCTCGAAATCCGGATGGCTTGGGTCGTCGAACAGGAAGCGCAGGCGGACCTCGCCCTCGCTGCCGCTGGCGCGGTCGAGCCTTCGGGTCGCCTCGCCACGCACGGCGCGCGCGGCCACCGCGCCGTCGAGATCGATCTCGGCGCCCAGCCATTCGTCCAGCGGATAGACGATCCGCCAGCCGCCCCGGTCCCAGGCGGTGACGATGCGGCGGCTGGCCAGGCTGAGCGCGACGCCGCACCCCTTGCCGGCGGCGACAAGCGCCGCGTCCGGCGGCCCATCGAGCGCGTGGCGGAAGACGCGCGCCAGCCGCCGCGGTTCGTTGAACCACCACGCGGCCAGCGCCGCCGCCAGCGTGACTCCCACGCCGGCCACGGCGATCGCCAGCCCGAGCCTCAGCCACTCGCTCATGGCCGCGAGACTAGAGGAAGTCGCGGATTCGGCGAAGCGGCCGGGCGGTCAGGCGTCCAGCGCCAGCTCGGCCTCGATCGGCACGTGGTCGGACGGGTGGTCCATCCCCCGCGCGTCGCGGTGGATGGTGACGCCGGTCAGATGGTCGGCGGCCTGGGCCGAGAGCAGCAGGTGGTCGATGCGGATGCCGTGGTTTCGCCGCCAGGCGCCGGCCTGGTAATCCCAGAAGGTGTAGCCGCCCGGCGCGCCGTCGACCTCCATGTAGGCGTCGGTCAGTCCCAGCCACTTAAGGCCGCGGAAGGCCGCGCGGGTCTCGGGCTGGAAGAGCGCGTCACCCGCCCAGGCCGGCGGATCGTCGGCGTCGGCGGGCTCGGGGATCACATTGTAGTCGCCGCACAGCGCCAGCGGCTCTTCGTAGGCCAGCAGTTCCTGGGCGTGGCGCTTCAGCCGCTCCATCCAGCGCAGCTTGTAGGTGAACTTGTCGGTGCCGATCGGATTGCCGTTGGGCAGGTAGATCGAAGCGACCCGCACCGGCGTCGGCCCCGAGACCACCGCCTCGAGATACCGCGCCTGGTCGTCGCCGTCGTCGCCCGGCAGCCCTTTGCGCACGTCTTCCAGCGGCGTCTTCGAGACCAGGGCGACGCCGTTGTAGGTCTTCTGCCCGTGGACGGCGACGTTGTAGCCCAGGCTTTCAAACGCCTCGGCCGGAAACTTCTCGTCGACGCACTTGATCTCCTGCAGGCAGGCGACATCGGGCGCGAACTCCCGGAACCAGGCCAGCACGGTCTCCAGGTGGGCGTTGACCGAATTGACGTTCCAGGTGGCGATGCGCATGGGCGCGAGTTTAGGCGGACCATCCTATAGGTCCAACCCTAACCCCGCTCATCCCGTCGAACGACGGGATGAGCGGATCAGTTGGGTGGGGAATTTAGATCGAGAAGCTCACGCCGCAGCCGCAGCTGGACTTCGCGTTCGGGTTCTTCACCCGGAACTCGGCGGCGGCCAGTTCGTCGGCGAAGTCGATCTCGGAGCCGTTCAGCAGCGCCAGCGAGACCACATCGACCAACGCCGCAGCGCCGTCGCGCTCGACCTTCAGGTCGTCGTCCTCGGCGCTATCGACCAGATCAAACTTATACTGGAAGCCCGAGCAGCCGCCGCCTTCCACCGCCACGCGCAGCATCAGCGGGCGGCCTTCCTCGGCCGAGATGGCCTTGAGGCGGGCGGCGGCGGAGCGGGAGAGGGTGACGGCGGTCTGGGTCATGGCTTTTGCATTCGTCCTGCCCCTTATATGAGACGCCGTTACGGTTCGGCAAAGGGCGCGGGTCGAGGATAGAGCATGGCGGGTGTCGCCAACAGGGCCGGCCGCGCCGCGTTCGCCTCCGATTGGCGCCAGTCGCGCGGCCGCCGCTATCCCGAGGCCGACAGCGCCACCCGCACGCCGTTCGCCCGCGACCGCGACCGCATCATCCACACCTCGGCCTTCCGGCGGCTGAAGGAGAAGACCCAGGTGTTCGTCGCCCACGAGGGCGACCAGTACCGCACCCGGCTCACCCACTCGCTGGAAGTCTCGCAGATCGCCCGCTCGCTGGCGACGGCCATGGGCCTCGACGGCGACCTCGCCGAGACCATCGCGCTCGCCCACGACCTCGGCCATCCGCCCTTCGCCCATTCCGGCGAGGAGGAGCTGGAGCGGCAGATGGCCGAGTTCGGCGGCTTCGACCACAATGTGCAGACCTTCCGCGTCGTCACCGAGCTGGAGAGCCGCTACCCGAACTTCCCCGGCCTCAACCTGACCTGGGAGACGCTGGAAGGCGTGGTCAAGCACAACGGGCCGGTGAGCGGCTCGCTGGAGCGGCCGGCCTGGCGCGCCATCGTCGACTACGACGCGGCCTATCCGCTCGAACTCGGCGGCTGGGCCTCGGCCGAGGCGCAGGTGGCCGCGCTCTCCGACGACATCGCCTACAACAACCACGACGTCGATGACGGCCTGCAGGCGGAGCTGTTCCGGCTCGTCGAGCTGGAGGAGGTGCCGCTGATCGGCCCGATCCTGCTGGGGGTGCGCCGGGACTATCCGGACCTCGACGACCGCCTCACCCGGCTGGAGGCCGTGCGGCGGATGATCGGCGACATGATCGGCAACGTGCTCGCCGAAACCCACCACCGCGCCGAGGCCGGCAAGGTTCGCTCCGCCGCCGACGTGCGCGGCCTCGGCCAGGCGCTGGTGGCCTTCTCGCCGCAGATGAACGAGGATCTCTCGCGGCTGCGCAAGTTCCTCTACGAGCGCATGTATCGGCATTGGCGCGTCAATCGGACGCGCAGTCAGGCGCGCCGCATTCTGGCCGAGATGTTCCAGCTGTTCTTGCGCGAACCGGACGTCATGCCGAATGAATGGGGCGCCATCGCCCTGGCGGCCGACGAGATGGGCCGGGCGCGCCTCGTCTGCGACTATATCGCCGGGATGACCGACCGCTACGCCATCGAGGAGCATCGCAAGCTCTTCCAGCTCGACGCCTGGAGCTGAGCTTAACCCACCGTTAACCCTTCAGGGGCGGATCGGTGGGCGTCTGGTCGCCGCCGTCCTGTAAACTGGATTGGCGCGCAGCCGATTCGCGCGGGGAGTTTCCATGTCCGACTACGAACGCGGTCCCTACACGCCGCCCTCCGACCGCCTCGCCTTCGACCGGCGTCAGCCGGAACGCGGCGGCGGCCCGGCCCCGGTCACCCTGATCGTCAGCGCCCTGGTGCTGGCGGCGATCATCGGCGGGGTCTTCCTGATCTATCGCGGCGGCGTCCGCCACAAGGGCGAGCCGACCGCCGTCGGCGCTCCTGTGGGCGACATCAGGACCGCCGCGCCGCCGGCGCCGGCCGCCAACACCGCGCCGCCGGCCCTGGTGATCGACAAGAGCGACGCCGCCTCCAACGCCGCGCCGGCCTTCGCGCCGCCGCCGGAGGAGCCGCTGCCGCGCCCGGCGCCGGTGGCGGCCCCGGCCGTCGCCGCCGCG
>Ga0302314_10022798_pt1 | contig 10252 bp, 9 predicted proteins | sample III_Palsa_N2_3_FD_200533 | JGI IMG/M metagenome (GOLD analysis project Ga0302314, IMG submission 200533) | Peat permafrost microbial communities from Stordalen Mire near Abisko, Sweden - III_Palsa_N2_3 | ecosystem: Environmental > Terrestrial > Soil > Palsa > Peat permafrost | place: Sweden... | reverse complement strand
CGTCCCTGGCCGCCTTGTCGGCGTAAGCCGGCACAAAGCTTTCGCGCGAGAGGTTATGCCGGCTTTCAGCCGGCGGGCGGCCAGGGACGACCGCCCCACTAAGGAATCTCAGGCGGGCGGTCGGATTCGGGCTATCACACGCAGTCGAAGGTGACGACGTTCGGCTTGCTGCCTTCGCCATCCGGTCGCTGCTTGGCGGTACGGCCATAGGCGGAGCATTGCTTTTGCGCCTTGTCGGCTGCCGCCGCGTCCTTGGCACTGTATTCGAGCGCAATCGTGGCGGTCGGGTCCGCCTGCGTGTCGGTGTCGCTGGAACATCCGGCCGCGAAGAACGCGATCGACAGGGCAATGAAGGCTAGGCGCATCTGTTGGTCTCCAGGAACTCGGGCTTGCGGTCAGTTGTCCCACCCTAGCACGATGCGGTCGCCCTCGGCATAGAGCACGCAATCCCACCGGCCGGCCTGGCAAAAGTCGAGGGCCTGGCGCCGGGCGGCATCGATGGTGGCGCCGGTGCCGATGCCGATATCGGCATTTCCGGGGCTGAGAGCCAGCGCCTTGGGATCCGGCATCGCCAGGTATCGCGCGATCTGCGGCCGTTGATCGTCGCGGATGAAGGGGACTCGCAGCGGATCGACGGTGCCGCTGCGCAGCAGCACCAGCGGATGGAAAGGCGCCTGGCCCGAAGGCAAGAGCTCGATCATCGCATTGTCGCGGGCGAACAGGATGCAGGCACCGCCGCTGACCAGCTCGCAGCGTTGCAGGGCCAGCCGGGCGACATCATCCTCGGTGGCGGCACCGCTCTGATCCTGCGTGCCGATGGCGAAAAACCCGGCCGGTGTAATGGCCAGCGCCTTGGGCGGCAGGATATCGGTATAGGTCTTGAGCGTCTCGAATTCGCGCTGGCGTTCGTCGCGGTCGATCGGCACCAGGCCGGCCCGGAACGGAATCGGGGCCGCCGTGAAGCGGATCTGCCCGGTATCGCCCGTCGGGCGTGGCGGCAACGGGGCCGGGAGATTGCTGACAGCGGCGCCGAAAAAGGCCTGCGGCTCGGAAGCGACGGCGCCGATCTGGCGCTCGCGTTGGCCGACGCAGCCGCGCGTCCGTGCGTAGACACTCTGCCAATCGGCGGCATCGGGCAGCGCTCCGATCAGGCATTCGTCGAAATAGGTGAAGGCGAAGCCGGCGCCGCAGCCGAAGGAGGTGCGGTCGGCCCGGGCGGCGGTCAGGATGATCCGGTTCGGACGGGTCATCGCCGGTGCGACGAACTGGCCGGAATAGCAGGCCGAGACGATGACCACGGTCGGCGCCGTGCCGCAGCCGACATCGAGCGCCCGGTCGAGATCGGCCGGCATCAAGCCGATCCGGCTCGCCGCCAGCCAGAGGCCCTGATTCTGGCCGCCATGCGAGGTCAGATAGACGAGGCAGCTGCCGCCCGCTGCCGGCTTCATCACCTCCAGGCGCGCCTCCAGCGTCGGCAGGGCGGATAGTTCCTCGCTGGGCGGCCGCTGCCGGCGGGCCGACAGCAGCCGGACATGGCTGTCAGCGCCGCGCCGCTCGTTGAGGAGATCGCGGAAATACTCGATGGCGTTGTCGAAGACCGGAATCGAAGCATCCCCGGCCGCGAGCACGGCCGTGATCGGTGGTGCTGCCGGCGTCGTGACGACGGCCGAGGGCTGGTCGGGCGGTCTCGGCGGTGCTGCGCAGCCGGCCAGAACGGCCAAGATGAGAGCGATGCTGCCGACCCGATATCCCTTGCCGGATCCCCGCTGGAACCAAGCCACTCTGCATCCACCCTTGTCGCCCTGGCGACTTTACCGATCCAACCCGGCCGATGCCCGCGGCACCGGTGCCACGCATCCCACGCGGACGCCAGCCCCACCCCTTAACAAAACTTCCGCCTCCGTGCCACGCTCAGGGCTGATAGCCGAGCACGATATTGTCGCCTTCGGCATAAACAACACACGGACCGCCCTTTTGGTCGCATTCGGCGAGTGCTGCCTGCCGTGCGGCGGCAATATCGGCGCCTGTGCCGATGGCGAAACTCTCCATGGCCGGCCCGAGGGCGAGCGCCTTGGGTCCGCGCTGCGCCCGATACAATGCCAGGCCGGCGCGCTGGTCGTCGCGGATGAAGGGGACGAGCGCCGGGTCGACGATGCCGCTGCGCGCCAGCGTCGGCGGATGCAGCGGCGGCAGGCCGGCGGCTCCGCTGGCGGCCAGCCCGTCATTGCGAGCGTAGAGCATGCAGGCGCCGTCGGATTGCCACTCGCAGAGCTGGAGAGCGATGCGGGCGACGTCATCCGGAGTCTCGGGGCCGATGACGCCGGCGGCCCAGGCTACCGTGCCGGCCAGCGTCAGGGCCAGCGCCCGCGGCGGCGGCGCATGGCGATAGGCGTCGAGCGCCTCCTGATTGCGTTTGCGCAGCGCCGGGAAATACGGCGTGCCCTCGACGGAAAAGCGGCCGATGCCCTGGCGCCAGGTGACGTCATGGACCACGCCATCCGGGCCGGCGCTGTCGCGCCAGGGCGCCGGCAGGGTCGCAACCAGCGGGCCCAGATAGATCTGCGGATCGACCGTCGGCTGCTGCACCAGCGCTTCGCGCCGCAGCACGCATTGCCTTGTGCGGGTGAAGATCGACGCCCAATCCGGGGCACCGTCGGTGGATCCTACGAAACACTCGTCGAAGGTCGTGAAGCCCAGATTGGGGCCGCAGCCGAAGCCGGTCCGGCCGCTGGCCGCCGCGGTCATGATCAGGCGATTGGGCCGCGCCATCGGTGCCGCCGCCCAGTCGCCGGTGGCACACCCGGACACGATGACCACGGTCGGCGCATCGGCACAGCTGGCGCCCAGCGCCCGGTCGACCTGGTCCGGACTGACGGTGCCGTCGCGAAACTTCAGGCTCTTGCCGTCCGGCGTGCTGACCAGATAGACGAGGCAGGTCGCACCACTCCGCCCGCCCAACTCCAGAATCCGGCGCAGCACCAGGGCGGGCGAGGCCGGGTCCGTGCCACCCGGAATCTTGCGGATGCGATTTTCGCGCGATTCTTGGTAATCCGACGGCACCGGGGAATTCTGTGCCAGATAGAAATCCTCGGTGAAATGCTTGGGGTCGGCACTCAGCGGATGCAGCTGCTCGATCGGCGTGCCGATGGCGGCGAGTTGATCGTGCAGGCTCTGGATCGCGTCGTCGCCAACCGGCCGGCTGCGGTCGCCGGAGGCGAGCACGGCATCGTAGTGCTGGGCGGCGAGGGCGGCCGGATCGAGCTTCGGCATGGCCGTCGGTGGCGGCGGCAGGTTCGGCATGGGTGCGTCCGGCATCTTGACATTGTCCGGGCCCTCGCCGCCGCCGCAGCCGGCCAGTGTCAGGATCGCGACTACCGCGAGCGCACGCATCCCGTTCCGCCAGATCATCATCGCCACGCGGCTCCTTCCACCATCGCCACCCCGTTCCTTATAGGCGATATCGGGGCGGGGCGCGCAAGGGGGCGGCGGGGCGGTAGTGTTTCAGTTTGAATTGTAACAGCCCAATCGCCGCTTGGCAGGCCTGTCGCGCCCGACCGCAGCGTCCAGAGCAAGCTCGACCGGTCGATCGTTGCGGGAACGTAAGACAGCGAAGATTCATGAGTCCGTGGCTTCTAGGGCTTTCGGGAACCCCTAATCGGCGCCTGACCGACTGTGATGGGCGCTGGGCAGTCTTAAGTGCTGCTACCTATGTCCCAACGCGGAGGATTTGCTCGTCAAGCCTTGCTTTGCCCTGGAGCGTGGCTTTTGGGACGGCCCAGGCCTGGACGCCGTTTCGACACTGGCCAGCCAGATCACATGGCGCGCGCCGCTGCCGCCGGCCTTGGCTCGGACCCGATGTTCCTCGACCGCAAAACCCATCTTGCGCAGCAGCTTGGTGAAATGCTGGTCGGGTGCGGCCGACCAGATGGCCAACACGCCGCCGGGCCTGAGCGCCGCCTGGGCCAGGCTGAGCCCGATCGCGTCGTAGAGGCTGTCATTGGCGGCGCGCGTCAGCCCGGACGGGCCGTTGTCGATATCAAGCAGGATGGCGTCATAGGCCGAGCGTCCGGACCGGATCACCTGGCCGACATCGCCCTCATGCAAGGTCACTCTGGGATCGTCCAGGCTGGAGCCGTAAAGGTCCGCCATCGGTCCGCGCGCCCAGGCGGTCACTGCCGGGACCAGTTCGGCCACGGTGATGCGGGCATCGGGTGCTGCAGCGCCCAGGGCGGCACGCAAGGTGAAGCCCATGCCGAGGCCGCCGATCAGAATATGCGCGTTGCGGCGCTGGCAGATCCTTGCGCAGGACAGGGTCGCCAGCGCTTCCTCGGAACCGCTTAAACGGCTGTTCATCAGCTCGGTATGGCCGAGCATGATCGAGAATTCAGCGCCGCGCCGCATCAGGCGCAACTCCTCCTTGCCACCGGGGATGATCGATGTGTCGAGCTTAATCCAGGGGATCATCGCCGGGCGGAGACCTACTTCCGAGCCTTGCGCGCGGCGTAGCGCGCGTCCCGCGCGGCCTTACGCGCCGCGTCTTCTTCGACGCTGCGTAGAGCTTCGTTCTGCTTGGCGAGGCGGTCGGCCTCCGCTTTGGCAAGTTTCGCGGCGGCCGCATCGGCCAGCTTGGCTCGGCGTGCCGCATCGCGCTCCGCTGCCTTGGCGTCACGGGCGGCCAGTGCAGCCTGGCGCTCGGCGAGTTTCGCCGGATCTTCCGGCGCCTGCGTCGTGGCCTGGAATTTCTCGATCGCCGCTCCGCGCGCGGTCTTGGCCCTTTTCAGGCGGTCCGCGAAATTCTCCGGCTTGAACCCGCTCATCCACTTCTATCCGAGTTGTGATTCTCTGCCGCCACGTGCCAGAGTTTCCAGGGCGTCACAAGAAGAATCGGGCGCTCGCATGGCGGCCCCTCCGACATCGCGTTTTATCCACCGATCTCGCCCACGAGGAATGTCCGGTATCGGGAAGGTGGGAATTCGCGGACCTCGGCTCGGAACCGGTCAAGATTTCAGGCGATTGTCATCACCCCGGCAGCGTGACCTCGAACCGCACTTCGCCTTCCGGACTCGACAACAGCGCCAGCTCGCCGCCATGGGCGCGCAAGATCTCGCGGGCGAGGCCGAGCCCGAGGCCGACGCCGTCGACGTGCCTGCCATGGGCCGTGTCGGCGCGGAAGAAGCGGTCGAAGATCCGCTCCCGCGCGTCCTGCGGGATGCCGGGCGAGGCATTGGCGACGGCGATCCGGACCTGTTCGCCCGTCCGCCGGGCCTCGATCCGGATCCAGCCCTCCGGCAGAGTATACTTGATGGCGTTCGAGGCCAGGTTCTGCAGCGCCTGGCGCAGGAGCTGGGCATCGGCCGGCACCTGCAACCCGCGCGGGACAGTGACGGTCAAGGCAAGGCCGGGGGCGAGCGCCTGGATATCCTCGGCCAGCTCGTCGAGCGCCTCATCGAGAGCGAAGGGTTCGATCGTCAGCGGCAGCTTGCCGGCGTCGGCGAGCGACAGCAGCAGCAGCTTGCGGCAGATCGCCGACAGCCGCCGGACCTCGTCGAGCAGGGCCGAGAGCCGGCGCTGCATCGACGAGCCCGGGAGCACTTCGGCCAAGCCGCGTTCGATCTCGCCCTGGAGGATGGCGAGCGGGGTCTTGAGTTCATGGGCGGCATCGCCGGAAAAGCGCGAAGCCTGGCGGAAACTCCGGTCGAGACGCTCCAGCATGGCGTTGAAGGCTTGGACCAGGCGCTCGATCTCCTCGGGCTCGCCGATCAGGCTCACCCGGTTTTCCAGCCCTTGGGCGGTGATGGCGTCGATGCTGGCGGCGAGTCGGCGCACCGGGCGCAGCACCTGGCCGGAGATGAGCCAGGCGCCGAGGGCCGCGAGCAGCAGCGCCACCGGGACGCCGATGAGGAACCCGGTCGCGAGCGGGGCGAGTTCGGCGCCGACATAGCCTTCCGACACCGCCAGCCCGATCTCGAATTCCGGCCGCGCGGCAAAGCCTGCCCGCCAATGGTGTCCGGCATCGTCTTGGAGCGACGCCAGATGCACGGGCGGCGGTCCGCGATTGGGCAGCAGGGCCGGCGGTGGTGGCGGCGGCCGGCCATCGGGGCGGCCGAAGGGCGGCGGCGGACGCCCGTCCGGTCCGCCGAAGGGGGGCGGTGGGCGGCCATCAAGCGGCGGCCGGCGCTCCCCCGGATCGCCCTGGGGTGGCGGCGGCCGATTCGCCTTGACCGGCGGCGGCAGTGTTGCCGGGTCGCCCGGCCAATCCGGTGATTGGTAGAGGATCTTCCCGTCCGGGTCGCGCAGCAGGAGGGCCACCCGATTCGGCCCGGTGCCGTCCAGCTCCTGGTGCAATTCGGCTTCGACCGCCGCCGCCGACCGCGTCTCGGTCTCGCGCAAGGCCCGCGGCACCAGGCGGTTGGCGATCTCGCCATCGAAGCCGCGCAAGGTCGACTGGCGGGCGATGGTCCACGCAGCACCGGCAAAGCCGATCAGCACGATCGCCGCCAGCACCCCAAACAGCAGCACCAGGCGGAATCGGAAGGAGCGCCAGATCACGCCTCGGCCTTTGCGATGCGATAGCCGACGCCGCGGATGCTCTCGATCGGTGCCGCGGCCGGATCGACGGCTTCCAGCTTGCGGCGGATGCGCTGGATGCAGACATCGACCAGATTGGTGGTCGGGTCGAAATCATAATCCCAAACATGTTCGAGGATCTGGGTCCGGGTCGCGACCCGTCCGGGCGAGCGCAGCAGGAATTCGAGCAGGTTGAACTCGCGCCGCGTCATGGTGATCTCGGCGCCGTTCCAATAGACCGCGCGGGTGATCCGGTCGAGCCGCAGCGGACCCTGGCTGAGCACGCTCTGGCGCTCGCCGGAGACGCGCCGGGCGACGGCATGGATGCGCGCCACCAGCTCCTCGACATAGAAGGGCTTGGCCAGGTAGTCGTCGGCGCCGTGATTGAGCCCCTCGATCCGGTCGCGCAGCTCGTTGCGCGCGGTCAGCAGGATGATCGGCGTGGCATTGCCGGCCTCGCGCAACCCGCGCAGGATCGACAGCCCGTCACGGCCGGGCAGCATGATGTCGAGCAGGATGACGTCGAACGGCGCTTCACGCGCCCGCTCGAAGCCCTCATTGCCATCCTCGCAATGCTCGACATTCCAGCCCTGTTCGCGCAAGCCCGCGCAGACGAAGGCGGCAATGCGGCGCTCGTCCTCGACCAGCAAGACTTTCATCGGCACCTCTCAGGGCTCCGAAATTAGCACGTCGATCCCGCGGTTTTGCATGACGAAACCGTCATTCTCGACCATCGGCTGGCGTCATTTTGGCCGGCGATACTCGCGGTTCGACGCTTTGGGGGAGTGAGGCCGATGACCTGCGAGATCTTGCGCAACCACCTGTTGGCCGGTGTGGCCGCGAGCCTGGTGCTGACTGGCACGGCGCTCGCCCAGACCGATCCGGGACCGCGTCAGGGGCCTGGTTCCGTTGGCGGGCCGCTGCGCGGTCTCGATCAGAACGAGCTGAATTTCTTCAATGCCGCACTCAACCGGTTCCGCGAGATCGATTCCGTGTCCGGCGGCATCGCCGGGGAAACTGGCTCGGGCCTGGGGCCGGGCTTCAACTTCAATTCCTGCGCCGGCTGCCATGCCTTCCCGGTCGTGGGCGGATCGAGCCCGCCGACCAATCCCCAGGTCGCCATCGCCACGCTGGATGGCGCGCAGAATGTCGTGCCGTCCTTCGTAACGCTGCACGGCCCGGTGCGCGAGGCGCGCTTCATCGCCAATCCCGACGGCAGCGCCGATGGCGGCGTCCATGATCTCTTCGTCATCAGCGGCCGCACCGACGCGCCAGGCTGCCATATCGCCCAACCGAATTTTGCCGAGGCCGTGCAGCAGCACAATGTCATCTTCCGGATCCCGACCCCGACCTTCGGCGGCGGTCTGGTCGAGGGCGTGCCGGACACCAATCTGGAAGCCGCTGCCGCGGCGCAGGCCTCGCTGCAGGCTTCGCTCGGCATCAGCTCGGGTGTATTCAATCACAGCGGCAATGACGGCACCATCACCCGTTTCGGCTGGAAGGCGCAGAACAAGTCGCTGCTGATCTTCGCCGGCGAGGCCTATAACGTCGAACAGGGTGTCACCAACGAGGCCTTTCCCAACGAGCGCGAATCCGCCCCCGACTGCCAGTTCAACGGCACGCCGGAAGACACGACCAATCTGGTGCCCACGGTCAAGAGCGTCAGCCCGGCCTCGGATTTCTCGTCGGACATCGTGAATTTTGCCGCCTTCATGCGGCTTTCCGCCGGGCCGATCCCGGCGCCGCCGAACCCGTCGACGGTCAATGGTCAGCACGTGTTCACGACCATCGGCTGCGCGGCCTGTCACCTGCCGGTGCAGACGACGGGAAAATCGGCCTTCACCGGACAGAGTTTCGTCAGCTTCACGCCCTATAGCGATTTTGCCCTCCACGACATGGGCGAGACTCTGGCCGACGACATCAGCCAGGGCAGCGCCGACGGCAACCAGTTCCGCACAGCACCCCTCTGGGGTCTGGGGCAGCGGCTGTTCTTCCTGCATGACGGCCGGTCGAACACGCTCGTAGATGCCATTCACCAGCACGCCTCGACCGGTTCCGAGGCCAATGCGGTGGTAAACAATTATGAGATGCTGTCGGCGCGGAACCAGCAGGATCTGCTGAACTTCCTGCGCTCGCTATAGGGCTGGCCCGGGCAGTTCAGGAGGCGAAGGACAGCAACTTCTTCATGCGGGCCGAGAAGCGGTGCCGCGACTGCTCGTGGCGCACGACATCTTCGCCCGTCACCCAATTCAGCTGGATGACGCGGCGCGGGCCGACGAATTGGCCGTGGCCGTGCCAGGAATGCGGGGTCACCAGGAAGGCGACGAGCGTGCCTTCGTCGGGCGGCACCTCGGCCAGCAAATCGTCGAGCGAGTCGCCTGTGCGCAACAGCCGCAGCCGGCCGCCATTGGCCTCCCATTGCCCGTTCATGTACAGCAGAACCGTAATGATCTTGGTCTTACTGTCGGTATGGATACGGCCGTCCTTGGCCTGGGCGCGGCCGCGGACCGTGACCATGGTCGGGCGGGCCGACAGGTCGATCTCGAATTTCGCCTCGAAGGCTGCGCGCAGTTCCGGCCCCTGCATCTCTTCGAGCAAAGACGCGAAGGCCGGGCCGTATTCAACCTCGGTGGTCGGGAAGCTGCCGGGCTTGGCGATCTCCGGATAGTCGTTCTGCACGGCGATGCGGGCCTCGGCTTTGAGGAAGCCGGGCACGATGAGATAGGGAAACGGCTCGCGCACCAGCGGTGTCGTGGTAAAGGCCTCGATGTCGAGCATGCCCATGGTCGGTCGCACATCCTGTTCGATAATCGCACGAGGGATGTTAGCGCAGCGGCCGCGTTGCGGGAATGCGGCTGTCGCGGCGGTGCGATGCATGCGGTGCGCGCCGGTCTGATGTCTGACGCCGAAGCGCCGGTGATGGTTGCGCCGCCGCCGCGCTTGCGCCAGATAGGGTTTGGCCGATTGGGCGCGTTCTGTAATGCTGCTGTGCAACAGAGCGGCGGGAGAAGCAGATTGGGGTGCTGGAACCCATGATTGGCATGAGGCCGCTTGCGGCCGAAGCTGCATACCGGGGCAGCGATGCGACTCTTTTCTGAGGCGCCCCCGGCGGCGGCGCCCGCGACCCTGGCCGAATTCCCGGGACCGATGCCGGCCTATCGGGCGAAGCGGGCGGCCGGGCTGCTGAAGCCCGATCCGATGCAGGAGCACGCCACCGAGAAGCTGCAGATGCTGCATCGCGCCTTGCTGGGATATCGGCCGCAGCCGGTCCAGGCCCAGACCGGCTGGCTGGCCCGGCTCGGCCTGGCGCCCTCGGCGCCGACAGCCCCGCGGCCCAAAGGTCTTTATCTCTTCGGCGGCGTCGGGCGCGGCAAATCCATGCTGATGGATCTGTTCTTCGAGACCAGCGCCGTGCCGGCGCGGCGGCGCGTGCATTTCCATGCCTTCATGCAGGAGGTCCATGACCGGCTGCACCGGTTGCGCGAAACCGCTCCCGGCGAGCCGCTGCATGTGGTGGCCCAGGAGATCGCAGCCGAGGCGACTCTGCTGTGCTTCGATGAATTCCAGGTCAGCGACATCGCCGATGCCATGGTCATCGGCCGGCTGTTCGAGGCGCTGTTCGCCGCCGGGGTCGTGGTGGTCGCGACCTCGAACCGTGCTCCCGACGATCTCTACAAGGACGGGC
>Ga0302314_10022796_pt1 | contig 10253 bp, 9 predicted proteins | sample III_Palsa_N2_3_FD_200533 | JGI IMG/M metagenome (GOLD analysis project Ga0302314, IMG submission 200533) | Peat permafrost microbial communities from Stordalen Mire near Abisko, Sweden - III_Palsa_N2_3 | ecosystem: Environmental > Terrestrial > Soil > Palsa > Peat permafrost | place: Sweden... | reverse complement strand
CCCGGGCGGTCCCGGTGTCGTGCTCGCCGCGAAGACCGTCGTCAGCACCTCCCCGGCCGAGTCGATCGCCGGACCGCCCGAGTTGCCGGGCCTGATCAGCCCCCGCACGGGGGTCAACTCTCGCTGCACCGGCCCGCGCCCGTACGCGTCACGGGTTTGCACCGCCTGCGTGGCGCCGATGCGCCCCGGCTCGACCGCGAAAGGGCCATCCAGGGGATAGCCGAGGATCGCGACGGCGGCCCCGGGCGGCGGCGTGTTCGCGAGCTCGAGAGCGGGCAGTCCGAGGCCCCGGACTCGCAGGATCGCGATGTCGTTGCGGGGGTCGAAGAGGACCGGGCTGGCGAGGAGGGCCGGTAAGCGCCCGCCGATCTCGACGGTCGGGTCGCTCTCACCGGCGACGACATGCGCGTTCGTCAGCACCTCATCGGGGGCGACGACCCAGCCGGATCCCTCGATCTCGAGCCCGCAGGCTGTGCCGAGGACGCGCACGACGCTGTGATCGGCCCGCTGCACGCCGATCGCGGCGAGAATCTCGCGCGACGGCGCCGCGACGCCGGCCGTCGGCCCGGCGATGATCGGTAGCGGATCGATCCGCCGGATCACGTCCAGCAGGGCTTCCGCCGGCAGCAGCTCGTTCAGGCGGTGGAGAATCGCCGAGCCTGTGATCGTTGCGCGCAGGCCGCCCGAGTCGGGAAGGGTGAGCAGCGCCACCCCGAAGGCCCAGGCGATACCAAGGGCGATCGCCGCGCTGAGGGCGGCGCCGCCGACGCCGTCGAGCAGGCGCAGGCCGCGTCCCGGCAAGGCACGGTGCAGGCGTAAGCCGATTCGCTCGAACGCCCGCGCGACGATGCCGCCGGCGACGAGCGCGCCGAGCACGCCGAACGCTGCCGCGTACGGCGAGCCCGAGCCGCCCGAGAGCAGAGCGGCGGCGATCCGCGTACCGGCCACCGCCCCTGCCGCAAATCCCACCAGCGACAGCGCGGCGACGATCAGGCCACGGCGGTAGCCAGAGACGGCGAACAACACGGTGACCACGCCGATCAGCCAGTCGAGCGTCGTCATCGCGCGGCGAGACTACTCCGCGCCGGCATCCTTGCGGCGAGGCCGGACGACCGCGTCATCCTCCGCAAAGACGGATTAGCGTGCCCTACGCCACGCGACTGGGAAGACGATGCAGCGCTACCCGATGAGGCGACCAAGAGCATCATGAGCCCGCCGGCTGCGCGCGGGCGGGCGCACGCACGCCGGCGGCGCCGGCGCGGCTTGGCGCGGCTCGCCGCGCTCGTCGCCGTGGGCGCCGCAGCGGTCATCGTCAGCGGAACCGTAGGGCGCGGCGTCGCGCCCGGCAAGGCGCTGGCCGAGCGCTTCGCGAGCGCCTGGGCACACCACGACTGGACGGCTCTCTACCAGGACGTTGACCCTCATACCCGGGCGAGCGTGCCGTATCCGCAGTTTGCCGGCGACTACGCGCGCGCCGACGCCACCGCCACCGTGAGCGGAGCAAGCCTGCTCGGCGGTGTCCACGCGTTGGGCGGATCAGAGGTTGTTGCGCTGCGAATCCGCACCCGCCTGTTCGGCACTTTGCGCCAGCGGTACACGCTGCCGCTGACCGGGAGTGGAAGCGACACGCGCATCATCTGGCATCAGAATCTGGCCTTCCCAGGCCTTTACCCAGGTGAAACGCTCCACCGCTCGACGCTCGCGCCGCAGCGCGGTCAGCTGCTCGCGCGCGACGGACTGCCGCTCTCACAGTTCAGCTCGACACACGACATCGTCGGCTCAGTCGGGCAGGCTAGCGGAGGCCAGCTCGAACGCCTCGAGGCGGAAGGCTTTCCGGCTGACAGTGAAACCGGCCTCGACGGTCTCGAATTGCTGTTTCAGCGCCGGCTCGCGGGCCGACCGGGCGGCGAGCTTTTTGCGGGCCCGCGCCTGATCGCCGCCACCAAGCCGCACGAGGGCGAGGACGTTAGGACGTCGATAGATCCAGAGCTCGAGGACGACGCCACCGCCGACTTCGACGCGACGGGCACGAGCGGCGGGATCGTGCTGATGGTGCCGGGGAGCGGCGAGCTGCTCGCCGTCGCCGGCTCGCCGCTGTCGCAGACGCAGCCGCCCGGATCGACGTTCAAGCTCGTCACCGCGACCGGCGTGCTCGAGGCCGGCATCGCGACGCTCTCGACCACCTTCCCCTACGGGACCTACGCGTTGATCGACGGTTACAAGCTCCACAACAGCAATCACGAGGACTGCGGCGGCACTCTGATCAACGCCTTCGCCGTGTCGTGCAACTCGGTCTATGCACCCCTCGGCGTCAAGCTCGGCGCACAGCGCCTGGTCGCCACGGCCAAACGTTATGGCTTCGACTCCCCCTCGCCGATCGCGATCGCCGCGGAGAGCACGATCCCGCAGGCCGGCGCGATCACCTACCCGGTCGAGCTCGGCTCATCAGCGATCGGCCAGTACCAGGACCTCGCGTCGCCGCTCCAGATGCTGCGGGTCGCGGCCACGGTCGCGCTCGGCGGGCTCGAGCCGGTGCCAACCTTCCGGCTCGTCAAGCGGCCGCGGTTTCCCCGGGTCATCCCCGCCTGGGTGGCGCGAACGCTGCGCAAGATGATGATCGCCGTCGTCCGCTACAGCGACGGCACCGGCGTCGCGGCGCGGCTCCCCGGCATCCTCGTGGCGGGCAAGACCGGGACCGCGCAGATCACGGTTCCGAGCTGCCCGAGCGGGAGCACGGGCGCGAGCGGCGCCACCTCGCTCGAAACGGACGCCACGCCGAGCGGCGCCACCGGTCCGTGCGCCGCGATCCCGAACAACCCCTACGACACGGATGCGTGGTTCGTGTCCTTCGCGCCCGCATTTCACCCGAAGATTGCCGTCGCCGTGCTGCTCGACCACGACGGCGCCGGCGGCACGAGCGCGGCACCGGTCGCGCGCGAGCTGATCGCCGACGCGCTCGCGCTCGGCTACTAGGCGATCTAGGTGTCGAGTTCGATCTGGGACTGCTTGGCGGGATCGGCCGGATTGACGATGTGGAGGATCAGCGGCCGAGTGCCGTAAACGGCGTAGGGAAACTCGAACAACACGACCTCGCCCTGGGTCCAGCCCGTGTAGGCGAGGCTCGTGATCGACGGCAGCTGGCCCTTCGGCGGGATGCTGTCCGGCGTGTAGGTGAAGGCGTTTGGATCCGGATTCTTGACCGGCTCAAAACGCGTGCCGAGCGTGTCGGTGATGTAGTAGTCGCTCGCGGGCTGCTGCGGACGCGAGGTCGTGTTATAGGCCTGGAGGAAAACCCCGAACCACATGTCGCTCGCCGGCAACGCGAGCTCCTTTTTGCTCAGGCCCTGCAGGTAGGAGACGTCCTCGTCGCTGAACGGGTTGAGCTCGCGTGAAACCTGCACCTGGTAGTAGAGCTGCCCGACCTTCACGTACCCGGGACCGAGGTTGTCGGCGTAGGTCAGGTTGCCGCTCGAACCGCAGGCGGTGAGCGCGAGCGCACAGGCCCCAGCTCCGGCCGCCATCACGATTCGCCGATAGCGCTTCATCCAGGCGGGCAGTCTAATGTCAGCCACCGGCGATCGTTGCACGGACGCCACGGCCCGCGCCTTCCTCGAGGATCCTGCGCAGGCGCTTGAGCGCACGTTTGTTCTGCCGGCGAATCCAGCGGCGCGCGCCAAGCGCCTCGGCGAGCTTGTCGCTGATCGTTACAGGCTCGGTCTCGGTGCTCAGCTCGAGGTGCGTCGTCCCCCCGGCGTGGGGCTCGAGCGTGTAGATCGTCAGCGTGCGGATGCGGTTGAACTTGCCGCCGCGTCCAGCCTCGACGATCCGTCGCGGCGGATCGACCTCGATGAAGCTGACGCCCATCCAGCTGAAGCGCTGGAGCGGCGCCTTGACGCGAAAACGAGCGCCGGCGCCGCGGCCGACGGTGTTCTCGCGCGTCAGGTGCCAATCCTCGAGATAGTGGTCTGTGAACTCGGCGTGATTTGCGATGTCACGCAGGTAATCGAAGACCTCCTCGCGAGGGCGGCCGACGATGATCGAGACGCTCACTGGATCCACTGCGAGCGCGCAGTCTACGCAAGCGGCGGGCGACCGGCTGCGCCGGCCGTCCACGCCCGGGTCAGCCCGCCCGACGAGGCCACCATCCCGACCGCGGAGACGCCTGAAGGGGCGGCCCCGCGCGCAGCCGGCCGCGAACGCGCGCAGCCCGGACTCAGCAGCGGCTGACGCGCACTACGACGGCCGGATCGCTGCGGTCAGCCGACCCGAGACGGTGCGTCACCTGAGCGCTCAGCACCGGGGCGTCGCGACGGATGATCCGGCACAGCTCGCAGACGAGGTCGGCCGACTCGTAGAGGTGAACGTGCTCACCGATCAGCGGCGTGCGCCCGCAGTCACTGCAGCGAGCGAGCTCCTCGGCGAGCAGATCCTCGACGGGGGCATGGGTCGGCCTGGGCCGCGCTTCGTCAGTTGCTCCGAGACTGTCCAACGTCACCTTGGAGATTGGGTCGAAATGCATGGCGGTCGTTTCGCCGCCTGAAAGCGGAGTCCTGCCCGCGCACCGGCGTGAAAAAAGTCCTGCTGGCGCATTCGCATCACCTCAGGCCGCCCTCTATGATGTTTGCTCGCCACCAGGAGGCAGACAGATGGACGACGAGCGCGCGGGGGCCATCAGTGACACCGGTCCGTTCCGCTGTGAGCAGTGCCAGGCACTGGTCACGCTCGCCGATCCAGATGCCCCGAGGCGCTGCGACAGCTGCGGCGCGGAGACACTCTCGCCGCTCGAGCTCCCACCGGAGTCGACCGAGCAGAACATGGTCGCCTCACTTCGCGCCGTGCCGACGTGGCTGGCCGATCCGGCGACGCTGCTCGGCGAGCCCGGCGAGTACCTCTGCTACCAGGACGGCGACGAGGTCGTCGTCGTCCCGCTGACGCGCGAGTGGACGCGTATCGGTCGCAGCCTCGCGGCCGACGTCCGCTTCGACGATCCGACAGTTTCGCGGCGCCACGCGCTGCTCGTCAGGGCACCGGATGGGGTCCGCGTGCTCGACGACCGGAGCCTGAACGGGGTGTTCGTCAACGGCCAGCGGGTCGAGTGGAGCACGCTCGCGCACGGAGACGAGATCCTCGTCGGGCGCTACCGCCTTCACTTTGCACGGCTCGAGCCCCAGGAGGCCGCCGCTGCCGCCGCGGCTCCCTCGGCGAGCACCTAGGTTTAGAAGATCACGGCGCCCGCGGGTTCGAACGCGGCCACGAGCACCTCGGCCCAGCCGGCAGATTCGGCTCGAAGCACGGCGCTGAGCGCCTCGGCCCGGTCGTCGCGGACCCAGAAGAGGACGCTGGGCCCAGCGCCGGAGATCGTCGCGCCGAGGGCACCGAGCTCGGTGGCGCGTCGCGCGAGCTCGGCCGAGCGCGGGTAGAGGGCGGCGCGGTAGGGCTGGTGCAGGCGGTCGCTCAGCCCGCGCGCGATGAGCTCAAAGTCGCCGCGCGCGATGCCGAGCATCAGCAGCGCGCCGTGTGCGGTGTTGTAGACCGCGTCTGCGAGGGGGACCACTTGCGGCAGGGCAGCCCTGGCGCTGGCGGTCAGGACGCCGTCGCCGGGCACGACCAGCAGCGCGGCGAGCCCGCTGGGGGGATCGATCCGCTGCGCCTCACCGTCGGCGCACACGACCACCCCCCCGAGCAGCGCGGCGGCGACATTGTCCGGATGGCCCTCGAGCTCAGTCGCGAGCGCGAGGACGTCAACGTCGACTGACGCGATCGTCCGCGCGGCGAGGAGGCCGGCGACGATCGCGGCGGCGCTCGAGCCGAGCCCGCCGCCCAGCGGTATCTCCGAGCTGATCACGAAGCTCAGGCCGTCGGCCGGGTGCAGGCGCTCGAACGCCCGCACGACGAGGTTGGTCCGGTCGGCCGGGAGTGGCAGGTCGCTCTCGAGCGAGAACTCCGGCGCGTCGCGGACGCGCAGCTCGAGCGCCGGCGAGAGCGCCGCGGCGAAGGCGTCGAACCCCGGTCCGAGATTCGCCGAGGACGCCGGCACGCGAACGCTGACGCGGCGCTCCGTCACGCCACTAGCCAAGAACGGCGCGCTCGATCGCGCGGAGCTGCGGCTCGCATGGCAGGACCGCCCCGGCCTGCTCGAGCGCGGCCTCGGGGTCCTTCAGACCGTGCCCGGTGAGCACGCAGGCGACGCGCTCGGCACCATCGGCGCCGTACTTGATCAGGCCGGCGAACGATGCGGCCGAAGCCGGCTCGCAGAACACGCCCTCGGTCGCCGCGAGCAGACGGTAGGCAGCGAGGATCTCATCGTCGCTGACGGCGCGGATCGCGCCGTGGGAGGCGCGCATCGCGTCGATCGCCTCCTCCCAGCGCGCGGGGTTGCCGATCCGGATCGCGCTGGCGACCGTCTCGGGCTCTGCGACCGGCGCGCCGTCCACGATCGGCGCGGCGCCGGCGGCCTGGAAGCCGAACATGCGCGGCGCGCTGCCGGCCTCGACGAAGCCCTTCCAGTAAGCGGTGATGTTGCCGGCGTTGCCGACCGGGATGAAGAGCGCGTCGAGGCGACCGTCGAGATCGTCGAGCAGCTCGAAGGCGGCGGTCTTCTGGCCCTGCAGACGGAACTCGTTGACCGAGTTGACGAGCGCGATCGGGTGGCGGTCGGCGAGCTGGCGGACCAGGTCGAGCGCCTGGTCGAAGTTTCCGCGCAGGGCGATCACGCGCGCACCGTGCATCAGCGCCTGCGCCAGCTTGCCCGTGGCGATCTTGCCGTCGGGGATGATCACGACGCCACGCAGGCCCGCCTTCGCCGCGTAGGCGGCGGCGCTCGCGGCGGTGTTGCCGGTCGAGGCGCAGATCACGGCCTGCGCTCCCTCGCGCAGCGCGGCCGAGACGGCGCAGGTCATACCGCGATCCTTGAACGAGCCGGTCGGGTTGAGCCCCTCGAGCTTCAGGTGAACCTCGGCGCCGACGCGCTCGGACAGTCGCTCGGCGAGGACGAGCGGCGTCGACCCCTCGCCCAGCGTGACGATCGGGTCACCCGCGGCGAACGGCAGCCGGTCGCGGAAGCGCTCGATCAGGCTCACCGACCGCGTCCGCGCAGGGATGCTCACTCGAACTCCTCGTCGATCACGCGGATTGCGCGTGGCAGGCCCTGCACCGCATCGAGCTCGGCGATCGCCTGCGTCGCGGCGCGCAGCAGCGACTCGAGCAGCGGGTGGATCACCATCACGAGCTGGGCGTTGTCGCCGAGGCCGCGCTGGACGACCGACTTGATCGACGCGCCCTGCTCGCCGAGTCGCTGCGCGATCTCGGCGAGGACCCCGGGCCGGTCGGCGACCTCCATGTGAAGGTAGAAGGCGGAGACGACGTCCTCGACGATCGCCACGGGCACCGGCTTCGTCATCGGCGCGGCGCCGTTCGCTCGCCCGGGAGCGACGGCCGCGATCACGTCGCCGAGCACGGCGCTGGCCGTCTGCGGTCCGCCGGCCCCCGGGCCGGACATCGTGATCTCGGTGATCGCCTCGGCCTCGACGGTGACGGCATTGAACGAGCCGCCAACCGAAGCGAGGGGATGGGCCGCATAGAGGTAGGCCGGGTGGACGCGCACCGAGATGCCCTCCGGCAGGCGCTCAGCGGTGCCGATCAGCTTCAGCGCCAGTCCGAGCTCGCGCGCGTAGGCGATGTCGTCTGGCGTGATCCGCTCGATCCCCTCGTAGCGCACCTCGTCGATGTGAACCGGCGCATCGAAGGCAAGGCGGGCGAGGATCGCCATCTTTGCGGCAGCGTCGGCGCCGCCGACGTCGTCGCTCGGATCGCTCTCGGCGTAGCCGAGCCGCTGCGCCTCGGCGAGCGCCGTCTCGTAACTGCACGCGGTCCGCGTCATCTCCGAGAGGATGAAGTTGGTCGTGCCGTTGACGATGCCGTGGATCCGCTCGATCCGCGTCCCGGCGAGCGACTCGCGCAACACGCGGATGACCGGGACGACGCCGGCGACCGCCGCTTCGAAGCCGAGCGCCAGCTCGCGCTCACGCGCGAGCTGCCAGAGCTCTTCGCCGTGGCGCGAAAGCAGCTGCTTGTTTGCCGTCACGACGTCGCGGCCTGCCTCGAGCGAGCGACGCACGTAGTCCAGCGCGTCGTCGACGCCACCGATCAGCTCGACGATCAGATCGGAACGCTCGAGAATCTGCTCGAAGTCGCCGCTGCTGGTTGTCAGCACGCCGCTGATCTCCGGCCGCCGGCCGGTCAGCTCGGCTACGCGCTCGGCACGTTCGGCCAGCAGCTCCTCGAACGCACGGCCGACGGTGCCGTGGCCGAGCAGGCCGATCCGCAGCGCGCTCCGGCTCACAGGTCGCGGGCGTGGAGGTCGTCGAGCGTCTCGCGACGCACGACGACGCGAGCCTCACCGTCCTTGCAGAAGATCACCGGCGGGCGCGGCACCGCGTTGTAGTTGTTGGCCATCGCGTGGCCGTAGGCGCCGGTCACGGGAACGACGACGACGTCGCCGACCCGCGGATCGTCAAGCAGCACATCCTTGATGATCACGTCACCGGACTCGCAATGCTTGCCAGCCAGCTGCACGCGGGTCGTCCCGCCGAAGCGATCGGCGACGTCCGCCTCGTAGCGGGCGCCGTAGAGCATCGGTCGCAGGTTGTCGGACATCCCGCCATCGACGGCAACCCAGGTCGAGACGTTGCGCTTGACCGAGATGACGCGGTAGAGCGTGACCCCGGCGTTGGCGACGAGCGAGCGACCGGGCTCGATCATCAGCTGCTTGGGCGATCCGAGCAACTCGCGCACGGCGCTGACGATCTCGCTGACGAAGTCCTCGATCGCCGGCGGGTCCTGGTCGGCCGTGTAGGCGACACCGAGCCCGCCGCCGATGTCGTAGACGGGGAAGTCGCCAAGCGGCGCAATCGCCGCGATCGCGGCGCGAAACGGGTCGACCGAGAACAGGTTCGAGCCGATGTGCACGTGCAGGCCGCGAAGGTCGAGGCCGCCGCTCGCCTGCAGGCGCTCGATCGCCGCGGGCGCGTCGGTGATCGAGACGCCGAACTTCGAGTCGGCCTGGCCGGTCGAGATCTTGTCGTGCGTGTCGCCGCGCACGCCGGGCGTGACGCGCAGCAGCACCGCCTGTCGCTCGCTGCGCCCCTTGACCAGGCGCTCCAGCCGATCAATGTCATCGAAGTTGTCGATCGCGATCAGCCCGACGCCAGCGTCGAGCGCCATTTGAAACTCGCCGTCATCGCGCGCATTGCCGTGAAAAACGAGTCGTGACGGACTGAAGCCGGCGCGCAGCGCGAGGTGGAGCTCGCCGCCGGAGGCCACGTCACAGTCGAGTCCCTCCTGCGCGAAAACCCGCATCACGGCGGTCGCGCCGAAAGCCTTGGAGGCGAAAACGACGCGGAAGTCATCCTGTCCGGCGGCCTCGAATGCGCCGCTGAACGCTCGCGCCCGCGCACGCAGGTCGTCCTCTGAGACGACGTAGGCCGGCGTGCCGAAGCGCTCGGCAAGCTCGAGCACGTCGCAGCCGGCGATCTCGAGCCGGCCCGCCGCGTTCAGGCGGCCGTCGATCGGGTAGACGTGCGAAAGCGTTTGGGTGGTGGCCATGCCTGGGCGATTATCGCGGTTGCTCGGCGACGCCGAGGGCGGCCGATGCGCAGCCCTGAATGGTTTCGGTGTCTGCGATCATTTCCCTATGGCCAGCAAACGCAGCGCATTTGGTCGGGACCGTGGTCTGCAGGGGCGGATGCTGCTGACGATGTTCCTGCTCGGCCTGCTCTACGTCGTGCTGATCGGTGCGCTGATCGCCTCGGGGGCCAGCGGAGTCACGATCGCGCTCGTCGCCGTCGCGCTGTTCACCTTCCAGCTGTTCGCCTCGGACAAGCTCGCCCTGGCGACGATGGGCGCGCGCGTCGTCACGCCACAGGAGGCACCTGAGCTGCACGCGATCGTCGAGCGCCTCTGCATCCAGGCCGACCTGCCCAAGCCGCGCGTCGCGATCATGGACGCCAACATGCCGAACGCCTTCGCGACCGGGCGCTCGCAGAAGTCGGCGACGATCTGCGCGACGAGCGGCCTGTTGCGGATGCTCGAGCCGGCCGAGCTCGAGGGCGTCATCGGCCACGAACTGACGCACGTGATCAATCGCGACGTGATGGTGATGACGATCGCGAGCTTCTTCGCGATGGTCTCGGCGCTGATCATCCGCTTCGGCTTCTGGTTCGGCATGTTCGGCGGTGGCGGCTTCGGCGGCGGTG
>Ga0302314_10022795_pt1 | contig 10253 bp, 7 predicted proteins | sample III_Palsa_N2_3_FD_200533 | JGI IMG/M metagenome (GOLD analysis project Ga0302314, IMG submission 200533) | Peat permafrost microbial communities from Stordalen Mire near Abisko, Sweden - III_Palsa_N2_3 | ecosystem: Environmental > Terrestrial > Soil > Palsa > Peat permafrost | place: Sweden... | reverse complement strand
CCGATCGAGATCGTCAGTTGGCGGATGACCGTGCAGGGGCCCGAGATCGCCTTCACCCCGACGGCGATCGCGGCCGAGTCGCCGGGCGCGCCGAAGACGGAGCGGCCCGTGGCGCTGTGGCCCGGCGTGGCGACCGCGAAGGTCTACGACCGCGCCGCCCTCGCCGTCGGCCAGCGCGTCGCCGGTCCGGCGATCATCGAGGAGCGGGAGACAACACTGGTGCTGCCGCCCGGCTGGACCGGTGTCGTCGACGACCTCGGCTGCGTGGTGGCGAGGCAGGAGGCCTGAGCATGGACGGCATCGAACTCGAGATCCTCTGGTCGAACCTGATCGGCATCGTCAGCGAGCAGGCCAAGGCGCTGCAGCGCATCGCCTTTTCGCCCATCGTGCGCGAGGCCGGCGATCTCGCCAGCGGCCTCTTCGACGCGCGCGGCCGCATGGTCGCCCAGGCCAACACCGGCACCCCCGGCCACATCAACTCGCTCGCCGCCGCCGGCGAGTCGTTGCACAAGCTGTTCGACGGCAAGCTTGTCCCCGGCGATATCGTGATCACCAACGACCCGTGGATGTCGGCCGGGCACTTCTTCGACATCACGGTGCTGTGCCCGATCTTCTGGCACGAGCGGCTGATCGGCTACATCGGCTCGACCATCCACCACACGGACATCGGCGGCTACGGCATCGGCGCCGGGGCGCGGGACATCCATGAGGAGGGCCTGTGGATCCCGCCGGCCAAGCTCTACGAGTCCGGTGAGCCCAACGCCCTGCTGCACGAGATCATCGGCCGCAATGTGAGGACGCCGGACAACGTCTTCGGCGACCTGGCGGCGCAGGTGTCCGGCGGACGCGCCTGCGCCGAGCGGCTGATCGCGCTCTGCCGGCGCCACGGCCTGCAGGACATCGAGCACGTCTCCGACGAGATCATCGCCCGCTCCGAGGAAGCCACGCGCCGCGCCATCCGCGCCCTGCCGGCCGGGGTCTGGCATGGCGACTGCCGCTTCGACGTGCCCGGCGGCGACGTGATCGAACTGAAGGCCGCGGTGAACATCGACAACGAGGCCGGCGAGGTGCTGATCGACTTCGCCGGCTCGTCGGGCGCCAGTCCGCTCGGCATCAATGTGGTGATGAACTACACCCACGCCTACGCCACCTTCGCGGTGCGCAGCTGCCTCAACCCCGAACAGCCGAACAACTACGGCTCGCTGGCGCCGATCAAGGTCGCCGCGCCGAAGGGCTCGATCGTCAACGCCGCCTATCCCTCGCCGCTCAACGCCCGCCACGTGGTCGGGATGTTCGTGCCGATGCCGATCCTGAAGGCGCTGCATCAGGTGATGCCGGACCGGGTGCTGGCCGAGGGGTCGGGCGCGGTCTGGACCATGCAGATCCAGGGCAAGCGCGCCAGCGGCGAGGCCTTCACCTCCTCGATGTTCAACTACTCCGGCGGCATGGGCGCGCGGATGACCAAGCCCGGCCCCAGCGCCACCTGCTATCCGACCGGCGTCGCGGCGGTGCCGGTGGAGATCCTGGAAGCGGCGTTGCCGATCGTGTTCGACCGGCGCGAGCTGCGGCCCGGCTCCGGCGGGCGCGGCCGCCAGCCCGGCGGCGACGGCCAGGTGATCGCCTTCCACATGCTCACCGACCAGCCGTGGCTGCTCAACGCGGTGCCGAGCCGGCTCGACCGCGGTCCCGATGGGCTGGCGGGCGGGGAGGACGGCGCCGCCGGCCGTTTCCTGGTCAACGGCGTCTCGATGAGCCAGGCCGGCAAGATCGCCATGAAGGCCGGCGACCATGTGGTGCTGGAAACGCCCGGCGGCGGCGGCTTCGGCCCGTTCTAGGAGACGAGACAATGGACATCCACGCGATCGATTGGAGCCAGACGGAGTGGGAGCCGGTGCGCACCGGCGTCGAGCGCAAGGCGTTCTCGGGCGAGGGGGCGACCGTGTCGCTGAACCGGCTGCAGCCTGGCCACGAGCCCCGGCCGCACGACCATCCGCACGAGCAGATCGTCTACATCCTGGCGGGCCAGATCGATTTCCATATCGAGGACACCGTCACCCGCCTCGGCCCCGGCGGCCTGCTGGTGGTGCCGCCGAACGCGCGGCACTGGGGCGTGGTGGTCGGCGACGAGGCGGTGATCAACCTCGATGTGTTCACGCCCAAGCGGGCCGAGTACGCGGCCTGAACGAGAGGAGACGCGCCATGGCCTATCCCCACACCCTGATCTTCGTCGACCTCGCCTCCGACGACCCGGCCGCCGCCGGCCGGTTCTATTCCGAGGTGTTCGGCTGGCGCGACGACGACCGGCCGCTCGGGCTCTATCATCGCATGGTTCCGGGCGGGAACTTCCTCAACGCCGACGGGACCGAGAGCGAGATCGGCAACCTGCATCTCGGCATCTTCAAGGCCGACAACGCCCGTCCGCACCCGGAGCCGGCCGGCGTCGAGCCCCGCTCGCTGTCGCACGGCGGGCGCAAGCCCCGGGTCTGGATCCTGGTCAGCGACGACGAGCCGGTGGACGCCATCCTGGACCGCGCCGTAGCCCGCGGCGCCAAGCTGCTTTGGCGCGACCACTACTGGGCGACGTTCAACGGCTACAACCACGCCTTCGAGGATCCCTGGGGCAATGAGATCATCCTCTGGGGCAAGGCGGGACCGGAGCCGGTCGTGCCGGAGGGCTTCACTCAGGAATAGCGCCGGCCGCGGGCTCAGCTAAGTATAACCGCAGAGCACGCCGCGTTTTTCACAGAGGACGCAGAGAGCCTCGATCTCCACTGCGAGCTCCGCGCCTCCTCGGCGTGCTCTGCGGTTATACTTAGCTGCGCTCGCGATTTGCGCCCGCTCGAGGCTCGTGCTTAAGCGCGGGCATGAAAGTTCGCCTCGCCGTCCTGCCGCTTGCCGCCATCGTCGCGGCGGTCGCCTGTCTCGCCCTCGCCGCGCCGGTCTATGGCGACTGGGGCTTCGACGCCGCCGGCATGGACGCCACCGTCCCGCCCGGCGACGACTTCTTCAAATACGCCAACGGCGGCTGGGACGCGCGCACCGCGATCCCGGACGATCGCTCGGGCTACGGCGTCGACGCCGTGCTTTCCGAGGCGGCCGAAGCGCATCTGCGCGCCATCCTGGAGGCCGATCCGTCCGGCGAGACCGGCCCGGAGGCGGCGGACGCGCGCAAGATCCACGCCGCCTACGCCGCCTTCATGGACCAGAAGCGGATCGAGGCGTTGGGCGCCGCGCCGATCGCTTCCGACCTGGCGGCGATCCGCGCCGCCAACGACAAGTCCGATCTGGCCGCGCTGATGGGCCAGGACAACGTCAGCTTCCAGTCGTCGATCTTCCGCCTCGACATTGGCTCCGACGAAAAGGATCCGGGTCACTATGCCGTCGGCTTGGGCCAATGGGGCCTCGGCCTGCCGGACCGCGACTACTATCTGACGCCGGCCTTTGCGGCCAAGAAGGCGGCCTACCAGGTCTATGTGGCCAAGCTGCTGTCGCTCGGCGGCTGGACCGATCCGCAAGGCGCCGCCGCCGCCGTGGTCGACTACGAGACCAGGATCGCTGAGGCGAGCTGGACCCGCGCCGAGCGGCGCGATCCCGACAAGACCTATAATCCGATGTCGCCAGCCGAGCTGCAGGCGGCGGCGCCGGGCTTCGACTGGGCCCCGTTCCTGAAGGCGGCCGGACTGGCGGACGCGCGCCGGGTGGTGGTGTCCGAAAGCACGGCGATCCCGAAGATCGCGGCGATCTATGGCGATACGCCGCTACCGACGCTGCGGGCCTGGGCGGCGTTCCATGTGATCGATGCGGCCGCGCCCTATCTGAGCACCCCGTTCGAGGCGAGCCGATTCGAGTTCCGCAACCGGCTGCTGCAGGGCCAGAAGGTCGAGCGCGACCGCTGGAAGCGGGCGGTGGCGTTCGTCGACCAGGGCATGGGCGAGGCCGTCGGCCGCGTCTATGTGGCCAAGTACTTCCCGCCCGAGGCCAAGGCCAAGATCGACGCCCTGGTGGCTGAGCTGCGCGTCGCCCTGAACCAGCGGATCGACCGGCTCGACTGGATGAGCCCGGCGACCAAGGCCAAGGCCCATGCCAAGCTGGCCCAGTTCACGGTGAAGGTCGCCTACCCGGACAAGTGGCGCGACTACGGACCGGTGGATGTCACGCCCGGGGATCTGGTCGGCGACCAGCGCGCCTTCCTGGCCTTCGAGTGGAACCGGCAGGTGCGCCGCCTTTACGGTCCCGTCGACCGCGGCGAGTGGGGCATGACCCCGCAGACGGTGAACGCCTACTACGACCCGACCATGAATGAGATCGTCTTCCCGGCGGCCATCCTGGCGCCGCCCTATTTCGATCCGGGCGCGGACGCGGCGGCCAACTACGGCGGCATCGGCGCCGTCATCGGCCACGAGATGACCCACGGGTTCGACGACGAAGGCCGCAAGTTCGACGGGACCGGCCGCCTCGCCGACTGGTGGACCGCCGAGGACGCCGCCAAGTTCGAGGCGGAGGCCAAGAAGCTGAACGCCCAGTACGACACCTATTCGCCGTTCCCGGGCGTCCACGTGAAGGGCGACCAGACCACGGGCGAGAACATCGCCGACCTCGGCGGCATCCTGATCGCGCTCGACGCCTACCACAACTCGCTGCACGGCCAGCCCGCGCCGGTGATCGACGGCCTGACCGGCGACCAGCGCTTCCTGCTCGCCTACGCCCAGTCGTGGCGCGACAAGCGGCGCGAGGACGCGGTGCGGAGCATGCTGGTCGGCGACGTGCACAGCCCCGAAATCTACCGGGTCAACGGCGTCGTGCGGAACGTGGACGCCTGGTACCTCTCATTCGCCGTGAAGCCCGGCCAGGCGCTCTACCTGGCGCCGAACGATCGCGTGCACATCTGGTAGCCGCGCTTCGTGGCTGGCTTCCCAAATCAACCCTTGCGCTTGCGCCGCATGCGGCCGCCGTTCTATGTCGCATTAGATGGGACAACGGCCCTGCAATCTGAAATTTTAGATGCGAGGCTTGAGAGCGGGCGAAGTCATGGATCAACGCGCGGAGCGGATGGGCGAGGAAGCCGGGCCGGAGCGGCTGGGCTGGTCGAGCAGCGTCGGCTGGGCGCCGGAGCTGCAGAAGGCCAAGGTCTATGAACAGATCCTGCTCGACGTGATCCTGGGCGAGCTGGCGCCCGGCGGCCGGCTCGACGAACAGGCGCTGGCGCGCCGCTACCACGCGGGCCTCGCCGGGGTGCGCGACGCGCTGGGACGGCTGGCGCTGGAGGGCCTGGTGGTGCGCCGTCCGCGCGCCGGCACCACGGTCGCGGCGCTCGATCTGCTGGACGTGCGCCAGGCGTTCGAGGCGTTGCGCCTGATCGAGCCGCACTGCGCGGCGCTGGCGGCGCAGAACGCCACGCCCGCCGACGTCGCGGCGCTGCGGCGGGCCTTCGACGGCGCCGAGGCGGCGGCGGAGGCGGGCGACTCGCGCACCCTGATCGGCATGGACCAGCAGTTCCACGCCGCCCTGGCGGTGGCGACGCGCAACCTCACCCTGGCCAAGATCGTCATCCCGCTGCAGCACAAGGCCTCGCGCTTCTGGGCCTATTCGATGACCGAGGACACCGCCGCCGAACGCATCGCCGAGGTCGAGCGCCACCGCGCCCTGGCCGAATGCGTGGCCCGCGGCGACGCCGACGCGGCCTATGAGGCGATGCTGGCGGTGATCGGCGCCTTTTTCGGCAACCGGGTCGCGGCTTAGGGCGTACGGCCGCTGGTGGGCGGACGTAGTCTCTGGTTGTGGCTCGGGCGAAATACGCCGGCGCGCGATCTGGGGTATGATTGCTGGAAAGCGACGGAGCTGCTTGTTGTGACATAGCCGTGCTTCTGACCGCGAGCCGTCCCCGTCGGGGGCGTGACGTCTCTCACCGGCACCCACTCTGATTTTCGGCATTGGGGGTTTTCGCGGAGGAATTGAAGATGATGCGCACCCTGTCCGCCATGACAAGCCTCGTCCTTGCCGGCGCAATGATTACCGCCAGCCCCAGCTTTGCCGCGTCGCCAAGCGGCGGTGGTGGTGGTGGTGGTGGTGGATCTCACTCCGGTGGCGGCGGCGGCGGCGGTGGCTCTCATGGCGGCGGCGGTGGCGCTGGCGGCGTCGGCGGTGGATTTCATGCCGGCGGCGTGGGCGGATTCCATGCGGGCGGCGCTAGCGCTCGAGTGGCTGGCGATGGCGGCGCAAGGAGTAGTGGGGCCGCGGGCTGGAGGCCGCTTGCTCGCGGCGCCGCGTATGCGGTCGCGGCGCGCGACGCCAAGGCGACCGGGACCGACGATCACCATCACCACCATGGGCGTGATTTGGCGCGGAACAATACGCAGTACAGCAGGGGGGAAGAGGCTCAAATATCGTTTGAGAGGTGCCCGCCGCCCGACGTCCACTCTTTTGCCGGTCGTGTCTATTGCGGGGGCCCCGCCAAGACTGGCGCTGGCAGACGCGGGTAATCGCTTCGCTGGATCAGGCTCCCGTCCTATCCGCACTTCCTGAACGACGAGGACACCGAGGAAGGCATGAGACCCTATCTGCGGGTTCTGTTCGCAGGGAGTCTATCGGGGCTGGCGGTGTGGGCCGCAGTTCAAAATGCCGCCTCAGCGGAAGGGAATACCGGGGCCGGCGAGTCGCCGCTCCAGCCTTCCGCTCTCGACAGCGCCGATCAAAACTCGCCCGAAACGCTCAATGGCCGCCTCAACTACGCGGAGCATCTTCTTGAGGCCACGGACGGGGATTGCCGACAGCGCGCGGATGCCGCGCAACGACAGCTGGATCTCGTCGTCGCGAAGCCGGCCTTTCTCGTCGTCATGCCGCTTGGGGCCGCACAGGCGGCCGACATCGAGTACGGCGTCCACTCGACGCGCGCCGCGTGCGCCGCCGAACCGTCCGTGCGGGAAAGCGAGCTTCGCGCGGCGCATGACGCCGCGCTGCGCGCGGCCGACCTTTATCGTGATGGGACCGACTATCAATCGACGGCGGTGATGCAGTTCAACGCGGCCATCGCGGATCGTGAGTTGGGAGATAAGGCGAGCGCCGCGAGACTGCTGCAGTCGGCCATCGAAACAGACGAGGCGTACGGATTCCAAGCGGATCGGGAAAGCAATCAAGCGCTGCTTCGCCAATGGACGGGCGGCGGGTCTGGACCAAATCGTGAAGCCCAGCCGACGAATCTAGCCTCAAACCGGTCCACTGCCCTGAAGTTCTCGTGGTCGGCCAGGGATGCCGACGTCGCTGTCGCCGCATCCTATGTGTCGGTCGTCGATGACAAGATCGTGCGAAGCCAAGGCGCCGCTACGCGCGTCATGACCATTCGCGACGGCAATCCGGGCTGGGTGGTGTCATTCCCAACCAATGTCCGAACGTTCAATTTCGACGGGTGGCCCCAAGGCCGTGGGCAGTCCCATGAGCTGACGACCCTGCTTCTCGCCAACATTCGGCTGAAGAGCCCCGACCTCAAGGTTGACGGCGCTGGAGACTTCAAATCGGTTGTCGATCCAAAGGAAGTCTCGACGGAGCTGGCGGCCGAAACGACGAAGTTGGTCCGCTACATCTTTCCGAACAGCAACGGCAGCCTGGCTTCGATGCACGACGTCGGCCGGGTTGTGAAATACTTGTCCGCGCCGGATGAGATCAAGACCATGGTGGCCGAGGACTATGACCTGACGACGGCGGCATGGATCAATGCGAAACTCGATCAAGGGATTTGGTACGACATGACCGCGCCGATGCGGTTGCCGGGCACGGCCTATGTCATCGATCATGACATTCATTTCTCCTATACCCACGCCATGCCATGCACGACCGCTTCGACAACGCCTTCCTGCGTAGAGATTGTTCTTTACGCGACGCCAAATCTCGATGCCCTTGGCAAATGGGGTCGATTTATGATTGCTAATCTGAGGGAACCCGCTTGGATAATAGCGCATTATTGGTCAGAGACCGACATTCGTATCGTCACTGATCCCGATAATCTTTTTCCTTATCAGTCGGATGTGCGCCGTTACTCGTATTTTTCGGCGCATGACGGCCAAAAGGTCGTTCCGGTCATCGACTCAGAACGCATCGTCTCGATGTGGAGTTATCGCTAAGCGTGACGCTACGGCAATCAGAACGCCGGAGATGACGCGCGCGAGAGCCGGTTACGAGTGGCTCTGCGCGCCCTGCTTTGGGACGTTCGCCGCAACGATCGCATGGGTCGATGAGACGCCGGGCCTGCCGGCCGCCGAGTCGGCAAAGAATCGATCGGGCGCGCTGGCGCAGCGTCCTTGTGCGTGGCCGCCTGTCCCGCACGCCGAGCCGTGGAGCGACGCCGCCCCCACATCGCCGCCCATGTAGCTCGGCATCAGGTCCTTGCACCCCGACACCACCAAGAGCGCGGCAAGAGCTGGAAGTCGCCACATTCGCTGAAGGTGGGTCGCTCGCATCGCGGCCACTCTATACGCCTATTGGCCCAACCGCCCGCCCAGTGTGAAATCCGGGGCGGAAAGATCGCGCCTGCGTCAGCGACGTCACTGGCGCCGCGCCGGCTCACCTGATAAAGTCCGGCCTGGGCGCGTGGCAATGAACAACCGTTGGCGTTCTTAAGATCGGCGCTCGGAACATAGGTGACGTTTTACCGTCGTCGTGAGCCCGGTAGACCGCGCCACAGCTAAGGTGAACTAGCATGATCCGCGGATTGATCATGGGAATTGCTGCGAGCGCTCTGATGACCGGCGCGGCTTTCGCCCAGGACTCTGGCCCATACTATGGGGAGAGGCCCGCCGACGGCGGCCGGCCCGCCTACAACGGCGACCCCCGCTATGGCGCCACCAACGACGGCGGTCGGCCCGCCTACGAGGGTGGCCCGGCCTACAGCGATAGGCCCGACTATCGCGGCCAGCCCTATTACAGCGGCAGAGGGCCCTACGACGCCGGCAGGCCCTATTACGGTGGGCGGCCCTACTATGGCGGCAGACCCTACTATGCCGGCCAACCCTATTACGGTGGCAGGCCCTACTACGGCGGCGCCCCGTACTATGGGGGCGAGCCCTACTATGGCGGCCCGCCGGCCTACGCGGGCCGGCCCTACTACGGCGACGGCTACTACTATCCCAATGAAGCGGCCGGCGCCCATGCCCTGGGCGGCGGCGTGACCGGCGCGGCCCTGGGCGCCGCCATAGGCTGCATCGTCACCCTACCGATCTGCGCCCCGGGCGCCGCGATCGGCGCGGCCGTGGGCGGGGGCACCGGCGCCATCGCCGGCGCCGCCTCGACGCCACCGCCGCCCTATTACGGCCGCCCAGGCTACTAGCGGGCTCCCACACCTCTCCGCGCTTGACGGCGGTCACAACCGCAGGGCTACGTGGCGCCCCGGCGTCGCCGCCGGGCGGTCTTTGACAGCGTGAATCCGGTAAAATTGTCCGTCTGCGGATGGTCTGGCGCGCACGCGGCCGGGCGGGGCCACCGTTAATAACGGCGATTAAGGGTGGAAACGGCCGGAAGAGAGCCCCTAAGCCGTCGCCGTTTCGTCCATCCAGGCCAGGATGTCGGGGTTGATTTCGCGTGGGTAGCAGTGGGCGAGGTCTCCGATCTCGCGATAGGTCACCCGCGCGCCGGCCGCCGACAGCGTCGTCTCGGCCTCGCGCGCCATCTCGACGTCGAACATCCAGTCGCGCGCGCCGTGGGCGATGTGGATCGGCAGGCCGCGCAGGCGCTCGGCGTCGGCGAAGGCGGCCAGCATCGGGTGGAAGGCCGCGGCGGCGGGGGCTAGGTGGGTGAAGGGCGAGCCTTCCTCCAGGCCGCTGACGTAGCAGAAGGTGCCGCCGTCGCTCATGCCGGTGAGCAGCAGCCGCGCCGGATCGACGTTCCAGCGCGCGTGGATGTCGTGGACGATGCGCAGCAGGTTCGGGCTGTCGCGGTCGTCGCCCTGCAGCGCCCAGGTTTCGCCGACCGCCGTGGGCGCCGCCAGGATCGCGCCGTGCGTCCGCGCATCGGCTAGCCAGCTCCACAGGAAGCCGCGTCCGTTTCCGGCCCCGCCGTGCAGCGCGACCACCAGCGGCCAGGCGCGGTCGGCGTCGTAGTATTCGGGCACATAAAGCGAATAGCCGCCGCGCGATCCCGGTTCGTTGTCGACCTGAAAGACGCCGATGTCATCGCGCGCCGGCGCCTCGGCGATCCGCGCGGCGAGCTCCGCGTCGTCACGGCGACCCAGACTGAGGAAGAAGCGGCTCACCGGCGGCAGGCCGTCC
>Ga0302314_10022794_pt1 | contig 10253 bp, 9 predicted proteins | sample III_Palsa_N2_3_FD_200533 | JGI IMG/M metagenome (GOLD analysis project Ga0302314, IMG submission 200533) | Peat permafrost microbial communities from Stordalen Mire near Abisko, Sweden - III_Palsa_N2_3 | ecosystem: Environmental > Terrestrial > Soil > Palsa > Peat permafrost | place: Sweden... | reverse complement strand
CCTGGACGGACCGGGTCGACCGGGTGCTGTTCCTGACCGGCACCCCGATGGAGAACAAGGTCGAGGAGTTCCGCAACCTGGTCGGCTACCTCCAGCCGTCGCTGGTCGGCTCGGTCGGCGAGATCGACGCGGTGGCCGGCTCGGAGTCGTTCCGCCGCGCGGTGGCCCCGGCCTACCTGCGCCGCAACCAGGAGGACGTGCTCAGCGAGCTGCCCGAAATGGTGCAGGTGGACGAGTGGACGGAGTTCGGCCCGGAGGACGCCGCCGCGTACCTGGAGGCGGTGGCTTCGCGCAATTTCATGGCGATGCGCCGGGCCGCGTACTCCTCCGGCGATCCGGACAGCTCGGCGAAGCTACGTCGACTGGTCGAGATCGCCGACGAGGCCTATGACTGCGGCCGGAAGGTGGTCGTCTTCTCCTACTTCCGGGACGTGCTCGACCTGGTCTGCCGCACCCTCGGTGAGCGGGCCGCCGGACCGCTCACCGGTTCCATTCCGCCGCCGCGCCGGCAGGAACTGGTCGACGAGTTCGCCTCCGCCAAGGGCCACGCCGTGCTGGTCAGCCAGATCCAGGCCGGCGGCGTCGGCCTGAACATGCAGGCCGCCTCGGTCGTCATCCTGTGCGAACCGCAGGTCAAGCCCACCCTGGAGACCCAGGCGATCGCCCGAGCGCACCGGATGGGCCAGATCAGCCGGGTCCAGGTGCACCGCCTCCTGGCCGCCGACAGCGTCGACCAGCGGATGCTGGAGATCCTGGACGCGAAGAAGGGCCTCTTCGACGCCTACGCGCGGCGCAGCGACACCGCCGAGTCCATCCCGGAGGCCCTGGAGATCCCCCCGGCCGCGCTGGCCCGCCAGGTGGTCGAGGCCGAGCGCGAGCGGCTGGGCCTGGCCAACTGACTGGCCAACTGACCGACTGACTGCCTGACTGCCTGGCTGAGCTGCGCACTCACGAACCACCGGTAAATCCATTGCGCCCCTCCCGCAGTCGTGATTATGGTGACGGTACACATGAAAGGAGGTGATCCTGAGTTGTATTACTCAAGGACGCGTGAGGTGGCTGTCCGCTAGCCGCCCCGCCCGCAGCGGAGACCACGGTCTCACCCCGTAGGTTGGGGCGGCGGGCAATCCCAGATAGTCACCCGGCCCGCAGGCTCACCGGAAATCGTCCCCGGTGCCTGTTCCGGACGCCTCCAGCTGTGCTGAGGGTGGTCCAGGACAGGAAGTAGCCTGCGGGTCGCCTTTTTTGTATGGCGTTTATGCGGGCGGTGTGTGGCATATAACTGTCAATGACCGCAGACAGCGCGGTCCTCCCCCGCCCGGACATGGCACGACTGCTCTACGCGATCGAGGACCTGGTCGTCCGCGACGCCGTCGGCTTGGGCCTCTGATGTGCCGGGATCACTCTCGCCCGCCTCGGCGGACGAGAGCGCGAACCGGATCGGCCTACGCGGACACTTCGAGGTAGATCGTCTCGTCGCTGCGGAGGGTGGTGTCCAGATCCGCGACGTCCTGGCGCTCGCCGCCGCGGAATTCGCAGACCCGGATCGTGGCCGGGTCGAAGCCGGCCTCGGTCAGCACGAACTGCAGCTCGTCGCGGTCGTAGATCCAGCGGTGGCCGTAGAGGTAGAAGATCTGGTTGACCATGAACGCCTTGCGCTCGGGCATCGGCGGGCCGAGCCGCATGACCTTGAGCCGGCGGCGGTGCTTGGCGAAGAATCCGCTGTCCTCGACGTATCCCTCGACGTACTTGCGCAGGTCCGGTGTGGTGATCCGGGCCAGGCCGCCGGGGGCGAGCACCCGCTTGACCTCCCTCAGCCAGTAGATCGCGACCGGCAGCGGCACGTGCTCGATCAGGTGCTCGGCGTAGACCCAGTCGAAGCTCCCGTCCTCGAAGGGCAGCGGCTTGCCGATGTCGAGCTGGGTGAACAGGCTGCTGCCGTCGACCCGGTACACCTTGCCGGGCTCAGTGGAGTCCTCCTCAGTGTGCACGCTCACCAGGTCCGTACCCAGGCCATTGGGGTGCTCGGTCCTGAACGCGGCGAATTCGAGCCCGGTCACACCCAGCGCGGCCAGCCCCTCGCGGGTGCCCGGCAGGGTGTCGCTGACCAGGTCCAGCTTCTCGCAGGCGGCCACGCTCTCGGTGATCTTGTCCATCCGCGGCGCGAGACCGTCCGGGTCGTTCCAGTCCCAGTCCGGGAACAATGTTTGAGCCGTCATGGGCTCGCTCCTTCGCAGGCTGATCTCTTGTTGAAAGTCCGGTGTTGATTTCATGGCGTTCGGTCGCCCACGCCGCGGCAACCGTTCGTCCACTGTAGCCGGGTCAATGGTTGTAAGTACGCGATGCCCAGAAAGCGTGACGGTGGCGGCGGATTCGATGCGCGGCCGCCGCAGGACCGTTGCGAACCCCGCGCTGGCGATCATGGCAGGGTTTGGTATCGTGGGATTAAGTACTCGAATTCACATGGGCATCCGCCGTCACGGTGGATCCCCCTCATTGCACTCCGTTTCTCCTGGAAGTCTGGGGTCACGTTGAAGAGCGACAGCACCGGCCCGATGTCCGCACTCGCGCCCCGGTCCGGCGCCTGGGTGGACCGGCTCCTGCTTTCCGGAGGCGGCGCGCTGCCGTGCCTGCACCTGGCCCGGGACGTGGATCGCAGGACTCTTAGAGACGCGGTGGACCGGGAGCAGTGGCGGCTGAAGCAGGCCGGCCTGTGCTGCGGCGGGACCGTCGCGCTGCGGCTGCCGCCCAGCCTGGGCTTCATCGCGGCGCTGCTGGCCGCCTGGCGGCTCGGCGCCCAGGTGAGCCTCCTCGACCACCGGCTGACCCAGGCCGAGGTGGGCCGGGCCCTGCTCGGACTGGCCCCGCAGGTCCTGGTCGAGGCCGCGGAGCCGGCCGACACCGCCCTGCGCGGTTACGCCGAGGTCGAGCTCGTGGCCGTCCCGCTGAAGGGAGGCCGGGCGGCCCAGAGTCCACATGTCCTGATTCAGCTCACCTCCGGGTCGGCCGGTCCGTCGAAGGTCGTGGCCCGCACCGCGGCGGATCTGGAGGCCGAACTGGGCCGGTACCGGCTGCTGCCGGCCGGCAGCTTCCCCTGGCGCGGCGAGCGGATCGTGCTGCTGACCTCGATGGTCCACGTGCTCGGCCTGGTCGGCGGGCTGCTGTGGGCGCTGAACTCCGGGGCCCGGCTGGTCCTGCCGGACCGGCTCACCGCGACCGGGATCCTGGACGCGGTGGCCGCGGGCGCGGAGCCGACCACGGTGATCGGCGTGCCCTTCCACGCCGAACTGCTCGCCGCCGCCGCGCCGAGGCCGCTGCCCTCGCTGATCCGGATGATCGTCGCGGGCGAGCCGGCCCGGCCGGGCGTGCCCGAGTCCTTCGAGGAGCGCTACCGCGTGCCGCTGGGCACGATGTACGGGATGACGGAGCTCGGGGTGATCGCCACGGATCTCACCGGCCGGCTGCGCCCCGCCGTCGAGCCTGCGGCGGGCTTGGAGCTGCGGGTCGACGCGGGCGAGCTGCACGTCCGGATGCCGCAGTCGCCCTATCTGGGGACGACCGATCCGGCCCGCTGGTCGGACGGCTGGCTGCACACCCGGGACGCCGCGTCCCTGGATCCGGAGACCGGACAGGTGACGATCCTCGGGCGCCTGGATTCCCAGGTCTCGGTCGGCGGCCTGGAAGTGGACCTGGCCGAAGTGGAGAAGACCCTGTGCGCGACGCCCGGGGTGGCCGAGGTCGTGGTCGTGTTCGAGTCCGGCAAGATCGAGGCATATCTCGCGTTGGCCTTCGGCGCCACCGTGGAGCGGGTGCGGGAGTCGCTCGCCCTCGAAGCCGCCGCCTACAAACTGCCGCAGCATCTCTGGGTACTGCCGGCCCTGCCGCGCACCCCGACCGGGAAGCTGCAGCGGGACAAGGCCGCGCTGCGGGCCGCCGCGGCCCGGACCCAGCCCGACGGCCGGCTCAGCCGGCGGCCGAAGCCCGACCGGGCGGTGGCCCGCCGTTCGTCGAAGTCCGGATCCTGACTGGCGGCATATCCGTTGAGGCTGCTGCCTCTGCGGCGACCGAGAACATCAGGCCACTCCAATACCAGCTGGCTGCGGCGAGCAGGTGCTCGCCCGGAATGCTGCCGAGCTGGATGCTGTCGGCCGCCGCGTCGGCGATCGGCCAGTGCTCGGGTACCCCGACCTCGCGTTCCAGTCCGGAGCCGCCGGCCAGGCCCCGGCCGACCACCTTGCCGAGCGCCTCCTTCCGGGTCCACAGCCACAGGAACGCTGCGGATCGCTCCGCCGGATCGCAGCGCGCGATCCACTCGTTCTCCGGGCCGGGAAACCACCGGCGGGCCAAGGGTTCGAAGGCGAACGGCCGCACGACCTCCACGTCGATGCCGACCGGGCCCGCCGTACTGGCCGCGACCGCGACCACGCCGCGTGTGTGGCTCAAGCTGACGTGTACTGTGATGCCCTGGATGTACGGCCGCCCGGACGGTTCGTGGTCGAGCCGCAGCCGCTCCGGCGCCGTTCCGGCCACGTGGGCGGCCAGGCGCAGCACCAGCGCTCTGGCCCGGTTCCGCTCTTCGCTGCGGCCGCCGATGCCACCGCGCTCGATCCAGACCTCGGCCGACGGCGTCTCCATAACGAGGAGCTTAGCCACGAGGGAGTTGCCATGGAGATCGCGCAGTTGACGGTTCCGCCACGTGTGCTGGCAGCCGAACAGATCGCCGCCGAGGCCGGGTTCAAGCAGAGCTGCACCCCTGAGGTGGGCAGACTGCTCAGGCTGGTCGCGGCCTCGAAGCCCGGCGGCGTCATCGCGGAGAGCGGGACGGGATCGGGAGTGGGGACCGCCTGGCTGCACAGCGGCATGGCCGATGGCGGCCGCCTGATCACGGTCGAGCGAAACGAGGACTTGGCTCGCCAGGCCGGCGCTGTCTTCGCGGACGACGAGCGTGTACGCGTACTGACGGGTAACTGGCGGCTGCTCGAAGAGCACGCCCCCTTCGACGTGTTCTTCTGCGACGGCGGTGGCAAGCGCGACGATCCGCAGCGGGTGGTGAGCCTGCTCGCGATCGGGGGCGTTCTGATCCTGGACGACTTCACGCCCTCGCCCGAATGGCCGCCCCGCTTCGGCGGCGAGGTGGACGAACTGCGCGTGCTCTACCTCACGCATCCGTCCCTGCACGCCACTGAAGTATTGACGACATCCACGAGCTCGGCGATCGTCGCGGTGCGGCACTAGCGTGGCGCTGGCGCGGCATCAATGCGGCACTTGATCCGCAAAGAGTTCCCAAAGTCCTGCGCGGGAAGGGCGTCGGGCCCCTGGTGGCATAGGCCTGATCCCCATAGGGTAACGGATGTCCCACCCCCACCAGGGGGTCCGCCCACCGCACCGGCGCGCGCCGCAATCCGGCGCCCGCCGACGCCCGACCTCCAGAGATCGAGGCCGTATCCACATGCGCAGACACTGGTTCCCCACACTTGTGGCCGCTGCCACCATGGCGTTCGGAATCGGCGGCGTCGTCACCGCCAGCGCCGCCACCACCACGCAGCCCACTTACACCTCGCTCTACGCGCCCGCCCGGCCGCACGTCGGCACGGTCGCGAGCAGTTCGGCCACCTGCACGTACACCAATGTGCTGCCGGCAGACAGCTACAAGGGCCTGCCGCCAAGCGACGCGTCCTACGCGCAGAAGCCGTACTCTGCGACGCTCTACACCACGCAGGGCGCGATCACTTTCCAGGCCGACACCACTGCGGCCCCCTGCACGACGAACTCGTTCGCCTTCCTGGCAGAGCACGGCTACTACAACCAGACCCACTGCCACCGGTTGACCACCGAGGGAATCTACGTGCTGCAGTGCGGTGACCCGACCGGCACCGGCTCGGGTGGCCCCGGCTACCAGTTCCCGGACGAGAACCTCGCCGGCGCCACCTACCCGGCCGGCACGGTCGCGATGGCCAACGCCGGGCCCAACACCAACGGCAGCCAGTTCTTCATCTGCTGGAAGGACACCACCCTGTCCCCGGCCTACACTCCGTTCGGGCATGTCACCAGCGGCCTGAACGTGCTCGCGAAGATCGCCGCCGCGGGTGACGACCAGCAGAACGGCCCCGGTGACGGCTACCCGACCCTGTACGTCGGCTTCAAGGACGTGAAGATCAACACCGGCTGGTAAGGCACAGCAGGGCAGCACTCAATAGCACCAAGCAGCACCGCCACCGCCGGTCCGGGCGAAGCCGCTCCGTTTTTCGAGCAGCCGCCCAGGCCGGCGGTTGCCGTTCCGGCGCGTCGTCGGCGCGTCCGGTCGGCCACCGGCCGGGCTCCGGTTAGATGGCGATATGTCCAGTTTTTCGCTCCGCGCGTTCCTGTCCGGCCTGAGCGAGTTGTGCCTCACCCTCGGCGTGCTCGTCCTGCTCTACCTGATCTACTTGCTGGGCTGGACCAGCGTGGTGGCGCACCGCAGCGCCGCGGCCGACGTGTGCCAGCTCACCCGGCAGTGGCGCCAGGCCCCGGCCGAGGCCGCCGTGGCGCCGGTGCCCGGCCGGCCGTTCGCCACCTTGCGCATCCCGGGCATCCGCAACCCGGTCACCTGGCCGGTGCTCGACGGAGTGGCCCAGCCGCAACTCATCCAGGGCATCGGCTGGTACCCCGGTTCGGCGCTGCCCGGCCATCCCGGCAACTTCGCGGTCGCCGCACACCGGCGCACGTGGGGGGACATGTTCCGGTACCTCAACGAGGTGAAGACCGGGGACGTGATCGAGGTGCAGGAGGGGAGCATGACCTACGCCTACCGGGTGATCGAAGACCCCGTCTATGTCCCGCCGACCGCCGTGGACGTCCTCGACATGGTCCCCCACCACTCGGGCCTGACCCAGCCGGGCACTTACATCACCCTGACCACCTGCGACCCGGTGTACAACGCCTACCGCAGGCTGATCGTCTTCGGCCAGTTGACCGCGGTGCACGACGACAAGGGCTCCGTTCAGACGCTCTGCTGAGCCGTCAGCCGGCGATCCCGGTGATTCCCGAGGCACCCAGCCAGTCCGTCGCCGCCATCGGAAACACATAACGCCAGCACACCCAGCCCAGCCCGACGTACGCCGCCGTGACCACGACCAGCCGTACCGGTCGCGGGCCGGGCAGGCTGCGGAACATCCAACCAGTGATCATCAGTGGTCTCCCGTGACGAAGGGGCGCTGGCCGGCCAGGTGCCCGAAGAGGATGAACCGGCCGGTGCTGCCGAAGCGGGGCGTGCAGGTAGTGAGGGTGATCAGCCGGGTGTTCGGGTCCGCGCCGCGCCCCTGGTCCGGCTGGAGCGGTGCGAGGTTGTACGGCGTGGTCTGCTCGGACGCGTCGATCACATAGGTGTAGACCGTGTTCCGGGTCAGGACGACGACCGTGGAGCCCCGGCCGACCAGGTCGGGCAGGTCGGCCCAGGGCCGGAAGCCGATGTCGGATGAACGGTGGCCGGCGATCGCGTAGTTGCCCACCATTCCGGGTCCGGCGGTCTGGCTGTAGTGCGCGATCCCCTTGTCGAGGTTGTCCTCGCTGATGCCTTCGTAGACCGGGTACTCCCAGCCCGCGCCCAGGGCAGGGATCCGCAGCAGCACCGTCTGGTCGGCCGAGACCTCGGCCGCGTTGGCGGCGTCGGCGGCCGACTGGGCCGGTCCGCGGGTCCAGGCCCGCACCACCGCCTGGTCGGCCGCGCGCTGGTGCGCGTCGGGCTGCGATTGGCCGCCCCACACCAGCCAGGCCAGGAAGAGCACGAGGAACACGCCCGCGCCGGCCATCAGCTCGCCGGCGAGCAGGCCCAGCCGGGCCGGCGGACGGCGCCGGGCCCCCGACGCCGCACCCGCACCCGCGCCCTCGACGTCAATGTGCTGTGGCTCTGGCACTCACTGCCTCCTCGGTTCGCGTTCGCTGGACCATCCGCCGTACAAAATAATAGATTTCCCATGATGGGCTGGCAGACAACGTAAACCTTAGCCAATCCGCCTTTTCAGTCTAATACCAGGATTATTCGACAATTGATCGCGGGCGGCTCCAAGGGGTATGAGACACTGGCGCTCGTGTTGACCGCCAGTGAGATATCCGAGGTCGAAGCCATCATCCGGGAGGTCGCCCGGACCGAGATCCTGCCCAGGTTCGGCCGGCTGACTGCCGCCGACATCTCGGAGAAGAACCCCGGTGACCTGGTCACGGTCGCCGACCGGGCCGCCGAGGAGGCACTGACCCGGCGGCTTACCGGCCTACTGCCCGGATCCCTGGTAGTCGGCGAGGAAGCGGTGGCCGGTGACCCAGGTGTCCTGGCGCGCCTGGCCGGACCCGAACCGGTCTGGATAATCGACCCGATCGACGGGACGCACAACTACGCGACCGACAACCCGCGCTTCACCACGCTCGTCGCTCTCGCCCAAGGCGGCCGACTGCTCGCGTCTCGGGATCCGCGGTTCTAACTGCCCGCGAGCAGCTCCAGCTGTGACTGCGCCCAGGTGAGGGCGTCGGTGGTGTCCGCGGAATCGGTCTGGGTCAGCTCCAGGTCGATCATGTAGTCGCCGGACCAGGCCGTGACCCGGATCGGGACCGCGCCGGTGCTGTCGTCCTCGGGGAGGACCAGGCAGGTCGTATTCGGCAGGCCGGGTACCGTGCAGGACTGCGCACCTGCGGTGGAGTCACCGATCAGCTGGAGCGCGGCGGCCTGGGCCTGGCGGCTGGAGCCGAACTGGGTGACGTAGTCGGTGCCCGTGGCCCCGTTGGCGGCGGTCCAGCTCTCGGTGGCCGCACCCTTGGCGCCGTCACTGGTCAGCCAGGCCTGCTCGTAGTTCTGCCGGCTGGTGTACAGGTCGGCGACCAGGCCGCTCACTCCCAGATCGGCCTGGACGGTCGAGCCGCCGTTGGGAGTGTTCGCGGTGGAGCCGCTCGGCACCGCCATCACGCAGGACGCCAGGGTCGAGGCGGGGCAGGTGCCGGGGGCGAAGGCCGGCAGGGTGGGTGCGGTGACCTGGGGAATCGGGAAGCCCCAGTGGCTCTGCGTGTCCTGGGCCAGCAGGTTCAGCTCCGACACCGCCCAGGTCTGCGCCGTCGAAGTGCTGAAGGAGCCGGTGAAGTCCAGCCAGAGGCTCATGAAGACCGTGCCGGTCTGCTCGGTGACCAGGCCCTCGTAGAAGCCGTCGGAGTCGGCGGTCGTCGTGTAGCTTCCGCTCGCCTGGGAGTACCCGGGGATCGTGAACGTGTCCGTGTATCCGGCGTCGCCGCCGATATACGAACCCAGGTCCTGGGCCTGGCTGTCGGTCCGGGTCTGGATGAGGATGACCTGGCCGGCCTCATCGAAGCCGTTGGTACCCCAGCTCTCGGAGTCGATCCCGGTGACGTTGTCGGTCTGCATCCGCTGGGCCGTGGCCGTCTCGTCCGCCTTGGTGATGAAATCGTTGGTGAACGACGTGATCGTGTAAGTCGACGGGATCCCGGGCACCGTCTGGCCCCCGGACGGGAACGGCATCAGGCATTTGGTGAGCGTTCCGGGGCAGGTGGCCGCCTGGAAGGCGGTCGGGGTGGGCGACGGCGCGGGGCCGGGCGCGGGGGCGCTCTGCAGCGAGGCGTACTCGGTGCCGGCCCAGAGGTTGAAGTCCTGCTGCTGGAGGGTGCCCTGGCTCGCGTAGTGGGCCTCGAAGTCGATGTCGCCGACAGTGGTCACGTAGCGGACGTCGATGTCGCCGGAGCCGTCCGTGGTGGAAGTCGAATACGCCTTCGCGGTGGAGTCCCCGGGCACGGTCAGCTGCGGGCCGCTGTCGTCGGCGAGGAACTCGCCGGTCCGGTCCGAGGCCCAGGCCTGCGCGCCCTGCGCGGTGTTGAAGGAGAGTAGGATGATGTCGATCTGCTCCGGGCCTTGGTACCAGGACCGGTGCACGATCGCCTTGAGCCCGTCGTCGGTGACCAGGGAGCTGATCTCGGGCTGCTGGCTCTCGCCGGAGTTCGGGTACGCCGCCGCGTAGGCAGTGCTGGTGACCGCGGTCGCCGCGGCCCAACTGCTGGTGTTGCTGCCCGCCTTGGCCGGCGGGGCGACCAGGCAGGAGGTGAGGCTCTTCGGGTTGCACACCACCTTGTTCACGGCGGGATTGACCTCGTTCACGATGTGCAGCGCCACGAGCCCCGCGGCGACGAGCACGAGGATGAGCACCGGTATGCCGACCAGCAGCCAGGTCCGTACTTTGCGCTTCGGCTTGGGCGCGGCGTCCAGCGGTCCGCCGAGACTGGGT
>Ga0302314_10022793_pt1 | contig 10253 bp, 11 predicted proteins | sample III_Palsa_N2_3_FD_200533 | JGI IMG/M metagenome (GOLD analysis project Ga0302314, IMG submission 200533) | Peat permafrost microbial communities from Stordalen Mire near Abisko, Sweden - III_Palsa_N2_3 | ecosystem: Environmental > Terrestrial > Soil > Palsa > Peat permafrost | place: Sweden... | reverse complement strand
GGTATACTCGCTGCTGTTCGGTGAGGTGCTCGGGATCAGCGACAACCAGCTCTGGCCGACGCTGGCGCTGACATGCGTCTGCCTGACCGCGCTGGCGATGCTCTGGCGTCCGCTGCTGCTCGCCTCGGTGCTGCCCAGCAGCGCCCGCGGACTTGACCCGTTCAAGCTCGAGCTCTGCTTTCTGCTGCTGGTCGCGCTGGCGACGGCGATGACCGTCCCGGTCGTCGGCACGGCGCTGATCTTCAGCCTGATGATCGGCCCCGCTGCCGCCGCCCGCGCTTTCACGGTGCGCCCGCATATCGCGCTGGCGCTGGCGGTGGTGATCGCGCTGGCGATCGTCTGGACGGCGATCGCCAGCTCCTACGCCAGCAACTGGCCGGTCGGGTTCTTCGTCGGCGTGCTCAGCGCCAGCGCCTATACGGTCGGGCGGGTCTGGAGCTGGTCTCGGCGGCGCGGTGGCTGAGAGTTGGCGCAGCTCAGCTGAGCTGCGCGAAGAACGTGTAGATCACCATCGCGCTCACAACCAGGACGAAGACCCGCAGACCCCAGAGCCAAGCGCTGGTCTGCGGTGTCAGTGGGTAACGCGAAACCGGCCGGGACCTATCGCCGGCGAGCTGATCCGGTTCCAGGAAGTCGACAAGTTCGTCTTCCTCGTCATGCTCCTCTAGAGACGTCTGCGGCTGATCTGAACGCGTCATCACTAGCCGTGGATCAGGTGGACCGTTTGCAGGAATGAGTCGATCCCGTAGGCGGCACCGGCGACCGCCACGAACGCGACGATCACCACCGCGACCCGGTTCAACATCGCGCTGTTGACCCATCTGCCCATCAGCTCACGGTCATTCGCGAGCATGATCATGAAGACGAGCGTCACCGGCAGCAGCACCGTCGCCAGCACGTTGGCGTTGAGCGCGATCGAGAGCAGCGGCGCGCCAGGGATCAGGATGATCACGGCGGCGACCAGCGCCACGCTGATGTTGGTGGCGTAGAACCAGCCGGCGTTGCGCGGCGCGTTGTTGAAGCTGCTCGCCTTGCCGATGCACTCGCCCACGGCGTAGCCGGTGCTTGCGGAGATCGTCAGGACCGCCACGGCGCCAGCTTCGATCAGCCCGAGCGCGAAGACAGTGCCGACGGCGTTGCCGTCGACCTTGCTCAGTGCCGCCGGCAAGCCGGCGCCGGCGAACCCTTGGATGCTCGCGCCACCGTGAGTCACGAGCGCCGCCCCGGCGATCAGCGCGGCGCAGCCGAAGATCGCGCCGAGCGTGCCGCCGGCGATCGTGTCGATCCGCCCGTGCTTCAAGTCGCGCGGGGTCAGGCCCTTGTCGGCCGAGGCGCTCTGCTGGAAGAAGATCATCCAGGGTGTGACGGTCGCGCCAACCGTGGAGGCGAAGAGCAGCAGCAGCGTGTTCAGGCTGCCCCCGGGAAACGGCGAGAAGGTGACCATCGAATGGGCGACCGACCCCAGGTGCGGCTTCACCATGATCGCGGCGACCAGGAACAGTCCGTTGAACATCGCGAGCCCGAGCACGACGCGTTCGAAGCGCCAGTAGCGGCCGCCGCTCATCGTGAACACGACCAGCGCCAGGCCGAGCGCCGCTGCCACGCCGGCGCCCATATGGAAGTAGGCGAGCCCGATGCGGATCGCGACGAACTCAGCGATCAGCGTGACGAGGTTCGTGAACAGCAGGTCGCCGGCAGCGAACCATCCCCACAGCGGGCCAAATCGTTGCAGAACGAGCTGGCCATAGCCGCGGTGGGTGACGGCCCCGAGGCGCATCGACATCTCCTGGCAGACCATCGCAATCGCGAATGTCACGACGATGAACGGCAGGAAGAACCCGAGTCCGTACCTCGCCCCGGTGGCCGCGTAGGAGATCATGCTCGGCCCGTCGTTCTCGCCGAGCATCGCCAGGATCCCGGGGCCGATCAGCAGCCACAGCAAGAACCACTTGCGGCCGCCCTGGCGGGCGCCGTGCACCCGCGCCCGGTCAAGCGATCTGTCGCTGTCCTCGTGGGTCAGCGGCGGTCGCGGCAAGGCGATGGTTCCGCCCGCTGTCGCCTGCGCTTCAGCCGGCTCCGAACTCACCCTCGCGCCGTCCGGGGCAACGCGCACTGTCTGGTTCTGGCGCGGTTCATGACTTTGTCAGGGTAGCAACAAAGTTCACAGCATCAAAACTTTGGGTTACGCCCTGTTGTGATCTAATATTGGGCTCGTGCAGTTGACGTCTGCCAAGAACGCATCAGCCCCCGTCGAGGACTACGTCAAAGCGATATACGCACTGACGTACGAGCGGGAGCAGTTCGCCTCCACCAGCAACATCGCCGAGCGCCTGGGGATCACGGCCGGCTCGGTCTCGACGATGCTGAAGCGCATGGACGGGGCTGGCCTGGCCGAGCACGTTCCCTACCGCGGCGTGCGCCTGACGCCCGCCGGGCGCCAACTCGCGCTCAGCGTGATCCGCCGTCACCGGCTGATCGAGCTCTTCCTCGCCACCAGCCTCGACATCCCTTGGGAGGACGTGCATCGCTACGCAGACGCGCTCGAGCACGCCGCGTCCGATGATCTGATCGAACTGATCGCCGCAAAGCTCGACGATCCGGTCGCCGACCCCCACGGCGATCCGATCCCCACCCGTGCTTTGGAGATCGATGAACGACCGCAGCCCAGCCTCGCCGATCTCGAAGCCGGCGAGCACGCCGTGATCGTGCGGGTCTCCGACTCGGACCCAGCGATGCTGCGCTACCTCACCGAGCACCAGATCGCGATCGGCGACCGCGTCGAGTTGATCGGCCGCCAGCCGTTCGAGGGCCCCTGCGAGGTCGTGATCGGCGAGCACCGCAGGAGCCTGGGCATCAAGCTCGCCCAGGCGATTCACGTCGAACGCGTCTAGTTCGTGACGGCGTCGGCGGCGCGGTTTTCCCAGCCGTGCCGCAGCAACCCGAGCAGCTGCTCTGAGGGCTGGGCGCCGGAGGCGCCGAACTTGCGATCTATCACGAACATCGGCACGCCGGTGATGCCAAGCTCCCGGGCGGTCTGCTCGTCGGCGCGAACCTCGTCGGCGAAGCGATCAGACGCGAGCGTGGCGCGCACATCGTCCTCCGGCAGCCCGACCTCGACGGCGGCCGCGACCAGCGTCTCCGGGTCGGACATCAGTTCACCGGCGATGAAACGGGCTTGGAACATCCGCTCCTTCATCGCGTCCTGAAGCTCGTACTGCTTGGCGAGATGCACGATCCGGTGGGCATCGAATGTCGACCCCATCCTTGAGCGATCGAGCTGGTAGTCAAGGCCGGCGTCGGCCGCCGTCTGCGTGACGCGAGCCTCCGCCGCCTGAGCCTGCTCAGCGCTCATGCCGTACTTCTTGGCGATGATCTCGACGCTCGCGCCGGGCACCTCAGCCGGTGCCGAGGGGTCGAGCTCGTAGCTGCGCCAGATGATGTTCACGTCGTCCGCGTGCTCGAATTCGGCGAGCGCGGCTTCGAAGTGGCGCTTACCGATGTAGCACCAGGGACAAGCGATATCTGACCAGATCTCTACGTTCATAAAAGTTGACCTCGCAATGAATCGTAGCGTAAGCTCGATTCATGCCCAATCCCATTTACACAGCAAAAGCAACGGTCAGCGGTGGACGCGCCGCAGGACATGGCCGGACAGACGACGGAAACCTCGACGTGCAGCTCCGGCTTCCCAAGGAGATGGGCGGCGAGGAGCTGGGCACGAACCCTGAGCAGCTATTCGCAGTTGGCTGGGCGGCCTGTTTCGAGGGCGCACTCGGCGGCGTCTCGCGCCGCGAGAAGGTCGAGCTCGGTGAGGTTTCGATCAACAGCGCCATCACGCTCTCCCCGAACGGCAGCGGCGGATTTGTGCTCAGCGCCGAGCTCGATGTGACGCTGCCCGACATCAGCGATGCCGAACAGGCCAAGTCAATCGTCGCCGCCGCACATCAGGTCTGTCCGTACTCCAACGCCACCCGGGGCAACATCGAGGTCAAGCTGACCGCCAACGGCGAAGCCGTTTAGCAGGACCTAAACGGCGTCCGGCTGCGCTGCGCGCCCCGCCTCGAGCGCGGCGATGAACTCGGCGGCGGAAGCTGGGCGCCCGAACAGGTAGCCCTGGGCGCTCGGTGCACCCAGCTCCACCAGCAGGTCGCGCATCGCCGGCGTCTCGACTCCCTCGACGATGTTGCTGACCTCCAGCACGCGGGAGATCTGGATCAATCCCGCGAGCACGACGCGGCCAGCCTCGGGTGTGGCTGACGCCGGACCGATGCGCTCATCCTGCGGCAGATCACCGGTTGCCGCCAGCAGCAGCAGGCGATCGAGTTTGACGATCGACACGGGCGCCAGACGCAGCCGCTCAAGCGACGCGAAGCCGGCGCCGAAGTCATCGAGCGCCAGTCGGACGCCGGCGTCGCGCAACTCGACCAGCGCTTTGACGCCGCGTTCGTTGATCGCGCGGTTGGTCTCGGTCAGCTCCAGGACGATGTCCTTGGGCTGCAAGCCGGTCTGGCTGATCGCATGCAGCACCGAACGGGTGAAACCGGCCCAGCGGACCATGCGCGCGGAGACGTTGACGTGCACCGCAAGGCCGCGGCCCTGGTCTCGCCACTCCCGGGTCTGCTCGCAGACCTGGCGCAGCATGTGAATGTCGAGATCGATGATCAGCGAGCTCTCCTCGGCGGCCGGCACAACCTCACCGGCGCCGAGCACGCTGCCGTCCTCGAGCTGCCAACGCACCAGCGCTTCGACCGCGCGCACCGAACCGCTCGGCAGATCGACGATCGGCTGGTAGTGCGGCAGGATGTCGCCGTTCTCAATCGCGTTGCGCAACCGGTAATCCACCGACATGCGCCGCAACGGCTGGGCCGCGTCAAACCGGTAGCGGCGCATGTTGCCGCGTCCGGCGGCCTTCGCGATCGCGACCGCGGCGTGGGCCGAGTTGTGCAGCCGGTCAGGGTCGGTGCCGTCTTCCGGACCGATCGCGTAGCCGATCGAAGCCCTCAGATTGAGCTGCTGGCCGGAGGACTCGAACGGCGGCGAGAGCACCTCACCGACCCGCGCCGCGACGCCGGCGACGGTCAGTTCCGCCCCGCCCGGATCAAGGTCGGAGACCATCAGCAGAAACTCATCCGAATCGGCGTGAACGAGCAGCTCGCCGGGCTCGAGACATGCGTCGAGCCGGCGCGCGACCTCCATCAGCACAAGGTCACCAGCGGCGTGCCCGACCGCGTCGTTGACGCCGCGGAAGCGGTCAATGTCGATGTCAAGCAACGCCACCACCTGTCCGTTGCGCTGGGCCCGCGCCAAGGCGAGCTTCAGGTGTTCAGGCAGTGCCTGACGCGTCGGCAGCCCGGTGGTGAAGTTGTGACGCAACACCAACGCCGCGTGGCCGTCGATCGCCTGCGCGCCCATCGCGGTTGCGCCGAATCTGCTCAGGTCAACGACGGTCCCATGCGTGCAGATCGGCTGGCCCTGGTTGTCACGCACGATCGTGTTGCGCTCCCACACCCAGCGCGGCTCTCCGTCGGGACCGACGAGCCGGTACTCGAGGTCAATCTGCTCCCTGGTTTCAAAGAACCGGTCCTCCGCTTCGAGCACCCGCGCGCGGTCATCTGGGTGGATGTGCTGGTACCAGAGCTGGCCGTCCGCGATGAACTCCTCGGGCTCACGGCCGGTCCAGTCACGCACGACATCAGAGACGTAGCGGATGGTGCCATCGCGTGCGTACTCCGCGACGTAGACCAACGGCAGCGCCGGCTCAAGCGTTTCCCAGCGCGCCGAGTCCATCCCGTGCTCATCCGGTCCGGTGCCGGTAGCGCCGCCCATTGATCCATTGTGCTTTACACCAGGTCCGGAGCAAAACTTCACGGGCGCCAGACGCGGGTGACGTTGGCCACTTGGCGTAGCCTGCGTGTATGAGTTACGCATCGGACCCGCAGCCCGCCAGCGTCACCGAGCACTCGTTCGCGCAGCAGGCGCCGACCTTCGAGGACGAGCGCTTCAACCGCGTGCTGACCACCGATTCCGACTGGCTCTACAACTCGCTGCCGCGGACGACCGGAGACCTGCTGCTCGACGTCGCCGCCGGCACCGGCCTGGCCGGCCGGTCGCTGGCGCGTCAGGTACGCGCCGTGATCGCGCTCGACACGACCGCGGAGATGCTCGAAACCGGGCGCCGAGCGGCGGCCGATGAGGGGCTCACGAACATCGTCTTTCAGCGTGGCGACGCGGCCGCGCTGCCGTTCCTTGACTCAAGCTTTGAGATCGTCGTCTGCCGCTACGCCCTGCACCACTTCGCCGAGCCGGACCTGCAGCTGACGCAGATGGCACGCGTCCTGCGGCCAGGAGGCCACCTGGCGCTGGCCGACCTACAGGCCGACGCCAACCCGAATGCCGCGACCGTGCAGAACCATTTGGAACGGCTGCGCGACCCGTCCCACGCGCACGCGCTGCCGGCCGCCAAGCTGCGCGCCGCGATCGAGCGCCGGGGTCTCACGATCGTCGCCACCGAGACCCGCGCGGTGCGGCGTCCTTTGGCGCCCTGGATGGAACAGACCGAAACGCCGCGCGACGCGGTCGAGAAGATCGAGTTCGCGCTCACCGGCGAACTCGACCGCCGCGGCACGCCCACCGGTTTTCAGCCGCAACGCGATCAAACGGGACAGCTCACGATCGTGCAGACGCTCACTTCGCTCGTTGCACGCAAACCTGGCTGAACGTGATTACAGTCTGTGGGACCACCGCGCTGATCTGCTGAGCGGTACAGACTTTTAGAGAGGACCAGAGGAGCCCTAGATGCCCGAGACTGAGTTAGTGACAAGCGGCCGCCGCACACTGCCGCCCTTCCGAGCTGATCATGTCGGCAGCCTGCTGCGGCCAGCGAGCCTGCACCAGGCGCGCGCCGACTTCAAAGCGGGGAAGATCGACCTCGACGCCCTGCGCGAGGTCGAAGACGCAGCGATCCTCGACGTGATCGAGCTGCAGCGTTCGGCCGGGCTGCAGTCTGTGACCGACGGCGAGTTCCGCCGCCAGTCCTGGCACATGGACTTCATCTACCAGCTGGAAGGCGTCTCCCAGGTGACCGGCGAGGTCCTGCACGTCCAGTTCAAGAATGAGAGCGGCACCTACGACTACGCGCCGCCGGCGATGCACATCGACGGCAAGATCGGCGTCGGCGAGACGATCTTCGCGGAGGCCTTCAAGTTCTTGCGCGAACACGCGCACCCCGACCAGACGCCGAAGCTCACGATCCCGTCACCGAGCATGGTCCACTACCGCGGCGGCAACTCCTCGATCGACGACTCGGCTTACCCCAACCTCGACGACTTCTGGAACGACCTGGTCAGCGCCTACGCGAAAGAGGTTCAGGGCGTCTATGACCTCGGCTGCCGTTACCTGCAGCTCGACGATACGAGCCTCGCCTACGTCAACGACCCGGCCCAGCGCGAGCACATCGTCGCGATCGGCGGCGACCCCGACCACCTGCACGAGCAGTACATCGCCAACATCAACCGGGCGCTGGCGGGCAAGCCGGCGGACATGGCGATCACGACCCACCTCTGCCGTGGCAACAACCAGTCGATGTGGGCGGCCGAAGGCGGCTACGACTTCGTCGCCGAAGCCCTGTTCGGTGACCTCAACGTCGACGGCTACTTCCTGGAGTTCGATGACGACCGCTCAGGCACGTTCGAGCCGCTGCGCTACGTCCCCAAGGGCAAGCAGGTGATCCTCGGCATCGTCACCACGAAGCGCGCAGAGTTGGAGGACAAGGACTTCCTCAAGCGCCGCATCGAAGAGGCCAGCAAGTACATCGACGCCGACCAGCTCGGCATCTCCGGCCAATGCGGTTTCTCCTCCACCGAGGAGGGCAACAGCCTCACGATCGACGAACAGAAGGCGAAGCTCGAGCTGATCGTCGAGGTAGCGGAAGAGGTTTGGGGCCGTTAGGGCCCATCCCGTTGGCGGGATAGGCCCTTAGGCCGGACCCGGGGTTGCTGGTCCAATGACCAGCAACCCCGGCCGCCGTACCGCGGCCGCTCAGACGGTCATCTCAGCCGGGGCTGAAGCCAGAGCCCCCTCGATGGCGGCGATCAGGTCACGCGCCGATTGAGCCGTCAGCTCAACGGCGACACGAGCGCCAGGGCCCTTCGACGGGTCGGCGAAGTCGATGTTGAGCGTGTGCTCGGCCATCGCATGCACCGGGTGGTCGAAGTAGACAGTGCCGTTGGTGACGTGAAACCACTTGCTCGCCGGGCCCTTGGCGCTGCCCTCGAGGTCGGTCGTCAGGGTTGCGTAGGTGCACATGTTCAGACCCCCAGGTTGGTGGCGAAGAAGCTTTCGATCTGCTCCCAGCCGTCGTTGGCAGCGGCGACCCGATAGCTAGGACGGTCGACCGAGAAGAAGGCATGGCCGGCGTCGTCGTAGCGGTGGAACTCGTACGGCTTGCCGAGCTGCTTGAGGATGCCGTCGAGCTCGTCCACCTGCTCGGGGCTCGGGTGCTGGTCCTCGTTCCCGAACAGGCCGAGTAACGGCGCGCTCAGCTTCGGCAGCTGGTCGACGAGGTTCGTGACCTTGAGCGGGAAGCCCTCTGGCGGCGTGCCGACGACAAACGCGCCGTAGCAGTCGACGGCGGCGTCGAGTTCAAGGTTGCAGGCCGCCAGCACCGATTGGCGCCCGCCGGAGCAGTGGCCGATCACGCCGACCTTGCCGTTTGAAGTCGGCAGCGAGCGCAGATGCTCAGCGGCCGCCGCGACGTCGGCGACTAGCTGGCTATCGGGTACGCCGCCCTTGGCCCGCGCGGCCGCAGCCGCGTCGGCCGGGTCGAGACCCTCGCCCTCACGCGAATAGAGGTTCGGCATCGCCACGTCGTAGCCGAGTTCGGCGATCCGCCTCGCCAGCTCCTTGGTCGCGCGGTCGTAGCCGGGCAGGTGATGGATCACCACCACACCACCGCGTTTGCCGTCGGCCAAAGGACTCGAGACGTAGGTCTCGAGCTGATCACCCGTGCCACTGGTGATCTTGATTGTTTGCGCAGTTAGGGAATCGCTCATGCCGCGATTCTTTCACCAGCCACTGCGCTGGGGCGCCGCCTCAGGCGACGGCCAGCTCAGCACGGAGCTCTTCGGCGCCGTCCTGAGCCTCGCGCAGCAGTTCACCGTCGTCACTGACCGCATAGGCACCGGTGCGAATCAACGGCGGCGAGTAGGCGTGGATCGTCACGGCCGGGGTCTCACCGGCGTGCAGCACCCGATGGATCGCGTTCGGGGGAATCGTGATCGTCGCTCCCGCCCCACTGACGGTGCTGATCGGCTCCGCATTGAGGCGCAGGCGATCTTCACGTACCCGACCCTCGATCACGGTGATCGCCGCGGCCGACGCGTCGTGGTCATGGAAGCCGGTGTCGTCGTCCTGCGACCAGCAGATCAGCCAGGCGTTGACGTTCTCATCGTCCCAGAGCAACTCGTAGATCCGCTGGTTCGGGTCGTGTCGCACGAGCTCGCGCCAGCGCTCGCTATCGGCGGCGAGCTGCGCGACGAATTCGGTGAGCTCAGCGGGCGAGAGGCTCATGCGCGCAACCTCGCCAGCAGCTGCGAGCCGTTGGCCTGCAGCAGACGGTCACGGCCGGTCGGCTGAGGCTCGATCACAGGCCGGTCCGAGCCGTAGAGCAGCTGTGCTTCGCCGACCCGGCGCACCATCATCTCGACGGCCGCCGGCCCGTAGCTCGAATTCTCGTAGAAGGTCAGCGGATCGCACAGATCGACGCTCGGCCCGCCGCGTGCGTCCAAGCGCTCCGCCAGCAGCGGCGCGCCGCCCGCGAGCATCGCGAACAGGACCTTCAGCTCAGGGTGCTCACGGCGTCCGCGGGTGACGAAGCTGAGCCATGCTGCCTGCATCTGCGAGACGTAGTCGGTCAGCGCTCGCCACCAGAGCGGCTCACCGAACTCACTCGGTATCGGCCGCTGACCCGGCGCGCGCCCCGGATGCACGAACAGCGTCACATCACGGCGCCCGACCCGCTCGAGTACCGGGTGAAGCCGCTCGAACGAATCCGGTGAGGCGAGCGCCCCAGCCGTCAACGAGATGCCGACGCAGCCGCGACCGAGTAGATGATCGACCTCGTCGGGCGCGGCGCCATCAACCGCGATCGGGCCCCAGGCGGCGAACTCAGTTGGCAGCGCGAGCACGCCGTCCAGATGCGCATCGATCAGCTCCAGCGCGCGCTCCCGCGGCAGCGCTTCGATCCCGATCGGGCT
>Ga0302314_10022791_pt1 | contig 10256 bp, 10 predicted proteins | sample III_Palsa_N2_3_FD_200533 | JGI IMG/M metagenome (GOLD analysis project Ga0302314, IMG submission 200533) | Peat permafrost microbial communities from Stordalen Mire near Abisko, Sweden - III_Palsa_N2_3 | ecosystem: Environmental > Terrestrial > Soil > Palsa > Peat permafrost | place: Sweden... | reverse complement strand
AAACTCGAGCAGGAAGAAATCGAGCGCGCGCTCGCCGGCAAAACGATTCCTTCGTTTGCCCCAGGCGATACGGTGATTGTCAGCGTCAACGTGGTTGAAGGCACGCGCAAGCGCGTCCAGGCTTACGAAGGCGTGGTCATTGCCAAGCGTAATCGTGGTTTGAATTCGTCGTTTATCGTCCGCAAGATTTCGTCGGGTGAAGGCGTTGAGCGTACGTTCCAGACCTACTCGCCGATACTTGCCAGTATCGTCGTGAAGCGTCGTGGCGATGTGCGTCGCGCTAAGCTTTACTATCTGCGTGAGCGTTCAGGTAAATCGGCGCGTATTAAGGAAAAGCTGGTCCTCAAGGCCCGCCCGACCCAAGCGTAAGCGTTGGTTGATGAAAAAAGCACCCCACGGGGTGCTTTTTTCTTGCTGCGATTTATGTCAAGCAAGCAGCGATGATTGGATTGGTGTACAAGTGTTGTGATCCGATTTGAACGTCCTTAGCAATGTCCGATAGCTCACTTCCGCCCAGCCGCCCTCTGTTCGACCCCGAACACCTGCCGATCCGGCACAGTAACCATGACTTGCCGCCAGTCGACGCCGAGTCCTTGACCGTGGAAGGTTTACGGCTGCGCTTTAACGCGCCGCGCGACTGGCATCCCGAAATCATCGAGGCGCCGGCCTGGCTGCCCCGTACCGAACTTACGCACGCCGCTGTGCTGATTCCGCTGGTGGCGCGCCCCCAAGGTCTCACTGTGTTGCTGACCCAGCGCACCGCGCACCTGACCCATCATGCCGGGCAAATCAGTTTTCCCGGCGGGCGTAGCGAGGCGGCCGATGCCGATCCGGTCGAGACGGCTTTGCGCGAGGCGGCCGAGGAGGTCAGGCTGGACGCGCGCCATGTCGAGGTCTTGGGGAGCCTGCCCGAGTATCTGACCGGCACTAATTTCAGCGTGACCCCGGTGGTCGCGCTGGTCCATCCGCCGTTCACCGTGTCGCCGGACATCTGCGAGGTCGAGGAAATTTTCGAAGTGCCCCTGGCGTACCTGATGGACCCCGCCAATCATGAAATCAGGTCCTTGGTCTGGGAGGGCGGTGAGCGGCATTTCTTCGCGATGCCGTATCCACGCGCCAATTCGCATGAAACACACGGCGGGGTCTATTTCATCTGGGGCGCAACGGCCGGGATGCTGCGTAACTTATATCGTTTTCTGTCAGCCTGACGCCGTACGAAGGGGCGTCGAGGTAGAGGCGGGAATTGCGCTTGCGGAGCGTCCCAGGCCTTCTCGTACGATTTCATGCGCCTGTTTGTTGAGCCTGCGCAACACTGCTGACGAAGGTTTCACCGCAGGGCTGTGCTATCTTAGCGAAAACCCCGCATTCAACCACGGTAAGCATGACTTTCTTCTCTGTCCTCCTGGCGCTCTTTCTTGAACAGATGCGCGCATTGTCGCCGCGTAACCCGATGGCCGCCCTGTTGCAGGTTCATGCAGCCGGCGCCGGACAAGGTTTCGACGCCGGCAAGCGCAAGCACGGCGTACTCGCCTGGCTGGGGGTGGTGTTGCCCTGGACCCTGGCCGTCGCCATCGTTTACTACTTCTTGCACAAGATCAATTTCATGCTGGCGTTCGCATGGAATGTGGCTGTGGTGTATTTCACGCTGGGCTTTCGCCAGTTCAGCCACTATTTCACGGACATTCACCTGGCGCTGAACAACGACGATGCGCCGCGCGCTCGCGAAATCCTCCAGCAGTGGACCGGGCTCGACACCGTCGATATGCCCGTCAGCGAGATTGTGCGCCACACCTTGATACACGCGGTGGTGGCTTCGCACCGCCATGTGTTTGGTGTGTTCTTCTGGTTTATCATCCCGATCGGGCCGGCCGGCGCAGTGCTATATCGCGTTGCCGAGTATTTGTCACGAGTCTGGGCCGATCCTTCGCAAGAGCACAGCACACAGTTTTCGCAGTTTGCCCAGCAAGCTTTCTTTGTGATCGACTGGATTCCGGCGCGCTTGACCGCAATGGGCTTCGCCATCGTCGGTAATTTCGAAGATGCAATCTACGCTTGGCGGCACTATTCGCACCAATGGCCGAATGCCAACGACGGCGTTTTATTGGCCGCCGGCAGCGGTGCGCTTGGCGCCCGCCTTACGGGGCCGCTGGCCGAACCGACCAGCCTGGACGCGCTCACCTCCGGCGACGCCGGGGTGCTGCCGGTCGGTGAAGATTGCACGCCGCGCACGCTGCAATCGGCCGTCGGCCTGGTCTGGCGCGCGGTGATTTTGTGGATGATCCTGTTGCTGATGTTGACGATCGCCGTCTGGGTCGGTTAGCGGCTAAGGCAAGGGTGCCGCCGTTAATCCGCCAAAGGGTCGCGCGCGGTGCCGCATTGCCAGCACACGGTGAATTGCGCCTCGAGCATTTCATGACACTGCGCGCATTTCCATAAGGCGGCGCCTCGCGCCGGGCCACGCCTGGCGGTTTCGATCAGGCGCCGCGCCAGCAATTCATCGCGCTCGTCGCTGAGCCAGATTTCCGGGCCGCACTGATCGACCGGAATTTCGCCGAGCGCGCCTTGCAGATAGCGATTGTGCAATTCGCAGCCTATCCCCGCCATTTCCAGCAGATTAACCCAGTGTTGCGCCAGGATCAGATTGGGCGCGCGCATCAGCTTGAGCATGGCATCTCGCGAGTATCGGGGCGCGGTGTTAGCGCACCACTTGGCTGGCCTCATGCACCAATTGGGCATACAGCGCATGCCGTATCGGGGCAATCCGCCCGTCGGCCAGGGCTTCTAAAATTGCGCAGCCGGGTTCGTGCAAATGGCGGCAATTATAGAAGCGGCAGCCGGTCAGTAACGGCCGGAACTCGGGAAAAGCGCGCTCCAGCTCGCCCTCGGTCAGGTGATAGAGGCCGAACTCCTGGAAACCCGGTGAATCGATCAGGGCACCGTGGTCGGGCAAGCTATAGAGCCGGGTAAAGGTGGTTGTATGCTTGCCGCTATTGAGCGCACTGGAAATTTCGCGGGTGGCCGCTTCGGCGTCGGGCACGATCAAATTCACCAGCGTCGACTTGCCCATGCCCGACTGCCCGAGCAGCAAAGTCGCGCGCCCATGCAGATGCTCGCTGAGAATGGCGCGTGCGGCGTCGGGGGCGCCGCGTACCGACACTTCGACGACTTCGTAGCCCAGGGCTCGATAGGGCGCCAGGCGGGCTCGTGCGACCGGCATGGCGGCTTCGACGTCGATCTTGTTGAGGACGATCAAAGCCTGCAGCCCGTGCGCGTCGGCGGCTACCAGTGCGCGTCCGAGCAGGTCTTCACTGAAATAAGGTTCGGTCGCCAGCACGATCAGCAACTGATCGAGATTGGAGGCGAATAATTTCGACTTGAATTGATCCGAGCGGTGCAGCAAATTGCGGCGCGCTTCAATGTCGACAATCACCCCTTGGTTGGCCGAGGTCTGCTCGAAAAACACCTGGTCGCCAACGGCAATATCGCTTTTCTTGCCGCGCGGAAAACATTGTTGGGGCGGGCCACCTGCTGCGGGCGCCACCAGGTAATGCCGGCCGTGAGCGGCGATCACGCGCCCGCTGAGCCGTGCGCCGCCCTTTTTTGCCGCGGGTGCGGCGGCGCCGGCCGCCTTGGTCTGCCGTGGACGGGTCATGAGCGCAGCGCCAGCAGGCGCTCGATGCGTTGTGACGCAGGCGGATGGGAATAATAGAAAGCGGTGTAGAGCGGGTCGGGTGTCAGCGTCGAGGCATTGTCCTGATACAGCTTGACGAGTGCGCTGACCAGATCGCGCGCATCGGTCTGGCCGGCGGCAAAAGCGTCGGCTTGGAACTCGTGCTTGCGCGAGGTCAGGCTATTGATCGGGCTGGCGAAGAACAGGAATACAGGCATCACCAGGAAGAACAGGATCAGCGCTAGCGCTTGATTGCCGCTGGCCCACGGCGTTACGCCCAGACCCGTATAGAACCAGGTGCATTGCGCCAGCCAACCGAGCAGCGCCAGCATCGCGAGGCTGATGACGAAGCTGGTCAGCAGCCGTTTCAGCACATGGCGATGTTTGAAATGCCCAAGCTCGTGCGCCAGTACCGCCTCGATTTCGCGACCGTCGAGGCGCGCCAGCAAGGTGTCGAAAAAGACGATGCGCTTGGCTGAGCCGAAGCCGGTGAAGTAGGCATTGCCGTGCGCCGAGCGGCGGCTGCCGTCCATCACGAACACCCCTTTGGCGGCAAAGCCGCAACGTTTCAGCAAGGCCTCGATGCGCTGGCGCAATGCGTCATCGTCCAGCGGCTTGAATTTGTTGAAGAGCGGAGCAATCACGGTCGGATACAGCACCAACACCAGCATATTGAAACCGATCCACAGCAGCCACGCCCACCACCACCAGTTGGCGCCGGCTTCGCGCATCAGCCAGAGCACGGCCGACAATAAGGGCACGCCGAACAGGGCGCCGAGCAGCACACCTTTGGCGAGATCCAGGAAAAACAAGGCCGGGGTCATGCGGTTAAAGCCAAAACGCGCTTCGATGACAAACTGCCGGAAGTAGTCGAAGGGCAGGTCGGCCAGGCTGGTGATTGCAAGCACCGCGCCGACCGTTGCCAACTGCGCCAGATAGCCGCTGCCCCAGGCATGCGAGATGGCGCTGGCGAGCCATTGCAGGCCGCCCAGCAGCGTGAGCGCGAGCAGCACTGTCGCACCTGCGACGATTTCGCATAAAGCCAGGCGTGTCTGGGCCAGCGTGTAATCGGCGGCCGTTTGGTGCGAGGCCAGCGTAATGCTGGCGCTGAATTCGGCCGGGACGGCCGCGCGATGTTTCTCGACATGGCGCATCTGGCGCAGCGCCAGCCAGAATTTGGTGATGACCATTGCCGCCAGCGCGACAATAAACAGCAGGGTGAACATCGGCTTTAATCCGTTTGATTCGTATCAGAAGACAAATTCTCTCACGTTCGCGGCTGCTGCTGGGATTGGCTTGGGAGATGTTGCCGGGACGGGCGGCGGACGCAGCCGTGGGGCTGCTCTCAAGCGCGCCGATAGAGCCTGGAAATTGCCCGGGCCTGCGATGATTGCCCGATGAATCAAAGGTTTAGCGGGCGCAGCGCCGAATCGGGCACAATAACGTTAATGATGCGCTGCCCGCAGCCCTTTGGCTGGTATCGGGACCGACACGATCTGCTTACATTGCAATGCTAACGACACTATGACCAATACTTTTGCCACGCCCGCCGACACGGGAGCCGCACCTGTCAAACTCGCTCGCAGCGAATTCAACCTGATCTGGCTCGATATGGAAATGACCGGACTCGAACCCGACACCGACCGCATCATCGAAGTGGCCGTGGTTGTGACCGATTCCGACCTCAAGGTGATGGTCGAGGGACCCGTGCTGGCGTTGCACCAGTCCGATGAAACGCTGGGCAAAATGGATGAGTGGAATAAAAACACCCATGGCCGCTCCGGTTTGATCGAGCGGGTCAAGGCGTCGACACTGGGTGAATCGGATGCGGCGGTGCAGTTGCAGGATTTCCTGAGCCAATACGTGCCACCCGGTAAATCGCCGATGTGCGGCAATTCAATTTGCCAGGATCGCCGCTTTATGGCGCGCTGGATGCCGGAGCTGGAAAGCTTTTTCCACTACCGCAACCTCGATGTCAGCACGCTCAAGGAATTGTGCCGTCGTTGGGAGCCCACGGTTTACAAGGGCTTCCAGAAGCGCGCGATGCATACCGCGCTGGCCGATATCCATGAGTCGATCGACGAGCTGAAATATTATCGCGAGCATTTTATCCGCACCACGCGCCATTTGCCGCCCGCGGCCGAGTGATAGAGCGCGCAGCCGGCAGCGCCGGCTGCCGCTTTAACTGGGCTCACGCCGGTTTGCGGGCGCTCTTGGGGCGAAAGGCGTTGACCACGGCGGGATTGGTTTCGATATACGGGCCGCCGATCAGGTCGATGCAGTAGGGTACCGCCGCGAAAATTCCTTTGACCAGCAGGGCGCCATCCGGCCCACGCAAACCTTCGAGGGTTTCCTTGATGGCTTTGGGCTGGCCGGGCAGGTTGATGATCAGGGTGGCACGTGCGGCAGTTTCACGGATTACGGCGACTTGCCGCGATAAAATCGCCGTCGGTACGAAATGCAGGCTGATCTGACGCATTTGTTCGCCGAAACCGGGCATCACCTTGGTACCGACCGCAAGTGTCGCTTCCGGTGTCACATCGCGCCGGGCCGGGCCGGTGCCGCCCGTCGTCAGCACCAGGTCGCAGGCCACGTGATCGACCAAGTCGATCAGCGCCGCGGAAATTTGCGCGGCCTCGTCGGGAATCAGCCGGGTTTCGATCCGGAACGGGCTGCTCAAGGCGCTCGCAAGCCATTGCTGCAACTCGGGGATGCCCTGGTCCGGGTAGACCCCCTGGCTTGCGCGGTCGCTGATCGATACCAAACCGATCAGCAATTCGCGTGGCGCGTCGCTCGCTTGGGCGGCGGTGTTATTCGGGTTTGTAGTAGTCGCTGTCATGCTCGTGCAGGTCTCCATCGTCCGGCTCACCGTCAGTCTCCAGCGCGTCTTCGTTGCGGTGTACGTCGGACAAAGTGGTTTTGATCCATTGGAACAATTCGCGGAAATAGCGCGGCGGCTTCTTCTGCTCGGCTTCGCGGCGGGTATTGCGGATCAGCATGCGGCCTTCTTGCGGGTCGGCTTGCGGATAGCGGCGAATAAAGTCGGTCAGCACCTCGTCGCTTTTCAGCAATTGCTCGCGCCAACGCTCGATTGCATGCATCTTGGCGGTCTCGGCATCGCTCATGCCTTTCATCACGTCAAGTGCGTGGCGGATCGCGGCGATCTCGGTTTCGTGCAGTGAGCGCATTACTTTGCCCACATATTGAATCTGACGGCGACGCCCTTCGTGGCTGGTGATGCGGCGCGCTTCGCGAATCGCATCGTCGAGTTTTTCCGGCATCGGCACTTTCTTCAGACCGTCTTTCGACAACTGGCTGAGTTCTTCACCGAGTTCCTGCAAAGCCGTCATCTCGCGCTTCAGGTGCGATTTGCTTGGGCGGCTGTAACCGTTTTCGTCGACTTCCGGGGTCGCGCCGGCGTCGGGGGTGGTGGCTTCTTTATGAGTATGTTTAGGCATGATGTGCGTATTGTATCGCGGCGCGCCCCTGTCTCGGCCAAGCGTGGATGATTTGCCTATCTGAGCTTGGGCGGCGGAGGTTTGATCGGCATGCTGTTCGGGCGGGGTGCGTTACGTTTTTTGCGGTTTTCCCGGATATTTTCCGCCGGCGCGAACCCGGCCGGCCGTTAATTTTTGCGTTTCCTGGCCGTGCATTGACACGGCGAACGAGCATAGGAGCGCAAGCCTTGCTATGATCGCTCAGGTCCAAGGAGAATCCAACGTATATGGCTGCACAAGAACGCTACTTCCCGCACACCCAGGATGAACTCAAATCACTGGCCACCGATATTCTCCGTCACGCGAAAGATCTCGGCGCGACCGATGCCGCGACCGAAATTGCCGAGGGCGATGGCTTGTCGGTCAGTGTCCGTCATGGTCAAGTCGATACGATAGAGCATAACCGGGACAAGACGGTGGGCGTGACGGTTTTTATCGGCACCAAGCGCGGCAACGCCAGCACCTCCGATTTCTCGCCGCAAGCACTGCGCGATACTGTGGCCGCGGCCTACAATATCGCCCGCTTTACGGCGGAAGATCCCTGCGCCGGGCTGGCCGAAGCCGAATTGCTCGAAAATCATCCGCCCGAACTCGATCTTTATCATCCCTGGCATTTGAGTGCCGACCAAGCTGTCGAAATTGCCCAGCGCGCCGAACAGGCCGCCTTCGATACCGATCCGAATATCCGCAATAGCGAGGGCGCCAGCGTCTCGGCCCAGCATTCGCAATTTGTGCTGGCGACCAGCCATGGTTTCCTGGCGGGTTATCCATATTCGCGCCATTACATTGCGTGCTCGCCGATTGCCGGTTCCGGGCGGAATATGCAGCGCGATGATTGGTATACCTCGCAGCGCTGCTCGAGCGACCTCGCTGCCCCCGAAGCCATTGGCCGTTATGCCGCGGAGCGCGCCCTGGCGCGCATCGGCGCGCGTGGGCTGGATACGCGCAAATGCCCGGTGTTATTCGAAGCACCGCTGGCGGCCGGGTTGCTTGGGGCTTTTGTGCAAGCCACCAGCGGCGGCGCGCTGTACCGCAAAACTTCCTTCCTCTGCGACAGCCTGGGCAAACGCGTCTTGGCGCCGCATATCCAGATCATCGAAGATCCCCATGTGAACCGCGCCACGGGCAGTGCGCCTTTCGACGAAGAAGGGGTGCGCACGCGGCGCCGCAATGTGGTGACGGACGGCGTGGTCGATGGCTATTTCCTCTCGACCTACTCGGCGCGCAAGCTGGGTATGCAGACCACCGGCAATGCCGGCGGCTCGCATAATCTCTATTTGCGCAGCAAGCATACCAAGAAGGGCGACGATTTCCGCGCCATGCTGAAAAAGCTCGGCACGGGTTTATTGTTGACCGAATTGATGGGGCAGGGCGTCAACTACGTGACGGGCGATTATTCGCGCGGCGCGTCGGGCTTCTGGGTCGAGAACGGCGAAATCCAGTTCCCGGTCGAGGGCATTACCGTGGCCGGGCGTTTGCAGGATATGTTCCAGCAAATCGTGGCGATTGGCGCCGACACGCTGATGCGCGGCACCAAGGAAACCGGCTCGATCTTGATCGAGCAAATGACCATCGCCGGGCAATAAGCGTCACGCGGCGGGACCGGGCGGGCTGGCTCGCTGCCCGGTCCCGCCGGTTGCTGCGTTCGCGCAGGTTATGCGGTGGTTTGGTGTCGGTGTTGTGGGATAAGCGGCGAGACTGCGCTTGGGTTCCGGTGTCGGATCGCGGCTCGTGTCGGGTGACTGGGCCGCGTTTCAGATCAAGCGACGTGCGTATTCGACCCAGGAAAATTCAAAATCGTTCGGTGCGGCGGCACGTTGCGTGGTGCGTTTGATTTCTTGCCACAGCGCCGGGTCCGGTGCGTCGAAACTGGCATCGCCCTCGAATTCCTGGTCGAGCTCGGTGACCAGCAGCCGGTCCGCCCGCGGCAGGCCTTCCGCATACAGTTGCGAGCCGCCGATCAGGAAAATTTCACGTACGCCTTCCGAGGTGCAGCGCGCCAGGGCTTCATCGAGACTGGCCACGGTTTCGCAACCGGCGAACTGGCGCGTCGCGTCGCGCGTCACCACCAGATTGCGGCGGCCCGGCAGCGGGCGGCCAATCGATTCATGGGTCTTGCGGCCCATAATTACGGGCGCGCCCATGGTGGTGCGCTTGAAATACGCAAAATCTTCCGGGAGATGCCAGGGCATCTGGTTGTCGCGTCCGATGACGCCGTTGCGGGCGCGCGCAACGATAATAGATAAAATAGTCATAGAGCAATTCTACCCGATGCGCCCTCGGCCGCACGGATTCCCCCACCGGAGGTCAAATTGAAAACCCGCAAACTAGGTGTCAACGGTCCTGAAGTTTCCGCCCTCGGATTAGGTTGCATGGGCATGAGCGATTTTTATTCGAATCGCGACGACGCCGAGTCCATCTCCACGATTCATCGTGCCTTGGACTTGGGCATTACCTTGTTCGATACCGCCGATATGTATGGCCCGCACACCAACGAACGCTTGTTGGCGCGCGCTCTCAAGGGGCAGCGCAATCGCGCTTTTATCGCGACCAAGTTCGGCATCGTGCGCGATCCGGCCAATCCACAATTGCGCGGCGTAAATGGCCGTCCCGACTATGTGCGCAAGTCGGTGGACGGGAGTCTGTCGCGGCTCGGTGCCGATCATATCGATTTGTATTATCAGCATCGCATCGACCCGGACACGCCTATCGAAGAAACCGTGGGTACGCTCGGCGACCTGGTTTCGGAGGGCAAGATCCGTTTTGTCGGGCTATGCGAAGTGTCGTCCTCGACATTGAAGCGCGCCCATCGAGCACATCCGATCACGGCGGTGCAAACTGAGTACTCCTTATGGACTCGCGACCCTGAACAGGAAATCCTGGCGGCCTGCCGTGAATTGGGCATCGGCTTTGTGCCTTACAGTCCGCTGGGGCGCGGTTTCCTGACCGGCGCGATCAAGCGCCCGGAAGATTTCGCGGACGACGATTACCGCAAAGCCAGCCCGCGTTTCCAGGGCGACAACTTCGCGAAGAATTTACGCCTGGTCGAAAAAATCCAGTCGCTGGCGCGGGATAAAGGCATCGCCGCT
>Ga0302314_10022790_pt1 | contig 10256 bp, 12 predicted proteins | sample III_Palsa_N2_3_FD_200533 | JGI IMG/M metagenome (GOLD analysis project Ga0302314, IMG submission 200533) | Peat permafrost microbial communities from Stordalen Mire near Abisko, Sweden - III_Palsa_N2_3 | ecosystem: Environmental > Terrestrial > Soil > Palsa > Peat permafrost | place: Sweden... | reverse complement strand
GCCGTCCCGCAACGGGTCCATGACGGCGACGAAGAGAACCCTGCCGCCGGGCGCCGTGAGCGCCGTGGCTAAAACAGAGCCCCCCGCGGCGGAGGGCGATGCGAGCGGCGCGGCAGGCGTTGTCCGAAGGACGAGGACACATAGAACCGCGGTGGCGGCGGCCAGGCCGGCAGTCGCCCAACGCCAAACCTCGACGCGGTCCAGCAATTTCGGCTTCACGGCCACCTGTGCGGCCGCGGGCGTCAGGGATCTCGCAATCCGCCTCCACGCATGCGGCGGCGGGTTCACGGGCGCGACATCCTCCAGCAGGGGCGCCAAGCGTCCCTGCCAAGCCTCGATCCGGGCGCGAAACGCCGGATCCTCAACCGCCTTCTCGGCAGCCCGGTCCCGCGCCTCGCCCTCAAGGACGCCCAGCACATATTCGGCTGCGGGATCGATCGGGTCGGTCTCTTCGGGTGTGACGGGAGAATCGCTCATCGATCCATGCACGATTTGAGCTTCGCAAGTGACCGGCGTATCCAGCTCTTCATCGTCCCCAAGGGAACGCCGGCGCGAAGCGCCAGTTGATCATACGTGAAGCCGTCCAGGAAGGCGGACCGGATCGCGTCTTGCTGCAAAGTATCCAGTTCACCCACGCAATGGTTGAGCCGTTTGGCGCGTTCGGCCGCCTCCAGGCCTGCCAAGGCCGATAGGGCTCCGTCGACCACGCCAAGCGCCGCATCGACCGGTTCCGACTTACGCGCACCCCGCGTGCGCAACCGATCGATGGATCGATGGTGCGCGATGGCGGCCAACCATGCGATCGGGCTCCCGCGGGCCGCATCGAACCGGGCCGAACTGCGCCACACCGACAGATAGACCTCTTGCAATACGTCCTCCGCCTCGCTGCGCTCTCCCAAGATACGCAGACAGATCCCAAAAAGCTTCGCCGAGGTTCTGTCGTAGACAGCCTTCAACGCAGGGGCGTCTCCCCGCGCGACGCGCGCTAGCGCGCGCCGGAGTTCTTCTTCCTGGGCGACTGGATCCATCCGCTCGGTTCGCCCCTGTCAACACCGCTGGAAGCCGAATGCCGCGGCTTCGCTCAACGACCGGTGCGATCAGTCATGATCTGATCGAGCCCTATACGAACCAGAGCGACAAACAGTGCTGCCGGATCGCGAAAATAATCGGCTTCCACGCGGCGGGGCGCCGACCGGGGCCTTGATCTACCGCCATGGGACCGGCGGCCGCCGAGTACGAGCCCGGCGTGACAAAAACGCCAACCGGCTCGGTCGAAGCATGGAAAAATAAACATCGTCCGGGGCGCATCCGCGCCGTGTCGGCTCTCGTAACTGCGATGATCTCTGACGGAAACCATGCACCCGGGGCGCTCACCGGGGTTTGGTCCGGCAGCTAAAACCGCGAAAGCCGAAGGGGGCCGCCATGCGACGGGACAAAATCTCCATTGCAATTTCCTTGATCCTGGTCGCAGCCGGGCTGAGCGGCGTCGCCCGCGCCCAGGATGCTCCCGCCACCCCAAGCGCCCCGCCGGCGGCCATCACCGATCCCATTTCCTACGCGGACAGCGGCCGTCTGCTGCTTACTCAGGGCGTCAGCAATATCGAAGGCGCGGCGGGCGGCGGTCTGGCGACCTGGGCGGTGATCAGCGGCTATGGCACCCGCGACGCGGTGGGGGCCAACGCCCACTTCACCTATGTCGGCCTGCCGGGCTACGCGCTCCGCGACTACGGCGCTTCAGTCGGCCTGTTCGACAGGCTCGAGATTTCTTACGCCCGCGAGGAATTCGACACCGGCTCGACTGGGGGCAAACTTGGCCTCGGCAACGGCTTCACCTTCAACCAGGATGTGGTTGGGGCCAAACTCAAGCTGTTCGGCGACGCGGTCTATGACCAGAACAGCCTGCTGCCCCAGGTCGCCGTGGGCTTGCAGTACAAGCACAATGACCGGGAGGCGATCATCGATGCCGTGGGCGGCAAGCATGCCGACGGCGTGGACTACTACATCGCCGCCACCAAGCTTTTTCTCAATGAATCCTTGGTGGTAGACGCCACCGTCCGCTTCACCAAGGCCAACCAGACCGGTCTCCTGGGCTTTGGCGGCGATCGGAGTGACAGCTACAAGCCCGAATTTGAAGGCTCCGTCGGCTATCTGCTGACCCGGCGCTTCGTCGTCGGCGGTGAATATCGGACCAAGCCGAACAATCTGGGTTTCGCCAAAGAGGACAACTGGTTCGACATTTTCGGGGCCTACGCCCTCACCAAGAACCTGTCCCTGACCTTGGCCTACGCCGACCTGGGCTCGATCGCGACCTTCAATAACCAGCGCGGCGTCTATGTGTCGGTGCAGGCCGGCTTCTAACCCACAACCGAAGACAAGGATCACGGCCATGAGCATTCCCGACCCGACCCTGCGCCTTGCCGCCATACTTTGCGCCGCGGTCGCCCTGCTGACCGTCTCGCCGGCCTTGGCCGATACGAACCCGGCCGGCGCCGAACCCTTCAAGGGCGACGCCATCCTTCGGGCCTTTCATGGGAAGGAAGGCATCGATCGGATGACCGACGATTTCGTCGATCGGCTCGTCGCCGATCCCCGCATCGGGGCGAGGTTCAGAAACGCCAATCTGGTCCGTCTTCGCCTCGAACTGAAGCACCAGTTCTGCTACGTCGCCGGCGGCCCCTGCACCTATGACGGCAAGACCATGACGGCGGCCCATGCCGGCATGAATCTAACCAACCGGGACTTCAACGCCCTGGTCGAGGACCTGCAGCATGCGATGGACAAGGAACGCGTTCCGTTCACCGCCCAGAATCAGTTCCTGGCCAAGTTCGCGCCGATGCAGCACCCCATCGTCACGAAATAGGCCGGGCGCGGAATTGCAACGATCATGAAGCTTCTCGACTACCACCCAGACCACCGACGGCGACGCCTCATGCGGGCAAGCGTGGCCTTCCTGGCCGCGGCCGTCGCCAGTCTCGGCCCAAAGCGCACCAATGCCGCGACCAAAACCCCCAAGACCGATGTGCAGTATCAGTTCGCGCCGAAGGGAGACCAGCGCTGCGGCCTTTGCGCGTCGTTCATTCCGGCCGCCGATCGGCAGGCCGCCGGGGCCTGCAAAATCGTGGACGGCCCCATTCCGCCCACCGGCTGGTGCGTCCTGTTCTCAAAGCCTTGAGCGTCCTTCGCCGACAACTCCCGAAACGCTCCTCCAAACTCGCCAGCCGGGCTCCCTGACCCTCCGCGATGGCGGTTGATCACGCAAACAGCGCCAGGTGTCGCAGCCGGAACCCTCGCGGGGTGGCGGCCATGGAAGCCGTCGACTCAGCGTCTTGACATTCTGCAACGATAATTGCATAATGCAATCTTCAGTCGTGGAGATTTGCATGAAGGTTCCGGACGAGGAGAAGCTGGAGGCGCTGGCCCAGCTGCTGGCTGAGGACGTGCCGTTCCGACAGGCGTCGAAACGGGCCGGCTACGTGCATTACTGGAAGGGGCAGGCGCTGGAGCGGACGAAGCGGCCCGGCGTGGTCGCGCGGGTGGCGGAGATCCGCCGGGCCAAGGCGCTCGAAGCCGTCGACCTGACGCCGATGATCAAGGCCCTGATGGACGCCGCCGAAAGCGCCAACGATCAACTGAAGCAGACGCCGGCGGGCCTTACGGCGATCCGCGGGCTGCTGGTGGAGGCGGCGCGGCTGAAGGGACTGGCCCCGCCGCCACCGCCTCTGCAGACGCCGCAGCCGCGCCGGCGGATGACCGACGAGGAGTGGATGGAGACCTTCGCGCCCAAGCCGGGAGCGGGCGCGTGAGCTGGGAGCCGCAGCCGGGGCCGCAGCACGGCTTCGTGACCAGCGAGGTGTTCGAGGTGGTCTATGGCGGCGCCCGCGGCGGCGGCAAGACGGACGCGGCGCTGGGCGACTTCCTGCTGCACGCCAGCGAATACGGCCCCGCCGCCCGGGGCCTGCTGGTGCGCCGGCAGAGAGTGGCCCTGGAGCCGACCATCGCCCGGGCGCGCAAGATCTACCGCCCCGCCGGGGCGAAGTGGGCGGAGGCCAAGTCGCGGTTCGAGTGGCCGAACGGGGCGGTGCTGTATTTCCGCTACCTGGACAACGACGCCGACGCCGACCTCTACCAGGGCCACGACTACAGCCGGGTCTATGTGGAGGAGCTGACGCAGTTCCCCTCGCCCGTCCCGGTGGACAAGCTCAAGGCCACGCTGCGCAGCGCCCTCGGCGCGCCATGCGGCTTCCGCGCCACCTGCAATCCAGGCGGCCCGGGACACAACTGGGTGAAGGCCCGCTACATCGATCCGGGGTCGTGGGAGACGATCATCGAGCCGTTCCGCAACCCCTTCGACGGCAAGGTCGTGAATCTGACGCGGAAGTTCATTCCCGCCAAGCTGGCGGACAATCCCAAGCTGCTGACCAATGATCCCGGCTACGTTCAGCGGCTGCAGCAGTCGGGCTCGGCCGAGCTGGTGCGGGCCTGGCTGGAGGGCGACTGGAACGTCATCCAGGGGGCGTTCTTCGACAAGTGGTCGAACCGCAACATCGTCGCGCCGTTCGCCATCCCGCACGACTGGCTGAGGATCCGAGCTTTCGACTGGGGCTACGCCGCGCCGTTCAGCGTGGGGTGGTGGGCGGTCGTTCCGGACGAGGTTCGCTTACCCGGCGTGCGGCTGCCGCGCGGCGCCCTGGTCCGGTACCGGGAGTGGTACGGCACGTCGGGCCGGCCCGGCGAGGGCGCGAGGATGGAGGCCGAGGCCGTGGCGCGGGGTATCCTGGAGCGGGAGGCGGGCGAGACGATCGGCTATCCGGTCGCCGACCCCTCGATCTTCAGCCACGACGGCGGCCCGTCGCTGGCCGAGCGCATGCGCCGCTGCGGCGTCGCCTTCCGCCCGGCCGACAACACCCGGGTCGGGAAGGCCGGCGCCCTCAGCGGCTGGGACCAGATGCGCGCCCGCATCGCCGGCACCGAGGAGGGGCCGATGCTGGTGGTGTTCGACACCTGCCGCGACTTCATCCGCACGGTGCCGGTGCTGCAGCACGACCGCATGCGGATGGAGGACCTGGACACCTCCGGCGAGGACCACATCGCCGACGAGACCCGCTACGCCTGCCTGACCCGCCCGCTGCTGCCGAAACCGGAGCCCGCCCCGCTCACGGCCGATCAGAGATGGCAGCGGGACTGGGGGCCGCGGCCGCGCATGGCGGAGAGCTGGAAGACGATGTGACTTTCGAACCGCCTGCTCTGCTGGCGTTGGCCGGCTATGGTTGCTGGTCGCCTCAGGACATGGCTGGAAGAGCTCACCTTTGGCCATTCTGTAGGTTCACCAGGACCAAGGCGGCGAGACTGATCAGGGCGATCGGGACGTGCGGAATCCAGACGTGCGGCCACGTCAAAATCTGCAACCAGCTGTATTTCTTCGGCGCCTCACCCCGCCGGTCGCCGGCGGTCCCATGCCAGCTGCCGGAAACATCAGGCGGAAACGCCACCCCCTTCGCGCGCAGCTCCGTCTCGATCTCGTAGATCCGCGGATAGTGAAACCGTTGGAATCGCTTCCAGAGGACGTCAAGCGCCAGAAAGCCCAGTGACAGGAAGAACACCGACAGGAAGGTGAGATCCTGGCTGAGCTTCGTCGCGACGCCCACGAAGGCGACGCCGGCAGAAAGGCCGATGCTCAGCTTTTTGATGTCGAGTGACTGCTTCTGGTAGTCCTCGACGGTCGCCTGCAGGAAAAAGTATTCCTGCCGGACGAACTCGAGATCGCCCGGCGCGATCGGCCTGCCGCCGCCCGGCTCGGTCCCTGCCTCGTCCATCTGCTTCCCTCCTGCGCACGGTTCGCTTTCGCCGAAGCCTGCAACTTTCTCTAGAGCAGGATGATTTTAGGCGGAATCGCCTAAAATCTGAATCCTGCTCTAGAATCAAACATGTAGAGCCTAATTCAGCCTTTGGATCTGTTCCGTCCAAAGGCATCAGGCTCTAGAGCGCGCTCCGAAAAGCGGGAACCGGTCTTCGGATCAGAACGCGCGTCAAAACAAAGAACTAGAGCGCGATCTGATTCCATCAGACCGGCGCTCTAGCGCTCGTTGGCGCCTTCCCTCGACGGTCCGACCGTGGAGGGAAGGCGCCGCTGGACTGTCAACGGCGCTAACAGCGCGGCCAGGAATAATCGCCCCTGCCAGCGCCTCGCCGCGCCTTCACCGTTCGCCTTCCGCGCCCATATCGTGGGTGACGGCCGCTGCATCCAAGGGGCGTCCGGAAGGAGACATTCCCATGTCCGTCGAGACTCTTGCCGATCCTCGCGCCGCGACGCCGACGGCGCAGGTTGTGGAGGCGAGCCTGATGTTCGTCACCCCCGCTGCCGACAAGCCCTACAGCTATACCTACGAACCGCCGACGGGCGTTGCGGCCAGCAATATCGCCTATGAGCCGCATGATGTCCGCATACGGTCGGCCCGTGACATCGCCGGCCAGCTGTCCCTGGATGTGCAGGGCGTGGCCGTGGCGCGGCATGGGTCAGCCGTGCGCGACTTCTGGGACGAAGCCCAGACGCTCGCCCTCGGCCATCCCGAAACCGCCCGGCTGGTCAAGGACGTGACGGGCGCCTCGCGCGTGGTGGTGTTCGACCACACGCTACGCCGCCGCTCGGCCGGGACCGCTGATCGCACGGCGGGCGCGCCTCGCCAGCCGGCCACCCGCGCGCACGTCGACCAGACGATCGCCTCCGGTCCGCAGCGCGTGCGCGATGTCATGGGCGAGCAGGCGGAGGCCCTGCTGGCCGGCCGCGCCGCCATCATCAACGTCTGGCGTCCCATCCACCATGTGGCGCGCGACTGGCCGCTGGCGGTGGCCGACGCCCGCAGCGTCGCCCCGCGCGAACTTGTCGCCTCCGACCTGGTCTTCCCGCACCGCAAAGGCGAGATCTACCTGCTGCGGCACGACCCGGCCCAGCGCTGGCTATACATCCCCGATCTCGCGCCGGATGAGGCGCTGCTTATCAAGTGCTGGGATTCGGACGAGAGCGTCGCCCGCTTCGCCCCGCACACGGCCTTCGAGGACCCGACGACCCCGGCCGGGACGGCGCCCCGCGAAAGCATCGAGTTCCGCACCATCGCCTTCTTCGATTGACCGCCTACGTCGCTCTCCTGCGCGCGGTGAACGTCGGCGGCACGGGCAAGCTGCCGATGGCCGACCTGCGGGCGATGGCTGAGGGCGCCGGCTTCGCCAACGTCCGCACCTATATCGCCAGCGGCAACGTGGTCTTCGAGAGCGACGCCGGCGAGGGATCGGTCAAGGCCGCCTTCGAAGCCGCCCTGCATGCTTATGCCGGCAAGCCCGTCGGCGTGCTCGTGCGGACCGGCCGGGAAATGGCCGCCGTCGTCGCCGCCAACCCTTTCCCGGACGCGCCGGGGAACCGCGCGGTGGCCATCTTCCTGGACGCCCCACCGGCGCCGGACTTCCTCGCCTACGTCAGCGGTCGCGGGCCGGAAGAGATCGCCGCCGGTCTGCGCGAGATCTACGTCCGCTATCCGGACGGCCAGGCGGACACGAAGCTGAAGATCCCCGCCGCCCGCGCCGGCACGGCCCGCAACCTCAACACGGTCGCCAAGCTCGCCGAGTTGGCGGGGCATTGACCGGACCCCACTGATTTTGACGGAATAATGACAGTCTGCGTCTTTCGCCCTATAGTTGACGCACTTGCCGATATGTGACCTCTAGTTACCAGCGCCATGCCGACGCGGTAATCGAAGGTGAGACGATGTATCTTGTATCAAAATTGGCCGCCGCCGCCGCGGTGGCCGCGATCGTTTCGGTGGCCGGCGCACCCGCCCAGGCCTTTACCGTCGTCGATCTCACCGGAAACAACACCGCTGCCGATTCGTCCGGGAACGGAAACAACGGCGCTTGGACGGGCACGCCCTCCTATGCGCCCATCGCGGGCACGACCGGCTTCAACCTGACCGGATCGAACTTCGTCTCCGTGCCGGCCGGTCCGAGCCTCGACGTGCCGGTGAACCAGGAAGTCACCCTCTCGGCCCTCGTCGATCCCACCGGCGCCGGCCTCGGCAGCGAGCGGATCATCGACAAGATCACCGTCGGGACCGCGGACGGCTACCTGATCGACATCCTCGGAGACCGGTTCCGCGTGATCATGGCCGGCTCGATCTTGATTGGTTCCCTTCCCGTGGCCGCCGGGACGGACTACCAAGTAGAGGTTGTCTATGATGGATTGCTCCCCACGCCGACCCTGGACCTGTATGTGAACGGCGTGCTCGATGGCTCGACCACGGCAGGCGCCTTCGTCAACGGCGGCTCCAACGACTTCAAGATCGGCGTCGACTCTCAAGGCCGGAACCTCTTCTCGGGGGTGATCGCCAACGCGGTGCTCACCTACGGCGTCCCCGAGCCCGCCACCTGGGCGCTGATGCTGACCGGCCTGGGCGGCCTGGGCGTGGCGCTCCGCGCGCGTCGCCGGAGCCAGCCCCAGGCGGCCTGAGGCGTTCGACAAACGGCTTTCCTTCGCGCGCCTTGCTGGAACAACAGCGCGAAGGGCGCCCGCCGTTGGCCCGCCGAACGCGGCAGCGCCGGCGCCGTTGGGGCGCCGCTTCCACCGTCGCCGTAGACACAGTCGCTTGCCCCGAAGCAGGGAAGATCGACCGCAGATCATCAGCAGGTTCCGGGCTTCTCCTGGCGGGAACCCACCGGACGCCGCGCGCGCCAAGCCTTCGCCTTGCACCGGGATTTCAGGGCGGTTTCTGGCGGTTCTGGGCGGTTTTGGGCGCGGTGCGGGCGGGTCGAGGGGACATTTTCGCCGGCTCGAGGGGGTCAGTGAACCCTGAATCAGGGCTCCGGTCGTCCGAATCGTCGACTCTTCGCGCTCGCGCCCATCGGCGCCCTCCGTGCGAGGGTATTTCACGATTAACGATGAGAAAGATCGATCCGAAAATTGCATATTGCAATAGAGCGGTTGATAGTCAAGGGGTCCCGGAGGTTCAAACTGAAGCGGCCAAGCGATTGACGAACCGACTGATGGTCGGTAAATACCGACTTCCAGTCTGGAAATGGAGTCCGCCGTGACCGACGCCGCCGACATCCTCTGCTTCTCCGGTGTGCTGCTCTTCCTGCTTGGACTGCTGACCGGGTTCGGAATCCCGCGCTGCCGCAGCCCGCGCCTCGGCCTCTCGGCGCATCTTACGGGCGTCCAGAGCGGCACGTTCCTGCTGGCGCTCGGTCTGGTATGGCCAAGGCTGTCGATGTCACCGACATGGAGCGCCATCCTGGCCAACGGAACCTGGGCTAGCCTCTACATGGTCTGGCTGTCGCTCCTCCTGGCCGCCATCTTCGGCGCAGGCCGCGGCCTGCCGATCGCGGGCGGGGGCATCACCACGACACCGGCCAGACAGGCCGTGGTCACCGTGCTGCTGGTGGTCGGCTCACTGGGGATTGCCGTGGCCGTGGCCGCGTTGCTGATCACCTGGCGCTGGCAGGGCTAGGCGCAACCGCCCTCAGCTTTCCAGCTCGCCCAACCCCGTCAGATGCATCACGCCCTTGCCCGGCAACGCCACCCGGAGCTCAAGCGTCCCGCCGGCCGCCTCGACGAACCTGCGAAGCGTGGAGAGATAGAGATCGGTCTGCCGTTCGATCTTGAGCACCGAGGGCTGCTTGATCCCCAGGGCCTGGGCGATCTCGGCCTGGCTGCGCTGGGCGAGCAGCCGTAAGGCCTTCAGCCCCTCCACCTCGTCGTGCAGCTCGGCGGCGCGGGCGTCGATCTCGGCCCGACGCTCCGCCGGCAGGGCGGCCATGATCTCTCCGCGTGTACGGCCCATGTTCAAGCCTCCTTCAATCGAGACCGCACAACACGCCGACCTCTCCGAGGATTTGGCGGATCAACGCCGCAGCCTGTTCTAATTCCGCGGGGGCCGGTTCCGGCTCGGATTCGTCTTCAGCGCCTGGATAGCGATAGGCGATACCCCACACCGTCAACGGGCGCAGCGCGTCCAGCCGCTCGCGCCAATCGGAGTACAAGGGCGCGAGTTCCTCGGCCAGCTCGTCCAGATCATGGGTGCGGCGAATCCGCTGCCCGCTCAGGACGAGCATCGCCTTGAAGACCTTCTCGGCGGCTTGTTGGAGGTGGTAGGCGGCGATGCCGGCGCGGGGCTGGGGCAGGTTGCGAGCAGCGAGCGAGACCTCGAGGTCGTCCCGAGCGATGGCGAGCCAGCGCTTCACCTCGGTTCTGCGTTCGGCCTCCACAGACGCCG
>Ga0302314_10022788_pt1 | contig 10256 bp, 7 predicted proteins | sample III_Palsa_N2_3_FD_200533 | JGI IMG/M metagenome (GOLD analysis project Ga0302314, IMG submission 200533) | Peat permafrost microbial communities from Stordalen Mire near Abisko, Sweden - III_Palsa_N2_3 | ecosystem: Environmental > Terrestrial > Soil > Palsa > Peat permafrost | place: Sweden... | reverse complement strand
GCACCGGCAGGGTGGGGATGCCCTCGCGCAGGTCGGTGCCGGGGGTCTTGCCCGACTCCTCGCTCTCGCTGGCGATGTCCAGGATGTCGTCGGCGAGCTGGAAGGCGATGCCGATGCGCTCGCCGTAGTGGGTGAGCACCTCCACCACCTGCTCGTCGGCGCCCGCCAGCAGCGCGCCGAAGTGCACGGAGACCGCGAACAGCGCACCGGTCTTGCCGGAGAGGACGTCCAGGTAGTGCTGGACCGGGTCCTCGCCCTGGCACGGTCCTGCCGTCTCCTTGATCTGGCCGGTCACCAGCCGCTCGAACGCGTCGGCCTGCAGCCGGACGGCCGCGGGGCCGAGCGTCGCGAGGATCTGCGAGGCGCGGGAGAAGAGGAAGTCACCGGTGAGGATGGCGACGGAGTTGTCCCAGCGGGCGTTGGCGCTGACCGTGCCCCGCCGCATCAGGGCCTCGTCCATGACGTCGTCGTGGTAGAGCGTTGCCAGGTGGGTGAGCTCGACGACGACGGCGGAGGGGATGACACCGGGCGCGTTGGGGTCGCCGAACTGTGCCGCGAGGAGAACGAACAGCGGCCGGAAGCGCTTGCCGCCGGCCTCGATCAGATGCTTCGCGGTGACTGTGATGAAGGGCACATCACTCTTGGTGGCCTCGTACAGGGCCTGCTCGACGGCGGCCATGCCGAGGTGGACGTCCGATTCCAGTGCCTGGTCCTGCACGCTCAGCCCGAAGGGCCCCACGACGGTCACCTGGAACTCTCCTGTCACTGGTCGATCGCGCGGCTTCTACCCTGAACCGCTGCTGCCATCCTGTGCAGCGTATCCGGTCGGGAGATGATCAATGCGCCTGCCCGGCGTGGCACGGGCCACGCCGGGCGTTCCGGAACAGCGGCATCCGGATTCAACGGACGAAGACGGATGCCTGGTCGGCGAGGTGCAGGAAGTACTGCGGCAGGATGCCGAGCCCCAGGGTGACCACCACGCCGAGGACGATGGCGGTGCCGGTGAAGGCGCTGGGGATGGCGACCGTGGGCCCGTCCGGGCTGGGGTCGTGGAAGAACATCACCACGATGACCCGGATGTAGAAGAACGCCGCCACCGCCGAGCAGAGCACACCGACGATCACCAGGGGGGTCGCGCCGCCGGCCGCGGCGGCCTGGAAGACCGCGAACTTTCCGGCGAAGCCACTGGTCAGCGGAATTCCGGCGAAGGCGAGCAGGAACAGGGCGAAGGTCGCGGCCAGCAGCGGCGAGCGCCGTCCCAGGCCGGCCCAGCGGGACATGTGGGTCGCCTCGCCGCCCGCGTCGCGGACGAGGGTGACCACGGCGAACGCGCCGAGCGTCACAAAGGAGTACGCGCCGAGGTAGAACAGGACGGCGGAGATGCCGGCCTTGTTCATCGCGATCACACCGGTGAGGATGAACCCGGCGTGGGCGATCGAGGAGTAGGCGAGCAGCCGCTTCATATCGGTCTGGGTGACCGCGATGATCGAGCCGATGACCATGGTGAGGATGGCCACCCCCCACATGACCGGGCGCCAGTCCCAGCTGAGGCCGGGGAAGGCCGCGTAGAGCAACCGCAGCAGCGCGCCGAAGGCCGCCACCTTGGTCGCGGCGGCCATGAATCCGGTGACCGGGGTGGGCGCACCCTGGTAGACGTCCGGGGTCCAGGAGTGGAAGGGCACCGCGCCGACCTTGAAGAGCAGGCCGACACCGAGCATCGCCAGGCCGATCAGCAGCAGCGCGTCATTGCCGGTGGTGTTGGCGAGCGCGGCCGTGGGCACCTCGGTGCCGGAGACGACCTGGGCGATGCCGCCGATCGAGACCGTGCCCGCGTAGCCGTAGATCAGCGCCAGGCCGAAGAGGAAGAAGGCCGAGGAGAACGCACCGAGCAGGAAGTACTTGACCGCGGCCTCCTGCGACAGCAGCCGGCGGTGCCGGGCGAGGGCGCAGAGCAGGTAGAGCGGGAGGGAGAAGACCTCCAGCGCCACGAACATCGTCAGCAGGTCGCTGGCGGCCGGGAAGAGCAGCATCCCGACGACGGCGAACATCGTGAGGGGGAAGACCTCGGTGGTCGCGAAGCCGGAGCGGGCGGCGGACTTCTCCGCGTCGCTGCCGGGAACGGCGGCGGCCTGCGGCGCGAAGGCGTCGACCGGGGCGCCGGTGGTGGAGCGGGGTTCGAGGCGGCGCTCGGCGAAGCCGAGGACCGCGACGACGGAGATCAGCAGGATGACGCCCTGGAGGAACAGTGACGGTCCGTCGACCGCCACCGCGCCCATCGCGGCGACATGGGCCTTGGTGGTGGCGTAGCCGTCGGCGGCGAGCACCACGATCGCGACGAACGCCGCGATCAGCCCGGTGAGGGCGATGCCGATCTGGGTCCAGTAGCGGCTGCGCCGGGGCAGGAACGCCTCGGCGAGGATGCCCAGGGCCGCCGCGCCGAAGACGATCAGCATCGGCGACAGCTGGGCGTACTCGATATGGGGTGGGGTGATGGTGCCGATCGTCGTCGCGGCGCTCACTGGCCACCTCCGTTCGTGGTCGTGGTGAGGGTGTCCGCCGCGACCGGGTGCGCTGGCGCGGGGTCGGTGCGCTGGACGTCCGACATCGTCGTCCGCACGGCGGGGCTCACCAGGTCGGTGAGCGGCTTCGGGTAGACGCCGAGCAGGATCAGCAGGGCGATCAGCGGGGTCACCACCACCAGCTCGCGCAGACGCAGGTCGCGCATGTTCTGCACCGCCGCCTTCACCGGCCCGGTCATGGTGCGCTGGTAGAGCACCAGGACATAGAGCGCGGCCAGGACGATGCCGATGGTGGCGATGATGCCGATCACCGGGTACCTGGTGAAGGTGCCGACCAGGACCAGGAACTCGCTGACGAAGGGCGCCAGACCGGGCAGCGACAGCGTCGCCAGACCACCGACCAGGAAGGCGCCGGCCAGGACCGGGGCCACCTTCTGGACGCCGCCGTAGTCCGCCATCATCCGGCTGCCCCGGCGGGACATCAGGAACCCGGCGACCAGCAGCAGCAGCGCCGTGGAGACGCCGTGGTTGACCATGTAGAGCGTGGCGCCGGTCTGACCCTGGGTGGTCATCGCGAAGATGCCCATGATGATGAACCCGAAGTGCGAGATCGACGCGAAGGCGATCAGGCGCTTGATGTCCTTCTGCCCCACCGCCAGCAGCGCGCCGTAGACGATCCCGATCAGGGCCAGCACCAGGATCGCGGGTGCGAAGGTCTTGGACGCCTGCGGGAACAGCTCCAGGCAGAAGCGCAGCATCGCGTAGGTGCCGACCTTGTCGACGACCGCGGTGATCAGCACCGCGACGCCCGGAGTGGCCTCGCCCATGGCGTTGGGCAGCCAGGTGTGCAGCGGCCACAGCGGCGCCTTCACCGCGAAGGCGAACATGAAGCCGAGGAACAGGGCGTTCTCGGCGACCGGGGAGAAGTGCAGCTTCCCGGAGGCGAGCGCCTGGGTGATGGTGCTCAGGTCGAAGGTGCCGTGGCCGCCGCTGCCGACGCCCTGCTGCGCGGTGATGACATAGAGGCCGATCACGGCGGCCAGCATGACCAGCCCGCCGAGCAGGTTGTACAGCAGGAACTTGACCGCCGCGTAGGAGCGCTGGCGGGCGTCCTCGCCCTGGGTGCGGTCGCCGAAGCCGCCGATGAGGAAGTACATCGGGATGAGCATGGCCTCGAAGAACACATAGAAGAGGAAGACGTCGGTGGCCTCGAAGGAGATCACCACCATCGCCTCGACCGCCAGCATCAGGGCGAAGAACCCCTGGGTGCGGCGGCTGCGCTCAAAGGTCCCGGTGTCGTTGGCGACGGGGTCGGCGTCGTGCCAGGACGCCAGCATCACAAAGGGCACCAGCACCGTCGTCAGCAGGATCAGGACGACGGCGATGCCGTCCACGCCCAGGCTGTAGCCGATGCCGAAGTTGGAGATCCAGGCGTGGTTCTCGGTGAACTGGTAGTGCGCGCCACCGGGCTTGAAGCGGACCGCCATCACGATGGACAGCGCCAGCGTCAGGAGCGAGAGCCCCAGCGGGACGACCTTGTTGAGGTCGCGCCGTTTCGCGTTCGTCGCGGCGGGCAGCGCGGCGGTGAGGACCGCGCCGACGGCCGGGAGGGCGGCGGTGACGGTCAGGAGCGGGAAGGAACTCATACCGACCTCATCAGGAGAGTCGTGGCGACCAGCACCAGCGCGCCGCCGAACATCGACAGCGCATAGGAGCGGACGTAGCCGTTCTGCAGCTTGCGGGCACGCCCGGAGACCCCGCCGACGAGGGCGGCGATGCTGTTGACCGCGCCGTCCAGGCCCTTGGCGTCCAGGTAGACCAGGAAACGGGTGAGGTGTTCGCCGCCGCCGACCAGGACCACGTGGTTGAAGTCGTCCTGCAGCAGGTCGCGCCGGGCGGCCCTGGTGAGCAGCGAGCCCAGCGGCGGGACCGCGGGGACGGGCCGGCGCCCGTACATCAGCCAGGAGGTGAGGACGCCGAGGGCGATGATGGCCGCGGTGATCAGCGACACGCTCAGCGAACTCAGCGGGGAGTTGCCCTCGGTGTGGCCGGTGACCGGGCTCAGCCAGTTCACGAAGGAGCTGTTGTAGCTGAACAGCCCGCCCGCGAAGACCGAGCCGAAGGCCAGCACCACCATCGGGATGCCCATGGTCTTGGGGGACTCGTGCGGGTGCGGCTCGTGGCCTTCCGCGTCCGGGACCCAGCGCTTCTCGCCGAAGAAGGTCATCAGCATCACCCGGGTCATGTAGAACGCGGTGACGCCGGCGCCGACCAGGGCCGCGCAGCCGAGGATCCAGCCCTCGGTGCCGCCGTGGCCGAAGGCTGCCTCGATGATCTTGTCCTTGGAGAAGTAGCCGGACAGGCCGGGGAATCCGATGATCGCCAGATAGCCGAGGCCGAAGGTGACGAAGGTCAGCGGCATGAACTTCCGCAGCCCGCCGTACTTCCTCATGTCGACCTCGTCGTTCATGCCGTGCATGACCGAGCCGGCCCCGAGGAACAGTCCGGCCTTGAAGAAGCCATGGGTCACCAGGTGCATGATCGCGAAGACATAGCCGATCGGGCCGAGACCGGCCGCCATGATCATGTAGCCGATCTGCGACATCGTCGACCCGGCCAGGGCCTTCTTGATGTCGTCCTTGGCGCAACCGACGATCGCACCGAACAGCAGCGTCACCGCGCCCACGCACACCGTCGCCAGCTGGGCGGTCGGGGCGAGGTTGAAGATGGCGCTGGAGCGGGTGATCAGGTAGACGCCCGCGGTGACCATGGTCGCCGCGTGGATCAGCGCCGACACCGGGGTCGGACCCTCCATCGCGTCACCCAGCCAGGACTGCAGCGGCACCTGGGCCGACTTGCCGCAGGCCGCCAGCAGCAGCATCAGGCCGATGCCGGTCAGCGTGCCCTTGGAGGCGTCCCCGGCGTGCGGGAACACCTGGCCGAAGGTGAAGCTGCCGAAGGTGCTGAACATCAGCATGATGGCGATCGACAGGCCCATGTCGCCGACCCGGTTGACCAGGAACGCCTTCTTGGCGGCGGTCGCCGCGCTCGGCTTGTGCTGCCAGAAGCCGATCAGCAGGTACGAGGCCAGGCCCACGCCCTCCCAGCCGACATACAGCAGCAGGTAGTTGTCGGCGAGGACCAGCAGCAGCATCGCCGCCAGGAACAGGTTGAGGTAGCCGAAGAAGCGGCGGCGGCGCTCGTCGTGCGCCATGTAGCCCACCGAGTAGAGGTGGATCAGCGAGCCGACTCCGGTGATCAGCAGCACGAAGGTCATCGAGAGCTGGTCGAGCTGGAAGCCCACCGGCGCCTGGAAGCCGGCCACCGGCACCCAGGTGAACAGGGTGATGTGCGCGGCCCGGGACGCCACCGGCTGCCCGAGCATATGGAAGAAGAGGACCAGCCCCACGCCGAACGATGCGGTGGAGGCGAGGACGCCCAGCCAGTGGCCGAAGGAGTCCAGGCGGCGTCCGCCCAGCAGGAGCAGGGCTGCTCCGACCAGGGGTGCCGCGACCAGTACGGGGATGAGATTGTCCACGGTCAGTCAGCCTCCGCCGCTACAGCTTCATGAGGTTGGAGTCGTCGACCGAGGCCGAGTGACGGGTGCGGAAGACGCTCACGATGATCGCCAGACCGACGACGACCTCGGCGGCGGCGACCACCATGGTGAAGAAGGCGATGATCTGCCCGTCCAGGTTGCCGTGCAGCCGGGAGAAGGTGACCAGGGCCAGATTGGAGGCGTTGAGCATCAGCTCCACGCACATGAACAGCACGATGGCGTTGCGCCGCACCAGGACGCCGACGGCGCCGATGGTGAACAGCAGCGCGGCCAGGTAGACGTAGTTGACGGGGTTCACTCGGACGCCTCCTCTGCCTCTGCCTCTGTCGGCGACGCGGCCTTGGTGAGTTCGACGCTGCGGCGCGGCGCGGGGGTCCTGCGGTCGAGCCAGACGGCCGTGCCGACCTCCAGCTCACCCATGCGCTGCAGCATGTCCCCGCTGACGTCCCGCATCTGGCCGCGGGCCCGCAGCGTGGGGTTGACGGACAGTTCGGAGATCCTGCCGTCGGGCAGCAGGCCGGGGATGTCCACCGCGTTGTGCCGGGCGTAGACGCCGGGGGCGGGCAGCGGGGTGAGCTGGGTGCCCAGGCGGACCCGCTGCAGGGCGAGTTCGCGCTGGGACTGCCGGGTCTCGGTCAGCTCGCGGTGGGTCAGCACCATCGCCCCGATCGCCGCGGTGATCAGCAGTGCGCCGGTGATCTCGAAGGCCCAGACGTACTGGGTGAAGATCAGCTTCGCCAGGCCCTGCACATTGCCCGCCGCATTGGCCTGCTGCAGCCCCGTGAAGGTGCGCAGCTTGGCGTTGGCGATGCCCGCGATCAGCAGCACACCGAAGCCCAGGCCGCCGATGACGGCCGCCCAGCGCTGGCCCTTGAGGGCCTCCTTGGCCGCGTCCTCGGCGGTGACGCCGACCAGCATCACCACGAAGAGGAACAGCATCATGATCGCGCCGGTGTAGACGATGATCTGGACGACGCCGAGGAACACGGCCCCCTCTGCCATGTAGCAGACCGCCAGCGCCAGCATCGTCCCGGCCAGGCAGAGCGCCGAGTGCACGGCCTTCCGGCACAGCACCATGCCCAGCGCCCCGGAGACCGCGACCACCGCGAGCACCCAGAACTGCACGGCCTCACCGGTGGAGGCGGCCCCGGTGAGGGGGGTGGCCAGTTCCGTCATCATGCCGGTGCCCCTTCCTCGTGCGGCGCCTCGCCCGTCGCTGTCCCACCCGTGGCTGTCTCACCCTTGGAGAGCGCGACCTGACGGACCGTCCCCGGGGCGGCCTCGGTGACCAGGCCCCGGTAGTAGTCCTTCTCGTCGGTGCCGGGGAAGATCGAGTGCGGGGATTCGACCATGCCCTCGGTCAGGCCGGCCAGCAGCTGCTCCTTGGTGTAGATGAGCGACTCGCGGCTGCTGTCGGCCAGTTCGTACTCATTGGTCATGGTCAGCGCGCGGGTCGGGCAGGCCTCGATGCACAGCCCGCAGAGGATGCAGCGGGCGTAGTTGATCTGGTAGACGCGGCCGTAGCGCTCACCGGGCGAGTAGCGCTCCTCCTCGGTGTTGTCCGCGCCCTCGACATAGATCGCGTCCGCCGGGCAGGCCCAGGCGCACAGCTCGCAGCCGATGCACTTCTCCAGGCCGTCCGGATGCCGGTTCAGCTGGTGGCGGCCGTGGAAGCGGGGCGCGGTCGGCTTCTTGTACTCCGGGTACTGCTCGGTGAGCCGCTTCTTGAACATGGCCTTGAAGGTCACGGCGAAGCCGGCGGCGGGCCCGAGACCGAACGAGGGCTTCGAACCGGGGTCGTCAGTTGGCATCGTCATCTCCTCCCATCAGTGCTGCAACAGATTCGGGTGTGCGGGACGGCCGGCGCGGCGTGGGCGGCAGTACCTGACCGGGCAGCGGCGGCACCGGGAAACCGCCCGCCATCGGGTCGAACTCCACCTCGGCCTCGGCCGTCGGCTCGTCCTTCTTCCTGGACATGTCCCAGACGATCGAGAGCAGCAGCACCACCAGCACCGCGCCGAGGCAGACCAGTGCGACATTGGTCGAACCGATCCCCCGGTTGCGCAGCGTGCGGACGGTCGCGACCATCACCAGCCAGACCAGCGAGACCGGGATCAGGACCTTCCAGCCCAGCTTCATGAACTGGTCGTAGCGCAGCCGGGGCAGGGTGCCGCGGAGCCAGATGAAGAAGAACAGCAGCAGCTGGATCTTGATGACGATCCACAGCATCGGCCACCAGCCGTGGTTGGCCCCGGCCCAGAAGGCCGTGATCGGCCAGGGGGCGCGGTAGCCGCCGAGGAACATGGTGGCGGCGACGGCGGAGACGGTGACCATGTTGATGTACTCGGCGAGCATGAACATCGCGAACTTCAGCGAGGAGTACTCGGTGTTGAAGCCGCCGACCAGCTCGCCCTCGGCCTCGGGGAGGTCGAAGGGCGCGCGGTTGGTCTCGCCGACCATCGAGATGATGTAGACGACGAAGCTGACCGGCAGCAGCGCCGCGAACCAGGTGTGCTGCTGCGCCGCGACGATGCCCGAGGTGGACATGGTCCCCGCGTCGATGAAGACGGCGGCGAAGGACAGCCCCATGGCGATCTCGTAGGAGACCATCTGCGCGGCCGAGCGCAGGCCGCCGAGCAGCGGATAGGTCGATCCGGACGCCCAGCCGGCCAGCACGATCCCGTAGATCCCGATCGAGGCCACGGCCAGGATGTACAGCATGGCCACCGGGAAGTCGGTGAGCTGCATCGTGGTCCTGGTACCGAAGATGGAGATCTCATGGTCGGAGGGGCCGAAGGGGATCACCGCGATGGCCATGAAGGCGGGGATCGCGCAGATCACCGGGGCCAGGATGTAGACCACCTTGTCGGAGGCGGTGACGACCAGGTCCTCCTTCAGGGCGAGCTTCACCCCGTCGGCGAGGCTCTGCAGCATGCCCCAGGGGCCGTGCCGGTTGGGGCCGATGCGCAGCTGCATCCAGGCGACGACCTTGCGCTCCCAGACGATCGAGAACAGCACGGTCAGCAGCAGGAAGGCGAAGCAGAACACCGCCTTGATGACGACGAGCCACCAGGGGTCGGTGCCGAAGACCGACATGTCGACGTCGGCGAGGAGCACGCTGTGGGGCACCATCAGTCCACCTCCGCTGCGGTCGCGGCCTGGGCCAGGCCGACGACACGGCCCGGCAGCACGCCGAGGGCGCGGGCCGCGCCGCCCGGTGTGGAGTTGAGCGGGATCCAGACGACCCGGTCGGGCAGCTCCGGGGTGATCACCAGCGGCAGCGTGACGCTGCCGGCCGGGCCGGAGACCGACAGCGGCGCGCCCTCGGCGACTCCCACCTCGGCGGCGGTCGCGGGCGACAGCCGGGCGACGGCGGGGTGCCGGGTGCCGGCCAGCGCGGTGTCGCCCTCCTGCAGCGAGCCGTTGTCCAGCAGCTGCCGCCAGCCGCCGAGGATCGCCTCGCCCGCGGCGGGCCGCGGCAACGGGCGTCCGGGTTCGGACGGGGCCTCCACCCGCTCCCCGTGCCAGGAGCCGAGGGCGTCCAGTTCGCGGCGGGCGGCGGTGACGTCGGGCAGGCCCAGGTGGCGGTCCATGGCGTCGGCCAGCATGTGCAGCACCCGCAGGTCGCTGCCGAGGTGACGGGTCGTCATCTGGTCGGCCTTGATCGCGGGTTCGAACAGCCGGACCCGGCCCTCCCAGTCCAGGAAGGTCCCCGCCTTCTCCACGGCGGCGGCCACCGGCAGCACCACCTGGGCGCGGTCGGTGACGGCGCTGGGCCGCAGCTCCAGGCTGACCAGGAAGCCGACCCGGTCCAGGGCCGCCTCGGCGGCGGCCGGGTCGGGCAGGTCGGCGAGTTCCACACCGCCGACGACCAGGGCTTCGAGGTCGCCGTTGGCGGCGGCGGTGACGATGCCGTTGGTGTCCCGGCCGTAGCGGGCCGGGATCTGGGCAATGCCCCAGGCGGTGGCGGTCTCGGCGCGCGCGTCCTGGTCGGTGACCGGGCGTCCGCCGGGCAGCAGGCCCGGCAGCGCTCCGGCCTCGACCGCGCCGCGCTCACCGGCCCGGCGCGGGATCCACGCCAACCGGGCGCCGGTGGCCCGGCTCAGCCGGACCGCCGCGCTGAGCGCGCCGGGCACGGCGGCCAGGCGCTCGCCGACAAGCACGACCGCGCCGGGCCG
>Ga0302314_10022787_pt1 | contig 10256 bp, 9 predicted proteins | sample III_Palsa_N2_3_FD_200533 | JGI IMG/M metagenome (GOLD analysis project Ga0302314, IMG submission 200533) | Peat permafrost microbial communities from Stordalen Mire near Abisko, Sweden - III_Palsa_N2_3 | ecosystem: Environmental > Terrestrial > Soil > Palsa > Peat permafrost | place: Sweden... | reverse complement strand
ACCACACGCGTGTTTAGCGGCTCCAAAAGATCGGATTGCACATCCAGCAGCAGAGGGAACCGACCTCGCGTGGTCTCGTTGCGATTTTTGTAGACAGCAAACTGGGGCATCAGAAGCTGCGCGCGTGATCACCAAATGAGCCGTTCTGATCGACATCGCGGTTATAAGCCTCAATGGCCGCTGAATTCTCAGTCCGCCATCTGTCACCTCGTCGAATGCGAAGCTGATCCGCCAGCGCAGCCTCCAACGTTGCCGACAGGTTGATGTCTTCGGCTCGCGCTGCATCTAGTAGCTCGATCCGAACTGAAACGTTAACTGCTTTCTTTGCGCTCATGAGGGGGATCTACCCACATGTTCAATGCGCATAGTATATGCGCATAATGAGCGACAGACAAGGCGGGCATGGCTGAGGAAATCGCCGTCGGCCGCAAAGGTTGAGCCGCATGTTCCGGGATTTGCAACGCTGTAGCTTATTGAGGCTGGGCAGATTTCGTCATTTGCGTAGTAACACCCGACCGGCAAAAAAAACCCCGCAAGGCGGGGTTTTAATTTTCTCACACGACACAGGTCTGTCCGGGTGCGCAGTCCAAATATTGGCAGACTTCAGTGTCTGGCCCGAAGGCCCGTCCCGAAAGTGCGGGACCTGCGCGTCAATTCGCGCCGCGAGCACCCGCGACAGGCGCTAAATTTGGCTTGCCGCAGTCTGTGTGCACCCAGACAGCCTGGGTTTCTAACATCGGGAAGACGGCAGAAACTCTGGCTGTCCGATTTTTGCTGCAACATTTGGTGCCGCAACAACGTGCTGAGATAATAACTCGGTACCGCGGGCAAGACCATAAGGAATCAGCAATTTATTTTAGTTTTGTCGCCAAGTTGCGACGGCTTCCGCGAGACACATTCTGTCAAATGTAGCGGCGACCCTACGCCACGGGGATTAGAACGCCGCGATCCCGGTGACCGCGCGGCCGATGGTGAGCTGGTGAATGGTCTCGGTACCCTCATAGGTAACGACACTTTCCAGGTTGAGCATGTGCCGGATCGCGACGTGTTCGACGCTGATCCCGGCGCCTCCGAGCAGATCACGGCAGTCGCGGGCGATCTCCAGCGCCATGCGACAGTTGTTCCATTTACCAAGGGAAATCTGGGCCGCGCTCAGGACCTCGCGCTGCTTCTGTCGCCCCAGCTGCAACGCCAATAGCTGCGCGGTGGCGAGCTTGCGCACCATCTCGGCCAGCCTGAGCTGCACCGCCTGGGTGTGGCTCAACGGCCGCCCGAACAGCACGCGCTCGCCGGCATGGGCCAGAGCCTCGGCCAGGCAGGCCTGCGCGGCGCCGATGACGCCCCAGCAGATGCCATAGCGGGCCTGGGACAGGCAGGACAGTGGCGCCTTGATGCCGCTCGCCGCCGGCAGTGCGGCCTCGGCCGGCAGCCGCACCTGGTCGAAGAACAGCGCACCGGTGTTCGAGGCGCGCAGACTGAATTTGTGCTTGATCTCCTCCGAGCTAAAGCCGCGCGTACCGCGTTCCACCAGGAAGCCGCGCATGCCATCCGGCGTCTGTGCCCACACGATGGCAAGGTCGGCGATGTGGCCGTTGGTGATCCACATCTTCGAGCCACTGAGTATCCAGTCATCGCCGTTGCGGCGCGCGGTGGTGCCCATGGTGGCCGGATCGGAACCGCCCTGCGCTTCGGTCAGGCCGAAGCAGCCGATCACTTCCCCGCGCGCCATGCGCGGCAGCCACTGCTGTTTCTGCTGCTCGCTGCCGTAGGTGTGGATCGGGTACATGCACAGGCTCGACTGCACCGAGACGAAGCTGCGCAGCGCGCTGTCGCCGCGCTCCAGCTCGCGGCAGATCAGGCCGTAGCTGACGGCATTGAGGCCGGCGCAGCCATAGCCCTGCAGCGTCGAGCCGAATACGCCCAGTTCGGCCAGTTCGGGCAGCAGCTCGCGCGGAAAGCGGCCGGACTCGAAGCACTCGCTGATGATCGGCAGCACACGCTTGTCGACCATGCGTGCGACCGCGTCGCACACCAGCTGCTCGTCCTCACCCAGCTCCGCGTCGAGCCGCAGAAAATCCAGCGCGTTTTCACTAGGCGCGGCGCTCGTCGTCGGTGTGGTCGATGATTTCATATCGGCGGTCCACGTTCCCTTAGAATCCGCAGATGATGCCCGAACTGGTGAACGGATGAGCGCCCGGCGAATGCCGGGGCTAATGAGTGCATGGCTGGTGGCGCGGGCAGCGGCGCTGCTGGTGGTGCTGGCGGTGCCAGCGAGCCGCGCCGCCGACAGCAGCGCGACCAGTGAGGCTGCCCCGCCGCCGGCGGTGCGCCGCGAGCTCGACCGCGACCAGACGCTGCTGCTGGTGCAGCTGGCGCGCCTGCCCGACGACAGCGGCGTGCTGGTGCTGCGCGATCCGGAGCGCGTGATCCTGCGTATCCCGACGCGATTGTTGTTCGAGTTCGACAGCGCGGCTCTGAAGCGCGACCCGGCCGCGGCCGCGGCGCTCGCCGCCAGCGTACAGCTGCTGAAGAAACGCCGCCGGCTGCAGGCGCAGGTGGTGGCCTACACCGACAGCATCGGTGCTGCCAGCGCGAACCAGAGCCTGTCGGATGAGCGCGCGCAGGCGATCTGCGACGCGCTGGGTGCCGCCGGGATCGCGGCCAATCGCCTGCAGCAGCACGGTGCCGGCGCCGCCGACGCGGTGGCGAGCAATCAGACGCCGCAGGGACGGGTCGAGAATCGCCGGATCGAGATCGAGTTCAGATCGGAGCCGGCAACAGCGCCTTGAGCTTGGTCATGGCGCCGGCCTCGATCTGGCGGATGCGCTCGGCCGATACGCCGTACTCGGCCGCCAGTTCGTGCAGCGTGGCCTTGTCGTCGCTCATCCAGCGCCGCTGCACGATGGTCCGACTGCGATCATCGAGCCGGTTCATTGCCGCCGACAGGCGCTCGTTCGACGAGCTGCTCCACTCTTCCGCCTCGACCTGTTCGGCCGGGTCGGCATCGGCCGCCGGCAGATACGCCGCCGGACCGAAGCTTTCCTCTTCGTCGTTCTCCGGGCCGACGTCGAACGACAGATCGCGCGCCGACAGCCGGCGCTCCATCTCCGTGACTTCGGCCGGCGTCACACCGAGATCCTCGGCCACGGCGCGCGTTTCCTCCGCGCTCAGCCAGGCCAGATTCGGCTTCATACGCCGCAGATTGAAAAACAGCTTGCGCTGCGCCTTGGTGGTGGCGACCTTCACCAGCCGCCAGTTGCGCAGCACATATTCATGAATCTCGGCGCGGATCCAATGTACCGCGAACGACACCAGGCGCACCCCGACGCTGGGGTCGAAGCGTTTGACGGCTTTCATCAGGCCGATATTGCCCTCCTGCACCAGGTCGTTCAGCGGCAGGCCGTAGCCTGAATAGCCGCGCGCGATGTGCACTACGAAGCGCAGGTGCGAGAGCACCAGCTCGCGCGCCGCGGCGAGATCATCATCGCGCCGAAAACGCAGCGCGAGCTCCTGCTCCTGCTCGCGGCTGAGCACAGGAATCCGGCTCACCCGATCCAGGTAAGCATCAAAACTGCCAATGGGACCGGCCAGCCCGAAGGCGGCGGGTTGGGCGATCAGCGCAGTCTGTGTGTTAGTCACTCCGCGATCCTCCTTCTCCAGATAGGGGCATATATTAGCACTCTCAGAGGCACACTGCTAAGCCTCCAGGCCGAAAATCTCTCTCTACTATTCAATGACTTAGAGGGACGTACATTCAATGACTTAGAGCGAGCGGGGCAGGAGGTCTTCTCCAGGATTGGACCGCCAATTCCTGGACTGGTTCAGGCCGTGCGCGGCTCGATGCGGGCCAGCTGGCGGGCGGCGGCGATCCAGGCGCCCAGCCACCCGAGCGCCATGCCGGCCAGCAGCAGGATGCCCAGTTCGGTGAGGCTCGGGCCCTCAAGCGTGAACTGACTTCCATAGGCGCTCGCCAGCCGCAGCGCCGCGGGCGCGAGGCTTGCGCGCGCCAGCGCCACTAGGCTCCAGGCGATCGAGCCGGCAAGGATGCCGTACAGCACCCCGGCATAAAGAAACGGCCGTCGCACGAACGCATTGGTACCGCCGACCAGTTTGGTGACTTCGATCTCGGCGCTGCGGTTCAATATCTCCAGCCGGATGGTGTTGCCGACCACGGCGATGACGCCGGCGCCCAGCAGTACCGCGGTGATCAGCACCACGCGGCGCAGCAGCTCGAGGATGGCGCTGAATCGCAGCACCCAGTCGCGGTCGAGCTGCACCGAATCGACCTCGGGCCAGGCCAGCAGATAGCTGCGCAGCGCCTCGAGCTGGGACGGGGAGGTGGCATCGGGCGCCGGGCGGATGGTCAGCACATTGGGCAGCGGATTCGCCGGCAATGCGTCGAGTGCGGCGCCGAAGCCCGACTGCGCACGAAATTCCGCCAGCGCTTCGCTGGCAGTGATCAGCGTCGCGCTGGCGACGCCGGTGCGCTCGCCGGCGCTCTTCGCCAGCTGGCGCGCCTTCTCTTCCGCTACTTCGGGCTTGAAGAACACCGATAGTCCCACCGCCTCGGAGAAATCGCCGGTGGCGTCGCGCACGTTGCGCACCAGAACGTTGAGCGCCAGCGGCAATGCCAGCGCCAGCCCCATGACCGCCACGGTGAGTACGGTGGCAAAACCGTGGCGCCCGAGATGGCCGGTGGTGGACACCAGCGCATGTCCATGGCGTGCGACCCAGTTGGAGAGACTGCCGGACACGTGGGCGCCCGCGCTATCGCAACGCCTGCATCGGCGGCATGGGCGGGGGCTGGCCGCTGTCGATGCGGCCGTCGTCGAGCACGATTTCGCGTAATCCGGATTCGCGCACCAGATGCAGGTCATGGGTCGCCACCACCACGGTGACGCCGACTTCGTTGAAGCGCCGGAACAGACCCATCACCTCCGCGGCGAGCGTGGCGTCGAGGTTGCCGGTGGGCTCATCGGCCACCAGCAGCGGCGGCTTGCTGACGATGGCGCGCGCGATGCCGACGCGCTGCTGCTCGCCCACTGACAGCTCCAGCGGCGCGACGCGCTCCTTGCCGAGCAGGCCCACCTGATCGAGCGCGGCGCGGACCCGCTTGTCGATTTCGCGGAACGATGTATCGGCGACGATCAGCGGCAGCGCCACGTTGTCGAACACCGGCCGATCCATCAATAGCCGGTGATCCTGAAATACCACGCCCAGGCCACGGCGAAACAGCGGCACGCGCCGCAACGGCAGTTTGGCGGTGTTGTCGCCATTGACCAGCACCTGGCCGCGGGTGGGGCGCTCGAGCAGTGCGATCAGCTTGAGCACGCTGCTCTTACCGGCGCCGGAGCGGCCGGTGAGGAACACCATCTCGCCATCGTGAATGGCGAAGCTCAGGTCGGTGAGCGCTTCGCGTCCATTGGGATAGCGCTTGCTGACGCGCTCGAAGCTGATCACGACACCGATGCCTCGCGCGCCACGCCGCCCACGTCGGCGGCGCCATCCACCAGCGCGCTGGCAAAGGCGCGCGCATTGAAGGCGCCGAAATCCTCGGCTTTCTCGCCCACGCCGATGAAACGAATCGGCAGTCCGAGCTGGCGCGCGATCGCCACCACGATGCCGCCGCGCGCGGTGCCGTCGAGCTTGGTCAGCACCAGTCCGGTGACGCCCAGCGCGGCGTGGAACTGCTGTGCCTGCGCCAGCGCGTTCTGGCCCTGGTTGGCATCGAGCACCAGCAGCACTTCGTGCGGCGCCTCGGGCAGCACGCGCGCGATGACGCGCTTGACCTTCTTGAGCTCGTCCATCAGGTGCGTCTGGCTGTGCAGCCGGCCGGCGGTATCGGCCAGCAGCACGTCCACACCACGCGCCTGCGCCGACTTGAGTGCATCGAACATCACGGCGCCCGGGTCGGCGCCGGTCTGCTGCGCGCTGAACAGTGAGCCGGTACGCTCGGCCCAGACGTGCAGTTGTTCAATCGCGGCGGCGCGGAAGGTGTCACCGGCGGCGAGCATCACCGAGCGGCCCTGCTCGCGCAGCTCGCGCGCCAGCTTGCCGATGCTGGTGGTCTTGCCCGAGCCGTTGACGCCGACGATCAGCACCACGAACGGCTTAGGCCCGCGCTCGATCTGCAGCGGCCGCTCACACGGTGTCAGCATCTCGGTCAGCCGATCGCGCAGCGCATTGAGCAGCGCCTCGACATCATCGAGCTCGTGACGCGCGACGCGGCGATTCAGGTCGGCCAGGATTTCGGCCGTGGCCTCGACGCCGACGTCGGCAGTCAGCAGGCGTGTCTCCAGGTCTTCGAGCACCGCCGCGTCGATCTTGCGCCCGCGCAGCAGGCCGCGCAGGTCACGCGCCATCGAGGCGCCGCCGCGATTGAGGCGCGCCTTGAGGCGGGCGAAAAACCCCTGAGGTTCATCCGGGTCTGGCATGGCGTGGCATTGTCGCACGCCGCGCTGCTCGCGCACGCCGCGGCTTGGGCTGCGGTAGGCTTGCAGGCCATGAGCGCCACACATCAGGGCCGGGGCCGACAGCAGCGCCAGTTGCGCATCATCGCCGGCCAGTGGCGCGGCAAGCGATTTCGTTTCCCGGAACTCGACATACGCCCGACTCCCGATCGGGTGCGCGAAACGCTGTTCAACTGGCTGCAGAACCGGATCCAAGGCGCGCATTGCCTGGACCTGTATGCCGGTTCCGGCGCGCTGGGCCTGGAAGCGCTGTCGCGCGGCGCGGCCTCGGTGGTGTTCGTCGAGCACCAGCGCGCCGCGGTCAACGCGCTGCGCCAACTGCTGCGCGACTGGCAGGCGAGCGGCGCCACCGTGGTGTGCGATGAGGCGCAGCATTATCTGGCCGCCAGGCGCGCATCCGGCCCGCAGCCCGATGCCGGCCGCGGCTTCGATCTGGTGTTTCTCGATCCGCCGTATGCTTCGGGCGAGTTGCCCGCGGCGGCGGCGGCACTGGCGCGCAGCGGCCTGGCGCCCGAGGCGCGCATTTTCCTGGAGCAACACGCCGATAATGAACTGCAGCACGAGCTGCCGGCCGCCTGGCGCGAACTGCGCACGGGAAAGGCGGGCGAGGTCAGGTATCATCTGTACGCTGCAGAATAATCGGCATCGCACATCAGGGGCGCAATTACCATGAGATCCACGGCAGTGTATCCGGGGACCTTCGACCCTCTCACCCGCGGCCATGAAGATATCGCGCGCCGCGCGGCCAGTATTTTCGGCCGGGTTGTGGTAGCGGTCGCCGCCAATACCAACAAAGCGCCGATGTTCGACGTCGAGGAGCGCGTGGAGCTGGCGCGCGCGGTGCTGGCAGAACTGAAAAACGTCGAGGTCACAGGCTATAGCGGGCTGACGGTGGACTTCGCGCGCCAGCACGACCTGGCCGTGATCGTGCGCGGCCTGCGGGCGGTGTCGGATTTCGAGTTCGAATTTCAGCTCGCGAGCATGGGCCGGCACCTGCAGCCTGATGTGGAGACGGTATTCATGGTGCCGAAGGAAAAATTCACTTTCATCTCCTCGACCCTGGTGCGCGAGGTCGCGACCCTGGGCGGTGACATCAGTGCCTTCGTGCATCCGCTGGTCGAGGCGGCGTTCAAGCGCAAGCTCAGGCGCTAGTAACTGAGCGCGACGCCCTCGCGGCGCGGATCGACGCCGCCTTCGAAGCTGCCGTCGGCGTGCGCCAGCACACCCTGCAGGCCGGAGTCTTCGTATTGCACCGGCTGCGGATTCAGACCGCGCTGATTCATCCCGTTCAGCAGCTCGGGCGCGAATTTTGCAGTCTCGGCCGTGAACGAGGCGCCGTGCGCCACCAGGTTCGGCAGGCTGATCGCCGCCTGCATCGTCATGTGCCAGTCCAGCGCGCCGATCAGAGTCTTCAGCACGTAGGCGATGATCGCAGGTCCTCCGGCGGAACCGGTGGCGGCGAGGAAATGGCCGTCGCGATCGAACACGATGGTGGGCGCCATCGCCGATCGCGGCCGCTTGCCGGGCGCGACCGCATTGGCCGCCGGGCGGCCATCCGGCTCCTGCGGCGAGAAACTGAAGTCGGTCAGCTGGTTGTTGAGAAAGAAGCCATCCACCATGCGACCGGAGCCGAAGATGCTCTCGACCGTGGTCGTCATCGACAGCACGTTGCCCTCCTCGTCGACGATCACCAGGTGCGAGGTGCCGCCGGGTTCGAGCGTGTGATCCAGGCCGTAGCGCTTCGCGCCGGGGGGAAGGCCGGGCTGCGGCGGCGGGTCGGCGATTTGTTTGCCGATCAGCGCCGATCGCGCCTGCAGGTAGCCGGGGTCGAGCAGCCCTGCCAGCGGCACGTCGACGAAGGCGGGATCGGCCACGTAGCGGTCGCGGTCGGCGTACATCAGGCGCTCGGCTTCACCCAGTTGCACCCAGGCCAGCGCATCATTGGGTCCGCGCGCGCCGATGTCGGTGTGCGCGAGCAGCAGCAGGCCCTGCAACACCCCGACACCGCCGGACGGCGGCGGCGGGGTACAGACGCGATACTCCTGCCATTCGCGGCATAGCGCCGGGGATTCGATCGGCCGGTAGTGCGCGAAATCGGTCAGCAACAGCGTGCCGGGCAGCTCACCCTGATGCACGCGTTCGGCGATGTCCTGCGCCAAACGGCCACGATACAGCGCGCGCGGGCCCTGCTCGGCCAGCAGCCGCAGCGTGGCCGCGTAGGCAGGATTTTGCAGCAGGTCGCCGCTCTTGTAGCGCGATCCATCGATCTTGCTGAAATAGCGCACCACATCGGGCGCGGCAGCTTGCGGCGCGCGGCTCGCGATCATGCCCGCGAGGCGCGGGCTGACCACGAAGCCCTCGGTGGCCAGGCGCTCGGCGTCGCCGAACAGCTTGCGCCAGGCAAGCTTGCCATGCTCGTGCTGCAACAGCCCCAGCGCCGCGATGGCGCCCGGGACACCGGTCGAGCGGCCGCTGAGTACCGCGGTCGCAAACGGCAGCGGCCGGCCGTCGTTGCCCAGGAACATGTCGGCACGCGCGCCGGCCGGTGCGGTCTCGCGACCGTCATAGGCCAGCACCAGTTTTTTGCGCGCGTCGTAGTAGGTGATGAATGCACCGCCTGCGAGGCTGGAGCTCTGCGGTTCCACCAGCCCGAGCACGGCTTGCATCGCGACCGCCGCATCCGCGGCCGAGCCGCCGGCCTGCAGCACCCGCATGCCGGCCTGGGTTGCCAGCGGATTGGCGGCCACCACGATGGCGTGGCGCGCCGCCGCGCTGGCCACAGTGGGCGCGGCAGACGCTGCCGTCGCGGCAGGCGGGGCAGAGCGACAGGCAGGCACCGCCAGCAGCAGCGCCAGCGCTGCCGTCGCGGCAAGATGGACGCGCACGGATCTGATCATTGGCAACAGCGGCCGCGTTTAAGGCGACAGCATCAGTGAGGGGGAAAAATGATAACACCGTCGCTGGGCATGGCGAGGCGCAGATCGATCAGCGGCTGCCGTCGATCACTTAGGTGCGCGCCGGCGTCGGGTCGTTGTCTTTTTTTTGGCCGACTTTTTTGCGGCTTTCCTGGGCACTGGCTGCAGTGCGATGCGCGGCGGACGCCCGCCGTGCGGCAAGAGCTTCACGCGAGCCAGATCGTTGGCGCGCCACAGGTACCAGGCCGCCAGGCTGCGATGCGGTTTCCAGCGCTCGCCGAATTGCGCCAGCGCGCGCGCCCGTGGCATGCCGCGCAGACGATAGGCGAGGCGAAAGCCGTTGCGCACCCCGAAATCATCCACCGGCAATACATCGGGCCGCTGTAGCTGGAACATCAGCATCATCTCGACCGTCCAGCGGCCGATGCCGCGTACCTCGGTCAGGCGCTGGATGATCTCCAGATCCGACAGCGCATCGAGTTGCGAGCGCGCCGGCACGATACCGCCAATGGTCTTGGCCGCCAGGTCCTTCAGGGCTGCGATCTTGGCGTAGGAGAAACCGCAGGCGCGCAGGCGCGCCTCCCTGGCATCGATGACCTGCTGCGGTGAGGGAAAGCAGCCGTTGCCGCACGCATCGATGAAGCGCGACAGAATGCGTTCGGCGGCGACGCCGTGCAGCTGCTGATGGGCGATGGCGCGCACCAGAGCTTCAAACGGTACCTGATCCGGCATCGGTTCCGGCCGGTAGCGGCCGGCAGCGGCAATCAGGCCGGCCATGACCGGATCGGCCTTCAGCACCCGATAGGCGGCGCGTGTCGTCATACCTGGCAAGCTGGACAGTAATAAGTGGAGCGTTGGCCCTGTTTTATGC
>Ga0302314_10022786_pt1 | contig 10256 bp, 9 predicted proteins | sample III_Palsa_N2_3_FD_200533 | JGI IMG/M metagenome (GOLD analysis project Ga0302314, IMG submission 200533) | Peat permafrost microbial communities from Stordalen Mire near Abisko, Sweden - III_Palsa_N2_3 | ecosystem: Environmental > Terrestrial > Soil > Palsa > Peat permafrost | place: Sweden... | reverse complement strand
CCCCGCCGTCGTGATCGACAAGGCTGGCATCGTCGAAGCCGTCTCCCCAGGCGGCGTACTTGAGCGTCCGGTCACCGATGGTGGACCAGAATCCCGGTACCTCGGCCCACGAGGCTTCCGCGCCGGCGGCGGTCTGCCCGGCCACCCGGCCCATGGCCAGAGCCTCTCCCCAGTGCTCGACAGCCAGGCGGCGTCCGGCCGCGGCATTGAAAGCGAAGGCTACGTCACCGGCGGCGAGGACACCCGCAGCGCTGCTGCGCATGCGGTCGTCGACTTGGACCCGCCCGGCCTCGAGCGCCAGGCCGGCCCCAGCGGCGATGCCAGCTTCGGGCTCCACGCCCCCGGCCACGAGGAGCAGGTCGCCCTCGGCACTGGCCTGCCCAGCGAGGCGGACCCGGCCGTCCTCGATCGCTTCCACCTGCGCACCCAGGCGGAGCGATACGCCGTCTTCCTCGAGCCATACCCGCAGAAGCTGGCTGGCGGCGCCGCCCAACCGGGCCGCCTGAGGACCGTCTTCCATGCTCACCAGCGTGACGGCCAGGCCCCGGCGGGCCAGCGACGCCGCCGCCTCACAGCCGATGAAGCCCGATCCGACCACCACCGCCGATCGGGCCGCCGCGGCGGCGGCGCGCAACTCCCTGGCCTGCTGACGGGAGCGCAGGTAACGGACGCCGGAACCCTCAGCGCCCCGGACCGGCAGCGGCTTCGGCGAGGCCCCGGTGGCCAGGATGCAACAGCCGTAGCTGAGGGTTCGCCCGTCGGAGAGGGTCACTATCCGGCCGACGGTGTCGAGCGCCTGCGCCCGGGTCCGGAGCCGGACCTCAATGGCGTGGTGACGGTAAAAGTCCCCGTCTTCGAGGGGCAAGGCGTCCTCTTGCGACTCGCCGCGCAAGAAGTCCTTGGACAGCGGCGGCCGGTTGTAGGGCAGGTACTCGTCGCCGGACACCAGCACGACTTCACCGTCGGCGCCTGCCTCCCGGTAAGACCGGGCCGCCTCAAGGGCGGCAGGCCCTCCGCCGATGACGACCAGCCGCTCCGCGGTCACAGCTGCACCGCTGTGGCCGATTCGGCCGGGAGCCTCAACTGCTCGTAAACGGCCAGGTCCGATAGCCCGTTCGCCGCGACGTCGCGGGTCGTGGCGGCGAACACCACCCGGTCCAAGCGGGCCCAGTAACACGCTGCCAGGCACATCGGGCAGGGCTCGCTGCTGGAGTAGAGGGTGGCAATCCCGCCATCTGCCACGACAACCGCGCCGAATGGCCAGCGGCGGCCGTCCTCGAGGTAGCCGCAGGAGAGCTTCGCCGCCATCTCCAGGTACCGGCGGTCGGTGTCGTTCAGCGTTCCAGACATGGCATCATCCCTTCACCGAGCTGGCCGGGCGGTTCAGCGTCCGCCTCTGCCTGGCTCGCCGCCCGCTACCCGACAGACCCGGCCCCACACATTGCAGCCGGCGGATCCCAAGCCCTACCTGGAGACGGTCAGCTCGTTTGAGCAGGCCGGCTCCGACGAGGTGTACCTGCAGCAGGTCGGCGGGAACCTGGAAGGCGCCTTCGAGTTTTTCGCCACCGAGGTCCTGCCACGGGCGAGGGGGAACTGATTGCTTTGGCGCTGATGGCTTCCTGCGGGCGCGGTGGTTTGGCGCGCATCCTTTGGGAAGGGGGCCGGGAACCTAAGGAGGCAACCAATGCCCAAGGCACAGATCAAGGACGAGAAGACCTACCGCAAGCTACGGAAAAAGGGCGAGAGCAAGGAGAAGGCAGCTCGTATCGCCAACGCCGCCGCGGGCAGCTCCAAGAGCGCGGTCGGCCACAAGGGGGGCAAGAGCAACTCCTACGACGACTGGAACAAGGAAGACCTGGTCAAGCGGGCCAAGGAGGTCGGCATCAAAGGTCGGTCGACCATGAAGAAGGCAGAGCTCGTCAAGGCACTTCGCCATCACTGATCCGCACGGTCAGGTGTGGTGCGCGGAGCACCGGGTAGCGATGCCGCTGCGGCGGCCTCACATCAGGTCACCCGGGACATGCTCATCGGGCACTCCGCCCAGCTGGAACAGTTCCACTGGTTCGTCCGGGCGCACCTGGAAGCTCCCGATGGATCGCTCACCACCGGTACCGCCAAAACGGAGAAAACGGCTGCCAAGCGCGCCAGCAAGCGCTAGCCGACTCGTTCAGCGGGCGGCGACCGGTTGCCCGGTCCCTTCGGTGCGCAGGGATTGCCGTGTCCGCTCAGCGCAGGGCCGAACGGGAGGTGGCCGCGAGCCGCAGCCGCTGCTCGGGCCCGGTGCGGAGATCGTCGAGCGAGGCCAGCGCATCCCGGCAGGCGCGATCCGCGGCCGCCCGCCCGACCGCCGCGATGCTGGCGAAGCGGGCGAGGCTGACCATGACGTTCTCATGCTCCCGGACGGGCAGCCGCGGGAAGGCGTTCACGGCGTGCAGGCTGGCCAGCAGCCTCAGCGGGCACCCGCCGGCCGCGTGCAGCGCGGGCGCGACCGCCGAGGCGTAGCGCCGGGCGAACCGGGCGGTGTCGGCGAGACCGACGGGGTCGATCCGCACCGTGACCACCCCGCCCGCGGGCGCGGCGCCCGGCGGGTGCGCCCCGGCCCCGGCGTACGGGAACGGGCCCGTCCCGGCGTCCGGGAACGAGCCGGTCCCGGCGGGCTCGAGCAGCAGCACGTCATCGGAGTCCAGCATCATGCCGTTGGCCGCGTGGCGGTGCGCCGCCCACACCGGGCCGTCATAAAAGCCATGCAGCGCGCGGCGGCGCGCCTCCATGTCGGCGAAGCCGCGCAGCCATACGAACATGTCCGGCCGGTCCAGGTCCCGGAACTGCCCCAGCACCCGCATCCCGGCTGCCTCCAGCGGTTCCGCCAGCTCGGCGTCGAACAGGGCCACGAACGCATCCCGCGTCCCCGGCCGCAGGGTGTACTGGCGCAACTCGATCACGCCGCCGATCGGCCCGGGCGGTTCATCTGTCATGGCCGACAGTCTGCCGGCAAACCCTGTCACCTTATGGCAGTGATAGCCGAGATGACCAGCTCCGGCACCCGATCTGGGCGGCCGCTCCCGATTGTCCTGCGCCGCCTTGTAACCCTGGGGCCACCGGACCGCGCATACTGTTTAGCAGGAGCGAGGCGTCCGGTGATGAACGTTCATGGGCGGGGCAGGGCAGCCGGGACGTCACTAGACGCTGCTGCGCTATCTTTGGCGCGGGGCGCGTCGGGTGTGTGGCTGCGTGCGGGGTCCCGGCTCGGTCTGGCGTGCCGCGGCTCCGTTTACCTTCTGGTCGGCTACCTCGCGTTCCGTCTCGCCCTCGCCGTGCACGGGCGAGCGGGCGCGCCCGCGAGCAGCGCAGGGGCGGTGCAGGCGGCCGTGTCTCCGGCATGGGGGCGGATCCCGCTGGTCTTGCTCGTCGCTGGTCTCGCGGCGTACGCGCTCACGCAGCTGCTCGAGGCGGTGTTCCGGCCTTCCCGCGCGGAAGGCGCGACTGGCAGGTGGCGTCAGCGTGCGGTGTCGTCATGGGGGTGTCTGCTGTACTCGGCCTTCTGCCTGAGCACCGCCCGGCTTCTGCTGGAGACTCCTCCGAGGCAGACTGCGCAGTCGGAGCAGGGACAAGACATCGACGTGACCGCGACCGTGCTTCGAACGGGATGGGGCCAGGCGCTCCTGATCCTGGTTGGGCTCCTCATCATGGCGGCTGCCGTGGAAATGGGACGCCGGTCGGTCTGGCTCGACTTCCGGGAACGGTTCACCGCAGAGCGCATGTCCCGGCCGCTGGCCATGGTCACGAGGGCGGTTGGCGCGTACGGCTGCATTGCGCGCTCCGTCGTGCTGGTGCTGGTCGGTTTCTTCATCATCAAGGCGGCGGTGCTGTCCAGCGCCAAGCAGGTGAAGGGACTGGACGCGGTCTTCCGCTCGGTGGCCAGCTCCGCCGGCGGCGGTTGGCTGGCGTTGCTCGCGTGCGGCCTCTTCTGCTACGGCCTTTACTGCCTGATCGAGGCTCGCTACCGCGACCTGACACCGGGGCGGTGACGCGTCGCTGCGGATTCCTACTGGCGGTGCTGGGGCGAGCAAGGTCTTTGCCAGGGGTCCGGGGTCATGTTCAAGAGGAGCAACAGCGGCGCGGGTTGCCCGCCAGCCGTGCTGAATCCTTGACGTGCGCTCCGTGCGGTGATCCTACGGTCGGCGCAATCGCCGGCCGTGCAGGAGATTGCGGCGGCGGCGCGAGTGACGGCGCGGCCTTCCTGGCGTACGATTACGCTTAGGAGAAGTCGTAGGTGCGTGCCCAGACCCCGCAAGCTGCCCAGAGATGACAGCGAGGGCCATGCCCGGGGTCAGTGCAGAGACTAGTGCGAGCGCAAGATGCGTGGTCATCGCGCTTCGCGGAGAGCTCGACGTGTGCACCGCCGCAGACGGCTTGAGCGCACTCACCGCACCGGCCGCCGCCGGGGCATGGATAGTGGTTGACCTGGCGGAACTGGCCTTCATGGACTGCTACTGCCTGGGCGAGATCATGGCAGTCCGGGCGCAGGCCCGGCGGGCGGGCGGTGACCTGGTGCTGGCCGGCCCTGAGCCGATAGTGCTCCGCCTGCTCGTCCTGTGTGACGTGGTCAGTCACGGGCTGGTATTCGCCAGCGTGGACGAGGCGGGCAGCGGTGCCGGGAGCAGTCCGGCTGCCCTCGTCATGTCCGGGGCGGCGGGCGGCACCAGTGCCTTCTCGCTGGCCAGGTCCGGAATCGTGCCATCAGCGCTGTTCAGGGGAGGGGCGGCCGTGAGGCACGCCCGCATGCTTACCGGGCTCATCACCGCAGCCAGCCGCAAGCGGCTCGACGGGGCAGGCACGCACTAGGACCGCTCGACAGCGCGCCGCATGCCATCGCATCCGTGCGAGCCCGGATCGTGAGCGTCCGCCCGGCCAGGCCCTCCCTGACGTTCACCGGCTGGCGGCCGGAGACGGCGGTGAAGCCGCGTCGGACAAGACGTGGCGCGACCCGATGCCAGGTGGCCTAGGTACGAGGGTGGCCGTGCAGCAGCACGACCGGCGGGCCGTCGCCGCCGTGGCGCACAAAGATCCGACGCTTCGCCTAGGTCGATCAGGTCTTCCTGGAATCCTTCGAACACTCTCGTAGCCTTCCCACTGGTCTTGATCTGGTCGTCGTTAGTGATGATGATGACGGTGGGCTGCTCGCGGCCCAAGCTGGCGGGCAGCGCATTCAGCCGGACCAAGACCGCTGACGAGTTCCTCGGCGATACCCCGGCCGCATAAACCAATAACAGGGCCGCTTCAACCGTTGAACGGCGACCGGCTCTGCCGATGTCAAACGGAAAAAGAGGCGGCCGCTAGGAGGCACCAGGTGGTATCGGAAGCGAAGGCAGCGCAACCGTCGGGACGGAGCGTGCTCGAAGAGCTGGACTCGCGTATTCCCACGGGCTTTTACTGGTACCTGGCGGTCCTGGCCTGCATCGGCGGATTCCTGTTCGGGTACGACACCTCCAACATCGGGTCGGCCCTGGGCTTTATTCCTTACCATTTGTCCAGCTTCGCAACCGGTTACCTGGTGGCCGGCGCATCGCTCGGCGCCGCAGCGGGGGCCCTGATAGCCGGTCCCCTGACAGACCGGTTCGGACGTAAGTCACTGCTCGTCACGGACGCTGCAATCTATGCGATAGGCGCGATCCTGTCAGCGGTCACCATCAATGCCGTCATGCTGCTCGCGTCCCGGACGCTCATCGGGCTGGCGATCGGAGCGGACTCCGCGATCGCCACCTCCTATATCGCCGAGTTCGCGCCCCGCAGCCGACGCGGCCAGCTCAGCATCATCCAGCAGTGGATGATCACCGTGGGCATCCTCGTCTCCTACCTGGTCGCCCTGCTCATCCTCAAGGTCGCGCCGGGTTCGGCCGGCGGCCTGGACTGGCGGCTCATTCTCGGCATCGGGGCGATCCCCGCACTGGTAGCCGTCGCGCTGCGGGCCCGGATGCCGGAGTCGCCCCGGTGGCTGATGCTCAACGGACGCTACGCCGACACGGCGAAGGCATTCGGCCTGCTGGGCATGGAAGTGAGTGAAGAGGAAGCCAGGCAGGCCGCAGAGGAGCTCGCCCAGGTGGAGCAGGCACGGCGGCGGAAAACCGCATGGACCGCCGGCGTCAGGCGAGCGCTGATCGTCGTCTGCGTCTTCTTCATCTTCCAGCAGATCTCCGGGATCAACGTGCCGTTCTACTACGGCCCGACGCTACTGGGCAGCTATTTCAGCGGCGGGACGTCGACTGCCGTCAGCACGGCCACGGCCGGCGTTGAGGTGACTTCGATCCTGGGCGCCGTCAACGTGATCGCGACCTACTTCGCCTTCCGCTGGATCGACAAGGTCGGCCGCCGCCCGCTGGCCATGTGGGGCTACGCGGGCATGGCAGTGTTCATACTCGTCGCGGCCGCCGGGGTGGGATTCCTGACCGGCGTCCCGAAGACCGTGCTGGTGATGGTCGGCTTCTCGTTCTTCATCACGTCGTTCGCGATCGGCGTCGGCGGCACCGGCTGGCTGATCCAGGGCGAGGTCTTCCCCACCGCCGTGCGAGGCCGGGCGGCCGCCATCGGCGCGAGCATCGACTGGATCGCCAACTTCGCGCTCATCGAGGTGTTCCCCGCCTGGCATAACGCGATCGGCCTGGGCTGGGTGATGGTGTGCTTCGCCGTGATCACGGTACTGGCCATCGGGTTCGTCTACCGATGGCTGCCCGAGACTAAGGGGCTGTCGGTGGAGGAAGCCGTCAGCGTCTTCGAGCGGCAGGCTGGCGCGAAACAGACGGCGGCCTAGCGATTCCGTCAGGCCAGATAGTGGGGCAACGGGGATCCTGCGCCGCCGGCTCTCGCGCAGTTGCGCTGCACGAAGGGTTTCGGGGACTGGCGGGGGTCGCGACCCCTAGCGTTCAGGCCTTGTCTCTGGCGGCGGCTCCGAGCGGAAGCCAACTCTCCGTGCCGGGGCGTGGCCAGCACGAACATTCCCGCCCCGGAGCGGCGATCGGTCTGGGTGATGAAGTTTGCGGTTTCCGCCTGTTTCCGCGCCGAGACGGCCGAGCTTAGCTGGACAGTGGCAAGCCAGACGGCTAGGTATCGCGACGCCGCGCCGTGCCCGGTCCCTGCAGGGACCGGGCGCCAGATCGGCTATTCGCTCATCGCGGCAAGGAGCCCGGTTATGCGTATCAAACGACGTTCGTGGTCGTGCCATTCGCCGGGCTGGGCGTGACCGTGGACTTTACCGGCTGCTGACGCATTGCAGCTTCACAGCGGCCCCGGCGCTGCGGGTCGCGCTCGCGGTCGCTGGGTCAATGAGCTTCGACCGCCTCGCATGACGGCCATCGCCGAACCACCATCCGTCGCTACTCCTTCCCTGGCTCGCCGCCCAGGGAACCGGTCCTGGCCGCGGTACCCGGCAGCAGCGACCGGCTCGTCGCGGCCATCTTCGGGTTGGCCCTCCCGCGTTTCGCGTCCTATCGCGGCGCGTGGGCCAGCATGGGCGCGATGACATGGCAGCAGGCCCTGCTCGTTGCCGCCGCGGCCGTCGGCAGCATGGTCTTTTCCTGGATGGTCATTTGCTCGGTGCTGCCATCGGTCCGGCTTCGCGAGGCGGATGGCTGCTCATAGCCGTAGCGCGCGTGGGTTGCTGTATCCGTTGCTGTATCCGACGGCGTGCTGTCAGTATTGTGGTGCCATGGCCAACGAGGATGTATGCAGATGATGAGAGTAAAAGCCATATCGTGGGTCGGTGTGAAAACGGACTCCTATCGGGAAATGCGGGAGTTTTTCTCCGGAGTGGCAGGGCTACCGGTCGACTTCGAGAGCACAGACTTTACGGTTTTCCGGTTCCCTAGCGGTGACAAGCTGGAAATATTTGGTCCTGCTGCGTCACATCCGCCAGAGCAGTTCTCGCGTAACGAAGTGGTGGCCAGCCTTCTCGTTGAGGACATCGACGCGGCTATCGAGGAACTCCGCGCTGCTGGGATTGAGCTTCTAGGCGAGCGCGGAGAAGGCGGAGACGGCTATTTCTGGCAGCATTTCCGTGCGCCTGATGGCAAGGTATTCGAGCTTGTAGCCGACCCTTCGCACCCGTAGCAAGACACTCGAGTGAGCCGAGGCTCCGTCTCTGCCGACTTCGTAGCTCCGGTACCAGCACGGCTGCCGCCAAATTAGCGCCCTGCCGGAATCGGCGCGTCCCGTTTTCCACGAACACCGCCCGCCACGGCTCACCGGCCGCCTCCGGCGGGTAGACGGTGATCCCGTGCTCCATCTCGATCACCGGCCGGTCGGCCTGGCGGACGGACTCGCGCTCCTTTCCGGTGACGCGAGGGCCCTTCGGGGAGCGGCCCGTCTTCCGCGTTACGGCGGGCAGCCCCGACGCCCGTCCGGACGCCAATAGTGTTAGTTCTGTGTTAGACGCTGATCCCGCTGCTGCTGCCTGCAACATGAGAGGACCGTCTTCCCGTGTTTGCGCAGCTCAGGAGGGCTTTCGCAGCAGTTTTCCAGGGCGCCCCGACCGCGACTCGAACGCGGGACCTACCGCTTAGGAGGCGGTAGTGCCATTTCGAGGTGCTAACGGGCCCGGAATCCTTGCGTCAACGTGTTCGTGATTTTACGAGATGCTAGTGGGCGGTGTCTGTAACGCGTTCGAAGCGGTGTCTCTAGCAGCGGGATGCCCGGCGAGCCCCTGTTGCCCCGCGGACGTGGTCCGACAGGCCGCCGCGGCGGTCGCGGAACGCGAGGGACTCGCGGAAGACCGGCTCAATGACGAAGGCCTCGACCTAGTCGAGCAGGCCATCGCCTACGACCCGGCTGAAGTTGCCTCAGGTGAGGGGGAGGCATCCCGGCGATCGATTTCGAAGGCGAGGCTCAGCTCAGCTATCCCGCGCGGATCGGAGAGCGAGCGTCCGGTGAGCTGCTCGAGCCGGCGCATCCGGTGCCGGACGGTGTTGGGATGGCAGAACAGGACGCTGGCCGCCGTGCTAGCGGAGCCGCCGTTGTCGAGCCAGGCGCCGAGGGTCGCGAGCAGGACGGGCCGCTGGCCGGGCGGGATCTGGTCGAGCCCGGCCAGGATGCTGCCGGCGACGTGCCGCATCACCTCCGGGTCGCTGCCCGCCGCGACGGCGAGCAGGTCGCGGTCGAAGACCGTGACCTGCTGAGCGGCGAACGCGCTGCGCAGCGCGATTCTGGCCAGCCGCAGATTCCCGGCGGTGTGGCGGAGGTCGTCGTAGAGCGGGCTGACCCCGACCAGGCCCGAGCTGAGCGATCGCAGCGAATCCGCCAGCCGGTCAAGGTGCGGCCGCGGGCCGGGTAGGCACGCGATGCCGACTTCGGCGTCGTGCAGGAGCCGCCACGCCGAGATCACCCCGATACGCCGCAGTGCCGCCTCCGCCTGCGGGAGGGCGTGCCGTCCGGGCCCGGGAACCTGCGCGGCGATGACGACGTAGCTGCCCCGCAGCGGGATCCGCAGGATGTCGGCCGCCTCCCAGAGGTTAGCCTCATCCAGCCTGCCTTCCAGCAGCGCCTGGACGACGGCCGAGCGTTCCTCTTCCTGGCTGAGGACTTGGAAGGTGAGCTCCTCCCGGTAGCCGTCGGCCATCTCCTGGGTGAAGGTGTCCAGGGCGAGCCACATCTCGGAGGCGGCGCGGAGCGTGACGCCGGCGGGCACCGCGCTGCGCGCGGCGGCGTCGGCGAGGCGCTCCCATAGGTACCGGGCCGCGACCCGGTAGGCCGCCATCACCGCCGTCAGCGGCACGCCGGCCTGCGCGCGGCGTCTCCCGTTCTCGCGTGATTCCGGGGACGCGACCGCCGGCGCGCGCCCGATCGGGCCGAAGACGAACCCGACGTTGTCCCGGCAGGTCCGGCGCAGCTCCTCGTCGCTGATCACCGTGCCCACGCCGTAGACCGGCACGGCCGCCCTGATCCGCGCGGCCATCCCGTCAGCCAGCTCGCCCGCCCGCTCCCTGAGCCCCACGCCAAGCAGCGCTAGTCCGGGCCCCGCATCGTCCGATGATTGTTCCACAGCACGATGCTAGCTCCGGCCGAACGGAAGAAACCAGGTCTTTTGGTGGCTCCAGGTGATCCCTCCAGGATGAATGTTGTTCTCACGGACAATCTGCACCCGCTTACTGTGCCTGGCCGGACATCGATTTCCAGCGGGCATCTCGGAAGGATGGGCAGCAGTCCGACAGTCCGCGCGCCGCTGCGCGCACCTGGGGGATTCCAGCTCCCTGTCCCGAATGGCGGTA
>Ga0302314_10022784_pt1 | contig 10257 bp, 11 predicted proteins | sample III_Palsa_N2_3_FD_200533 | JGI IMG/M metagenome (GOLD analysis project Ga0302314, IMG submission 200533) | Peat permafrost microbial communities from Stordalen Mire near Abisko, Sweden - III_Palsa_N2_3 | ecosystem: Environmental > Terrestrial > Soil > Palsa > Peat permafrost | place: Sweden... | reverse complement strand
CGCTCACGTCGACGCGGACGGCCTTGCCCGCATGCGCGCGCAGGCGCTCGACCGCGGGCGGGCAACCCGTCAGCACGTGGTTGGCGAACAGCACCATGCGGTTGCGCACGGCGGGAAGCCACAGATCCTGGAAAGGCAAGTCCATGGGCGCGATTGTAGGCGGCGGGTGCCGTCCGAGGCAGCCTCAGCCGCGAAAGGGCCGGTAATGCGGGTGATCGGCGGCGGCGAGCAGTTCGCGGTCGCCGCGGCTGTCGCCGTAGGCATGCAGCTCGACGCCCTCCAGGCCGCCCAGCAGCGCCGCCAGCCGCCGCGGCTTCTCGGCGCCGGTGCAGTCGGCACCCTCGATCTCGCCGGTGCAGCGCTCCCTGCCCGCGCCGTCGCGCGCGACCTCGAGACGCGAGCACAGCACGTCGTCGAAGCCGAGCTGCGCGGCGACGTCGACGAGATAGAGGTCGAGCGTCGAACTGACGATCACAAGGCGATGCCCCTGCACGCGGTGCCACTCGATGCGCTCGAGCGCGAGCGGCCGCAGCCGGGGCGCGATCGCGCGCGCGTGCGCGGGCCCCAGCTCGCGCAGGCGTGACGCGGGCGCGCCTGCGACCAGCCGGCGCAACACGCGGCGCTTGAACTCGTCGATGGACACGCGGCGCAGCAGGTAGCCGACACCCGTGAGCGCCAGCGCGGCGAACGTCGCCGCGACGCGCGCCCGGCCGAAGGCCAGCACGAGGAACGGGACCAGCGTGTCGCGGTCTGCGATCGTGCCGTCGAAGTCGAAGGCGGCGACGACGCGGCGCGGCGCCGGCGCGTCGTTCACGCCGCGTCGAACCCGTTCGGATTCATCCGCTGCCAGCGCCAGCTGTCCGCGCACATCGCGTCCAGGTCGCGCGTGGCCTGCCAGCCGATGTCGGCCAGCGCCTTGGCCGGGTCGGCGTAGCAGCTGTCGATGTCGCCGGGACGGCGGGCGACGATGTCGTAGGGCACGGGCTTGCCGCTGGCCTTCTCGTAGGCGGCGATCAGTTCCAGCACGCTGTAGCCGCGGCCGGTGCCGAGGTTGACCAGCAGCGAGCCCGGCGTCGCCAGCAACCGGTCCAGCGCCTTGACGTGGCCTTGCGCGAGGTCGACCACGTGGATGTAGTCGCGCACGCCGGTGCCGTCGGGCGTGTCGTAGTCGTTGCCGAACACCGACAGCCGCGCGCGCCGGCCGATCGCCACCTGCGCCACGTAGGGCATCAGGTTGTTGGGCACGCCGCGCGGATCCTCGCCGATGCGGCCGCTCTCGTGCGCGCCCACCGGGTTGAAGTAGCGCAGGATGCCCGACTGCCAGCCCGGCTCGGCGGCGGCCATGTCGGCGAGGATCTTCTCGCCGATCAGCTTGGTCTCGCCGTACGGATTGGTCGCGCCGGTGGCCGCGTCCTCGCGGATCGGCAGCGTTTCGGGCTTGCCGTACACCGTCGCGCTGGAGCTGAAGACGATGCGGTTGACGGCGTGCGCGCGCATCGCGGTCGCCAGCGTCAGCAGGCCGCCGATATTGTTGGCGTAGTAGCGCAGCGGCTGCTGCGTCGACTCGCCCACCGCCTTGAACGCCGCGAAGTGCACGACGGCGTCGATGCGGTGGCGTCCGAACACGGCGTGCATCGCGTCGGCGTCGCAGACGCTGGCGCGCTCGAACACCGGCGCCTTGCCGCTCAGCCGCTCGAGGCGGTTGAGCACCTCGGGCGAGCTGTTGGAGAAGTCGTCGAGGCCGACGACGTCGTAGCCCGCGGCCTGCAGTTCGAGCCAGGTGTGCGAGGCGATGTAGCCGGTCGCGCCCGTGAGAAGAATCGTTGGCATGCTTGTGGATGACGATCTGCGCCGCAGGCGCGTGAACTAGGCCAAGCTCTCGGGAAGCGAGGGCCGCACCCGAGCCGATCCGAGCTCCCCCTCGGGGGGCAGCGACGAAAGGAGCGTGGGGGCCGTCATGTCAGCACTTGATGCCGACGTGGAGGGCGACCGCGCCGCCCGCCATGTTGTGCACGTCGACGTGGCCGAAGCCCGCCGTCTTCATCATCGCCTTCAGCGTCGCCTGATCCGGGTGCATGCGGATCGACTCGGCGAGGTAGCGGTAGCTCTCGGCATCGCCGGCGACGAACTGGCCGACCTTGGGCAGCACGTTGAACGAGTACCAGTCGTAGGCCTTCTGCAGCGGCGCGGCGATCTTCGAGAACTCCAGCACCAGCAGCCGGCCGCCCGGGCGCAGCACGCGGTTCATCTCGGCCAGCGCGACGTCCTTGTGCGTCATGTTGCGCAGGCCGAAGGCCACGCTGACGAGGTCGAACCCGCCGGTGGGGAACGGCAGCTTCTCGGCGTCGCAGATCGTGGTCGGCAGCACCAGGCCTTCGTCGAGCAGGCGGTCGCGGCCGACGCGCAGCATCGCCTCGTTGATGTCGGTGTGCACCACGACGCCGGTCGGGCCCACGCGCTTGGCGAACGCGCGCGCGAGGTCGCCGGTGCCGCCGGCGATGTCCAGCGCGCGATCGCCGGCCTTCAGGTTGGCCACCGCCACGGTGTACTTCTTCCAGGCGCGATGCATGCCGCCCGACATCAGGTCGTTCATGACGTCGTACTTCTTCGCGACGGAGTCGAACACGCCGCGCACGCGCGTGGCCTTCTCGCTCTCGTCGACCGTCTCGTAGCCGAAGTGGGTCTGGGTCATGTCGGGGGTCTCGGGAAAATTGAACTCAATGCGAATGGCAGGCACCGCCGGCGGGCTTGACCATCGCGGCGTCGCGATCGAGGCCGGCCGCGGCCAGTCGCTCGAGGTACTGGGCGAACAGCTCGTCCTGCTGCGAGCCCAGGCGGTACAGGTAGTCCCACGTGAACAGGCCGGTGTCGTGGCCGTCGGAGAACGTCGGCTTGACCGCGTAGTGCCCCACCGGCTCGATGGCGTCGATCACGACGTCGCGCTTGCCGGTCTGCAGCGTCTCCTGGCCGGGGCCGTGGCCCTGCACCTCGGCCGACGGCGAGTACACGCGCATCAGCTCGAACGGGATGCGGAAGCGGCGGCCGTCGTCGAACTCGATCTCGAGCGCGCGCGACTGCTGGTGCACCGTGAGCGCCACGGGAACGCGGTGGTCGGAAGGGGTCGGGGACGGCATGGCGCCAGTTTATCGTCTACCCGAGACCGGCCCGCGGAGGCGGCGCCCGGCAGGGTCATCGGCCGCCCGGCGACGATCGCGTCGATCCCCCCAAAGAGGGGGACGGCCGCCCGGTAACAAGGTGTGAGAATCGCGCTCGCCCGAACTGTATCGACGCCGACATGATCCGCCTTCTCCCCCTGCTCGCAGCCATGCTCTCGATGCCGGCCTTCGCCGACATGCAGAAGTGCGTCGACCCGCAAGGCAAGACGAGCTACACGGACAAGGACTGCCCGACCGCCGCAAGGTCCGCGGCGGCCCCCGCCGCGCCGCATGCCGGCCCGGCGCCGGTGGACGCGCCGCTCGACATCCAGGAGACGGGCGTGCCCGTCATCATCCAGATGCCGGGCCGCTTTGCCTGGCTCGACGACGACACGCTGGCCATCACCACCTTCGCGGACGCGAAGGCCAAGGCGCCGTGGATGGTGCGCAGGATCGTCGCGTACGACGTGCCCTCGCGCACGAGCACGGTGCTGGTGCCGCGCGGCTTCGTCGACTGCACGAACGCCGGCTACAACCTCGTGAGCCTGGACATCGGCGACCTCGAGTCGCGCTTCGCGATCGGCTCGCGCGCGGCGCCGTCGGTGCAGCAGTTCGACGTCTGGGATCCGGCGGCGCGCAAGCTGAACCCGGCCCCGGCCGAGTTCAAGGCCGGCTGGCACCCGTCGGCCTGCATGAAGCCGGCGCCCGAGGACCTCGGCATCCGCGACCTCGAGGGCAGCCGCAAGCCGGTGCGCTACCTGCAGCCCGAGCACGGCACGCTCGTGTGGGGCACGCTGGACGAGAACGGCCACCCGGTCGGGCCGATGCTGGTCACGCCGAAGAAGAAGATCGCGCTGGCGCTGACGATCAACGACATCTCGCACGACGTGCGCTGGCTGCCGTTCCGCAAGGCCTACCAGCTGGCGCCGGGCGTGCATGACCGCCTGCTCGACCCGCCGCGCAACCAGCCGCTGATCACGATGGATCTCGACGGCCGCATCGCGCGCCACGCGATCCCCGAGGGACTGACGCGCCAGCTCGACGCGCTGAAGGCCCCGGCGCCGGCCGAGATGACCGCCACGCAGGCGGGCGACCTGGTGTTCCAGTCCGGCATGGCCGGCAACGGCGGGGGCCTCTACCTCGTGCAGGGCGAGCAGAGCCGGCGCATCTGGTGCACGTCCAAGGCGGTGCCCGGCCAGGCCGGCGGCATCGACGGCTGCACGATGTCGCAGCCGGTGGCGGTGTCGCCCGACGGCTGCCGCATCGCGTTCGACGCCCGCCCCGCCGGCGGCGTCCCCAACGGCTTCCCGGACGCGCCCACCGTCAAGGTGCTGACGCTGTGCGACGGCAAGCTGCCGACGGCGCCCACCGCGGCGGGTCGCAAGAAGAGCCGCTAAGCAGCCGGCGCCAGTGCTGCGACGGCGCGTGCGACGCGCGCGTCGAGCTCGGCGAGGGTCGCGCGCAGGCGCGCGACGGGCGCGGGCGCGACCTCGCGCACGGGCGCGGCCCACACGGGCGCGGGGAAGCGGCTGTCCCAGTCGAAACGCGCGATCACGTGCCAGTGCAGGTGCGGCACCACGTTGCCGAGGCTGGCCAGGTTGATCTTGGTGGGCGCGAGCATGTCGCGCAGCACGCGCTCGACCGCGCCGACCGCGCCCATCAGCGCGGCCTGCTCGGCCAGAGACAGGTCGCTCCACTCGGCGACGTGCGCGCGCCAGACGACGCGATAGAACGCCGGGAACGCGGCGTCCTCGGCGCGGATCACGCGCCACTGCGCCGACTGGAAGACGAGCACGCCGCCGGCCTCGCGGCACAGTTCGCAGGCGGGTCGGAACGACGTCGATTCGAGGGCGTGGAAGGCGGTCATGGTCGAGCCTGCAGCGGACAGCGAAGAGGTGCGGGCCGCTCCGGGGGCGAGGCGGCCGCGCGATGCGGTATTGTGTGGCAGCCGCGGCGCGCGGCAGCCGCCGCGCGCCCGCGAATCGACATTCCGAACCACGCCGCATCACCCCCACATGACGTTGCAACGCCGTTCCCTGCTCGCGCTCGCCGCGGGCGCCCTCGGCCCGTCGGCCGCCCTGCTCGGCACGGGCGCGCGCGCCGCCGGTGCGTACCCTGACCATGCCTTGCGCTGGATCGTCGCCTATCCGGCCGCCGGCGGCTCGGACTTCCTCGCCCGCCAGCTCGCGCCGCAGATGGGCAAGCAGATGGGCCAGACCATCGTCATCGACAACCGCCCCGGCGCGGCCGGCATCATCGGCACCGAGGTGGCGTCCAAGGCGCCCGGCGACGGCTACACGCTGCTCACCGGCGACAACGGCGCGATGGTCTATCACACCGCGTTGTACAAGTCGCTGCCGTACAACCCGGCCGACTTCGTGCCGATCGGCTTCATGGCCAGCTTCCCGCTGATCCTCGTCGTCAACCCGAACGCCGGCTTCGCGAACGCGGCGCAGTTCCTCGAGGCGGTCAAGCGCAATCCCGGCAAGTACAGCTACGCCTCGCCCGGCGCGGGCAGCCCGCACCACCTGGCGATGGAACTGCTCAAGCAGCGCACCGGCAGCTTCATCGTGCACGTGCCCTATCGCGGCACCGCGCCGGCGATGCAGGACGTGATGACCAACCAGGTGCCCATCATGGTGATCGACACCGCGGCCGGCCTCGCGCAGATCAGGAGCGGCAAGCTGAAGGCGCTGGCCGTGCTGGCCAAGCATCGCATCGCGCTGCTGCCCGACGTGCCCACGCTGTCCGAGGCCGGCGGCGCGCCGCTGAAGGACTTCGAGGCCATCGCCTGGCAAGGCCTGTTCGCGCCCAAGGGCACGCCGCCCGACATCGCCGCGCGCCTCACCGCCGAGATGCACAAGGCCATCCTGACGCCGGACGTCAAGGCCCGCCTGGAGGCCTTCGGCCTCGAGGTCGCGCCCGGCGACGGGCCGCAGCTGGCGGCGTTCATCCAGAAGGAGACGGCGTTCTGGCATGCGTTGATCAAGGAGCGGCATTTGTCGCTGGATTGAGCGACGGTTCGCCACGCGATATCGACAACGAGAGAAAATTCGCATGGGAATTTCTTACGTCTACGTTCCGGTCAGCGCATCGACGCTGAAGTTGCTGCAAGAGGATCCGGAATCCGCCGAGGCCCTGTTCTATCCGGATGACGATGGCGGGCCGGAAGGCGAGTTCGACGTCGACAAGGCCTGGCATGGCCTGCACTACCTGCTCACCGGCACGGCCGACGGCGGCGAGCCGCCCATCGCATGGGCCATCCTCGGCGACGAGGAGCTCGGCGCCGACCTGGGCATGGGCGGCTCGAACTTCCTCACGCCCGAGCAAGTGCGCGAGGTGGCCGCGGCGCTGGCCGACTTCACCGAAGACGAGCTGCGGCAGAACTTCAACCCCGAACAGATGCAGGCCTTCGGCATCTACCCCGACATCATCTGGATGCGCGACGGACAGGACGCGCTCGACTACGTGATGCATCACTTCAGGCCGCTCGTCGAGTTCTACGCGCAGACTGCCGCGCGCGGCGAGGGCCTCGTCATCTACGCGACCTAGCCAGCACGAGCGCACATGCCGGAAGCCGCCACCGAACGCCGCATCGAGTCCTTCATCGCGAAGTACACGCCGGCGATCGCCGCGCAGCTGCGCGACGCCCGCCAACGCCTGCGCGCGCACTTCCCGCGCGGCGTGGAGATGGTGTTCGACAACTACAACGCGCTGGTCTTCGGCATCGGCCCGACGGACCGCACGCGCGAGTCGTTCATCTCGATCGCCGGCTATCCGAAGTGGGTCACGCTGTTCTTCCTGAACGGCGCCGACCTGGACGACCCGCAAGGGCTGCTCGAAGGCGACGGCAAGCAGGTGCGCGGCATCCGGCTGAAGACGCCCGCCGACCTGGACGCCCCGGCCGTCGCGGCGCTGATCGCGCAGGCCGTCGCGCCGCATCGCGAGGCGCTCGCGGCGGCGGCGCCGCTGTCCACCGTCATCAAGATGGAGGTCGCCAGGCAGCGGCCGCGGCGTCCCGCGTCGGCCAAGGCCTGAGAATGCGCGCATGAGCTTCACGCGCGTTTCCCTGCAATCCTGCCGCGACGACATCGCCGCGCAGATCCGCGCCTACCGCGACCTCGTCGGCGCCGCGTCCAAGGCCTCGGGCATGAGCCTGACGCGCATCGACGCCGCGCTCGCCGCGTTCGAGCCCGCGTTCTTCAACAACCTGCTGATCGCACTGGACGCGCGCTTCGCCGGCCGCCCGAACGACGCGGGCCCGCTCGTCGAGGTGCGGCTGCTGTCCGCGTCGCTGATGCGCAACGGCGGCGTTCTCGCGGCCGGCGGCGGCATCCCGTACGACGCGGACGCCTCGGTGCTGCGGATCGACATCGGCGAACGCGTCGCGCTCAACGCCGACGACTTCGAGGCGCTGTGCGCCGCGTTCCTGGCCGAACTCGACAACAAGGCCGCCGGATAGCCGGACATAGATCACGCATCGCGCGGCTGCATGCACGGCGCGACGTGCCGGATGTATCCAAAAGTGTTTGAATGGATCGACGGACAGCCCGCCCCTGCGGCGCGGCCCTCCGCCGCGAACGCCGGCGCCAGACCGGGCCGTCGCGGATCCATCGCAGCCGGCGCCGCCGCGCCGGTGCGGTTCGTGCCTTCATTCGACCGCGAGGGTCCCATGGATCGAAGAACGCCCCTGCAGCACCTGCTCCGCAACTTCCTGCCGACGCGCGGCAGGGCCGCCACGCCCACGCCCACGCCCGAGTTCATGGACACGCGTCCAGACGGCCCGAACGCCGCGTCGGTGCGCGCCTCGCGCCAGGTCACGGCGCCAGCGCGACAGCCCGGCGGCTGGAGCGAGTCGGCCATCGACCTGGTGCTGGGCACCGAAGTCATGGAGTACCCGGACGACACCGCGGCCGACCTGATGGACGAGTTCTTCGCCGGCTCGAAGAAGCGGGCCTCCTGACGGCCCGTCCGGTCAGACCAGCACGCGCTCGATGCCGCCCGCGTTGGCGCGCTTCACGTACTCGGGCATCCAGTCCTCGCCCAGGATCTTGCGCGCCATCTCGACGACGATGTAGTCGGCCTCGAGCAGGCCGCTCTTCAGGTCCTCGCCGTAGCGCGACAGGCCTTGCAGGCAGCTCGGGCACGACGTCAGGATCTTCAGGTCGGCGTCCGGCGCGGCCAGGCCCCCGGCGGCCTGCACGGCGCGCAGCGCGGTCTCGTCCTTGCGCAGTTCCTCTTCCTTGCGGAAGCGCACCTGCGTGGCGATGTCCGGCCGCGTGACGCCCAGCGTGCCCGACTCGCCGCAGCAGCGCGCGCTCTTGACGACCGCGTCGCCCACGAGCGCCTTGACCGTCTTCATCGGATCCTGCAGCTTCATCGGCGTGTGGCACGGGTCGTGGTACAGATATCCTGCCCCGTTCTCCAGCCTGATGTTCTTCTCGAGCAGGTACTCGTGGATGTCGACGATGCGGCAGCCCGGGAAGATGTCCTCGAACTTGTAGCCCTGCAGCTGGTCGTAGCAGGTGCCGCAGCTCACCACCACCGTCTTGATGTCGAGGTAGTTGAGCGTGTTGGCGACCCGGTGGAACAGCACGCGGTTGTCGGTGATCATCTCCTCGGCCTTGTCGAACTGGCCGGAGCCGCGCTGCGGGTAGCCGCAGCACAGGTAGCCCGGGGGCAGCACCGTCTGCACGCCGGCGTGCCACAGCATCGCCTGCGTGGCCAGGCCGACCTGCGAGAACAGGCGCTCGGAGCCGCAGCCCGGGAAATAGAAGACGGCCTCGGTCTCGGACGTCGTCGTCTTCGGGTCGCGGATGATCGGGACGTAGTTCTTGTCCTCGATGTCCAGCAAGGCGCGCGCGGTCTTCTTCGGCAGGTTGCCCGGCATCTTCTTGTTGATGAAGTGGATCACCTGCTCCTTGACCGTGGCGGCGCCGACGGTGGCCGGCGGCGCCGCGGTCTGGCGGCGCGCGGCGATCTTGAAGACGTCGTTGGCGATGCGCTGCGCCTTCATGCCGACGCCCACCATCGCGGCGCGCGCGATCTTGATCGTCTGCGGGCTGGTGGCGTTGAGCATCAGCATCGCCGCGGCGTTGCCGGGGCGGAAGGTCTTCTGGCCCATCTTGCGCAGCAGGTTGCGCATGTTCATCGAGACGTCGCCGAAGTCGATGTCGACCGGGCACGGCGTGAGGCACTTGTGGCACACGGTGCAGTGGTCGGCGACGTCCTCGAACTCCTCCCAATGGCGCAGCGACACGCCGCGGCGCGTCTGCTCCTCGTACAGGAAGGCCTCGATCAGCAACGACGTCGCGAGGATCTTGTTGCGCGGGCTGTACAACAGGTTCGCGCGCGGCACGTGCGTCGCGCACACGGGCTTGCACTTGCCGCAGCGCAGGCAGTCCTTGATCGACGCGCTGATCGCGCCGATGTCGGACTGCTGCATGATCAGCGACTCGTGCCCCATCAGCCCGAACGACGGCGTGTACGCGTGCGACAGGTCGGCGTGGCGCACGTCCGCGCCGAGCGCGGCCAGCGACGCGCCGCGCAGCAGCTTGCCCTTGTTGAAGCGGCCTTCGGGGTCGACGCGCTGCTTGTACGCGGTGAAGTCGGCCAGCTCGAGGTCGGTGAGGAACTCGAGCTTGGTGATGCCGATGCCGTGCTCGCCCGAGATGACGCCGTCGAGGCTGCGCGCCAGCACCATGATGCGGGCGACCGCCTCGTGCGCGGTCTGCAGCATCTCGTAGTTGTCGGAGTTGACCGGGATGTTGGTGTGCACGTTGCCGTCGCCGGCGTGCATGTGCAGCGCGACCCAGGTGCGCCCGCGCAGCACCTTCTTGTGGATGGCGCGGCACTCCTCGATGATCGGCAGGAACTCGGCACCGGCGAACAGCTGCTGCAGCGGCGCGAGCACCTGCGTCTTCCACGACGCGCGCAGCGTGTAGTCCTGCATGCGGTCGAAGAACGTGCGGGCCGGCTCGTCGTCGTGCGCGGGCTGGACGACGTCGAGCCCTTGCATCCAGCCTCGCCACAGCGCACGCACGTCGCCGATCAGCGCCTGCGCGCGCGTGACGCGATCGCCGAGCAGCTCGGCCGACGGGAT
>Ga0302314_10022779_pt1 | contig 10258 bp, 6 predicted proteins | sample III_Palsa_N2_3_FD_200533 | JGI IMG/M metagenome (GOLD analysis project Ga0302314, IMG submission 200533) | Peat permafrost microbial communities from Stordalen Mire near Abisko, Sweden - III_Palsa_N2_3 | ecosystem: Environmental > Terrestrial > Soil > Palsa > Peat permafrost | place: Sweden... | reverse complement strand
GATACGCCAAAGAAGCACACTACCGGGACGCTTGGCCAGGCGAGCAGGGGCACGTCCACGACGCGGTCGGATACGCGATCCTGCGCCGTGACTGGCTCTGCGGCACGACGACGACGCCCGACTGGAACGATGAGGAACCCGCCACCTGAGTGTCGGCCAGGGCAGCCGCGGACAGGGGGAGCCAGAACTGACAGTCCCGCTCTCGACGCCCGAAGTCTTCGCAGGTCCTCGCGGGGCGCTCGTGTGGGTGATGGGGGCCTGACCTGGCAGCGCGGCGCCGGGCAGCAGAGAAGCATCGGCGGTGCTTGCGTCACCTGCTGTGAGGGGACCCGCCGATGCTTCCGGATTCGACCGTACCCGCTTCGCTGTTGGCGGTGCTGGCGTTCCTTCAGGGCTGTTTCACCGCGCCGACCTTCACTACCTTCTCGGCGCTGGTCGCAGGCATGATCGCGCAGACCGGCCGGGGCACGGTGACCGGCATGCTGACCGGCGCGGGGTTGACGCGCGCCTGGTCGCACGACCGCGCCCACGCGTTCTTCTCGCGCGCGAGTTGGAATCCCGACCTGTTGGGCATTTCCCTGTCCCACCTGATCGTGCGCCAACTCCTGTCCGAGGGGGAAGTGTTGATGGTGGTGGTGGACGACACGCTGTTTAAGCGGCGCGGGAAGAAGGTCTTCGGTGCGGCCTGGCAGCACGACGGCGCCGCCACCGGCCCCAGAGGTATCGGGCGCGGGACCTGCTTCGTGGTCCTCGGCCTGGTCGTCGACCTGCCCTTCCTGGCCCGGCCGGTATGTCTGCCGGTGATGGCCCGGCTGTGGTGTCCAGGGCAGGAGGTGAGCAAGGTCGACATCGCCGCGTCCATGATCCGCCTGCTGGCCGCCTGCCACCACAGCCGACGCGTCCACGTCGTTGCGGACGCCGCCTACCACGGCAAGGCCCTGCGCGACCTGCCCGCGACCTGCACCTTCACCACCCGGCTGCCCGCGCCCTCGGTGCTGTTCGCCCTGGCCCCGCCCCGGACCGGCAAACGCGGGCGTCCCGCGCTCAAGGGCGAGCGTCTGGGCACGGCCGCCCAGCTCGCGGCCACCGCCGACTTCGCTCCGGTGCAGGTCACGCGCTATCAGCGCACCGACACCGTGTACCTGGCCGAGGTCACCTGCCTGTGGTACGGCTCCTTCCACACCCGCACCGTGCGCGTGATCCTTCTGCGCGACGACACCACCGATACCGGCTACGACCTGGCGCTGGTCACCACCGACCTGACCGCCAGCGCGGCCGAACTGATCACCCGATACGCGATGCGCTGGTCCATCGAGGTCACCTTCGCCGAGGCCCGCGGCCTGCTCGGAGCCGGCCAGGCCCACAACCGCACCCGCGCCGCGGTCGAGCGCACCGTGCCCTTCGGCCTGTACTGCTACACGATCACCGTGGCCTGGTACGCACTGCACGGCCACCAACCCTGCGACGTGGCCGAACACCGCGAACGCGCACCCTGGTACACCACCAAGACCGACCCGTCCCTGTCCGATATGGTCGCCAAGCTCCGTCGGGTGATCATCGCCGCCCGATTTATGCCCAGCTGCCCAGGTCAGCCCACCGAGCAGGAAATCCGCACCGTCCAACAGGCATGGGCCGCCGCCAGCACCAACGCCGCCGCATGAGACCCCAGACCTGTCAGAACGTCGAAAGTCGAGTTCTCAAGGGCACCCCTGACCGCGTCGATCTCTGGATCATTCGCCAGCTCAGGGCAGGTGACTGTGAACTGGCGCCCACCCAGCTCAGGATCACAGACCCATGCCCTGAGAGCGGCGATTTCATGTTCGACATCCAGCGCGCCCCAGACCGGGTCTTCGTAGGCGCTGGTAGCGATTGCCACAAAGTGTCGGCGCAGAATTTCAGCGCCGTCCTCTCCAGCGCTCACGGTTGCCGGCGTCCGAGGTCTGGAAGCACCTGCAGGAGAGCTGCCCCGGTCTCGCGCTTGCTCAGGTAGCGCTCGACCGAGTGCGCGTTACCGCCGTTGTTCACCGGCGGCGCTTCAGTGATCCCGGGCCACCAGGGCCTGAGGTCGCCCGCACACGTCACCGGGTCGCGTTGATCGCGTATGTTCTCCCACGCTGCCACGTTCTTCGGCAATCCCGCAGCTGCGCCGTGATCGGGGTCCGGCATCAGCCTGCGCACTGCCTTCAGTGCCAGGGGGGAGCCGAGGGTCAGCAACAGGTCTAGGTGGTGTTCGGGATGTGTGCGCACGTATTCGAACGCCACCACCGAACCCAGTGAGTGACCGATCAGGACGCGGCAGTCCCCAGAAAGCTCTCTTTCTACTGCCTGGTCCACGGTCTCCTTGAGATCCTGCTGGGTCAGATACCGTCGGACCTGGCGCAGGTCAAAGAACCAAAGGGCCGCGCTCCCGGCGCCGGAGTGCTTGTCGAGCGCGCGAAGCAGGGCCTGCAGCCACAACGGTGCCTGCAGGTGGCCTTTCGATGACGTCTGCTCGGCATCGGAGATCTCTTGCTCCGTCAGGAGCTCACGAGCTGCTTCTGTCAGAAAACGGGCCTCCTCCTCGTTAATATCTGACCACGGGTCAGCTCCGCCTGCTTTGAGTGAATTTGTGCTGGTGGTCTTCGGGGACAGGAATACGTCGCCGTAGAACGCAATGTCCAACGGCGGCTCACCGACACCGTGACCGCTTGCCCGTTCGATACCATCCTGAAGGGCTGGCCGCCATGACGACAGTAACTGATTGCGCCCCGCCTGCTGGTTGCTGATCCCGTGAATGCCAACGAGTGCTGTCATGCCCACCCCCGCCTTTTCGATTGGAGACCACCTCAGCAGCTGTGCGACGGGAGGCGAGGCGGTCGATCAGCCCGCGACGTGCTCCAGAAGCCCTGATGGAGGATGAGAGTCACGGACTTTACCAACTGTGGTTGGTGTGTATGTGATGTTCGCGGGGATTGGTCCGTGAGTGTCGGTCGGGGGTGTGCAGTGGTGGGGTGCGTTCCCGGGCGGCGGGGGTCGCCCGGGCCGTGGAGGTTGTGGCGGGTATGGATGGCCGGTTGGTGGTGGGGGATCTGCGGGTCCAGGAGATCGTCCGTGGCGATGGCCGGGTTTCCTACACGGTCGTCGACGAGTCCTGCAAGGTGGTGGGGGCAGCGGACGGGTTCCTGCGGTCGTGTCGTGCGGGGACGAACCGCACGTACGCCTACCTGCTGGTGGATCATCTCCGATGGTTGCGGTTCGCGGGGCTGAGTGTCGAGTCGGTGGTGCTTAGGGACTTGGCGCACTACATGGCGGCGGTGGGCGCGGAGTACTCGGCGCCGTTCGGGTTGCCGTGGCGGGTGGGCAAACGGCGTTATAGGCACAGTGCGTTGAAGACGGCGGCGGCGTGCCTGAAGGGCTTCTACCTCCACCAGGCCACCAGCGGGGTGAACGGCGCGCTGGCGGAGGGTCTGCGGGTGACGCGGCTGCCGACCCGGGCCGACCGGGGGCGTTCGATGCTCGGGCACGTCATGACCGAAGTGGCGGCCAATCCGCTGGCGCCGGCCGGGCGGGTGCGCCGGCACCCGAAGATGCTGCCCGAGGGCGCCCGGGAGCACCTGGTGGAGCGGGTGGCGTGCGCTCGGGACCGGATGGTGGTGACCTGGCTGGCCGACGGGGGTTTCCGGATCGGTGAGCTATGCGGTCTGCACCTGGTGGACCTGCACCTGCGCGAGGGTGCTGCGTGCGGGCAGTGCCGTTCCCCGCACGTGCACATCTGCCACCGCGAGGGCAATGCGAACCGGGCCCGGGTCAAGAGCAAGACCGAGTGGCAGCTGCAGGACGGCGTAGTGTCGGGGGGCGCGGTCCGCCGGGCGAGCCCGGCGATGATCCACACCTACTTCGACTACATCGCCACCCAGTACCCGCGCCACGCCGGGCACGGGATGCTTCTGGTGAGCCTGCACGGCCCCACCCGGGGCCAGCCGTGGACCACCGACGGCGCCCGCGGCATGCTGCGCCGCGCCGGGCACCGCCTGGAGCTGGGGCGAGTAGCCCCGCACGCTTTCCGCCACACCTTCGCCACCGGAGTGCTGGACGCGGCGGGCGGCAACGCGGTCATCGCCCGCGACGCGGGCGGCTGGGCGTCGGCGGCGACGGTGGAGGAGGTCTACGGCCACGCGGACGTCCACGACCCGCTCTTCGCCGCGGCCCTGGACCGGGTCTGGGAGCCGCAGCTGTGATCCCGCTGGCACTGCTCCCGGGCCACGACGGGGACCGCCGGGTGGGACGCGACCGTCTGGAACTGCTCACGGCGCTGATCGAGGCGCCGGGGTTCGACCCGCTGTACCGCGGCGAGTTGATCGCGTTCCCGCCCCAGCACCCGGTCTACGCCTGGCAGTGCACCATCGAGGACTGCGAACGGATCCGGCAGATGGGCCAGACCCTGTGCGGAACCCACCACCTGCTGTGGCAGCGGGCCGAGAAGGCCGGCATGCCCAGGGCTGGATTCATACGGGACGCGCAGCCACTGGAGGCCGCGCGGGGGACCGACTACGGGCGGTGCCGGATCTGCCCCGAGCGGCCGGCAAGCACACCGTCCCTGCGACTGTGCAACCAGCACCACACCCGCTGGCAGTACGGCGCGAGGGCCGCCGTGGGCGTCGAGGAGATGGAACGGTGGATCGCCGCGCAACGCGTGTTGCCGGGGTTCGGCCCGTGCAAGGCACGGTGCCCCTTCCTGGCCTGTTCCTCGGTGGGCCTGTGTATCCAGCACAAGGCGCGATACAGCAACCAGGGGCGCCCCGGTGGCGCCCGGGCGCTGACCTCGACGCGCGGCCGCAGCCAGGACGGCCGAGCCATTCCGGTGGCCTACCAGGACGAGGAGGTGTTCCGTACCTGGTGCGCTGCTGCGCTGCCGGCCTCGCAGCCGGGGATGGTGAACCTGCACGGGCTGCCCGCGCTGCTGCGCGCGGAGATCCAGTGGGCACTGCACACCCATGCCCAGCAACGGCAGCACTCCGAATGGACGGTCAACGGCGTCAGGAACATGGTCAACCACTGCTGGAACGGTGCGTTCTCCTCGCTGATGGACCTGGAAGCCAGCGGGTACGCGGGTCTGACCCGCAAGCAGTTCGACTCGATGGTGCGTCAGATCGTCTGGGAGAGCGTCAACGGACTGCGCTGCGTCTACAACAGCCCCACGGACACCAAGGACGCCGGCTTCCTGGAAACCGACCACTTCGGCCGACGCTTCAAGAACTCCCAGAGCCACTTCGACCTCACCGCGGTGCCCCAGCGCTGGCTGCGGGACCTGCTGTGGGACCACCTGACCCAGTGGCTGCGCACCCCGCAGTGCCCGCGCACCCGAGGCCCCTTCGAGCAGATGCGCCGCGCCGCCGTCGAACTGGGCGTCTTCCTGGGGACGGACGCCCCCGCCGCAGGGCACGACCCGGCCCTGCTGCGCCGGGAACACGCGGACCGCTTCGTCGCCGACCAGCGGCACCGCGCCCGGCACGGCCTGCCCTCGCTGGGGATGGTCCGGGTCGACGGCCGTCCCCCGACAGTGACGGACCGCAGCTGCCAGTTCGTCTTCAACGGAGCCCGCAAGCTGCTCTACAGCGCTATCACCGGCGGCCAGGCCGAACACCTCGCCCTGGACACCGGATTCCTGACGGCCATTCCATTCGGTGGCACCGGACTCAAGCAGCGCTCCCGCAACCCCTTCACCGACGAGGTCGCCAAGGCCCTGTCCGACGAGGCGAACCTCCAGCGGCTGGAACAGGAGGTCGACCTGAGCGGGGCGGGGCTGCGCGACATCTGGGAGACCATCGTCTACACTGGCCGCCGCTGCGGCGAGGTCGTCGAGCTGCGCCTGGACTGCATCGGCCGCTACCAGGGGCTGGCGATGCTGTGGCACGACCAGACGAAGGTCGGGAACTACAACGAGGGCATCCGCATCCCCGAGCCGGTCTACCAGCGCCTGGACGCGCGCCGCACCAAGACCGTGGCCCTGTTCGAGCGGCGCTTCGGCCGCATCCCCGAAGCCTGCGAGCGCGCAGACCTGGCCCTGTTCCCCTCGGGCATCCGCAACCCCAACGGGCAGCAGTCGATCTCCTACGGACACTTCAACCAACGCTTCAAGGTCTGGATCGATGGCCTGGACCTGGGCGGCGTCTACGTGGCCCACCAGGCCCGCCACACCCTGGCGACCAACCTGCTGCGGGCCGGCGCGACCTTGACCCACATCCGCCGCTACCTCGGCCAGCTCTCCGAGCGGATGGCCGAGCACTACGTCAAGATCACCAACAGTGACCTCGAAGACGTCCTGAACACCGTCTGGGTCGCCGGCCCCGGAGCCGCAGCCCCGGGCGAGATCCTGTCCCGGGGCAACAAGGCGATCAGCCGCGAGGAGGCCCTGGCCATGGCCCTTGACCTCACACGCCGCAGCACCCCCGCCGACGGCGGCTTTTGCACCTACCAGCCCGTCGTCAACGGCGGAGCCTGCCCCTGGAAGCTGGACTGCGAGAACTGCGACAAGTTCGTCATGTCCGGCGCCGACCTGCTCTACTGGCGCCGCAAAGCCGAGCAGTGGCGCATGATCGCCGAGAACGCCCCCGACGACGCGACCGCTGACTACCTGCACACCGTCTTCGAACCCACCGCCCGCGCCATCGACGGGCTCGAGAGCGCCCTGGCCGGCATCGGCCTACTGGACGAAGCCCTCTACATGGACCTGCGTCGCCCCCAGGACTACTTCCACCGCACCTGGAGCACCGCCTTCCGCGCCAGCGACCTGGCCTCGCTGCAGCCTGCTACCGCTGGAGAGCACCAGTGACGCCATCCCGAACCGCGCAGACCGGTGCGGCCATCGCCGCCCGCCGCCAAGCGAGCGAGGACATGTTGGAACGCGTCAGCACCGCCCTGGCGGCCATGCGGCGCGACCGCACCCCGCTCACCATCGCCGCACTGGCCCGCACCGCGCAGGTCTCACGCACCTTCCTCTACCAAAACCAGCAGGCCAAAGCCCTGATCGAGCAGGCCGTCACCACCGGTAGCCGGCAACGACCCGGGAGCAGCATCGCCTCCGATCCCACACAGGATGCATGGAAAGAGCGTGCCCTGAACGCCGAGGACGGCCTGACGGCAGCCCAGGCCGAGATCCGAATCCAGCGCACCCGCATCGCCGAGCTCATGGGCAAGATCCGCGATCTCGAGCACGACCTGCCCGAAGGCGCCCTGCAACGAATCGTGGCCGAGAACGGCAGTCTCAAGCTCCAGGTCCACCAGCTCACACAGGACCAGCAACGCTCGCACGAGCGCCTGACCAGTGCACGGGAGAGCAACCGATTCCTCGACCGGCGCGTAGCCGACCTCGAGGCACAACTCGCCCCCCACCTGATCGACCAATCCCAGCCGCACCTTTGAAAAGCGGTCAATCGTCGAAGCGGACCTGTTGGCCAACGGCGTGCTGTTCCACAGCGTGGACCCGCGCCAAGGGTTGACCCACTCCGACTTCCCAGCATCCCAAGCTGCTGTCACCACTGCACCCCGATCTCCTGCAGGGCGGTCAGCTGCTCGGGGGTGAGCTTGTCGCGGCGGCTCCTGGTGTTGGAGATCCAGACCCCGAGCCGGCTCTGTGTCCCGTCGTCCATCACCTCGACGTGGCTTCTGGGTACAACCAGCGTGCCGGTCCGCTCCTTGTACTGCGCCAGGGCCGCCACACCCCGCGTGAACGCCGTAGAACGGTCCCCAGCAGCCTTCCTGGGGGCCTGCTGCTCCGGTTCGGCCGGGGCTGGGTACGGCTCGACTCCCAGGGCCGTCAGGCGTTCGCGCTGGCCGGGCATCAGGCCCTGCCAGACGTTGTGCTGGCGTTGCCGTTCGAGCCAGCGGCCGATGTCGTGGCCGTGGATGGTCACCCCGGGCTCCAGGTCCACCAGCTCCGCCCCCAGTTCGGTGAGGCACTCGCGGACTCCGGCGTAGTGGCGCTGCCATTCCAGCGGCCAGCCGGGGTTCCAGTCCGGGTCGATGGCCGCCAGCGCGGCCTGCCGCTCGGGCTGGTCGGCCAAGGCCCCCGGTCGCCGCTGGTTGGAGAGCCACTGCCCCACGGGCCGGTCCAGTGCGGTGGCGGAGCGGGGCGCGGCCAGGGTCTGGTGGTCCGCGAAGTAGGCCCGCGCCGCCGCGAGGTTCTCCGCCCAGGCGTACTCCCCGGCGTCCCAGATCATCCCCACCTCCTCCAGCTGGGTCACCCGCAGGCCGCTCATCTGCCCGGCCGCGTAGGTTTTCCGCTGCTCACTGATCCAGTGCCCCAGGGGGTAGTTGCCCTCCTTGTGATCGAACGGGACCCGCAGGTGCTGCTCCCGCTTCTCGAACTCCTGCGCGGCCGAGTAGCCGCGTGCCCAGTCGAGCCGCTCCGTGTTGATCACGTTGAAGGAAACCCAGTCCGCGACCATCTTCGGGTCACGCGTGGTGGAGAAACGCAGCAGCAGACGATTCTCCGGCTGCCCCGGCTCCGGCGCAGTACCGATATCCATGGACGGGTTCACATTCCGCTGCTGGCCTTCCTGCGGAATCGCCAGAAGCTCCACCGCCTCCTCATCGTGGCTGCGCAGAGCACGCAAAACCGATACAAGCGGCTTGTAGCTACCCGAGGTGAACATGTTCTCCGGCTGCTCACCCGGCCCCAGGAATACCGGCACGATCAGCGACGCCAATTTGCCCTCTCCGGGGGCCTGCCGAAGCGCGCGACCGATCGCCTGGACGATGTCGTGGGGCGCCCCTTTTGGATCAAGAAGGGCCACTGAGTCCACAGCTCTAATATCGACACCTTCACCCAGGACACGACAGTTCGAGAGCACCGCACGCCGCGCGGACCGCCCGAACTCCGCGAGCACCTTCCGCCGGCGCTCAGCCGAGTGCTCGCCCTGGAGCCAGTCCGCCCAGATCTTCGACGGGTACCGCTCCGGGTCGGTGGCGTGCAGCTGGTCCGCGACGGCGGCCAGGCCCTCCGCGAAAGCTTGCGCTTCGATGGTGCGGTGGTGGAATGTGATCATCGTCTGGAGGCCGTGGTTGGCGGCGGTGTGGAGCATCGCGGCCTGGAGCGCGCCCATGCGCTCACCGCGCAGCTTCTCCTCCGTGCGCTCGTCGCTCATCAGCCGCTCGGGGGTGACCATCGGGTCGGCCAGCTCCACCACGATGATCTGATACCGCGCCAGCAAACCCCGCTGGACTGCCTGCGCCAAGGTCATCTTGTACACGACGGGACCGAAGATCGACTCATCCGACATGCTGGCGGCCATCTCCTCCTTCAGCCGCTCATGCCGGTAGCCCTCCCGCAGCTCCCAGGCCGACACCGGCCGCTCCATCCAGATCCGCGGCGTGGCCGTGAGGTACAAGCGCCTGGTGGAGGGGATGATGTTCTGGTCGTGGATCTCCGCCCACGCCTTCCCAAGGCTGCCGGAGGTCCTGTGTGCCTCATCGACCAGGGTGAAGTCCAGCGGGTCGAGTTTCTGGCCGTAGACGCCCTCGAACGCCTCCGCCAGCACGCCCAGGGAGCTGTAGGTGGCGAACATCAGCACCGGCCCCGAGCTGTGCCACAAGGCCAGCTGCGGGGGGCTGGTGGTGCACCGGATGTCCAGGTCGAACAATTCCTCATCGTCCTGGAGGCCGCACACCGCCACCGCCGGTCCTGTGTGCCCGACCTCGCGGTATGCCCGCGCTGTCTGGGTCAGCAGGTCCAGCGTCGGCACCACCACCAGGTTTCGCCCACGCGGTGACAGCCGCAGCATCGCCGCCGACCCCGTGATGGTCTTCCCCGAACCGCACGGTGAATGGACCTGCGCCCGCAGGCCGTATACCGGTACCTTCTTCCCGGGCGGGATATCCAGACCCCGGACAATGGCGTCCACGGCTTCGATCTGGTGGTCACGCAATTTGACGGACATTCGCTGTCTCCTTTCCTCGGATACGCGAGGAAATTTCACGGAGTGACCAGGGCCGCTCATCCGGTCCGGTCCAGGAGGGGGGTGCTATGCGATACTGACTCTACACAGTGCATCATATGGATGCATCCCACTTGACCGAAGTTCTCACAGCTGGATTCAAGTTGTCCAGTACGCCCCACGGGAACGGCCGGATCGTGTATGCTGATGGGATGACGAAGCCTCAGTTCCCCCGCTCCTGACGGTCAGTCACTGGGTGGAGCGCAGCGGAACCCGTCCCGCTCGGGTAGCGGCCGGCCCTCGCGCCGCCGTTCCTGACGGACCGACGGATGTCGGTACTAGCT
>Ga0302314_10022778_pt1 | contig 10258 bp, 7 predicted proteins | sample III_Palsa_N2_3_FD_200533 | JGI IMG/M metagenome (GOLD analysis project Ga0302314, IMG submission 200533) | Peat permafrost microbial communities from Stordalen Mire near Abisko, Sweden - III_Palsa_N2_3 | ecosystem: Environmental > Terrestrial > Soil > Palsa > Peat permafrost | place: Sweden... | reverse complement strand
AGCGCGAGATGGTGCGGTATGCGGCGGACGAGGCCATGACGGTGAACTATGTCGATACCAAGAACCTTCCTACGGTGGTGAGGCGGATTGCGGTGTCGAAGGGTGTGATGGCGGTGCATCGCAGAGATTATATCTCGGTCAATTATGTGATTCAGAACGCCGGGGCGAATGCCCGCACCGTGGTGATTGAGCGCGCGCGCGATAAGACGATGGATTTGTCGGCGGACACGCCCGCAGCGGAGAGGACCGACGATCTGGACCGGTTTGTGGTGCAGGCGGCGGCGAATGCGACGACCAGGTTCAGGGTTTTGGAGAGTCATACGCATCCGACGCACTACGACCTGGCGAAGATCAAAGCGGACGATCTGGCCGGGATCATCCGTGAGAGCAACAACAATGAGAAGGTCGTTGCCACGCTACAGCCTCTGCTGGATGAGAAGCGACGGCTGGCCGAGGTCGACAAGAAGCTTGAGGCCGATCAGCGGGCGATGGACGAGGTGAAGCTGGAAGAGAAGCGGATACGCGACAACATTGAGCCGCTGAAGGGCAGTCCGGAAGAACAGGCTTTGTCCACGCGCTATGCCGAGCAGATGAATGTTCAGGAAGACAAGATGGCCGCACTGCAAAAGGACCGCGAAGCCCTGCGCGAGCAGCGTGGCGCGAACGAAAAGCAGGTTGCCGACCAGGTGGGCACGTTGACGATGAATGCCATACTGGCGGTCTTATGATGATGGCTTAATCATGCGGACGATGGGCGGGATATCCTAGGGTAGTATGTTTGCTTCGTTGCGGTTGCTGTTCGTGTTTTTGGTTTTGGGAGTGCCGGCGGCGCTGGTGGGGATTCCATGGTCGGCACTGCGGGGGAACTTCCGGACGATGTACCGGATGGGTATGGGCTCGATCCGGCTAGGGCTGCGGTTCGCGGGGATTCGCGTGCGGGTGGTGGGTGCGGAGAATATTCCGGTTGGGCGTTCGTGCATCTTTATGAGCAACCATGTATCGAACCTGGATGCGCCGGTGCTGCTGCCGGTGATTCCGGGGATGACGAGCGTGTTTCTGAAGAAAGAGCTGATGAAGATTCCACTGCTGGGGGTGGCGATGCGCATGGGGAAGTATGTGCCGGTGTCGCGCGGGCACTCACGCGAGGAGGCGCAGAAGAGCGTGGCGGCGGCGGCGGACGCGCTACAGTCTGGGCTGCATATTACGGTGTTTCCGGAGGGGACGCGGTCGCCGGATGGGAGGCTGCTGCCGTTCAAGAAGGGAGCGTTCTTTCTGGCAGCGGAGACAGGAGCGCCGATGGTGCCGGTGGTGATCCAGGGGACGCAGACGATGATGCGCAAGGGGAGCTTGAAGATCGTTCCGGGCGAGGCGGTGGTGCGGTTTCTGCCGGTGATCGAGCCCGCGGATTATGCGACGCGCGAGGCGTTGATGGCGGCGGTGCGAGGGGCGATGGAGAAGGCGCTGGCGGAGTAGAACGGGGATGTTGCCGCCGCGAGCAGAATACAGGGGTCTCTCCACTGCGGCGCAAAAGACGCTTCTGCACCCCAGCGAGCAAGAACGCTCGCCGGGGACCCCGCGCCTCCGGTCGAGATGACAGCCTTTGGGGTGGTGCTGGCTACTTGACGATGGCGTTGTAGCCGTCGGAGAGGAGGCGCTGGCGCATGGCGTCGGCGTCCTTGCGGTTGTTGAAAGGGCCGACCTGGATGTGGATGAGTTTGTCCTGGGGCTCAGCGTGGGCGTTGACGGAGTAGCCCTTTCCACGCAGCGCGCCGACGAGCAGATCGGCGTCCTCCTGGTGGGAGACGGCTGCGACCTGGACGACGAAGTATCCGGTGGCCGGCGCGGGTGAAGTTGCCGGACCCGGCTGGATCGATATCGGTGCAGGCTGCGGGGTGGTCTTCGGAGTTGGAGCTAAGGCTGGGGAGTCGGCAGCGGGTGCGGTGTCGGTGTGCGAGGGGGGGACGCTGGGGAGCGGGCCAGTACCGGAGTTGGCAGAGCCGCTGGCGGGAGGATAGACGGGCTGTTGCCCCGTGGTCGAGCCAGGGGCCGGCTTGAAGGAGTTGAAGTTGGTCGTTGAGGGGGTACTGTCTGAGGAGTTGTCCGAGGATGCGGGCTGGGCCGCCTGTTTGGACTTGTTGCCCATGTTGTAGCCAAAGCCGAAGAAGAGTGCCCAACTGAGGGCAAGGGCAAAGAAGATGCCCAGTACGGAGCTGGCACTGAGTGTCAGTTCCCGCTGCGGGTGACCGTCGAGGTTGTCATCATCGTCGAGGAGGTGACTCATGGGACCCTTGGAGGCTGAGATGAGGCTTAGAAGCGCAGAGAGAAGCCGGCAGTAGGTTCGTAGCTGGTGGTGTGTTGCAAGATCGTCAGGTAGTTCTGGCCGAAGTCTGGAGCGAGGTAGAAGGCCTGGCGAAAGCCGGCACGCAGGCCGAAGTGCGGCGAGACGTCATACTGGACCCCAAGAGAATAATAGTAGGTTGCGCGGGCCTGTACGGGGAGACCTTCGCCGCCGTGGGCGGTGGGTTTGAACTCGGTGGCACCAAAGCCGGCGGAGAGCAATGGATGCAGGCCGAGGATGGTTTGTTTGGGAGTGACTACGTAACCGAGGGTGAACTCCCTGGCACCGGTCTGCACGCCATAGGGCGCGTAGGAGAAGTTCTCGGTGTAACGAGCGTTGAGGAAGTTGAGTTCCAGACCGAATTTGGGGCGGGCGATGTAGCGGATTGTGACCAGCTCGCCGACTGTGTTGGAGGGCACATCGGTTACGGAGGTGCCGATGTTGGCAGCTGTCCCTTTGGGGTCGACGATGCCGGTGACCGTGGAGTTGAACAGGCCGGCAGCGCTGACGCCAAGATCGACGCGGTCGAGCTGCTTCTGGAATTTGGTTTCGGGCTGTATTTGCTGGGCGCGAGCGCTGCCGAACGTTGCGAGAAGGTTGGCGACGAGGAAAAGCGAGGCTAACGGGACTTTGCGAATCAAGACTAGGAGGCTCCGGGGCGCGAAGAGCGCGCTCTCTCTAAGTCTAAACCCTTGTTGGCGCGGGCGCGGCGTGCGATGTTGGCGAGAAGCGAAGAAGTGACGCCCAGAATGAGGCCGCAGGGGATGGCAAGAGCTGTGTAGACGCCTTCGATTGCGTTGAAGCTGAGGATGAGGCCGAGGGTCGCGGCGACGGAGACGAGGATGTGGACCTTGCGGCGAAGTCCGAGAGCGAGCAGGACAACGGATGCTCCGAGCAGGACCGGCAAGGCTACGGAATGGATACCGTTGGCGAAGAGTGACGGCATTGCCAGCAGCGCGAGCAGAAGGCCGATGGCTCCGGGGAGGACTCGGCCTGGGCGATTGAGTTCGATGTAGAGGAGCAATATGCCGAGGGTTAGCGCGATAAGGGCGATGTCCGCGGTGAAGAGGTGTTTGGGCTGGAGTTGAAGATCGGCGATGGCAAGGGCGAAATACAGGGGTCTCTCCACTTCGCTACGCTCCGGTCGAGATGACAGTATTTTACGGAATTGGCTGGCCGCGTTGCTGGAGGTTTTGGCGTAGGGCCAAGGCTGCGGGGTTGGTGGGTTCGAGGTGGAGGGCGGCGGAGACGTCGCCGGCGGAGGCTGCGAGGTCGTTGCTGGCGAGGGCGAGGCGGGCCATGACGAGGAAGGCTGGGGCGTTGGGTTTGAGGCGCAGGGAGGCAGCGGCGTCGGTGCGTGCTTCGGCGCTGTTGCCGCTGGCTTCGCGGATCTGGGCGAGGCCGGCGAAGGCAGCTGCGTTGCCAGAGTCGGCGGCGATGGCGGACTGGAACTCCTGCTCGGCTTCGGGGAGCAGACCCTGGTTGAAGTAGTCTCTGCCGAGGTCGGTGTATTGGATGGCTTGCTCGGTGGGAGGGAGCGTTGCCATGCGGGCTGCGCGCATCTGGTCGAGCTGGAAGGCGGCCTGGCGGAAGCCGGCTTCGGCGTAGTTGCGGCGGATGCGTTCGACGGGGCTGAAGGTGGTGGTTTCAGCGAGGCGGGAGTTGGGGGCGGCGAGGGCGAGGTGGGCGCGGAGGCTTCCGGCTTCGTTGTCGTTGGGCTTGAGCTTGAGGGCGGCGTCGGCTTCCTTGAGGGCAGTTGCGGTGTCTCCGCGGCGATAGAGGGCGAGGGCGAGGTTGTAGTGGTAGTCCTCGTCGGAGGGATCGGCTGTGGAGGCGCGCTGGAAGAATGCGGTACCGTCCTTGCTTTGGCGGCTTAGAGCGACGGCCTGGTCGTTGACGACTTCGGGGAGGGGAAGGCGCTGGGCGACGAAGGTGAAGGCGGCTTCCGCGGCGGCGTAGTTGGCGGAGTTGAAGCGGGCGAGGCCGAGGTAGAAGTTGGCTTCGAGGGCGAGGCGATCGGAGGGTGGAACGCGGGAGAGCGTGGCGTCGGCGGCGGTGTAGTCGCGTGCGGTGTACTGCTCTTTGCCGAGGGCGAGCAGCGCGGCGGCGTAGTTGGGGGCGAGATCGACGGCGGCTTGAAGGCGCTTGATGCGGTCGTCGGAGTTGGGCGTAGTTGTGCCGCGGATGTAGTCCTCGAAGGCGGGCAGCGTGACAGCTCCGGGATTGGCGAGGAAGGTGCCTTCGGCTACGTTGAGATGCGGGTCGAGGGCGCGGGCGACCTTCCATGCGATGGCGTTTTCGGCGTCGTAGAGGCGGGGAAGACCGGCGCCGTCTTCGATGGGCGGTGAGAGCTTGAGGTCGTCTACGGAGAGGATCTGGGACTGGATGGTGATCTTGTCGGGGGTCGCTCCGTTGGCTCCGGCGACGTTGTAGCTGCCGACGATGACGTAGTTGGCGTCGAGCTGCTGGGCGATTTTGATGGTGGTGGCTCGGCTGGGTTTGAAGCCGGCGGGAAGGCCGAGGTGGTCGAGGGCGAAGGCGCGGTCGTCGTGGGAGATGGTGAGGAAGCCGGCGGAGTCGAGGCGCTTGTTGAGGGTGTCGGGGAAAGAGTCACCGATCCAGTTGAGGGAAGGGTTGCCGGAGCGGTTGTCGAAGGGGAGGACGAGGACGACGCGGCCGTTTTCTTCCTGAGCGTTGATGCTGGGGGTGACGAAGATCGTCGCGAGAGGGAGGGTGAGGGCGAGGATTTTCGAGACAGACCGCATTGTGTTGATTATAGGTGGTGGTGTGGAGCCTCTCACCATCCCCGGGTACTTCTTGGCTCAAGCCTAGTGTCGTTGCGACACGGAACCGACCGAAGAGGCAACGAAAGGGGTCGTGATGTTGCTCGGGAACGGAAGACTGCTTATATCTATGAAAGATACTCCCGAGGTCGTAATCAGGCCCAAGGAGTCGACGCCATCGGCGTTCACTAGAGCATCGTATACACTCGCCACGGTTCCTGGAACCTGTACCCGATAGAGCAACCTGCCGGTATTCCTGCCAATGATATCCACTCCGTCGGTGAGGGGCTGAAATAGCAGGCTGCCATCCGCGCTCAGCTTTTGGCCAACTACTTCAGTTGGAAACCAAGTTTCCCAGTCAATATAGGCACGCAAGGACTCTGGCTGGAGAGAGCTGTTTGCAAGCTCGGCATAAACATCTACGGTGCTACCGTCTGAAGAGACAGCGAAATCCGGCATTGTGCCTGTGACTAGGTCGAGAGTTGCCGGCGACGGCGTGACTGTATTGGTCGAAGGATTAATGATCGAAGATTTGCCCTGAATAAAGGTGAATATTTCGCTGCACCCTGAGTTACAAAGGACTCTCGAGAATGGATCATCTGACGATCCAGCAAGGAGCTTTTGTATGGTTGTGTAAGAGCTAGTAGCGGTATTGAGCTCGATCAGACCTATTCCACCAATTGCTTGAAAGTACACGTCGCCAGAATTCGTAACCGCTAAGCCTGCGGGTGAGCTTACAGGAGTAAAGACCTGGGCTGTCCCGGGGGTCGCAAGATTTAGCACATAGATTCTTGTGTCGCCTGGATCGGAGACTGCAAGGAATGATCCATTCGGCGATTCAGAGAGAGCACCGAGTTGAGTCGAGGTACTTGTATTTGGAAGGATGATGGGAGACTGCCATCCCGAGCTGCGTGAAAGCACCTGAACTTGATTCTTGGATGTGAAGTAATATAGATCGCGATAGGAATCGTAAATGCCTGCTTGCAATGCGTTGGTGGTGGGGAAAGATTGGACGGCGGGGATATAGCGAAACGAGCCTGCTGAAGAAGTGGAACCGGTTGGAGACGTCACCGTAACATTCGCTGCTGAGCCCGTGTTCCCCGGAGGTATTGTGAAGCGGACAGCTTGGGCAGGAGCCGGGTATGGCGTAATTGGCGGCGACGCAAGAAGAGACGTCACGGTAGCGGATTGGCCTCCGATAGATACCTGTACGCCAGAGGCATTTTGACCGAAACCATAGCCAACTATTGTTCCCGTTTGTCCTCCGTCGGCGGTCGCCGCGTTCGTCACGACCTCCAATATCGATGGGCCGAAGCTGAAGCCTTCAGGAGATATTCCATAAGCGCCGTCGGTAGTTTGGAGAGTAATGTCGACTGCTCCGGCCAAGCTCGAAGGTGGAGTAAGCCCATAGGCATTGAAGGTCTGGCCATTTCCTGGCACAAACGTTGGGCTGCTAGCGGTGCCGTTTCCAAAATAAAGCTGTTCCAAAGCAGTTGAGGAGGGAAATGGGCCTCCAACACCATAGAGATCAAAAGAGGTACCACCGCTGACTTGACCAACATTTGGGGTTATTGATCCGGATTCGAGGGCGGGAGGTTGAGAGGCTAATACGTTGCTTGTATCCAAAAATCCGACCCCATGTCCGAGCGGGCCGATAGTTAAACCAGCGGAATTGATTGCACCTAGAACAACAAATTCCTGAGCGTCGGGGATTCTAAAGGAAGGAACCCATCCCTCAAAGGTAAAAGTTGTTGCGTTTGAGGCGGTGGTGACGGAAAGCACATCTGTGAGATAGATAGTCGTTCCATCGAGGCTAACAACAGCGCTAAGTATGTTGTTGGAGGAAGAGTCGCCGGCACCGTTGATCTGTCCCAGAGGCTTGACCGTGTCTACATTCATTGCTACAACCCCGTTTAGATTTGTTGTGACGTAGAATGTTTGTGCATTGGGATTGGCCACGATACCGCGCACCTCTGTGCTGTAAGGAATTGTTCCGTAAACTGATGTATTTGCAGCGGGGTCATAAGAACAGATGCCACCTGTAGAACTGCTAACCAGGACACGTGATCGATCGCCACTAACAGCGAACGGGAAGACAGAACGAACTTGACATGTCGACGTGTCTGTTATCGACACGACGGTGTTTGTCGCAGGATTCCAGACGACTGCACCGGTATATCCATCGACTGCAAGTCCACCCGGCATACCCAAAAGGGCGAACTCTCCGTTTGATAAGGCGAAGGGCTGAACGGTGGGGTAACCGGTTGCCCCTATGCTCGCCGCTGGGGTGCGGCTAACGACCGTGAGGCTTGTCGTGTTGATTTGATAGAAGTCGCCGACTAAGTTTCCGGCGTAGAGATAGCCGTCGAATGGGGACAGATCGATGCCCCAAGCTCCTGGAAGTGGTATTTGCGCCGTTTGCACCTCATTGACGGCGTCGAAAACATCAATTTCGTTAAGATATGGATTGCTCACGAAAAACTGATTATGCGTCGCATCATATGCCGAGAAGTTTGGTGGAGCATATTGCATGTTGTTTGGATCATAATAGGCATTCGTGCGCAGATAGCGTGTTTTTACAGGTGAATGCGCACTTGTAACAGGAGTCGCGGGGTAGTTAGGCGGAGGCGTTGACGACGTGGTCCCCGCTGAACCCGGTCCACAGCCAGCTGCGACAAAAGACACCATAAAGCCTGAAAGGTACAAGAGGACTGACCGACCTCTGAGCACTGAGAGCGAAGGCATGTCTCATTATACGGAGGGTCTCCTTCGATTTCTTGGTCATACTTTCAAAAAATGTATGGTCGTTCGCTGAGCTTGGGATGATGGAGTTTGTGGTGGTGCGAGCGACGAGGCTGTATGAGAGAGTCTATCCCAAGGGCTGAAGCCAGGATTTGTGGGTGGGCTTGATGTCTGGGCTGAAGCCCGGACCTATCTAGAAGCAAGAGCAACGGCAAGTGCAGAAACAGATCCCCTGCGGGGATGACAAGTAAGAAAGGCAAGGGCAAGTGCAGATTCCTACGGAATGGAAGAAAGAAAGAGAGGCAAAAGCAACAGCAATTAGCAAGAGCAACAGCGGGTCCTTCGCTGCGCTCAGAATTACAGCATTTGTTGGGACGCGAGCGAGGAGCGCGCAGAGTTTGTGACTGAAGAGGGATGGAGTTAGATGGCGGGGTTGGGGTTGGCGGGGATTGTTTCGGCCTCCCGGCCGGGAACGATGGCGGGGGCGAAGCGGGAACCTAGCTTCACGAAGGGCTGCTCGATGAGGTAATAGCTGAAGAGAGCGCAGGCAAGGGTGCAAAGGGCTTGCCAGGGATAGCGGTGGTACCAGGGGTCTCCACCGGGAGAGGGCATGACGAAGAACAGCATCTGCCAAAGATAGAGGCTGTAGGAGATGCGGCCGATGAAACGCAAGGGAGCAAGCTCGAGAAAGCGACCTGGAAGGTCGGCGGAGTTGAGCACCGAGCCAGTGACGATGGCTGTGAGAAAGAACGGCGCCAGGATGAAGCGCGGCTGCGGGGAGTGCAGACCAGGCAGGAACCAGCCGAAGAAGATGAGGAGCAGCACTGGCCAGAATCGGAGCCATTTTTTGCAGCCCGCTCGAAAGCCAGGTGAGGTATGCAGAAGAACGGCGACGATGGCGGGTATGAAGAGAGCATCGATGCGGACTTCTGTGTGGAGAGCGATCAGCAAGAGAGGTCTATGAAGGCTGAGCACGGCGCGAAGGAGGACGACCAGGGCTGTGAGCGAAAGCATGGCGGCAAGGCGAAAGCGGCGGTGAGTCAACAGGAGAAGAAGGGGAAGGATGAGATAGAAGTGCTCTTCAACGGCAAGGGACCAGAAGTGCGAGGTGTAGTAGCTGCCTGTGCTGGGCGGCCCGCAGAGGCTGGAGTAGTTGCGGAAGAAGAACATGGCTCCGAGCCATTCGCCGAGACTGATGGGGAGATGATGCGTGAGGCTGAGGGTTCCGAGGACGGCGAGGAAGAAGAAGGCCGGCGGAAGGATGCGAAAGGCGCGACGGATGTAGAAGCGCGAGAGCGAGAGCTTGCCGAGGCGGTCTTCTTCACGCAGCAGACGAGAGCAGATGAGCAGGCCGCTGATGGCGAAGAAGATATCGACGCCGAGAGAGCCGTACCGATGCAGGAAGCTATCGTTGAAGGGGCCGAGTACGATGAGTGGGCCGTGGAAGCAGAGGACGAGCAGAACGGCGATGGCGCGCCAACCATCGAGAGTAGGAAGGTAGGAGGCCGATTTGGGCTGTTTGATTGCCAAGGGTATTGCTAGTGTACTTCTGTGCAGTTCGTGACATGTTTCAAGCCGCAAATTTGATCGCCAACCGAAATAAACAGCAGGTCCTTCGCTCAGGATGACAATTCGTGGCGACGGGTTATTTCTTGCCGAAGACTTCGCCCATGCGGCGGATTTGGGCGCCTACGTTGCGGAGCTTTTCTTCCATGCGCTCGTAGCCTCGGTCCATGTGGTAGACGCGGTCGAGGATGCTTTCGCCGTCGGCTACTAAGGCCGCGAGGACCAGAGCGGCGGAGGCACGGAGGTCGGAGCACATGACGGCGGCGGATTGGAGGGGGGTGCCTCCGCGGACCGTGGCGGTGCGTCCCTGGACGGTGATGTTGGCGCCCATGCGGTTGAGCTCGCCGACGTGCATGAAGCGGTTTTCGAAGATGTTTTCGGTGACGTTGGAGGTGCCTTCGCACTGGGTGAGGAGGGCCATGAACTGGGCCTGCATGTCGGTGGGGAAGCCGGGGTACTCTTCGGTGGTGATGTCGGTGGCTTTGAGCGTAGCGGCGCCTTCGGAGCGGACGCGGATGTTGTCCGTGCCGACGGTGAGCGTGACACCGCAGGCTTCAAGTTTGGCGATGAGGGAGCTGAGGTGCTCGGGGTTGAGGCAGTCTACGTTGAGGTCGCCGCCGGTGATGGCGCCGGCGATGAGGAAGGTGCCGGCTTCGATGCGGTCGGGGTTGATGCGGTGACGGGCGCCGTGAAGCTTGGCGACTCCCTTGATGCGAATGGTGGAGGTGCCGGCGCCTTCGATCTTGGCGCCCATGGCGTTGAGGAGGGCGGCGAGGTCGGTGACCTCGGGCTCGCGGGCACAGTTTTCGAAGAGGGATTCGCCGTCGGC
>Ga0302314_10022777_pt1 | contig 10258 bp, 6 predicted proteins | sample III_Palsa_N2_3_FD_200533 | JGI IMG/M metagenome (GOLD analysis project Ga0302314, IMG submission 200533) | Peat permafrost microbial communities from Stordalen Mire near Abisko, Sweden - III_Palsa_N2_3 | ecosystem: Environmental > Terrestrial > Soil > Palsa > Peat permafrost | place: Sweden... | reverse complement strand
TGCAAAACCTGGTACAGCGGTTCAATTCCGCTTCTGACCTCGATTATCTAAGCGGAAATAGATAATCAAGTGATTTTCAGTTTTTTATTCAGAATAAACAAGGAAAGTGGCAGATAGCTGCTCCTATTGGTCGCTTTTCCTGTTTTTCTGAATTAATTTGTCAATCTAACTTTAAACATCAGGCGGAGTGGCCGAGTGGTTAGGCGGGAGTCTGCAAAACTCCTTACAACGGTTCGAACCCGTTCTCACGCCTCATTTAAGAACTAGGGGAGTGGTTAAACAATTGGCTAAATAAATATTGATCTTTAGGAATGATAATTAAGCGTTCCGGTTGCATTCAGATAATTAATACCAATGTCAGTTTTATAATTATCTTTTTATCTATAGGTTTTATAGGATATATTTGCCGGAAATTAAAAGTAGTGCGGCCATTTGTTATTTCGCAGGAATATTCGGGTTGCTTTAAACCGGTGTTCGCTGAACTTGAGGAATGTAAAATACCCTACCAAACAGTAAATCGAAATTAAATCTCTGCTCGCCTAGAAATGATCGAACTAAAAAATGTCACCAAAACTTTTACTAAAAAGAACAGTCAGGTAACTGCCCTTTCAAATGTATCACTTCTTGTACCGCAGGGGAAAATACTTGGTGTTGTTGGTGCCTCTGGTGCCGGAAAGAGTACTTTAATTCGCTGTGTTAACTTATTGGAACGACCAACATCTGGTGAGGTACTGATTGGCGGGCTCAACCTTACTAAACTTTCGTCCGGTGCGCTTGCTAAAGCCAGGCGAGAGATAGGAATGATTTTTCAGCATTTCAACCTGCTATCGTCTCGAACCGTAGCGGGAAATGTGGCCCTCCCTTTGGAACTAAGCCATACACCGGTGCACGAAATAAAGAAACGTGTAGCTGAATTATTGGATTTGGTAGGCCTTTCGGAGAAGGCTAATGAATACCCGTCAAACTTATCAGGTGGGCAAAAACAGCGGGTAGCTATTGCCAGAACATTGGCGACTAATCCCAAAGTACTGCTATGTGATGAGGCTACAAGTGCCCTTGACCCAGCAACTACACGTTCTATTCTAAACTTATTAAAGGATATCAATAAGCGGTTCCAGATTACTATCCTGCTGATTACGCACGAGATGAATGTGGTAAAAGCTATTTGTGATGAAGTCGCGGTTATAAGCGAAGGCAAACTGATTGAACGCGGTTCAGTAAGCGATGTGTTTGCCTATCCGGAAACTATAATTGCAAAACAATTCGTCACATCCTCGTTGCACGCGGTTTTACCTGTCGAGTATGAACAGCGGCTTTCACCAACACCCGCGGGAAAAAATCATCCGGTCATCAAACTGGAATTTAACGGGCATTCGGCCGAAGCGACCATCTTATCTGAGGTTAGCAGAATATTTAATGTAGACAATAACATCATCAGTGCACAAATGGATTATACAGGTGGGGTGAAATACGGTGTGATGCTGATTGAAGTGACCGGCAGTGAAAAAGATACCAACGATTCCCTTGAATATTATAAAAACAAACAAGTAGAAGTGGAGGTACTGGGCTATGTCTGAATCGATGTTGATGATGATTTTACAGGGTTTATGGGAAACCATTGTGATGACTTTTGTAGCAGGTTTCTTTGGTTTCGTGTTAGGGTTACCAACAGGGGTATTGCTTTTTATGACCCGGAAAGGTCAGGTCTCGGAAAATCGTTTGATTAATGGAACCATCTCGGTGCTGGTTAATATTTTTCGGTCTATACCGTTCATTATTTTAATTGTATGGATGATTCCGTTTACCAGGGCATTGGTAGGTACATCTATAGGAGTTCAAGCGGCACTGGTGCCATTGAGTATTGGTGCGGCGCCGTTTATTGCACGAATGGTAGAAAATAGTTTGATTGAGATTCCCAATGGTTTAATAGAAGCAGCCCGGTCAATGGGAGCTACGCCGTTGCAAATAGTTCTCAAAGTACTATTGCCGGAGGCGCTCCCGTCCATTATTGGCAGCGCATCAATCACCCTTATTACATTAGTTGGTTACTCTGCAATGGTGGCGCTGTTGGTGCGGGCGGTTTAGGCCAAATCGGCTATCAATATGGCTATGTAGGTTACGATGTAGTTGTTATGAATACAGTACTTGTGCTTTTAGTGCTGCTCGTATTTATTATTCAAATAGCAGGTGATTTTATCGCAAAAAAAGTAGATCACCGCAAATAATTTATAAACAAGAAATGAAAAACTTATCACTTATTACTATAGCTGTTCTGTATCTCGGGTTATCAGCATGTGGAAGAAAAAATCAGCCTAATAATTCCAACCATATTAAAGTTGGTGTTGAATCCGGGCCGGAATATACGGTTGCCCAGGCAGCCCAAAAAGTGGCTAAAGAAAAGTATGGGCTTGATGTTGAACTGGTGCAATTTAGCGATTACGTAATGCCCAATGAGGCGCTGAGTCAAGGTGATATAGATTTAAATGTCTTCCAGAATAAGCCTTACCTGGATGTGCAGGTAAAGCAGCGCGATTACAAATTTGCGATACTTGGAAACACCTTTGTTTATCCTTTGGCGGGCTATTCCAGAAAGATTAAAAGTATTAGTGAACTGAAAGACGGCAGCACAATTATTATTCCGAATGATCCGACTAACAGTGGCAGGTCTTTGCTCTTATTGCAAAAAACAGGTTTGCTAAAATTAAAGGATAATGTTGGCTTACTTCCCACCGTAAATGACATTGTTGCTAATCCAAAAAGTTTAAAGATTTTTGAATTGGAAGCTCCACAATTGCCAAGAGCGCTGGATGACCAAAAGGTAACCATTGCAATCATTAATAACACTTTTGCGGGCCCGGCGGGGCTGGTTGCTAAACGTGATGGGCTATTTATTGAGGATGAAAAATCCCCCTATGTTAATATTATCGTATCCAGGGATGACAATAAGAACCAGGACAATGTTAAGGAATTTGTAAAAGCATATCAATCGCCCGAAGTAGCAGCAGCTGCCGAGGTTGCTTTTAAAGGTGGGGCGATTAAGGGTTGGTAAAAGTTTAATCAGCCCCCGGTCCGCCAGGTCCACCACCAGGAGGAGGGCCACCGCCACCCGGGCCGCCCGGTCCCATGTGATCACCCTGACCTTTGCCTGCGTTTTTCTGCAAACGAAGTGTAAAGGTCAACAGATAATAACGTCCTAACCGGTTAACATTGGTTTGGGTGATGTAATTACCGTTTTGTGTGCTGGTATAACCGGTATTTTGATTGAAAAGGTCGAATGCTGAGAGTCGGAACGAAGCTAGTTTGCTTTTCAAAAATCTCCGTTCTACATAAGTGTTTAAAATATTAGGATTGGTTGAACCTGCATATCCGTAATATAGTGTTTTGGTATAGTCGTAGCTAAGTGTCCAATCTTTCCAAAAATAGTTTTTACCCGTAAGGCCAACACTCCATGTCCTAAAGTTATCGTTGATACCCGGTTGGTTCAGAGAGTTTTTTGATGAGTTGATGCTATAGCTGGTATTCGGTTCCGCGTCGATCACATCAGTAATATCCACCCGGAAACGTACACCCTGAGTATACACCAGGTTTTTGGCAATATTTTTTTCAGTTGTTTCATCAAACGTTGTGGGATCAACACTGCTGATGTACGAAATATTATTGTTGTAGGCGATGTTACCGATAAAGAACAAATTATATCTGCGATTATCAAAAGGTTTAGCAAACACATAAAAACCAGATGCAGAATAATAACCGGCAGCATTTAAATATTGTGTTGCTACGGTATTTGATAGTTTAGTATCTGGTGTGTAATTAGCAGGATAGGTGATGGTGTTGGATACGATTTTATTATCCGTTTGTATAAAAGAAAGATTACTGAAAAATACATTGCCACTCTCGAAATTAAACTTGTTATATCGCAGTGAAAAGGTGTTATTAAACTCCGGCTTTAAATCAGGATTACCGGTGATAGGGTACGATGCGTTTGAAAAATCAGTTACCGGTTGCAGCTCGCTATAGGTTGGCGCATTGCTGGTGCCTGTATAGTTAACGCTTAATGTTTGCGAGCGTGAAAAATTGTAAACAAAATGCGCATCAGGTGTAAAATTGAAAGTGCTGTTACTGGTTACCAGCCCGGTTGTAGGCGAATAACCCTGCAATAAAGTTGGCTGAGCAACTAAGCCTACTACGTAATTAAACTTTTTTTGAATGTAGCGGTAGTTTAAGCCAAACCTGTTTGTAGTAAGCGTGAAATTATAATCGTTGCTAAGCAGCGAGTAATTATTCTCGATACCGGCAGTTGTGAGTGTATCCGTTTCCTTATCAGCGGCAGTGTAGGCACGATGATATTTATAATTCACCTCGAAATAAGAATGCGTACTCAATGGCTCAATATAGGAAACTGATGTTCCAACGGTATCTGTATGGCTGTTGGTATTGATGAACTGATCCAATGGAGCGGTAGCTGCTGTATTAATGTACGTATAAACGGGGTTATCGTAGGCATCGCTTGTTGATCTGCCTGCGCCTACGTCAATACTGAAATTTCTGCCGTGGCTGTTAAAACGGTGGTTGTACAAAACGTTTATACCATAATTCGGCGCCGATGAGTGGCTTAAAGTTTTATAGTTATAGTTGGATAAGGTAGCGGTATCATTCGCTAACATATTTGAACCATTGGCTGTAGTATTAACTCCTGCATATGAAAAAGACGGGCTTATTTTTATATAGTTAACGGTATCGGGCTTGTACTCCATATTGAAGGTGAAGCGGTGATTCTTTTTAGAATCATGCTCGGTACTGCTTGATGTATTTATAGTTGGATCGGTTACCGAGATGTTGTTTTGTATAGTGGATGTTACCAGGTTCACCGAGTTATTAGAATAACTGTAGCTACCATAAACGGTAATCTTCTTACCCCACGAGTCGCGATAGTTAAGGCCTATAGATTGTGCGGTAGTAATACCATTGGTAGGCGTCTGGCTTCCCGGCGGGCCGAAGTTGAACAGGCTGGTGTTGGTATTATTAAAATTACTAAGTACTGCTATTTGCCTGTCGCCACTAAAGCTGAATAGGTTTGCCTGGCCAATGTAGCGATTATCGTCCTTGGTCCCGTCAATTTGTGGTATCGCATCCCGTCCATCACCACCACTAACCTGGCCAAAGTAGCCATTGTTAAGGCTCGGCTTAATGTTGATGTTCAACACTGTTTCCGGCTCGCCCGATTTGATGCCGGTAATGTTTGCCTGGTCGCCGTAATCATTTACCATTTGTATGCTTGATACCGCGTTAGCAGGTAAATTCTGTGTAGCGGTTTTGATATCACCCCCAAAAAAATCTTTACCATTTACTCTTACCTTGCTTACCGTTTTACCTTGAAAGGTAACATTACCATCCTTATCTACATCAGCCCCCGGTAGTTTTTTAATCACGTCCTCAACCATTGCACCATCTCTTACCGGATAAGCGGCGGTATTAAATTCTACAGTATCTTCTTTAATTTTTACCGGATTAATTGCAGTAATGTTAACTGTGTTTAAGGTATTGTTGGAAAAATTAAGCACTATTGGTTTTAAATAAACAGGTGTAGTGGCATTATCCAACATAATACGGCGGCGAATAGGATCATAACCAATAGAGGTTACCACTAAACTTATCTGGCTTGCTTTTACGGATGTGAAAACGAAAGCTCCATTTGCATCTGTTGTGGTTAACAAACTATCGGTGCCGGTTAACAGCTTAACAGTTGCGCCAATAACCGATAATTTGGTTGAATCGGTCACTGTACCTTTAATTAACCTGCCGGTTTGCGCATTGGCATTTGTTATGGCCACTAATAGTATAGCAAGTAGAAAGTATTTGATTTTCATGATACAAAAAAGTCTATTTGCTTTGGAGGGAAAAAATCAAATAGACAGGCACCGTTAAAACATAGACGGAAACCGCTTTATGTACCTTTAAAAGCTTTATATTTAAAAGCTGTAACGTTTTATAGATTAGTTTTTTGCTTCTATCGGCGAATGACAAGTCCTTATCGGTTTTAATTGCTGCAAGCCACAATCATTTGTACTATTGTCCGTATGATTATTCAAAAAACCAATAGCAGGTTTATCGCCATCATCATCCATGTGCTGGTATGGGGAGTATTCGGGTTAGCCATATTGTTTTATCAACCGTTAACGGGCGATATTGCTGTACCCTACCAATTGTGGATAAAGCAGGTAATAGCCTTGTGCCTGCTGGCGAGTGCATATTATGTGAATTCAGAGATATTAGTACCTCGGTTTTTGTTGAAAAACCGTACCGGTTATTATTTCTTTTTCGTCGTTCTCGCTATTGTCTCCTTTTTGCTTCTTAATAAGTATACCGATAATTGGCTCAACCTTCCGGGTTTAATGCAGGCCGCTTTCAGGCACCAAGGGCATCACAAACCCGATGACCATTCTCGTTTTGATCTTGTGGATTTTATTATCATCGCATTAGTATTAGGTATTGGTACCAGTATAACTGCAATACAAAAATGGCAGGCCGATAAGCAATCGAACTTACTTCTACAGCAGGAAAAAACATCATCTGAACTATCATTTTTAAAAGCGCAGATCAATCCGCATTTCTTTTTCAATACCCTTAATAATATTTATGCGCTCACTTATGTTGATGCGGAAACATCCCGAAAAGCTATTCATCAACTATCACGCATGATGCGTTACCTGCTTTATGATACTCAACAAGCACAAACTTTATTAAGCCAGGAGATAAATTTTATACAGGACTATATTAGCCTAATGCAATTGAGGCTTACGGATATGGTTAAAATACACTTTGAGCAACCCGAAAATTTGGTTGATTTACCTGTTGCCCCGATGATATTCTTGCCTTTTGTTGAAAATGCTTTCAAACATGGTACAAGTGTTAATGAAAAAAGCGATATACATATATCGATAATGCAGTTATACAATCATTTGGACCTGGAAGTTAAAAATACAATTATAAATAACCAGAGTGCCGCTACCGATGAGTATGGTGGCATTGGGCTTGAAAATACCCGGCGTAGGTTGGATATACTTTATCCCGGCCGGCATGAGCTAAAAATTACTACCTCAACAGAAACCAATGAATACAAAATTCATTTAAAACTGAACCTCATATGATATTAAATTGCATAGCTATTGATGACGAGCCGCTAGCCCTTGGTTTGGTTTGCACATTTATTGAACAAACACCATTTTTAAATCTGGTCGGAAAATATTCAAGTGCCATCGCCGCATTGAAAGAACTACATCAACAAAAGATTCATGTTATTTTTTTAGATATACAAATGCCTGATCTAAATGGGATTGAACTGGCACGTGTACTTGAACAAAATAAAGGTATTGATAAGCCTCGAGTTGTATTCACTACTGCTTATAATCAGTTTGCATTAGAGGGATACAAGGTTGATGCTTTGGATTACCTGTTGAAACCTTTTAACTACGAAGAGTTTTTACGGGCGGCAAACAAAGCACTGTCCTTTAATGAACTAATTAATCAGGATCATAAATCACCGGAGGAAAATCATACAGATAAAGATGAATTTCTTTTTTTGAAGGTAGAGTACCAGTTGGTCCGTATTGCGTTTAGCGATATTATTTACATTGAATCATTAAAAGACTACGTAAAAGTTTGGTTAATAAATAGTGAAAAGGCTATACTTTCCTTAACCAGCCTTAAGGCTTTAGAAGAAAAATTACCTGCAAAGCGATTTATGCGCATACATCGGTCTTTTATTGTTTCACTCGACAAAATAGACGCAATCACGCGAAACTCGGTGCAGATCGGTGCAATTAACATCACTGTTGGTGACCAGTACAGGGAATCCTTTGGGAAATTTGTAAGCCGATGGAACTAGCATGCACATGATTTAAACTTGGTTATAAAAGTGCCATCGGTTGCTGTAGACATATCAAGGCCAATTGTACCGAATTACTTATAATGATATTTTGGATTATCTTTCACAGGTATTGGTATTGCATAAATGATTGCTAAATTTATAATGTAAATTTGACAGCCAATTATAAGTTTTATGCGTTTGAAGTTAGTTTTAGTGTTATTCCTAATTTCCGGTGGGTTTTACAATGCACTAGCGCAAAATAATAAATATCAATTTTCACATCTCGATATTACCAATGGCCTTTCGCGCAATCAGGTAAACTGCATTTACAAAGATTCAAAAGGCTTTATGTGGTTTGGCACCATGGCAGGCCTTAACCGCTATGACGGTTATACCTTTAAAGTATTCAAACACATCGCGAATAATAAGAGTTCTATCAACGATGATTATATTGAAAGTATTTACGAAGGCCCGGGGCAAAATCTATGGATAACAACCCGTAATGGCCCTTGTATATATAATTTGGCCACTGAGCAATTTAGCAGTGATCTATCGCCATGGCTCAAATCATTTAACCTGCCCGGGAGCGATTTTACCAAAATTAGAAAAGACAGTAAAGGTAATTTTTGGTTCATCTACCCCAATTCAGGTGCATATCGTTACGATCCGGTTCATAAGCAAATGTATCACTACAGTCATGAGGTAAAGTCAAGTCCATCACTATTTTCAAATAATGTTGCTGATATTTCTGAAGATGCAAAGGGCGATATGTGGTTTATTTACGGTACAGGTGTTATTGAAAGATTAGACGTTAGTCGCAATAAAATTACCTTCAGTAGCAATGTATTAAGCAAAGTAAATAATGCGAAACTACTACCTTACTCAATAATGTTAGATAGCGATGGTGATCTTTGGCTTTATGCATCGGGCGTAAATATAGGGGTATACTATTTTGATCCTCAAAAAAATGTACTGAACCATATTGATAAGTCATCAGCAGGAACAAGGTTAAATGCAGATGTCATCAATAATGTTTACCAGGCTGATGATGGGCTTATATGGATAGCAACGGATCATGGTGGCATAAACCTGGTTAATAAAAAAGAATTTAAGGTTACCTATTTATTGAACAGGGAGGATGATGCCAAATCATTGAGTCAAAATAGCGTGGTGCTTTATAAGGACGATTTAGGCATCATGTGGGCGGGTACTTTTAAAGAAGGTATAAGTTATTACCATAAAAATATTATAAGGTTTCCACTCTACAGACATTTTACATCCGATCCTTCAAGCCTGAATTTTGAGGATGTTGACAAATTTGTTGAAGACAAACAAGGGAATTTATGGATAGGAACCAATGGAGGGGGGTTAATTTACTTTAACCGCAAAACCGGCAAATACACGCAGTATAAAAACAACCCGCAAAACAGCAACAGCCTTAGTAACGATATAATTGTGAGCATGTGCATTGATCACAACCAAACATTGTGGATAGGTACTTATTTTGGTGGTTTGGATAGTTTTGATGGAAAAACATTTACCCATTATCGCCATGATGACAAAATTGCGACCAGCATTTCCGATGATCGCGTGTGGAGCATAGTAGAGGATTCATCAAACCGATTATGGGTGGGTACACTTGCAGGTGGCCTCAATATTTTCGATCGTTCAAAAAAGATATTTCTGCACCCTTATAATGTCGCGCAAATAACTTCACCCTTCATCTCCTCTATTTTTGAAGACAGGGATGGCAATATGTGGATAGGGGGCTACACAGGTATAAATGTGATAATGAAAAGTAATGGTCGTATAATCCATTATACACATAACGATAATGATAACAACAGCCTTATAACCTATAATGTTAACAGTATTACCCAGGATAGCAGGGGCCTGATGTGGATAGCCACGCGTGACGGGCTGAGTATATTAAATTTAAAAACTAACCGCTTTATATCATTAACAAAAGAAAACGGGCTGCCTGATAATTTTATAATTAATATACTCGAGGATAATAGCGGCAAAATGTGGCTGAGCACGTCAAATGGTCTTAGCCGTATTACGCTAACATCTACAGGAAATACTTATAGTTTTCAGATTGAAAATTTTGACGAGACAGATGGCTTGCAGGGCCGAGAGTTTAATGTAAACGCTGCATTTAAAACAAGTAAAGGCGAACTGATATTTGGTGGCGGGCACGGATTCAATCTTTTTGATCCATCAAGCATAAAACCCAATATTAATAAACCCAATCTCATTTTTACCGATTTTCAGCTATTCGGCAAAAGTGTAACTGTTGATAAAGCCATAAACGGCCATGTTATACTCACAAAATCAATTACAGCAACATCGGCTATAACCCTTAACCATAGCGATAACGTTTTTACCATA
>Ga0302314_10022776_pt1 | contig 10259 bp, 7 predicted proteins | sample III_Palsa_N2_3_FD_200533 | JGI IMG/M metagenome (GOLD analysis project Ga0302314, IMG submission 200533) | Peat permafrost microbial communities from Stordalen Mire near Abisko, Sweden - III_Palsa_N2_3 | ecosystem: Environmental > Terrestrial > Soil > Palsa > Peat permafrost | place: Sweden... | reverse complement strand
CGGGCTGGCGCCGGTGAAGATGACGACGTGGTCGGGGTCGCGGCCGAGCGCGGCCGCGCGCCGCTTGACGTCGCCGTAGTAGGCCTGCGCCTCGTCGAGCGAGCCGCCGGGCGCGTAGATGCCCTCGGCGACGTGGGCGGCGAGGTTGCGGCCGTCCTCCGACACCCCGGCCTGGAAGATGACCGGCTGGCCCTGCCTCGACCGGGACAGGTTGAGCGGGCCCGCCACCTTGAAGTGCTGGCCGACGTGGTCGAGCGCGTGCAGCTTGGCCGGGTCGAGGAAGACGTTGCGCTCCACGTCGGCGACGAACGCGTCGTCCTCGTAGGAATCCCACAGCCCGCGGATGACCTGGACCGCCTCGAGCGCCCGGCCGTACCTGGTCGCGTAGTCGAGGTGCTCGTCGAGGCCGTAGTTCTTGCTGGTGCTGGTGTCGAAGCTGGTGACCACGTTCCAGCCTGCGCGGCCGCCGCTGATGTGGTCGAGCGAGGCCAGCCGGCGGGCGAGGTTGAACGGCGAGTTGTAGGTCGAGCTGGCGGTGGCGACGAGCCCGATGCTGGTGGTGTGGGTGGCGACGGCCGACAGCAGCGTCAGCGGCTCCAGCCGGTTCAGGTAGTGCGACGGGTAGGTCGGGTTGATGAACTGGCTGTCGACGATGAACAGCGCGTCGAACAGCACCTGCTCGGCCACCTGCGCCGTCTTGATGTAGTAGTTGATGTCGATGCTGGCGTTGTTCGGGACGCGCGGGTCCTTCCACAGGCCGTGCTGGCCGGGGCCGCCGACTCCGTAGACGGCCACGGCGAGATGAAGCTGACGGGGCATGGCGGTCGTTCCTTTGCCTAGAAGTAGACGTCGAGCGGCGGCTTGGTCCCGTGCACCTCGTAGCCGCCGAGCACCTGCTGCTTGTAGATCGACGGGTTGTGCGAGGCGAGCACCTTGACGTTGCGCCAGTGCCGGTCGAGCGCCCGCGCGGTCGACAGGGTGGAGCCGCTGGCGACCTGCGCGAGCGCGTCGATCACGTCGAGGACGAGCGACTCGACGGTGATCTTGGCCCGGCTGGCCGCGAGCGTGGCCGCCAGCGAGCGGTCGAAGTCGCGCGGCGCGTCCCACGACCGCTCGAGCAGCGCCGCCGCGGCCTCGATGGTGGCGGTCGCGGCGAACGCCTTGGCCGAGGCGACGCCGATCGCGGCCAGGATGACCGGCTCGTCCGCGGTCCGCTCGGCCGTCCCGTGGTAGTAGTTGCGGGTCCGGTTCCCGACCAGCTCGACCGCGTCGCGCAGCGCCCGGTTGCCGATGCCCGCGACCACGCTGGTCAGGTAGACCTGGTTGAACGTGAACGGGTACCTCGGCGCGGCCGGGTCGGTGACCGGCCGCTGGAAGAAGTCGGCCTGAGTGATCCGGACGCGGTCGAGCACGATCGAGCCGGAGCCGGTGAGCCGCTGCCCGAAGCCGTCCCAGTCGTCCGGCAGCTCGACCCCGGGCCGGTCGGACTCGATCAGCACGGTCCGGGCGGCGCCGTCGTCGAGCGTGACCGAGACCGTGAGGTAGTCGGCGTAGAGGCTGCCGGTGGCGTAGTAGCGACGGCAGCTGACCAGGTACTCGTCGTCGCCGACGCGGTCGGCGACGGCCTCGGAGGCCGGGCCCGAGCTGCCGCTCTGCTTCTGCGCGGCCCCGCCGAACAGCAGCCCGTCGGCGGCCAGGGCCAGCAGCCGCGGTGAGCTCGGGGTCGGGTCGAGGATCGCGTTCTCGATCCCGGCGTAGTGATTGCGGAGGCTGTGCGCGAGGTTGGAGTCGGCCGCCGCCAGCTCGCGGATGAACGCGAAGAACTCGGTCAGCGGCAGTCGGGTCCCGTCGGCGCGGGGCAGCCGGATCGCGCCGATCTTCCGCGCCCGCAGCTCCGGCCGCAGGTCGTCGAAGAGCAGTCGCTCGGTGTCCCGTCGCGGCGCGTCGGCCGCCACCTTGTCGACCAGGTCGGCGAACCCGAGGCGCCCGCTGACCGGTGCGACCGGGGGCGCGCCCTCCCCCTCGCTCATGCGTCACCGTCGAGGCCGAGGTTGCCGCGGAAGGTGGTCGACTCGTACTCGGTTCTGAACCGGCCGCGCGCCTGGAGCTCGGGGACGAGCCAGTCCACCAGGTGCTCGAGCCCGTCCTCGTACCGGTCGATGTTGAAGTTGAAGCCGTCGCAGGCGTCGGCGTCGACCCAGTCGGTCAGGTCGTCCGCGACCTGCTCGGGCGTCCCGATCACGATCCGGTGGCCGCCGGTCAGGTACTCGAGCAGCACCTGCTTGGTGGAGACGGCGCGTTCCCGGGCGGACTCGACGACCTTCTCCCGGCGGACATGGCCCGCTCCGTCGGCCGGGTCGGACGGCGGGATCTTGTCGTAGGGCAGCTCCCGGCTCAGGTCGAGGACGGCCGCGTCGACGCCGAGCAGCTCGGCCAGCGAGCCCTTCAGGTACTCGAGGTCGAGCTGGTCGTCGAGGTCCGCCTTGCGCTGCCTGGCCTCGGTCTCGGTCGCGCCGAGGACGGGGTAGACGCCGGGGACGACCAGCAGCCCGGCCGGGTCCCGCTGCCACTTATGGGCCGCGTACTGCTTGACGTCGGCGTAGAACTCCTGTGCCGACGGCTTCGCCCAGTGGCTGGTGAACAGCGCGTCGGCCCACTTGGAGCCGAACTGCTTGCTCGACTCGGACGCGCCCGCCTGCAGCAGCACCGGCCGCCGGCCCCGGTAGCCGCCGACGACGCCGAGCACGCCGCTCGTGCGGTAGTAGTCGCCCTGGAACTCGACCGGCCGCAGCCGGCCCGCGTCGACGTAGGTGGAGCTGGCCGCGTCGGCCACGATCGCGTCCGGCGGCAGCGAGTCCCACAGCTGGGTCACCACGGTCACGAACTCGTCGGCCTTGTCGTACTTGGCCGACCGGGCCAGCTCGGCGTCGAGTCCGAGGATCTTCAGCGAGTGCTCGTGCTGGCTGGTGATGATGTTCCAGGCGCCCCGGCCTTTGCTGACGTGATCCAGGCTGGCGATCTCGCGGGCGAGCGTGACCGGGTCCCCGTACAGGGCCGGGGCGGTCAGGACGAGGCCAATGTTGCTGGTGTGAGTGGCCAGCGCGGCCAGCAGCACGCCCGGCGACAGCGCCCGGAACGGCCGCTTGAACGACTCCCCGGCCAGGCCCGCGTAGTTGTCGGCCAGGAAGATCCCGTCGAGCAGCCCGCGCTCGGCGGTCTGCGCGATCCGGATGAACACGTCGACGTCGGTCGACAGGCCGGCCGGGTCTGGCAGCGTCTTCCAGGACGCGTTATGCCGTCCCGACGCCAGCAGGTTGATGGCGAGGCGGATCTGCTTGCGGTGGGACACGACTGCTCCTCGGGGGTCGGCCGGCGGCGGCCGGAATCAGCGGGGGTGAGAGGCGGAGCACGGGACCGTTCGAGAGAAAGATCTTGATTTTCCCGAACGGTCGCGGGGTTGCACTGGTCAGCCCGTTGCCCGTCACCTCGGGAGGGCCGGGATGGCGTCGAGCAGCGCCTCGGTGTACGGGTGCCGCGGTCGGGTGAAGATCTCCTGGACCGGGCCGTCCTCGACGACGCGACCGCCCTGCAGGACCGACACGGTGTCGGCGAGCTGGCGCACCAGCGACAGGTCGTGCGAGACGAACAGGTACGTCAGCCCGAGCTCGCGCTGCAGCCGGAAGAGCAGCTCGATGATGCCGGCCTGGACGGTGACGTCGAGGGCCGAGGTCGGCTCGTCGAGCACGACCACGTCCGGCCGGAGCACCAGCGCGCGGGCGATCGCGACCCGCTGGCGCTGGCCGCCCGACAGGTGGGTGGGGCGGCGGTGCAGCAGCGACTCTGACAGCCCGACCGCGGCCAGCACCTCTTTGACCCGCTCTACCCGCTCGGCCTTGCCGCCGACGCGGTAGCGGTCGAGCGGCTCGCGCACGATCCGCTCCAGCCGCCAGGTCGGGTCGAGCGAGGTGAACGGGTTCTGGTAGACGAGCTGCAGGTGGCGGCGGAGGATCCGCCACTGGCCCCGGGAGTGGGCGCGGACCGACTGATCGCCGATGATGATCTCGCCCGCGTCGGGCCGCTCGAGGCCGAGCAGCAGCCGCGCGGCCGTGGTCTTGCCCGAGCCCGACTCGCCGACGAGGGCGTGGGTGCTGCCCCGGCGGACGGTGAACGAGATGTCGTCGACCGCGCGCACGGTCCGGTCGCCGACGGTGAAGGTCTTGGACAGCGAGCGGACCTCGATCTGGCTGGCTCCGCTTGGCGCCTCGCCTTGCGCCTGGCTTTTCGCCCGGCTTTTCGCCTGGCTTTGCGCCTGGTCGGGGTCGGCCGCCCGGTAGCGGTCGGGGTTGACCGCGGGGACGTCCGCCTGCAGTTCGCGGGCGTACTCGGACGTCGGCGCGGCGAACACCTGCGCCGCCGGGCCGCGCTCCTGCACCACGCCGTCCTTCAGCACCAGCAGCGCGTCGGCCCGCTCGGCGGCGACCGCCAGGTCGTGGGTGATGAACAGCACGCCGATCCCGAGCGACTCCTTGAGCTCGGCGAACAGGTCGAGGATGCGCTTCTGGATCGTCACGTCGAGGCCCGAGGTCGGCTCGTCGGCCACGATCAGCGCGGGCCGGGGCAGCACCGCCAGCCCGATCAGCACCCGCTGGAGCATGCCGCCCGACAGCTGGTGCGGATAGGACGCGTAGACCCGGTCCGGATCGGTCAGGCCGACCTGGCGGAAGGTCTCGAGCACGCGCTCGCGGCGCGCGGCGGCGTCGCCTTCCGCCAGCAGCGCGGCCGCCTCAAGCGCCTGCGACCCGATCGTCCGGACCGCGTTCAGCGCGTTGCTCGGGTCCTGGGGGACGAAGCCGAGCTCGCGCCCGCGCAGCGGCCGGAACTGGCGCTCCCCCAGCTCGAGCACGTCCTGGCGGTTGAACTTGATCTGCCCGGCCTTGACCCGCGCCTCCGGCGGGAGCAGCCGCAGGACCGTGCGCGCGATCGTCGTCTTGCCCGACCCCGACTCGCCGATCAGGGCCAGGCTCTGGCCGCGGGCGAGCTCGAAGCTCACGTCGTGAACCACGGTCTGGTCGCCGTAGGCGACGGTCAGGCCGTCGACGCGCAGCAGCGTGCTGGTCGTTTGCGCGTGGGCTGCGAACCCGTTGATGGCGGGGCCGTCGCCGGTCTTCAGCTTGTTTTCCGTAGCCATCTACTGATCCTGTTGATTGAGAGAACGGTGATGACGATGACGATGGCGGGGCCGTAGACCAGCCAGGGCGCGGTCGCGTCGTTCTGCCCGGCCGCGACCAGCAGCCCCCAGTCGGAGGCGGGCGGCGGCGAGCCGTAGCCGAGGAACGCCAGCGCGGCGATCACGATGATCGCGCTGCCCAGCTGCAGCACCGCCAGCGCCACGACCGAGCGGTAGGCGTTCGGCAGCACATGCCGGAACAGCACGTAGTTGCGGGAGCCGCCCTGCAGGTAGGAGGACTCGACGAAGACCGAGTGCCGGACCTTCAGCGTCTCCGCCCGCATCAGCCGGGCGAAGATCGCGACCGACGCTATGCCGGTCGCGATCGCGGCGTTGAGCGTGGTGAAGCCGAGCCCGGTGACCACCACCACCGCCAGCAGGAACCCGGGGATCGCCAGCAGCGTGTCGACCAGCCGCCCGAGCACCGCGTCGACCCACCCGCCGACGAAGCCGGCCAGCAGGCCGATCAGGCCGCCCGCGAACAGGCCGATGGCGACCGCCACCACGGCGGTGCCGACCGACGAGCGGGCGCCGTAGACGACCCGGGCGAATTCGTCCCGGCCGAGGTCGTCGGTGCCGAGCCAGTGCTGGGCGCCCGGGCCGAGGAACTTGTCGGCCGGGTTGGCCGTGACCGCGCTGTAGGAGGTGAACAGGGCCGGGAACAGCGACCAGAGCAGGACGATGAGGACGACGATGAAGGACAGCAGCACCGATGGCGGCACGGTGGTGAACGCGCTGCGAGCCGCCGCCGTCAGCCGCCGGGCCGGCGGCTGGGCTGGCCGGGGGGCGATCGCGATGCTCATGGGGTGGCCACCTCCCGACGACCGCCGCCGCCGAGCCGCACCCGCGGGTCAAGCAGCGGGGAGAGCAGGTCGGCGATCAGGTTGACGACCACGAATACGACCGCCGCGAGCGCGACGATGCCCTGCAGCACCGGCGTGTCCTGGTTCGATACCGCCTGGTACATCACCGAGCCGATGCCGTTGCGCCCGAACACCTCCTCAGTGATGATCGCGCCGCCCATCAGTTCGCCCGCGATCAGCGCCGCCATCGTCACCGCGGGCAGCATCGAGGGCTTGACCAGGTGCCGGGCGAACAGCCGGGCCTGCGTCAGCCCCCGGGAACGGGCCACCAGCACGTACTCCTGGCCGGTCTCGTGATCGAGGTTGGCGATGAGCACCTCGGCCAGCGGCGCGCAGATCGGGATGCCGAGCGCGAGCCCGGCGAAGAACGTGCCGACCGGGCTGTCCGGGTTGAGCACGTCGAAGGTGTGCATCTGGAAGGAGAAGTAGTGAATCAGCAGCAGGCCGATGATGAAGTTCGGCACCGACAGGAACAGCGAGGGAGCCGAGCGGATCACGCTCCTGGCCCACTTGCCCGGCAGGTACTGGGACCCGTAGGCGATCACGGCCGCCAGGACCAGCGAAATCAGCAACGCCGTGCCCGCGAGCTTCAGTGTGTACGGGAGGGCGCCGGCGATCAGGCTGGTGACCGTCTGATGGCTCACCAGCGAGGTGCCGAGCTGCCCCCGGGCGAAGCGCGACAAGGCCATCCAGAGCTGGACGATGATCGGCTTGGTGACGCCGTAGTAGTTCTCCACGTTCCTGACCTGGGCCGGGCTGAGCCCGCTCTGCGGGTTGCCAAGCGTGGTCGCGATCGCATTGCCCGGCAGGATCGTGATCAGCACGAACGAGAGCACGTAGGCCAGCAGGATGACGACGACCGCCTGCGCGAGGCGCTGCAGCGCGTAGACGAAGTAGGGCCGGCCGCGGGCCCAGCCGCCCGCCTCAGGGGCGGACGGCTGGGTGGTGGCGGCGATGGCCAGATCGGTCACGAGAGCCAGGCCGTGTAGAAGTTCGCGTACGCGACGCCGTTGTAGGTGACCCCGTGCACGTTCGGCGCGAGCAGGTAGATGCGCTGCACCTGCTGGACGACGGGGATGAAGTACCCCTGGTTGAGCACGTACTGCTGCACCTGGCTGGCGACCGTGTCGCGCTGGGTGGTAGTGGAGGCGGACTCGATCTCCTGCGACAGGTTGTCCAGGGTCTTGTCGCTGGTACCCAGATCGAACCAGTTCTGGCCGCCGTTGACGCTGGTGAGCACGCCGCCGACGGTGCTGAAGTCGATGAAGCTGCGCGACACCGACAGCAGCGGGTACTTCGCCGACGTGGCCGCGAAGGACGCGTAGTCAGACAGCGGCACGATCTTCAGCTGCGCCTTGATGCCGACCTTGGCGAACTGCTGGGCGATGAGCTCATCCTCCTGCTCGGTGGACGGGACGTACGGGTTGGGGACCAGGGTGAAGTCGAGGGTCTGGCCGCCCTTCGTGCGGTACCCGTTGGGGCCAAGCACCCAGCCGGCCTCGGTCAGCAGCTTCGCCGCCAGCGTCGGGTCGTAGTCGAACAGGGCCGAGTCGTTCTGCGCCTCGGGGACGTTGCTCTGGATGAAGCTCTCGGCCAGGTCCCACCCCTTGGGGTAGACCGTGTTGAGGATCTGGGTTCTGTTGATGGCGTGCTGTATGGCCTGTCTCACGTCCAGGCTGGCAGTCGGGCCCGCGTCGGCGTCTACTTCAAAGCCGTCGACGAAGCCCAGGTAGCGAGGTGTCGCGACAGTGAAGCCCTGGGACTCCAGTGACGGGATGTCCGATGGGGTGACGTTGAAGTCGGCCTGCGCGTCGCCCGCGACGACCGCTTGCTCCCGGGTCGACTCGTCCGCCACCACCTTGTAGGTGATCGAGTCGAGGTAGGCCGGCCCGGTGTGGCCGAGGGCGGGCGGCCCCCAGTCGTAGTCCGCGCGCCGCGCCAGCGTGTAGCTGACCCCGGTCTGGAAGGACTTGACCACGAACGGACCGCTGCCGATCTCGTTGGTGAGGTTGGCCTGCTGGTTCACGCTCAGGGCGAGCGTCTTGGGTGATAGCAGGATGGAGCCGTGGTAGCCGAGCGTCGGGATGAAGCCGAGGGTCGGCTTGGAGAAGTCGACCTCGACCGTGGTGCTGTTAACGGCCTTCGCCTGCTCGAAGTAGATCGCCGGGAACAGTCCCACCTTGGCGATCCCGCGGCTGGGGTCGCCCTTGGCCCACAGGGTGATGTTGTCGACCACGGCGGCGGCGTTGAGCGGCGTGCCGTCGGAGAAGGTCACACCCGGCTTGAGGTGCAGGATGTACTTCTCGGCGTTGTCCTCGGTCTGCCAGCTGGTCGCGATCCAAGGGCTGACCGCGCCGGTGCTGGAGACGTAGACGAGCTTGTCGGTGATCTCCCCCCACAGGTTGCCCTCATAGCTCGAGATGTTGCTCTCGCTCGAAACCCAGCCGGCCGGGAACTCCTGGATCAGGAATGTGAGGTTGCCGCCGTCCTTGGGGCTGCCTGCCGCAGCATCGGCGGCCGTGCCGCCGCCGCTCGGGCTGCCCGAACTGCACGCGGCAACGGTTGGCACCAGCACGGCAAGAGCGGCCACGCCGAGCACAACACGGTGAAAGCGTCTAGCTACGGAGTTTCCTATCATATCGATAGGCTAAGTGGGATTATCGCGGGCCGTCCAACGACGATCTCGAATCAGAACCGATCGCCAACCGCGATCGGATCGTTGTGCGACCGCCGCGCCCGCCGGTGAGTTCACCGATAAGGATCCGTCATCGAATTCGACCAGAGATCGTCATTAGACGCCGTTCGGATATCCCTACTATTTTAGTCGGTATGACTGGAAAAGTAGCGAGCATCACCAGCGAGTTCCGGAGCAAGCCGCTCAGCGTCTTCGACCAGCGCTACCAGCCGGACGCGTCGAACCCCGACCCGGCGGCCGAGCGCCTGCACCGCAAGCAGCAGCTGGCGGCGGCCTTCCGCGTCTTCGCGAAGTTCGGCTTCAACCTCGGCGCGTCCGGGCACATCACCGCCCGCGACCCCGAGCTGACCGACCACTTCTGGATCAACCCGCTGGCGGTGCCGTTCGGCCGGATCCGGGTCTCCGACCTCCAGCTGGTCAACCCGGCCGGCGAGATCGTGATCGGGGACCAGCCGATCAACACGGCCGGCTTCTTCATCCACTCGCAGCTGCACGCGGCCCGGCCCGACGTCATCGCGGCCGCGCACGCGCACGCGGTGCACGGGAAGGCGTGGTCGACGCTCGGCCGCCTGCTCGATCCGGTCACCCAGGACTCCTGCACGTTCTACGGCAGCCACTCGCTGTACGCGGACTTCAACGGCGTCGTCCTCGACGAGGCCGAGGGCAAGCGAATCGCGGTCGCGCTCGGCCCTCACAAGGCGGTAATTCTGCAGAACCACGGGTTCCTGACCGTCGGCGGGTCGGTCGAGGAGGCGGCCTGGCTGTTCATCACCGCTGACGCCACCGCCCACGCCCAGCTGCTGGCGGAGGCCGCGGGCACGCCGGCGCTGATCCGGGACGAGGTCGCGGCGCCGCTCGGCCGGTCGCGGGCCTTCGGCGGCTTCAGCTTCCGGCCGTACTACGACGAGATCGTGGCCGAGCAGCCCGACCTGCTCGACTGATTTCCGGTCGTTCTCATGATCACGAAGAATTTATGTAGCTATGCGATGATTTTCCTTCGCCACGAAAAAATCCTTCGTGATCATGGCTCGGCCGTGGTGGCCGAGGTGGCTGGAGTGGTGGCTGCCCGCTGGGGTGGCGGGTCGGGGCGCTGGGGTGGCGCGTCAGGTCGCTGGGGTGGCTAGGGTGCGGCGGCCGACGGCGATGAGGGCGGCGTCGTCCTGGGGCGGGTGGATGCGGCAGCACTGGATGTCGCGGAAGTGCCGTTCGAGGGGGTTGCCGCGGGTCAGGGCCGGGTTTCCGAGCGCGGTGAAGGCGGCCTGGACGGCGCTGATCGCGGACCGGGTGATGAGCAGCTTGGCGATCGCCGCCCGCGCCAGCGCCTGCGGGTCGCCCGCGTCGATGCGGCCGGCCAGCCCGTAGAGGACCTCCTCGGCCTGGATGAGCTGCGCCTCGATCTCGCCCGCGATGGTCTGGATCCGCTCGGTGGTGGCGATCGGGCGGCCGAGCGACGTCGGCACCCGCTCGTTCGCGA
>Ga0302314_10022773_pt1 | contig 10259 bp, 7 predicted proteins | sample III_Palsa_N2_3_FD_200533 | JGI IMG/M metagenome (GOLD analysis project Ga0302314, IMG submission 200533) | Peat permafrost microbial communities from Stordalen Mire near Abisko, Sweden - III_Palsa_N2_3 | ecosystem: Environmental > Terrestrial > Soil > Palsa > Peat permafrost | place: Sweden... | reverse complement strand
TGAAACCCGGTTCTTTTCCTCGAAGAGAACGACATTTGCTATGGTTGCCATGAGGACATTCTTACGCCGTCGCCCCATCGGCGGCTACGGCCAGAAATCGGCTATTTCTTCCATTTTTCGGTTTTATGGCTCAGACTTGAATATCGTTTCAGCCTGGAATCTGTCATGCCGGTAAAGTCTTCCCTCTCGGAAATCCTCCGCAAAATGCCGTTGCGCTTCGTCTGTGGTTGGAGCGGTCAAACTGCGGAATATTTCCCCATTCACAGCCATCCCGTGCTTGAACTGGTCTACCATCCCCGGGGTTCCGGGACGACCACGATAGGAGACGGGAGCCAGATCGACTTCGAACCCTGCGGAACCGTGATCTATCCCCCCCGCGTGCGGCACGACCAACGGATGCGCAGCCGGGGCATCGACATCTGCCTCCATGCCGCGTTTTCGCCCGGACTGCCCGCGGGGCTCCCCTTTTTTTCTGAAGCCCTCTACATTCCGCCTTCCGGACCCCGTGGAGCCGATTCCTTCGTCCGGACTGAGTTCGGCCACCTGGCTCGCCTGCGCCCCGACCCCGACCGCCAAGTGGAACTCGACCTCCGCATCACCGCCCTCCTGCTCCGGTTGCTCCACCTCGACCACTCGGGCTCCCGGCATAGAAGATTAACTCCGTCGGAAATCTATCTCGCCCACGCCCGCCGCTTCATTGCCGAGCATTATGCCCGGATCGCCGAGGTCGGAGAAATCTCCCGGCACGTCGGAGTGAGCGAGGATTACCTTCGCCACCTCTTTGCCCGCCAGGGGGGAACCAGCCTCAACCGCCTTCTCAGCCAAACCCGCATTGAGCGGGCGAAGGAACTCCTCGTCCACTCCCGGCTGCCTATAAAGGAAATCGCGGCGTTCGCCGGTTTCCGGACCGAGCGTTATCTTGCAACCCGATTCAAGCGGGCGACGCGCCTTACCCCGGGCGAGTATCGACAGCACGCACTCGCCGGCGAAATACCGGCCCATACCGGCGAAGCCTGACCGGAGTAAGGCGATCGGCTTTGGCTTTGACCGATTAATCCCCCCAGCGTCCTCGCCGACGCTCTTACGCCTGATACGCTCTGGAGGATTGGGACCGCCACTATCGCTAGGATCACCCTTAAAGACATTGCTTTTGAAGCAAATCTCTTTGGGGGATCAGGGGTTTGAATCATGTAACGCAAGACATTGGAAATCAACATAATGTGATTACAATAGGGAATTTATTGACATATTAGTATGAATGTTATGTAATAAAATCAATAAAATGAATCTGGCACCCGGTTCTATCTCAGTCGCGAAGTTCCCGGCGGTTCATCAACAGATCAGCTCCCAACTTCGCAGCCAGATCGCCGAGGGGCGCTTTCCTGTGGGAGCGCGGCTGCCCTCAGTCGATGAGATGGCCCGGATGTGGGGGGTCAGTGCGTTTACCATCCACACGGCGCTTACGCCGCTGGTCGAATCGGGGGTGGTGATCCGCAAGCGTCGGTCCGGCACCTTCGTGGCGGAGAAGAAAAAGGCGCTCGCTTGCGTCGGGATCTATTACGGACGCGATTTCTGGGCGGGGCGGGAGATGGCGTTCTATCAGGTGCTGCACCAGGAGCTCTGCCGCCAGCTGGAGAGCGAGGGGCTGGCCACCCGGGCCTGGATCGATTACCGACCCTCCGAGGAGAAAGAGGTCTTCGCGCCGCTGGCCCAGGCACTGGCGCATGGGGAATTCCAGGGGCTGATCGTACCGCTCCCCTGCGGACATTCGACCTCCGCGCTGCGCAAGCTGCCGCTCTCTTCGGTCTTCCTCGCCAGCAGCAATATCCCCAACCGAGTCGGCATCGACTTCGACCGTTTTCTGGAGCTGAGCCTCGACCGGCTCCGCGATCAGGGCTGCCGTAATATTGCGGTGATCTCGGCGGCCCCGCTGGAGACCGACAATTTCCACAAAGGCTACGACGATCTGGCCCGGCTGGCGGGGGACCGCCAGATGCGGCTGCGTGGCGAGTGGATCTTCCGTCCCGACCATCACCTCTACGGCGGCGAGATCGAGCGGTTCGGCTACGAGAATTTTCAGCGGCTGTGGAGTGGCGAAAGCCGGCCCGACGGGCTGCTGGTCTATACCGACGCTGTCGCGCGCGGAGTGATCCTGGCAATGAGCGGAGCCCAGGTCTCGGTGCCGGACGAGCTGAAAGTGGTCTGTCACCGCAACGCCGGGGTCGACCTGCTCTGCCCCTTCCCGTTTTCCTGGGTGACCGTCGATATCCCGGCCATCGCCCGATCGCTGATTTCCCAACTGCGTTGCCAGTTCGCCGGAGAGACCGTCTCGCCGATCTGTCTTTCCCCCCGCATCGACTAACCCCAACCCGCCGTCGCCATGAAGACCCTTCAGCCCCTGCTCGTCGTCATGAAAACTTTCGCCTTTTTATCAACTTCGCCTGACTTCTCACCCGCACCCGGCCCCCACCCCCATAGGAGTCTCGCCATGAAATCCCGCGTTCTCACCGCTTCCCTCCTCCTTGCGCTGCCGCTTTTCTGCGGCCTGGTCGCTCCCGCCCTCGCGCAGACCTTCACCTATACCACCGGCACCACCGGCAACTGGAGTACAAACGCCTGGAGCGGCGGTACCGTCCCCTCCCCGGGCGGCGGCTCCGGCTACCAGCTCGTCTTCAGTAACTCGGGTAACTCGAGTTACAACCTAACCTACACAGACAACTTCGGCACCGGCACGTTCGACTTGAACAGCCTCACGCTGAACGGCAACGAATCCTTCAATATTGCCAGCAGCGGCACCACTCCCGACGTCCTCACCTTCGTCAGCAATGGCGGTACGTCTCCGACAATCAACCAGAACGATACGTTAGTCGGTGGCTCGACTATCAGCAGCGCCATCCTGATCTCCAACGCTCTGACCATTGACGGCACCGGCGCAGACGCCCTCACGCTCAGCGGAGGTATCACCAACACGGCGGGCATGACGATCAACGATACCGGCGGAGGGAAGATATCCACAGGCACTCTGATGAACACGGGCGGCATCATCCTCGCTTCGACCGACACCAGCATACTTGCGCTCTCCTCAACTGCCATAACCTCGGGAAGCGGCGGCATCACGATCAACGGGGGAGAGGCTCTTCTATCTACAGCTACCGATAATTATACGTTCTCAGGAGGCATCACCTTGAACGGGGGAACACTCGAACTCTCTCTTACTAACTCCTCGGATTCGGAATATTTTGGTGCCGGAACGGTGGCATTGAATAGCGGAACGCTGTTGGTTGGCACCACCGCGAACGGTGCGTGGATCGAAAACGCCATCCAGCTGGGTGGCAATGTAATCATTGTGAGTACCGGTGGCACGGGGGGGAACAGCACCAACCAAGTCGGGAATACCGGGGCGGTCACCCTCAGCGCCAATTCGACTCTTACGAGCTATTACTCATTCCAGCTTGGCCGTGGCACCACAATCGACCTAAAAGGTTATTCCCTCACTGTCAACGAAGCCAATTCCGCAGTGGACGACACATTGGTCTTGAACAGTATGGTCGATACCGGAGGAACGGGAAGCCTCACGATCGCCAGCACCGGCACTGGCACTGTCCAGACTGGATCGATCGTCGACGATGGTGGGGTCACGATCAGCGATGCTGGAAACTACACGGGCATCGGCGTTAATTTGGCGGGTGCCATCAGCGGGGCAGGGGGGCTCACCATCAGCTCGACCGGGACGGCTGGCATTAAACTCGGCGTGGCCAATACCTATTCGGGCGGCACCACGATCAGCGATGGTCTCGCCGAGATTGCCGCCGCTTCGTTCGGAAGCGCCGGCGCCCCCAGCAGTGGCGTCTTCGGCACCGGGACGGTAACGATGACGGGGGGCACGATTGAATCCTATTCAGCGACTGCCTATAGCATCTACAATGCGGTTTCCCTGAACGGAAACGTGACCTTGGGAAGCGCGACGAACACGGGCGCCCTCACTTTCAGCGGCCCCTGGACCGTTGCGGGCGCCTCCACGATTACTGCCAATAGTGCGGTCACCATCGGCAGCGCCAGCCAGGCGATCACCAACAACTTCGGCCTCACCGTGGCGCCGGCCAGCGGGGTCACCGTCACTTTTGCCGGAGCCATTGGCGGTTCCTCCGCCCTCGGCGTCAACGGTGCCGGCACCGTCCTTCTTTCCGTGGCCAACAGCTACACCGGCGGAACGATCCTCACTTCCGGCACCTTGACCACCGGCGTCGCCGGCACCTTGGGAACGGCGAACGTCATCGTCGCCGCCAGCCCCAGCGCGATCCTGACGCTCGGAAATGCCAGCTCAATCTCCCAGACCTCGGGGTTGAGCTTCGGCACCGGCTCGGAGATCAACCTCAACTTCACCGGGACCGATACGATCTACGCGCTCTTCGATTCGAGCACCGATGTTTCCGCCGCGGCTGGCACCTATAGCGACACGGCGCTCAATACCCTCTTTGGCACGACCATCTTCACCGGCACCGGTGACCTGGACGTTCTCAACGCCGCTGCCGTGCCCGAGCCCTCCACCTGGACGCTGCTTTTCTCCGGATTCACTCTTTATGCCCTTATCACCGTTGCCCGTCGGCGTTCCCAAACCGCAATCGTCTCGATCTGAAAAATTCGACGGATTGGCGCCCATGGCTTTGTGCCGTCTTTTCCTCGCCGCGACTCTGATCCTGGCGGTGGGCGCCTGCGATTCGCTTCACGCCGCCGCTCCGTCCTGGCTGGTCACCCGCGTCTTCGCCGGGGTGGGCGGCTTCGCGCTTTACGGTATCGATGCCGATGGGGATCTCCGGCCGAGCGAGGGCGATCCCTATGTCTGGACCGCCTTCGACGCCGTCTCCCAGGAAAAATGGCAGGTCCACAAGCCCGATGCGAACGGGACGGTGGTGATCGAGGATCATCTGGGCGACTTCAGCTGGGCGCGGGGCACCGGCTACGCCTTCCTTTACTACCGCAGCGAGGGGAATCCCTCTCTTTCCCTCCATCTGGCCCATAACGGCATTGCCAGCGCCGTCTGGTGCGATGGGGCATCCGTCCCCCTCGCCGCCGATCCCTCGCCAACGAGACCGCTTGCCGCCGATGGCGACTCATCGCAGGCGACGACCGGAGTCACCGACCAGGGCAATGCGATCCAGGTCGTCCTCGGCAAAAAGGAGAAGCCGCGCCTGGCTTCGCTGCCGGGCGGGCCGGGATGGCACCGGCTGCTGCTCAAGCTGAGCAACCAGGAGGCGAAGGGAGCCGCGCTCGATTTCTCGGCCTCCTTCACCGATGCCCAGGGGCAACCAATCGGCGATCTGGAGACCGCCACCTCCGATCCCGAGGCAAATACGTTCCTGCACTCCCTGGCCGCTCCTCTCACCGCCCTGGTGAAGACCGACGCCCCCTTCAACCTCGTCTACCCCGGACGTCCCCTCAAGGTTCTCGTCACCTTCATCTCCACCCCTCCCCGTTTCGTCAAGGGCGTGGCCACCTCCGCCCCGGTTCCGCTCAAGTTCTTCGGCGCGGTATTGCATGTGCGGATGACCGATTATGACGGCAAGGAAATCGGCAATTACCAGGCGGCAGCGACCTTTCCGACCACGGTGATGCTCGACCTAGGGACGGCGCCCGATACCGGCTATTACGCGCTTCACCTCTCCCTGACCACTTCCGAGGGAGCACCGATCTACAGCTATCCGCCGGATGGATTCAGCGTGATCCGCGGCACGGCGGCCCAGGTCGCCCGGAAGGCGACGAAGAAGATGGCGGTGACCTATTACTTCATGGCGGGCCAGGACCGTTACAAGACCCTCTTTTTCCCCTACATGCACCGGATCGGCATTCTCCGGAACGTCGGTGGGAATAACGGGCGTGCGCTCGATTTCTACAAGGAAGCCTACGACGAGGGCCTCTATATGTCTCCCGATTTCTGGAACCACGACACTCCCGACTACACTGATGCCTACGTCAAGGAGACCGCTCCCTATGTCGATTCCTACAAATCCTACAACGAGATCGACATCTGCCCCGACCAGAGGAAGACCCCCGAGTACTGGGTCAACCGGGAGAAGCAGGAATACCCCATCGTGAAGAAATATGCGCCGGACGCCACGGTGCTGGGCGGCAGCCTGGTCCGCGTCGGCAACGATCCTTGGTTCATCGAGTGCCTCCGGCTTGGCCTCGATCAATATCAGGACGCCTGGGATGTCCATTCCTATCCGAAGAATCCCCCGGCCTTGGAGGGAATGATGGGCAATTCGGCGACTGAATCGGAAGCGGGGGTCTTGACGGCCTATGCGGCGGTGGGCCGGCAGAACACGAAGCCTTTCTGGATGGGGGAGACCGGCGCCCGCTGCTCCCACGATTCCGATTCCCGCCGCTGGCAGGCCGATATGGTGACGAAGATGACGGCCTGGACCTTGAGCCGGGACAACTTCCGCGTCATCGGCTTCCTGGTTCCTTGGGACTACTCCCGCTGCGTCGGCTCCCTCGGCGACATCGAGGCGGGGCACATGCCCGCCGAGGCCGCCTACTACACGTCCAGCGCCTTGATCGACGGCTTCCCCTACCAGAAACTCGACCTGGGAGCGAAGGTGCAGGCGGCGCAATTCGGCGATACCGTCATCGTCTGGGCGCCGAACGGACAGCAGACCGTCTCGGTCCCCCTGCCGGGCGACGGGCCGTGGGTCCGCGTCGACGTGGTCGGACGGGTCTTCCCCATCGACGCCAACGCCTCCAGCCTCTCCTTCACCGCCGGGATCAGCCCCAATTACTTCCTCTCCCGCGCCGCTTACGACCGCCTCACCGCTTTCACCCCGGAAGAAGCCGCCCAGCCCTGATCCAATCTCCCCATGACGACGACCCTGAATATCCCCCCCGCTGTTCTTCCCACTCTGACCGAAGCGCAATACCTGCGCCTCCGAAGGTACCTCGACCTGACCGAGGCCGACTACGATCCCGCCGAAAGGATGCTGGCCGCGACCTTCTTCGCCACCGGCAAGAGCTACCACACCACCCTCTCCAGCGGCATCCCCCACCGGGTCCATCGCACCCGGGAAACCCTGAACTATGCCGTGGCGCTGTTCGACGCCGGCGATCCGGCCGAGCGGGAGCGGGCGCTCGGCATCCTCGACCGCATGCTTTCCCTCCAGGACACCGATCCGGCCAGCCGTACCTACGGCATCTGGTCGTGGTTCCTGGAAGAGCCGCTGTCCAAAATGGCCCCGCCCGATTGGAATTGGGCCGATTTCTGCGGCGCCCAGCTTCTGGAAATTGCCCACACCCATGGCCCCGGACTTCCCGAGGAGATGCAGGCGAGGGTGCGGGCCGCCATCCTGCATGCCGCCCGCTCGATCGAGCGCCGCAACGTGGCCCCGGACTACACCAATATCGCCATCATGGGCAGCTACGTCACCCTCGCCGCCTCGGAACTCTACGGCCAGGACGATCTCCACGCCTACGGTCTGGCCAAATTTCGCCGCTTCTACGAGTACACCCTGGAACAGGGCGGCTTCAGCGAGTACAACAGCCCCACCTACACCCACACCGCCCTCGACGAGTTGGGGCGGATCCAGCGCTATGTGCGCGATCCGGAGGTAACTCCGCTCGTCCGGACGCTCTACCGCCGCACCTGGGAGGATATCGCCCGCCATTTCCATGCCCCCACGCGGCAATGGGCCGGTCCCCATAGCCGTGCCTACCACAGCTTGCTCGGCTCCCGCATCCACGGCCTCATCCATCGCGCCACCGAAGGGCGCTTCTCCTGCCCGGAAACGGAAGCAGAGGTCGATTCCGAGTCCTTGCAGGAGCACCGCCACAATCACGTCTGCCCTTCGGACCTGGAGGCCGCCTTCTTCTCGCTCGAGACCCCTTCCGAGTTCCGCCAGACTTTCTCCAAGGGAACGCCTGACATGGTGGGGACAACCTTCCTGAGCCCCGCTTTCACCCTGGGGACGATTAATGAAGGCGACTTATGGAACCAACGCCGGGCCCTGATCGCCTATTGGGGAACGGCTCAGGCTCCCAAATACCTCCACCTCCGCTTTCTCCACGACGGCTGGGACTTCTCCGCCGCCCGGATCGCCTGCGTCCAGCGCGGCGGTGAGGCTCTCTGCACCGTCGCCTTCGCCTCGGACGGGGGAGATACCCACGTCAATCTCGACATGATCCAGAATGGCACCATCCAGGCCGATGATCTCCGGCTTCGCATCGAATTCGGCAACCTTCCACTCGGTGTCCGCCCCATGGGGCCAATCGAAAACGAGACGGACTGGCCATGGACGCTCGACTTGGGAGAAGTCTCTATCGGCCTCTCTCTGCCCCACGCCTTCTGGGATGGAGCTCCGGGACGGTGGGAATCGGGAGGCGATGGAGAACACCGGCAATGGATCGATCTCGTCTTCCATCACGGCCCGGCCCGCTCCTTCCGGCTGCCGGAACTGAAGACGACCTCGATCGCCCTTGCCCTGCGGATCGTTCCAGGCTCCTCTCCCGTCCCGATGCCCCCTGTGCGAGTGGAGGCGGAATCGGAACTCCCTCATGCCGCCTGGGAAGGACTGGTATTGCCCGTCGTTCCCCGGCCCGACACGACGGCCCGCATCCGCGCCGTACATGCCGAAACATAAGACCCGATGATTGGATTCCGTCCTATTTAATCTACGATGAGGAGAGCCGGCGCCCCCGTCTTCCTCCAAGGCACCATGAACACACGGTCTGGATTTAGCCTCATCGAGGTGGTGTTGGCGCTGGGGCTCTTCTCCTTTTGCATCGTCGCGTTGCTGGGGCTTTTTTCCGAAGGCATCACGGAAAACCGGGAATCGCTCGAAGACATCCAGGCATCAAACATCGCCGCCCTCCTCCTGGCCCAACGCCGCGCCGCGCCCACCGGTACCAACTCGACGCTGCCTTTTCCGCTGCCCGTGCTGAATATCCCCACCAACAATTCGAATGCGCCGGTGTACCTGACCGACTCCGGCGCGGTTACCCAGCTCAACGAGGCATCCTGGCGGCTGACCTACGCCATCCAGACCAACGCTTACGGGATATCCCAGGTGGCGCTCTCGTTGACCGCCCCTGCGATGCTTGATATTTCCAAGGCGCGAACCCGCTACGACGTTCTGACCTATGTGCTCCTCCCCTAAGCGCTTTGCGGGGATGCGGCGCGGGGCTTCGCCGAGCTTTACTCTAGTCGAAATGATGGTCGCGCTCGTTGCCGTGGCCGCATTGGCCATCCTGCTCACCCGGGTGGTGGGAACGGCGGCCCAGTCCACCAAGGGCAGCAAAAACATGGCCGACGACTTCACCAAGGCGCGCTCGGTGCTCGACCTCTTCGCAGGCGATGTGAAAGCGGGGCTATTCCGTCCCGACCTCGCCGCCTTCGAGGATGCGAATGGATCCAATGCCATCTGCTTCTACACCCTCCGGCCGGCTGTCGGCGGGGCCCGCAACCTTTCCCTCGTCTCCTACCAACTGGACACGACCAACGCCGTCCTGGAACGCAACTCCCTGCCCGTGCAGTGGACTTCCGCCGCCAGCGTCCTTTCCTTCAACAACACGAACAGCCTGCCCGCCGACACCGGCCTTTCCTCTCAGAATGTGGCGATGGGAATCCTCCGCGTCCGGACCTACTTCATCGACAACGCGGGCAACTTGAACCAGACTTACTCCTCCACCAGCCGGGCCGTGGGAATGACCCTGGTCGCGGTCGACGCCGAGACCCTCGGGCTTCTCAACCCAAGCCAGCTCGCCCAGCTGACCTCGTCCCAGGGAGCCTTCCCCGACGACTCCCGGCTGCAACCGCCGGAAACCCTGCAAACCTTTTGGGAAGAGAAGGAGAATACCTCCGGTTTTTTCAACGGCTATCCGGCTTCGCTCCGGTCCGGCCTGCGCATTTTCGAACGCTATGTCGCGCTTCCCCAAAACTGATTTCCGGACTGCCGGCGGGGGTCAGGAGCGTTCGTTCGCCCTGATCATGGTCCTCGGCCTGATTTCAATCATCTCCCTGCTGCTCATCTTCTCCCTGTCGCTGGCCCAGAACGAGCGGTATTCGAGCTTCAACTACAGCCAATCGATCAAGGCCGACGAGATCGCCCAGGGCGGCCTCAATTACGTGATCGCGAACGTCCTCCAGGAAATCACGGATACCAACCGCACCACGCTGCGGAAAGACGCCTCCGGCGACCCGATCTATGTCCCTGCAACCAACGCCTACGCCGTGCCGGAGCGGATGGCGGCCAGCGCGATCCCGGAGACCTTGA
>Ga0302314_10022772_pt1 | contig 10259 bp, 9 predicted proteins | sample III_Palsa_N2_3_FD_200533 | JGI IMG/M metagenome (GOLD analysis project Ga0302314, IMG submission 200533) | Peat permafrost microbial communities from Stordalen Mire near Abisko, Sweden - III_Palsa_N2_3 | ecosystem: Environmental > Terrestrial > Soil > Palsa > Peat permafrost | place: Sweden... | reverse complement strand
CGGCACGAGAATGTTGGAGTCAACCCCGATCGCGCTGATCAGTACCAGGAGAATCCCGATTCCAAGGAAGGCGTCGTGGACCCCGCTGCCGCTAGGACACTTCGGCGCCGGACCAAATTGGGTGTAACCGGTGCTTGAGCAAGTCCCGGCAGCCACCATTGAGTGGACCGCCGAAGCGCACAGCAGGCAGGCGATGATCAGGGCGGCGCCACCGATGATCACCCTGACGTTCGGCTGCTTGTCGACGACCACGCGCGCACCGTATCCGAACGCACCGAGCCAGTGTCAAGATCCGTTCTCTACGGATCGAGCAGAACTCGTTCAAGCGCCAATCGCGCCCGTTCGCTCGCCCCGGCAAGCGCCTTCAGTGCCCCGGTCAACTCGGTCAACCACTCCTCGACATCGAGCTGCTCGGTCTTCAGCACGATCCCGCCCGAGACCCGAGCCTTGGTCGCTTGCAGCTGGGCGCCGGCGCGCCGCAGCTCAAGGCTGACAGGCCCGGCGATGATCGTGATCGCCGCAACGACCTTGGGCCCGCGGAAGCCGAGCTTGGCGCGGGTGATCCTGACGGCCTGTGGGACCGCCGCCTCGAGCTTGGCGGCGAGCCCCTCAAAGAACGCGTCGAGGTCGGTCATATCGGCCCGTAAAGAGGCCGCGATCAGATCAAAATCGTTTGAGTCGTCGTCGAGCGACATCGACGATCAAGGCTAGCTGTCGGCCGCCGAACGCGTCCGTGCGAGAGCGTCAGCCCAACCGTCGAGGAGCTGCTCACGTTCGACGTCGGTCATCTGCGGCTCAAAGCGGCGGCGCTCACGCCAGTTTTGCGCCACGTCGGACAGCGTCCATATGCCAATCCCGACCCCGGCCAGGTAGGCGGCGCCGAGCGCGGTCGTCTCAGCGATCTCGGGTAGCACCACCGGCACGCCGAGAATGTCGGCCTGAAACTGCATCAGCCAGTTGTTCACGGTGGCCCCGCCGTCGACACGCAACTCGGTCAGTGCCGGCGCACCCGGCGCCGCCTCGATCGCCGTGATCGCGTCAGCGGTCTGGTAGGCGATCGCCTCAAGCGTGGCACGGGCGAAATGTGCCTTCGTCGAGCCGCGGGTCAACCCGGTGATCGTCCCCCGCGCGTGCGGGTCCCAATGCGGCGATCCAAGCCCGGTCAGCGCCGGCACGAAGTAGACGCCGTCGTTGCTGTCGAGACTGCGGGCCAACGCGTCGGTCTCCGCGGCATTGTCGATCATCCCCAAGCCGTCACGCAGCCATTGGACGGCAGCGCCGGTGACGAAGATCGATGCCTCCTGGGCGTAGCTGGTCGCGCCGCCGATCTTGGCGGCGACGGTGGCGAGCAGGCCGGGGGTTGGATCCGGTGGCGTGAAGCCGGTGTTGACGAGGACAAACGAGCCGGTCCCGTAGGTGTTCTTGCCGAAGCCGGGATCGAGGCAGGCCTGGCCGAACAGCGCGGCCTGCTGGTCACCGGCGATTCCGGCAACCGGCACCGCATGGCCGTGCAGACGATCGGCAATCGTCGTCGCGACCGAGCCGGCGCTCGCGACGATCCGGGGCAGTGGCGCAGCGCCCACGCCGAACAGTTCGATCAGCTCGTCGTCCCAGTCGCCCGTCGCCAGGTTGAACAGCGATGTGCGCGAAGCGTTCGTCGCGTCGGTGACGTGCTCGCCGGTCAGGCGGTGGATCAGGTAGGAGTCGATCGTGCCGAACACCGCCCTGTCGGCGGCGACCTGCTCGGCGAGACCATGGACGTGCTCAAGCAGCCAGGCGATCTTCGTCGCCGAGAAATAGGGGTCAAGGACAAGCCCGGTGCGCTCCCGCACGAGCTGCTCATGGCCAGCCGCACGCAAATCCTCGCAACGCTCAGCGGTGCGGCGGTCCTGCCAGACGATCGCGTTGTGCAGCGGCTGGCCGGTCTTTGGATCCCAGACACAGACCGTCTCACGCTGGTTCGTGATCCCGACCGCCTGAAGCTCTCCGGGGCGGACACCCGCGTCCGTGAGCGCCTCGCCGGCGGTCACGTGGGTGACGTGCCAGATGTCGCGGAGGTCGTGCTCGACCCAGCCGGGGTGGGGGAAATGCTGGGGGAACTCGCGCTGAGCACGGCCGATCAGCTCGGCCTGATCGTCGAACACGAGACAGGTCGTGCCGGTCGTTCCCTGATCAATCGCAAGGATCATCGGCGCTGACTCTAATCAGCGCTCAGGGGAGCTGCCGCGGTATGTCTCGAAGGATCTCTTAGATTCCGAAACGACCGATAGCGAACGCGCCAATCCCTATCGCGATCAGCGACAAAGTGGTCAGCATCGGCATCGCTCTAGCGATGAGCGACCGACGATGCGGAGCCCTTCTACGTTCTAACTCTCGACGTGTGCACGAACTGACAAAGAATTGCGTTTCGATCACGAGCAAGCTCCTGACTCGATGACACCTCTTCCAGATTGAGTAGTCAACCTGAGGGGTCGGACGGAAAGCCGCAATTTGCGTTTTTGGGCCCGGTGGCCCAAAAATGCCCTCCAACACGACCCCGCAATTTGGCCTGACATCGGACCGCGAGCCTGCATATGCTCCGCGAGCCTGCACCCATGCCTGAGGAGGAACCTTGACTGAGATTGAGGCGCACATCACCGGAACTGTTTGGAAGATCGAGGTCGCGGTTGGTGACGTGGTCGAAGAGGGCGACACGGTCGTAATCCTCGAATCGATGAAGATGGAGATGCCTGTCGAGGCTGAAGACGCCGGCGTCGTCAAGGAGATCCTCTGCGCGGAAGGTCAGTCGGTGTCAGAGGGTGACGCGCTCGTTGTCCTCGAGTAGTCCGCAACCCGAGGCCGCCGCGCCGGGACAGCTGCGCCTCGACCACCCGGCACCGGGAGTCGCGCGGCTGACGATCTCAAACCCCGGCAAACGCGGTGCGCTTGACCATGCGATTCTTGGCGAGTTCGCACGCGTACTGCCTGAACTTGAAGCGCGGGCTCTGATCATCACCGGTGAGGGCCGGACGTTCTCGGCCGGCTACGACATCGGCGATCTACCGGACTCGGTCTTCGCAGATGCCGCCGAGCGGCTGATCGCGCACCCGTTCGCGGCGGCGATCGAAGCGATCGAGGCATACCCCTATCCGACGATCGCCGCCCTCAACGGTCACGCGATCGGCGGCGGGCTGGAACTGGCGATCTCCTGCGATCTGCGAGTCGCGGCTGACGGGATCAAGCTGGGGATGCCACCCGGCAAGCTCGGGCTCGTCTACTCACACACCGGCCTGCGGAAGTTCATCGACGTGATCGGCGCCGCCCGCACACGCGACCTGTTCTTGACCTCACGCCGGATCGAGGCTGCGCGGGCGGAGCAGTGGGGCCTGGTCACCGAGATCGTCGCCGAGGATCAGCTGACCGCCCACGTGCTCGAGCTGGCAGGCGAGATCGCGTCAAACGCCCCGCTCGCCCAGATCGGCAACAAGCAGGTGATTGAGGCCGTGCTCGGCGCGCGAGCCGCACTGCCGGCTGAGCTCGAGCGTGAGCTGATTGAGCTGCGCCTGGCGGCGTTCGCCTCCGAGGACTTTCGTGAGGGTGTCAACGCGTTTGCGCAGAAGCGTGCGCCGCAGTGGAAGGGCCGCTGAGCGGTCTAGGCCCGCTCGCCCAGCCCGCTAGCGGGCGGGCGGGGCAGTAACCTGCCGCGGATGCCGCCACTGATCACCCCGGACGAGGCCCTGCGCCTCGGCGAAATCGAGGATCACTCGGAGATCGAGGCGCTGGTTGAGCGCGCCTGGGCCGCGCGACAGGAGCGGTTCGGCGATTCGACCGACATGTGCTCGCTGGTCAACGCCAAGTCCGGCGGCTGCGCCGAGGACTGCGGCTTCTGCGCGCAGTCGAAGTACGCCGAGGCCGACACGCCGCTGCACGCGATGATGGAACCCGGGCAGATGCTTGAGCACGCCCGCGCCGCCGAGGCCGCCGGCGCGCACCGGTTCTGCATGGTCACGCAGGGCCAGGGCCTGTCGAAGCGTGATTTCGAGAAGGTGCTGGCCGGCGCGCGGCTGGTTGCCGAGCACACCAATCTGAAGCGCTGTGCGTCGATCGGGCACATGTCCGCTGAGCGGGCGAAGGCGCTGCGCGAGGCGGGGATTCAGCGGGTCCATCACAACGTCGAGACGGCCGAGTCCTATTACCCCGAGGTGTCGACCACAGTGCGCTACGAGGGTCGGCTGCGGACGATTGACGCGGTTCGTGAGGCGGGTCTTGAGACCTGCGTCGGCGGCATCTTGAACCTCGGTGAGACGCGCGAGCAGCGGGTCGAGATGGCGTTCCAGCTGGCCACAATCAACCCCACCAGCGTGCCGATCAACCTGCTCAACCCGCGGCCGGGGACGAAGTTCGGTGACCGCGAGATGATGGATCCGTGGGAGGTCGTCAAGTGGGTCGCGATCTTCCGGCTGATCCTGCCCGAGGCCTTGTTCCGTCTGTGCGGTGGTCGCGTTGAGAACCTTGGCGAGCTGCAGCCGCTGGCCGTCAAGGCGGGGCTGAACGGCGTGATGATGGGGAACTTCCTGACGACCTTGAACTCAACGCCGGAGGACGACCAGGCGATGTTTGAGGAGCTCGGGCTGAACGTGGCGCGGCAGGCCGACAACGGTTCAAATCCGCGCCCCGACAACCGTTCGGGGTGGCTTGACGGTGAGACGCCTGACCTGGTCGCGGTCGCTGCTTCGCAGCCGCCGGCTGACTTCGAGGTCCGGATGTGGGATCCGTCCAAGCAACTGCGCCACTCACGCAAGCGAGTCGTCCCACCACGGCCGGACGGCGCGCCGAACCGCGGCTGGGACCAGGCTCCGGCCTGAGCTTGTCGTCGATCGAGCAGCGGCTGGCTGAGCTCGAGGCCGCCGGTTTGCGTCGGTGCACGCGTTTGGTCGAGGGTCCGCAGGGTCCGCACGTCCTGCTTGACGGACAACCGGTACTGCTGCTCTGCTCAAACAACTACCTCGGGCTGGCCGATCACCCACGGGTGCGCGAGGCTGCCGCCGAGGCGGCGTTGACCTACGGTGTCGGCGCCGGTGCATCGCGGCTGGTGTCGGGGACGATGGAAGTCCACCGCGAGCTTGAGGCGCGGCTGGCGGCGTTCAAGCGGACCTCGTCTGGGGTGCTGTTCGGGGCTGGGTACCTGGCGAACGTCGGCGTCATCTCGGCGCTGGCGGGAGCGGGTCAGGTGGTGTTCAGCGACGAGCTGAATCACGCATCGATCATCGACGGTTGCCGGCTGTCACGCGCGTCGGTGTTCGTCTATCGCCATCGAGATCTCGAGCATTTGGAATGGGGTATGGCGCAGGCGGCGGGGCGCGGGGCGCTGATTGTCACCGACAGCGTGTTCTCGATGGATGGCGATGTGGCGCCGCTTGCGGGGATCGTTTCCCTTGCTCGGGCGCATGGGGTGCGCGTGGTGGTCGATGAGGCGCACGCGACCGGCACCTATGGGGATGGTGGGCGAGGGGTCGTCGCGGCGTTGGGGTTGACCGCTGAGGTCGACGTGATCGTCGGCACGTTGGGCAAGGCGCTTGGATCGTTCGGCGCGTTCGCTGCCTGCTCTCGCGAGATCGCCGAGCTGCTGTTCAACACCGCGCGTTCGCTGATCTTCTCGACGGCGCCGGCGGTGCCTTCGGTCGCGGCGGCAGGTGCTGCGCTGTCGTTGCTCGAGGAGCGGCCGGGGTTGGTTTCGGATCTCAGCCGGTTGGCGGGCGTCTTGCGGACGGGACTTGCCGATGAAGGGTTCGACGTCAGCGTCAGCACAACGCAGATCGTGCCGGTGGTGATCGGCTCACCGGAGCAGGCGATGGCGGTCTGTGAGCTGTGTTTGGAGCGCGGTGTATTCGCGCAGGCGATCCGGCCGCCGACGGTGCCCGAGGGGACCTCGCGGTTGCGCCTGTCGGTGATGGCGACGCACACCGAGCAGGAGCTGCGTGATGCGGCGCGGGTGATTGGGGCGGCGGCGCGCGAGTGTGGCGTGGCGCCGGGGTCGCAAGTTCTCGCGTGATGCGCGGCTGTTTCGTCACCGGCACCGACACCGGAGTCGGCAAGACGGTGCTGGCGGCGGCGATCGCGGCGCGCCTGCACGCGGACGGGGTGCCGGTCGTTGTGCGCAAACCGCTCTTGAGTGGGCTCGACGACCCTGTTGATGGGGTCTGGCCGGCTGATGATGAGCTGCTGGCTCGCGCGGTCGGTTGCGATCCGGACGTCGTTGCCCTACGCCGATTCGGCCCGGCGGTGTCCCCGCACCTCGCTGCTGAGCTGGCCGGGGAAGAGATTGATCTCGAGGCTCTGCTGACGGAGCTGCGCGAGTCGTTCACTGACGGTGTGCCGGTGGTCGAGGGTGTCGGCGGCCTGCTGGTGCCGCTGGCTGCCGGCTGGGATGTCCGCCGACTGGCGGTTGAGCTTGGCCTGCCGATCGTGATCGCTGCCCGGCCCGGGCTCGGCACGATCAACCACACGCTCCTGAGCATCGAAGCTGCTCGGAGTGCAGGGCTCGAGCTCGTCGGCGTCGTGTTCACGCCGTGGCCGACGCAGCCGTCGGTGATCGAGCGCTCGAACCTTGAGACGGTCGCGCGGTTGAGTGGGATCGAGGTGGCGACGCTGCCGTTGATCGAGCTACCGGAGCAGGCTCTGTTGGCAAGCGCAGCGGCGGGGCTTCCGCTTGAGCGCTGGTTGGCCTGATCTGGCCTGATCGCTAACGTGAGTGGGGTGAGACGAGGCCTTCTAGCCGCTCTGGCACTCGCTGCGATGCTCGGAGTCGCACCGGGCGCCGCGCTAGCCGCCAGCCCCTACGCACGGGTCAACCAGACGTATTCGACGACCGGCATGATCTCGGCCTGCCAGTACTCCTCCGCGACTCTTCAGGCGGCACTGAAGAGCGCTCCCAGCTTCAGCGCCGAGTACGACGCCGACTTCACCTACGCCGTGCAGGAAGCAATCTCCGCCCGGGCGGGCGGTGCCTGTAGCGGCGGTGACAGCAAGCTCCACGGCTTGAAGTTGGTCTTGACCGACTACGGCAACCCGGCGCCGCCGAGCAGCGTGATGACTGCCAACGAAGCTGGTGTGCCGCTGCCACTGGTGCTGTTGGCGCTGCTCGCGGCGTCTGCGCTGCTTGGCGCTGCGGTGATCACCGGCGGGCGCGTGCTCGGCTTTGGACCCCGGTGGGCCGAGGCCGCTGACCACGCCCTGCGTGAAACCGAATTTCGACTCGGTGGCGAGTGGCGCAAGCCGCGCCCGAAGCATGCTCCGCCGAGCGGGCGTCCGCAGCTGCCGCCGGGGCGTGGCGATGGCGAACTGGACCGCCGTCCGCCACCGAAGCGCCTCGGACGCTGACGCGGCGACGCCGCTGCCCGCCCGCGCTGGCCCCCTCGGGCGGCGTGTCAGCGCCTGGTGATAGCGGTCGGGAGGCTGAAGTAGCCATCCCAGCCGATCCGCACAAATCCGCTGCGCGGGATCTCGACGCTGTCGCGAATGAAACGATCGCTGGTCGTGACGTCCGCCAGTAGGTTGTACCCGCCGCTGGTGCCGGCCCGGAATTCAATCTGGACCGTCTGCGGCGTCCCCTCCGGGGCCGGCCGCGCCATCCCCCAGACGGTGACGGTGCCGCTGGGGCCGGCAACCGGGTTGGCTATGAAGATCGGCATGCGGTACGCGTCGTAGGCGGGCTTGTGTTTGCCGCCAAGGAACTCAAGTCCGGTCTGGAACGTCTCCCAGTACTGCGGAGCAGTCGGTGGATAGGCGATGTTCGGTGGCGCGTCCTGCAGCTCGTACTGCGATAGCCCACGCACCCGCGGATCGAGATAGGCAAGGTAGTCCGCCTGGCTCAGGTACTTAGCCTGCAGCGCCGGCGAGACGTCCGAGAAGTCCGGGTTCGGCGGGTCGGTCACATAGCCGTATTCGGTCAGGTAGATCGGCAGCTGACGGTCGACGCCGTAGGTGTTGAACACCGCGTCAAGTGCGTTTTCTAGCCGCGACAGGTCAGCGAGCGGGGCGAACTGCGTGATTGGTGTTGAGAGTCCGGGGGCGAGCGTGAAGTCATATGGGTGGTGCGCGAAGCCGCTGATCTGGAACAGGCCGGGGTTGTCTGCGACGAACTTCGCGCGGTTGCCGCCAGTCGGGCAGGCGACGTCGTACGCGGCGGCGCCGGTCAGCGGCTGGTAATTGGACCCGACGCAGTACAGAGTCTGGATGAACGGGATCGGCGGAATCGGCGCCTCGGTCGGACCGCCCTGGAAGATGCAGTGCGTCCTGATCGTGCAGCCCTCAGACGCCAGCTCGCCAATCAGCAGCGTGTCGGTCCGCGGCGTGTGGCCGGTCGCGTTCAACGCATCCCAGAATGCGGCTGAGTAGGCGCGATACAGGGACGGCGAGATCGGATGCCCGGCCGGCGTGTACTGCGGGGCCAGCCAGCCAGGCTGGTTGGGCTCGTTCCACAGTGACCAAAACGAGACCCGCGGTAACGGGGTGGAGTCGTGCAGCGGCGATCCGGGACAGCTTTCGCTCGGGGCAAAGCTGCCGTCGTAGCGCTTGCCGAGCGCGAGCATGAACTGCTCGAAGTCAGGCTCGTCCGGCCCGTAGTGGCTCGCGAAGTGCGCCGGACCGCCCGCAGTCATCGCCCAGGCCGGCCCGGGCGCGGTCACATCGAAGTAGACCGACAGCCCGGCCGCCGTCGCCAGCCGGTCGATCCGGTCATACGCCACCCAGGCGCACGGCGAATACGCCGTTGGATTGGCCGCTTGGAAGCCCGGGGGTTCGGTCAGCGGGGCGATGTGGGACCACTCGACGATCACTCGCAAGCGGTTGGCCCCCAACGACTTCAGCGTGTGCAGTGTCTTCTCCACCGTCGCATCGCCTGCCGGCGTCGCAAGTTGGTAGACGAGTAGGTTGTCGTCCTCGAAGATCGACTGGAATTGGCGTCCAGCGTTCGGCGTCGCCGTACTGGTGGACAGCAGATTGATCGACGCGACGACGAACACAGCTACCGCCACCGCGGCGATCATCAGGCGCACGGGGCCAGTCAGGCGTAGGCGCGGCACCTGCCTAGAGTGGCAAACTGCCGGCGTGCGCAGCACCGAGGACCTCGCAGCCGCTGACCGGCGCCATCTCTGGCACCCCTTCACCCAGCAGCTGACCTGGACCAAGGACGAGCAGCAGGTGCTGATCGATCACGCGCTGGGGACGACGCTCTACGACACCGAGGGCAACGGCTACATCGATGGCGTCTCCTCGTTGTGGTGCAACATCCACGGCCACCAGCACCCCGCGATCGACGCCGCAATCCGTGCCCAGCTCGGCAAGGTCGCGCACTCGACGATGCTCGGCCTCTCCCACGAGCCGGCAATTGATCTGGCCGAGCGGCTGCTGGCGGTCGCCCCAGCCGGTCTCAGCCGGGTGTTCTATTCCGACTGCGGATCGGCAGCCGTTGAGATCGCCTTGAAGATGACGTTTCAGTACTGGGCCCAACGCGGTGAGCCGGAGCGAACACGGTTCATCGCGCTTGAGAACGCCTACCACGGCGACACGTTGGGGGCAGTGTCGGTCGGCGGGATCGCTGCGTTCCACGCGATTTATGGCTCGCTGCTGTTCGATGTGTTCAGGGCGCGCTCAGGTGACGCGGGCCACCTGGCGGAACTGCTCGATCAGCACGGCCCGCAGATCGCCGGGGTGGTGATTGAGCCGCTGGTGCAGGCGGCGGCCGGGATGCTGATCCAGCCTGACGGTTATCTGACGGCGGTCCGGGAGCTGTGCGACCGCCACGGGGTGCTGTTGATCGTTGACGAGGTCGCGACCGGGTTCGGCCGCACCGGCACGATGTTCGCCTGCCAGCACGAGCAGATCACGCCTGACCTGCTGTGCCTGGGCAAGGGCCTGACCGGCGGCTACCTGCCGCTGGCCGCCACCCTGACCAATGAGCGGCTTTATGAAGGCTTCCTCGGCGAAGCCAGCCAGACCTTCTACCACGGCCACACCTTCACCGGGAACCCGCTGGGGTGCGCCGCCGGGATCGCAACGCTGCAAACGTTTGACGACGAGCAGACGCTTGCCGGCCTCGGGCCCAAGATCGAGGCGCTGAGGAGCGCGCTTGCTTCGCAGGTATCGACCCTCCCCGCGGTCAGCGAGATCCGGCAGCGCGGCCTGATGGTCGGGATCGAGCTGACCACGGGCGGCGCCGGGCAACGGCTCGGGCGCACGGTGACCCTTGCCGCGCGGCGCCGCGGCGCGATCATCCGCGA
>Ga0302314_10022770_pt1 | contig 10260 bp, 8 predicted proteins | sample III_Palsa_N2_3_FD_200533 | JGI IMG/M metagenome (GOLD analysis project Ga0302314, IMG submission 200533) | Peat permafrost microbial communities from Stordalen Mire near Abisko, Sweden - III_Palsa_N2_3 | ecosystem: Environmental > Terrestrial > Soil > Palsa > Peat permafrost | place: Sweden... | reverse complement strand
TTCTTTTTTGCAAAAAAGAACCAAAAAACTTTTGATCCTTTAGGTGCGCGTTGGATCCACCGCGCGCACCGATAAGAAAAAGTTTTTTGGTTCTTTTTTGCAAAAAAGAACTGCTTTCTTCACTATAGGCCATCAGCCTCCAACGCGAAGCCGTGATGCCGGAACAATGCCAGCGCCAGGCGCTCCAGGCCAAACCCGACACATGCGGTATGTGCCAGATCGCCATTAGCGAGGCGCAACCCGCAGGCCCTGCTGAAATGATCGTGGTGCATGTTGAAGCTGATGCAGGCGGTCCAGTTGTCGCTGTCGCTGATTGGCACCAGTAATTCGCTCTTCAGGCCGCCTTCGCGTTGCAGCGTCGCCATGATTTCGCCGTGCCAGCCGAAAAACGGGTCGGTTGCCGCGGCCAGGCGATGCGGCAGGCCAAGGCGCCGTGCGAATGCCTCCGCGCGCGCCTGCCACGCCTCGCGAAACGCCGCCGCGCCTTGTGGCGTGCCCATGAACACGAATTCCCGCTGCCGGAAGGCCTGCATGCGCGCCGGGTCGGGCGAGGGCTCATGGCGGAAGCACCAGGATTGCACATCAACCACGTGGCTGGACGCGGGCAGGGGGCCGCGCGCCGCCACGGCCGGATACACCGGGTAGCAGGAAGCCGGCGTCAGCACGCTGTCGGTCGGCGCCTGCGCGGTCATCCAGGTGGCGTCGCCGCACGTCACCTGGTCCACCAGCACGGCATGCGCCGCATCGTCGCCGTGAAAGCAATGCACGGTGCCGAGCAAATGGGGGAAAGCCTGAACGTAGCCGCTTTGCTCAACGGTGGCGCGCGCCATCACCGGCGGAAACCGCATCATCTCAGGCGCCGCGGTGGCGCCCAAGGCGCCGATCAATGTTTCGAGCCGCGCCACGACGGCCTCAAATCGCGGGCCGCGCCCGTAGATACCCGGCACACCCGTTCCGATCAGCAAGCCGTGGCGCAGAAGCGCCAGCTGAAACGCCGGATCGATGGCCATGTGTGACGAACTCCCTCAGGCGACGGGCGGCCTGGCGCCGCAAATCAGGCCAGCACACCCGCCCACGCGCCGTCGCCCAGCGTCTCGCCCATTTCGGCATGCCGCCGTTCCTCACGCTCCGCTCGCTTGATCGCTTCTTCCACCATGCGCCGGCGCACGCCGCGCACATGCTGGCGTAGGATCACGGTAATTGCGAATGCGTAATACATTTCCGGCTGGAAGGCGATGCTGATGAAGGCGCCGCACACCAGCAGGATGCACAGGGAGATCATGATGGTAACGGCAAGGTCGGCGCCCCATGCCATGCCCTCGATGGCGGCACAGGCGCGGCGCAGGCGCCGCAGGCTGACCATGGTGGTGGTGACGATGGCGCCGAACAATGCAAGACCCGGCCAGCCCTGTTCGCCCAGCAATTCGAAGTAGATGCTGTGAAACGCCTTGCCGTGGATGATGACGGGATCGGGGAATGCCTGGGTGCCCGGAAACGTAATGCTATCGATCACATAAGCATAAAACCCACCGCCAAACGGATGGTCCTGGACGAAGTGCAGAGTCCATTCCCACACCAGCAGGCGCCCCAGCGACGACGATTCCTGGGTGTTGCCTATGGTGAGCATGCGCTGAACCCAGGCCGAGTTCGACTCGAAGACATATCCGCCGAGCGTTACTGCCACCGCTGCCGCGATGCCCGCCCACATTGCCTTGCGGGGGGACCGCAACCACAGCGCCACCATCACCACGCCGATGCCGATCAGTGCGTCGCGTTCATATGTGCCGATGCCGGCCGCGATGCAGGCGAAGAAAAGGCCCAGATACATCCATCGCGCTAGCCGCTTGTAGGGCAGGATTGTTTGATGTCTGCTCAGATGCAGGGCGAATACCGCGGCGATCATGCACACGGTGGACAATGTGCTGCCCTCGGAAAGGCCGGTATTGCCGGCAACCAGGCCGAAACTGGCGCCATAGCCGCCGCCGCTATAGAGCGTTTTCAGCGCGAACGGCAGGAATTGCGCGGAAAGCGACAGCACGTAGATTTGCAGAAAGGCCTCGATCTGTACGCGGCTGCGAAACAAGGCCGGCATGAACAGCGAAAAAACGATCGTCTTGGCAGCCCAAGTCCATTTGAAATAAGCCTCTTCGTAGGCCACCGCATCGTCGAACGTGGTGTACGTGCACCATATCAGCATCATGAACACCAGCACGGTGATCGCGCCGATATTGGGCGGATGGCGCCGGTCAGCCAGCAAATACGCGCCGATGGCGGCGACGGCCATGACCATGGAGACCGGGAATTCGGTGAGGATGGAATACACGACGTATTGGGGCGAGAAATTATCCACCCAGATATAGCCCAGCCCCAGCGCGAACGGGGCAACGAACCCGCCGCACAGGAACGCGCCGTAGATCATGGTGATGTAGAGGCTACGGAGCATCGTGATCCTCCTGGGCCACGATTGCCGGCGTCTCGGTACCGCTCTCCGTTCCGTACCAAGGAAGACGGCCATCGAGCCTGATGGCGCGGAAAACGACGATCACGCACATCAGCGTGCTGAACAAAATGACGGCGTTGTCGATCATGCGGGCAGACACAGCACGCCCGGATGGGCGCGTGCAAGGAAAGATGCGAGTTTGAACCTCTTGCCCCGCACGCGGTCGCGGGGCTGTGGCCGGGCGGCGCTTCAGGGGGCGTGCACCTCGTCCAGGACGCTGCGAACCTGGCTGCGCAGCTGGCCGGGAGGCGTGGTCGCGGGTTTCAGCGTTGGGAGGACAAAGCTTGTCCCCCCAAACCCCCCGTCTCTAATAGGGCCTCGTTCTCATAATCGACGGGGGGCTTTCGTCCCACCCTTACGCTTCGAGCGCCTGCCGCAAATCCGCGATCAAATCATCCGGATGCTCCACGCCCACCGAAATGCGCACCAGATTCGGCAACAAGCCGAACTTCTTCTTGCGCGCCTCAGGCACCGCGATATGCGTCATCGCCGCCGGGTGAGACGCCAGGCTTTCCGTGCCGCCCAGGCTGACGGCCAGCTTGATCAGCACCAGCTTATCCAGGAACCGAAACGCTTCCGCCTCGCCACCTTTCACGTAAACGCTGATCGTGGAGCCGGCGCCGCTGCATTGGCGGGCGAAGAGTTCCGACTCGCGGGTGCCGTCCTTCAAATGGCCCAGATAGCCGATACGTTCGATATTCGGATGCGTAATCAGGTAATCGGCCACCTTGGCGGCGTTTTCGCCAGCGCGGGTCATGCGCAGTTCCAGCGTTTCCAGGCTGCGCATCAGCAGCCAGCCGGTATGCGGATCGCTCATTGTGCCGAGCCCGCTGCGCATGCTGCGGATGGGGCGCAACGCCGCCTTGGTGCCCAGCACGGCGCCGGCCACGAGGTCGCTGTGGCCGCCGATGTATTTGGTGAGCGAGTAAATCACCAGGTCGGCGCCGTGATCCAGCGGGCGCTGCCAGATCGGGCCCAGGAACGTGTTGTCCACGATCACGGCCGGCTTGCCGCCGCGCTGGTTGGCGAGGCCGGCCGCGAGCTTGGCGCAATGGGCGATGTCCACCAGCGAGTTGGTGGGGTTCGCGGGGGTTTCGATCATGAACGCGGCGATGCGGCCGCCGGGGGGAAGGGCGGCCACGGCCTCGGCCAGGCGGGCCTCGATTTCCGCGGGCTCGGCGTTGGCGGCGAATTCAAAGCCGGCGATGCCGAACTGCGGCAGCATCTTCATCAGCAGTGTTTCGGTGCCGCCGTAGATGGGGGCGTTGAAGAACACCGTGTCGCCGGGGCGGGCGACGCTCAGCAGTGTGGTGGCGATGGCGGCCATGCCGCTGGCGAACACCAGGGCGGCTTCGGCACCTTCCCACACCGTCAGGCGGTCCTCGAGGATTTCCAGGTCGGGGTTATTGAAGCGGCTGTAGATCAGGCCGGTCTGCTCGCCCTCGCGCAGGTCGCGCAGGCCGGCGACGAGCTCGAAGAATTCCTTGCCGTGCTGGGCGCTGCGGAACACGAAGGTGCTGGTTTGGAAGATCGGCACCTTCACCGAGCCCTCGGAAAGCGCCGGGTCGTAGCCGAAGCCCATCATCAGGGTTTCGGGATGCAGAGTGTGGCCGTCCAGTTTTCGCTTGTGGTGATCCATGCGCCGTCTCCAATTTCTGCGTGGCGCTATATCACGGCACGGGCAGGCGGCAGCCTGTTCGCTCAGGATAACAAGAAGAACAAAGCCCTAGCGAGCCGATGTATCGTTTAATTGCGCGGCCAGGCGCCTGGCGAGCAGCCAGCCGATCAGTCCGGAGGCCGGCGCGCCCGGGATGATGAAGATAAACCCGCCATAGATGCCGTTCACCACCATGCCGAGGCCGATGCCAAGCATGAGGCCGCCGACCAGGCCGCCGGTGACGCCGGCGCTGACGCCTAGCCAGATGATGTCTTGGCGGGTGATCATGGGGATGGGTTCCTTAAGGTAAGGCTGGGTGGACAAAGCTTGTCCCCCCAGACCCCCCGGCTTTTATTTGATTCGAGGCCTTGGCCAAGCCCTCGATTCAATTAAAAGCAGGGGGGTCTGGGGGGAGTGGCTTCACTCCACCCAGCTCTTACCGGCACCCCAAAGTTTGACACAACCGGGCGCCTTCTCTAAAGCCCCCCGCTCTTGCCGGGAACGTGGACGCATCTTCGGGATGTGCGCCCGCCACGCGATGCGTGGCCTACCGGTGCAACAAGCCACAAGGGCCAGAAGGCTCCGGCACTGAGATAGGATACAGCGCATGACCAAGCGCGCCGAAAGTAAGTACAAGATTAACCGCCGCCTGGGTGTAAACCTGTGGGGCCGGCCGAAATCGCCCATCAACAAGCGCGATTACGGCCCTGGCCAGCACGGCCAGCGCCGCAAGAACAAGCCCAGCGACTTCAACATTCAGCTCATGGCGAAGCAGAAGCTGAAGGGCTATTACGGCAATATCAGCGAGAAGCAGTTCCGCAAGTATTACGAGGAAGCCGTGCGCCGCCGTGGCGACACTTCCGAGAACCTGATCGAGCTGCTGGAGCGTCGCCTGGATGCGGTGATTTACCGCCTGAAGTTCGCCATGACCCCGTTCGCCGCGCGCCAGTTCGTCAACCACGGCCATGTCACCGTGAACGGCAAGAAGGTGAACATCAGCAGCTATCTGGTGAGCGACAACGACGTGATCGAGGTGAAGGAGAAATCCAAGCAGCTCGCCATGGTGCTGGACGCCGCCCAGAGCCCCGAGCGCGATGTGCCGGAATATCTGGAAGTGGATCACCGCGCGATGAAGGGCCGTTTTGCCCGCGCGCCGAAGCTGACGGATGTGCCTTATCCCGTCACGATGGAACCGAATCTGGTCGTGGAATTCTATTCCCGCTAAGTTCGAGCCTGCTGCGATGATAAAAGAAAGCCAGGGGCGGTTGTCCCTGGCTTTCTTTATGGGTGCGTGGCGGCGCCGGTTGCGGCCGGAAGCGGCGATCGATCGCGCCTATCCGGCCTGGGTGAAACAGCACCAGCCGGACGCGGCGGCATGGGCGGCGCGCGTGAAGGCGCTGAAGGGCGCGCCCACCATCAGTATCGTGATGCCGGTTTATGAAACCAATCCGGAATGGCTGGATGCGGCAGTACGGTCCGTGCTCGCGCAGTACTACGGCAAATGGGAATTGCTGATTGCCGACGACGCCTCGCGGTCGCCGGACGTGGCCGAGTGCCTGGCCTGCCTGCCGGCGGATCACCGGATCGATATCGTGCATTTGCCGCAGCGCGGCGGTGTTTCGGCCGCGAGCAACGTAGCGCTGGCGCGGGCCACCGGCGACTACGTGACGTTCCTGGATCATGACGATCTGCTGGCGCCGCATGCGCTGGCCGCGATGGCCCGCGAAATTGCCAAAACCCCCAGCCTGGACCTGCTGTTTTCCGATGAGGACCAGTTGGTGGATGGCCGCCGCGTGCGGCCGTATTTCAAGCCGGGATGGAATCCGGATCTGTTGCTGTCGCAGAACATGGTGTGCCATTTGGCGGTCTACCGCCGCAGTGTGGTAACGGCATTGGGCGGGTTGCGGCCGGGGTTCGATGGCAGCCAGGACTACGATCTGGCACTGCGCGTAACGGAAGGCATAGACACCAGGCGCGTGCGGCATGTGCCGGATATGCTCTACCATTGGCGGCAATCGGCCGGCAGCCTCTCCACGGCCTTCGCGGCGCGCTGTGCCGACTCGGCCAGGCGCGCGCTGGCGGACCATTTGGGCGCGCAAGCGGCAATCGGTACGGACCCGGCACTGCCGCAATGGCCTGCCGTGCGATTCGCGTTGCCGTCGCTGCAGCCAAGTGTCTCGATCGTGGGCGGTGCCTATGACGGCCTGTACGCTGCCGTGCAGCACGTCGCCTCGGCGGGCGAGGCGCAGGGCGATGTGCTGGTGTTCCTTTCCGCAGGGTTGCGGCCGATGGTGGATGATTGGCTGGAAGCGCTGGTGGCGCAGGCATGCCGGCCCGAAATCGGTGCTGTCGGTGCGCGGCTGACGGGGCCCGGCGGGGCGCTGGTGCATGCCGGGTTTGCGCTGGATGCCAAGCGTGTGGCCGTCAGCCCGGCGGCGCCCGCCGATGTGGATGACCCCGGGTATCGCGGCCATTTCCGGCTGGCGCGGAGCGTTTCAGCGGTTTCCGGCGATTGCCTGGCGGTGCGGCGCGCGGTGTTCGAGGCCGCGGGAGGCTTCCACGCGGCGGCCGGGGATTTCCAGGATGTGGATCTGTGCCTGCGGCTGGCGGCGCGGGGGCTGCGCAGCGTTTGGACGCCGCTTGCCTGGTTACAATACGCCGCGCCGCCGGCACCAAAGCGGGCAGGGGCGGCGTGGATGCGGGCACGGTGGAAGCTGGAGACGGACCCTTATGTGAATCCTCATCTGGCGTTGGGGCGGCTAACGTAAGATAAAAAGGCCAAGGGGCTTTGCCCCCTGGACCCCCACTGGAGGCAGGGCCTCCAGACCTCCATGAATTGTACAATATTCGGAGGTCTGGAGGCCCTGCCTCCGTCGTGCAACGCACGCTCACGCGTGACGGGTCCAGGGGCAGAGCCCCTGGCCTTAAGAGAGCACCTATATGTCCCTAGCCTCCGAAATCGCCCGCCGCCGCACCTTCGCCATCATCTCCCACCCCGACGCCGGCAAAACCACGCTCACCGAGCGCCTGCTGCGTGCCGGTGGCGCCATTCAGCTCGCCGGCAACGTGCGGGCCAAGGGCGAACGCCGCCGCACCCGCAGCGACTGGATGGGCATCGAGCGCGAGCGCGGTATTTCCGTGGTCACCAGCGTGATGACCTTCGAATACGGCGGCTGCGTCTTCAACCTGCTCGACACTCCAGGCCACGAGGATTTCTCCGAGGATACCTACCGCACGCTGACGGCCGTGGATTCCGCGGTAATGGTGATCGACGCCGCCAAGGGCATCGAGGCGCGCACGCGCAAACTGTTTGAAATCTGCCGGCTGCGCGATATCCCGATCATTACGTTCATCAACAAGATGGACCGCGAGGCGCGCGATCCGTTCGAATTGCTGGACGAGGTTTCCTCCACCCTGGCGCTGGATTGCGCGCCGGCGACGTGGCCGGTGGGCCGCGCCGCTGAATTTGCCGGCACCTACGACGTGTTGAACCGCGAGCTGCATTTGACGCAGGACCTGCCGCAATCCGATCCGCGCCTGCAGGCGTTGGGCGATGAGCTGGATTTGGTGCACGCCGCCTTGCCGGAATTCGACCTGGAAAGCTTCAACGCCGGCCATCTGACGCCAGTATATTTCGGCAGCGCCATGAAGGAAATCGGTGTGGCCGATTTGCTGAACGCGCTCGCCGGTTACGGCCCGCCGCCGCGGGCGCAAACCGCGGATACGCGCGTGGTGCAGGCCGACGAAGAGCGGCTGACGGCTCTGGTGTTCAAGATCCAGGCCAATATGGATCCCAACCATCGCGACCGCATGGCCTTCGCGCGCGTGTGCTCCGGCCGGCTGGAGCGCGGCATGAAACTGAAACAGGTGCGGACGGGAAAGCAAATTCCCCTGAACGCACCGCAGTTCTTCTTCGCCCGCGATCGTGCGCTGGCCGAGGAGGCGTATGCCGGCGACGTTGTGGGCATTCCCAATCACGGCACGCTGCGCATTGGCGACACGTTGACCGAGGACGAGGATTTGCAGTTCCTGGGGGTGCCATCCTTCGCGCCGGAAATCCTGCGCCGCGTGCGGCTGGACGATGCGATGAAAGCCAAAAAGCTGCGCCAGGCACTGCAGGAACTGGCCGAGGAGGGCGTGGTGCAGCTATTCCGTCCGCAGGATGGCTCGCCGCCGATCGTGGGTGTGGTGGGTACGCTGCAGTTGGACGTGTTGCAGGCGCGGCTGATCGGCGAATACGGCGTGGGCATCGGCTTCGAGGCGACGCCCTATAATCTGGCGCGCTGGGTGTTTGGTGAAAAGCTGGCGCTGGCCAAATTCGTCGCCGAGCAGCGCACGGCCATGTCCGACGACGTGGACGGCGATCCGGTATTTCTGGCCACCTCCGCTTTCATGATGCGGCGCACCGTCGATTTGAACCCTGGCCTGACGTTCCGCGATATCAAGGACCATCGTGCCGAGGCTGTGGCTGCGTGATTCGCCTCTCGGCCGCGCTGGCGTTTGGTGCGGGCGGCAATGGAAACGCTGCGTTGCGCACCGGCTGGTCGGCGCCGGAAGATGGATTTGTATGGTCCGCCGGCCGCGTAAGCATCCTGCATTTGCCATTGCCCTCCAGCCCCGATGGCGTGCTGTTGGAATTGGCGATGACGCCGTATCTGCACGGGCCGGCGCTGATCCGGCAGTGTGTGGGCGTGTCGGTCAACGGAATGCACGTGGCGGAGCGGGAATTGCGGGAGGCGGTGCGGTGGCTCCTGGAATTGCCCGCGGCCTGCCTGAAGAATGCCGCGGCCTTTGAACTGACCTTGCATCTTCCCGACGCCGTGGCGCCGGCTGCCTTTGGCGATAGCAACGATTCGCGCATTCTGGGCATCCGGCTCGATCGCCTGGTTCTGCTGCACGATCCCGGCCGCGCGGCGCTGCCGCTGCGCGCCGGGCGCTTGCGGCTGCTGGAATGTTTTGAGTTCGGTGCCAACCAAACCACGGCGCCGATGCTGGGGGAAGGCTGGTCAAAGCCCGAGGGCGGCCATGTGACTGCGTTGGGCCGCCATAGCGTGCTGCGGCTGGATGTACCGAAGGATCCAGGCGCGCTCTCCATCATTCTGGACATGAAGGCGCTCGGTGGCGCGGGCACCGCGCGGCCGCAGCGTATTGCCGTGGGCGCCAATGGCAGGCTACTGGATTACATTGCGCTCGGAGACCAGACGGCGCTGGCGCTGGATTTGCCGGACCACCCAGGCGGTGGACCGCTGGAAATTACGTTCGACAATCTCGATGCCGGCGATCCCAATAATGCCCTGTGGGCCGACGGGCGCCCCATGATTTTCATGCTATTCCGGCTCCACTTGCTGCAGGAACACGGCGCACCGGCATGGAACGCCGCGTATCGCGCGCCGATCGGCGCCATGAGCGCTGCATCATTCGGACCGGAGGTGACGCACTTCGAAAGTCTCGGCAATCTGTGTGAATTGGGCTTGCTGCAGCGCAAATTCGGGTATGAGCCGGCCGGTTTGCTGCGTTTCGCGGGTATTCGCACACCGCATCTGGTTGAAACCCTGCGCAATGGGTTTCTGGGCCTCGGCCGTCCCGATACGCTGGATATTTCGGTGCGTGATGACGATCAGCGTGGCTATGTCGTGATCGACGGGCCAACATCGATCGCGGTGCAAACACCGGTATCGGCCGTCACGGTCAGCGAGGCGGCATTGCGGAGGCAGGTCGGCCGCAATTTTCCATTCCTGGCACGTAAATATCTAGAGGACGTTGTCGCCGGCAACAAGATATTCGTGTTTCATCGCCGCGACCCAACCACCGAACCGGAAGCCCGTGCCGTGCTCGCGGCCCTGGCGCAGTGGGGTGATCCCACTGTGCTATGGGTGCAGTTCGATCCGGCGGAGCCGCCGGGCGGCGTGCTGCGCCTCGGGCCGCGGTTGCTACGCGGCTTTCTGGGCGTACCGAGGGAACCGTATCGCTATGCGTCGGAGGAATCCTGGATCAGCGTGCTGGTCAATGCGCTGGCGATGGTAAGATTGGGGGGACAGTGCCTGTCCCCCCAAACCCCCCGTCATAAACATAAGGCCTCGTCTTAACATGCGACGGGGGGTCT
>Ga0302314_10022768_pt1 | contig 10261 bp, 8 predicted proteins | sample III_Palsa_N2_3_FD_200533 | JGI IMG/M metagenome (GOLD analysis project Ga0302314, IMG submission 200533) | Peat permafrost microbial communities from Stordalen Mire near Abisko, Sweden - III_Palsa_N2_3 | ecosystem: Environmental > Terrestrial > Soil > Palsa > Peat permafrost | place: Sweden... | reverse complement strand
ATGGCGGTTACCTTTGCGCAGCCAATTTCAGAAAAATACCGACAGGTATAATTGATAGACCATCGCATTGAAATGGTACAGAGGTTCCTCCCCCGGTTGATAGTCCGGGACGCCGAAGTCCTTGATGTCGGTGAAATCCAGGTAGTGGAATGCGATGCGGCTGACATCCAGCGTGGCGGTGCCGCGTTTGAAGAACTTCCAGCCGTCCGGCAAGAACGCGTAGGTGACCTTGGCGCCGATGGTGGTGTTTTCGGAGGCGGCCAGGTCCTGATCCCGGGCCATGAAATTCTGCGAGTCGGCATACGGGAACAAGTCGCTGTAAAAGGTCGCGTGGTTCTGCTTGTAGTAGCGCACTCGGCCTTCGAAGATCCATATGTTGCCCAGCGGGTGGGTATAGTCGAGTTCGTAGGTATTGCCGACGATGCCCCAGGTGTCCGTAAAGTATCGATACGTACCGGTGATCGCGGCCCGGTAGGGCAGGTAGTACTTTGCCCGGCCCTCGATCGAGGTGCTGGTGCGCGTGTCCGGATAGACTTGGCTGGCCAAGGAGTAGCCCTTGGGGCTGCCTGGATCCAAATAGCGGATCGATCGATACGGGTTTGCCAGATAGCCGTCGTCGGTGATCACCTCGAGCGTCGCCCCGGTGATCCAATTCTTGGTGAGGATTTGCGACAGGCCGAGCGTGTAGCTGCGGCTGTCCGCATGGCCGAGCCACGAGATCACCGGAACCAGAGCCGTACCGTTATTTTCCCCCACCGCGTCGCGGGTGCGCGCGAAACCGAGATTCAATGTGGTCAGATCGCCGAACATATCCTGAGTCAGCGAAAAACTCGTGGTATTGGATTTGTAATCCCGCTCCACGCTGTCGATGTAGGTCGCGGAGTAGGTGGTCTTGTCGTGCACGAATTGCGCGGTGAGGGTCTTCTGCTTGCGCTCGTCCTTGATCTGGCTGGCCTGGCTGAGCACGTCGATGGAGGCGCCGCTCACATTGTCGATGAAGTAGCTGCCCTCGAGCGCGAAGTCCTCGGTGACCTTCTTGCGCACCAGCACCGATTCGCCGGTGATGTCCATGCCGCCGCCGCTGTACTTGCTGTAGAACAGATCCGCCCGATCGTCCGGCAGCACGTCCGCCTGGGCGCGGACCAGCAGGATGACCGTGACCACCGCAAGCCGACTCAATACGCGATACGTGGACGCCATCTCCGTCAGTTGCAGCCGCAGCCGCCGCCTGCGCCGCCGGTCGCGCCGCGCGCGCCCTCCCGCGTCTCGCGAATGTGGTCCAGATACGCCGACGAGATGGCGTCGCGGTCCCACGCCATGATGGGATCCGCCAAGCGATCGCGCTCATAAGGCTTGACCCACGGCTGAATACCGCCGCAACCGCTCAGGAGCAGAATCGCGGCCAAGTACAGCGGGCGAAGGCTAAGCATCGATCATTCCCGGATCAGCTGGCGAATGCGGTCCTGATACTCGTTCTCGTCGCCCGGCTTGTAGCCGCGGTGAACGTAGCGAATCTCGCCCTTGCGGTCGATGATGACCGAGCTCGGCATTTCATCGACATGATAGGCCTTGCTGACCGCGTTCGCCGGATCGAGCAGCACCGGGAAACTCACCGGTTTGCGCGCCAGCAATTCCTTGACCGCAGGCGCTTCCTTGTCCACGTTGACCCCGATCAAGGTAAAGCCCGCAGGTTTGTATTTTTTGTACATCTGGTCGAGCAGCGGCATCTCTTGCTGGCACGGTCCACACCAGGTCGCCCAGAAGTTGACCATCACCACCTGGCCCTTGTATTGGCTGAGGGCGCCTTGTTGCCCTGACAGCGCGGTCAGGGTGAATTCCGGCGCGGGCCCGGACGAGTCCGCGGCGAACGCCGTGGCGCTGATCGCCACGCATAACAGCGCGCAGCGCCTGAGGAAATTAGCGGTAGACCTTTGCATCGATCTCTCCTGTTGAAGGCAAGAATTCAAAAGAACGCAGTCAAGCCCAAGGTGGCTTCGATGTTGTGAACATTCTTGGATACGCCGAACAGATCGGATTCGAACACGTGGTCTCTGACGTCCACATGCATGGCCAGCCAGTCCGTTACCAGGAGGCGATCACCCACTCCGAAATTGAGCGCAAATTGATCAAGATCGGCGAACTTCACATCACCCATGCCGACGGTCACATACAGCGCATTGTTGAATGCGCGCCCCCGCCCGAGAAAAATCTCGCCGGGAAGTACGTTGTAACCCAGGTCCAAGTCATAGTACGTGAACTGCCTCCCAGAGCTGCTGACGACCGTGATGTCGGGAAATACATCCTCGAGGCTGCTCAAGCCCGCTTTGGAGCGCGCGGCAAAGGCTTCCAGAAAGATGTCCTCCGACACGTGATACGCCAGGCGCACGCCGTACAGCGGATTGGTTCCGAAATCCTCGATGCTGAGCGCACCGACATACGCGCCGATCTCGAAATCCTTGGCCTTGATCTTGGGAGTCTTCACCTCGCGGCGCGTGACTTGCGGATCGATGACAGACGGGTCCGCCTGCGGCGTCTCGGCGGTCACCGGCGCCGGCGCCTTGTCGCCGCGATGGAACCAGCTGCAGCCGGCCAGCAGCGCCGCGGCTAAAAGAATACTGCCAAGCCGAATTTCCATTCTTCCAGTTCCTCGTTCACATTGAGCTTGTTGAACACGACATAGGCGCGCCAGTCGAAGCGCCACATGAATCGCCGAGTAATGAATCCGCGCGCTCCCAGCGAGGCATAGGCCATGGAATTCGAATCCTGCAGCGGCGCGGGCGGCACTCTATCCTCGATGTACTGCCAGCCCGCGCCGATGCTGGCGGTCGGCGAGAACCATTTCCACTCGGGCACGAAGGTGTGACGAATGCCGATCGTGGCGATGTATCGATTGTCGAGCGTGCCGAAGGCCTGTTGCAGGACGGCTTCGATGTCGAGGCTGGCGGTAAAGCCATAATCCACATAGGCGCTGACGAGGTTCTCGCGGTTATAGACGCCGTAGCCCGCGCCGAGCTCCCAGCGATGCGCCGCAAAATCCGGGTAGGGTGGTATTGGCGCCGGGGCGCCGGACTCCAGCCGGGTTTTCGATATTTCAGAGCGGCGCGCCCAGCCCTCTTGTCCATGCGCCGCGCGCACCCGATACCAATCGGTGCGGCTATACAGCACGGTGAGTATTTCGTCGCGGCCCACCACGTAAACGACCGGATAGCCGCGCCCCGGGCCGCTGTGCATCTCAAGGTAGGGTTCGGTGACGACCAGCTCAAGCAGGTGCTCCTCGGCGTGGACAAGCCCAACACTGAACGCCTGCAGCAACAGCAGAAGCGCGGGCAGTCGTCGCATCAGCTCAGTTCGCTGCCGGTGCGACGAATGGGTCGTTGTAGTACTGGCCCCCGATGTCAATCCATTCCGAGATCAAGCGTAGCTCCGCCGGCGTTAGCCAGCCGTTATGAGACCCACCCTGCGCGAAAACGCTGAAGAAGCCCGTCGAGCCTGCGGCGTTCCCGCCCACCACGACGGCGGGCGCAATCGCCGGCACCAGAGTCGGCACACCCGTCACCGGATTCGGCGGCCCATCAGGCACCAGCAGAGTCTCCAATATTCCCATATTAAGCGTCTGCTCGTCGTGTTGGAACAGCAGATCCTCGTAAGAGGTCACCACGGTGGTATCCACGCTCGACGTGCCGCCGGTCAAATCCACCTGGCCGGACGGCACTTGTTGCGCGGTCATGGTGGCGTTCAAGCTGTTGTGGCACTGCGTGCAGGTCACCGAGGTATTGGCAACGCCTGCGACGGTGGCCGTGCGCGGCGTCAGATTCCAGATCGGCTGCAATTGTCCGACGTACAGCGGCGGCGAGTTCGGAAAGTACTCTATGGTGGAGCGGCAATAGGCGCTCCACGGAGCGCAGTTCCCGGCATCCGCCAAGATGGGCGAGGGCGTCGACAGTTCGGAATACAGATAGGAGATTCCGAGGTCCGGCTGCGGCGGAGTCGTGTCGACGGTCCATACGTTGGTGTAGATCACGTCGGTGCTCAAGATCTGCGAGCAGGTCAGGGCGCTGCCCGTGGCGCAGCTGATTCTGCCGAGGGTTTGCGCCATGGTTTCGCCGGCATTGGCGAACAGATTCGGATTCGTGTTCGGAAACGGCAGCCCGGTGGTCGGCGCGCCCTGATTGACGGGCAGAGAGAGGCCGGAACGCCCATGCGAGATGGTGGCGGTGCTGCTGTGGCAGCCGTTGCATGATTTCGTCTCGCCGGGCAGCACCTGCAGCCAACTCTGGTGCTGCGCCGTCACGCGCTGCGCGTTGGCGTCGAGGATGTCGATGGTGAACGGAACATTGGCCGGCACCTGGATTTGCACCGAGCCATCGGGCTGAATCGGGGCATAGCCGAGAATTTCGCGCATGCCCATGCCGGCGGGACCGAACGCCGACTGGTTGATCTTGCGCACCGTCTTGGGCGGTATTTCGACCGCGTGCACGACTCTGATGAACCGGTACGGCCGCGCGTAATAGCCCGCCTGGCCAGGATTCGCCAGGGTGGCGATGTTCGGATTGGCCGTGTCGACCCCCGCGAAATCGTACACGCTGCTGATATCCAGCAGACCGACCTGGTTCGTGGCCATGGTCTGTGCGGCCGCGCTGGAGGGCACCGAGTCGGGGATGTCGGTGGCAGGCGGGGTCCGCGCCTCCAGGATCACCGGCTCGACGATCATCAGACCCGGTTCGGCGCTGAGCAGCGGGCTCAAGGTGCCGGCGTCGAAATCATAGACCCACAGGGTGTACTGCGGCGGCGCCTCTACCACGTTGGCGCCGGTGGTATTGCTGGAATTGCATACCTCGGTCGCCGTTGTCACCAGCACCAGGCACGGGGACCAGCTCACCAACATGCGGTTGGTGCCGTCGTAGAGCGGGTAGGCGGATGCGAATCTGCCGCCGGGCGAAGGCACGTTCGCATCGGTGGTCACGCCCAGCGGGGTTGCGCTCGCCTGGCCCGGCCCCGTCGCCGCCGTGGGCGAGGCACTTTGATTGATTTCGACGAATTGCTGCGCGTTGATCAGCAGCGTATCGCCGCCGAGCTGCGTGCCCATGTAGGGGCGATCGATGGCGATCAATTTGCCGTCGCTTCGTTGGCGCGCGTTCAGAAACTGAATCACATTGTTATTGGTGCCGGCGATGTTGGCGCCGGTGGCGTGACTGTTGGCTCCGTAGTAGAGCTGCAGGCCGGTGCCATCGGGATTGGTCACATACAGGCTCATTCGATCCGCGCCGTTCACCACTTCCCAGCGCGTGAACACCACCTGACCGGTGCTCAACACCGAGGGCGCGAAATCATGGTTGGTGTTGAAGGTGATCTGATGCATGTTGCTGCCGTCGGCATTCATGACGTGCAATAGAAAGATCGGCTGCGGCGGGATGCTGCCGCTCGCCAGGATGGCCTCGTACTGGGGACGGCCTTCATCGAGCAGGATGGCCTGCGTCGCGAGCTGGCGCGAGGAGGCGAACACGATGCGCCCGTCCGGCAGGTAATGCGCGCCAACGTCGTGACCGCTGGTGATGTCGTCGTTGGTGAGCTGCGTGACGCTGTTGGTGAGCGAGTTGTACTGGTAGATGTGCCAATTGGGCTGCTTGGGGTCGGTGTTGCCGACATTTGGCAGCAGCGGCAGGCGCAACGAGAACACCACCATGGTGCCGTCCGGTGACACGTCCAGGTCGCGCACGTCGCCCATGCCCTGGGTGATCGAGGCGGTGACGTTGATCTCGGCGCCGTCGGCGTTCGCTGAGCTGCGCACGTACAGATCGCCGCCGGTGTTGGAGGTGATGAGGTCGCGCACGTCCAGAGTATCGATGACGGTGGGTGCCGGCACCGGCCGCTTGACGTAAGCCAGTGGATAATTGGTGATGCCCGGCGTCAGAGTCTCGCCGCCGGCGACCCCCGGTGCCGTGCCTGTCGGCGCGCTGCTGCATGCGAGCATGCCCAGCATGGGCAGTAGCAGCGCGGTGCATTTCAGCAAACCGTGACGTGGTTCGCGGGGACGGAAGATGTTCATTGGTCGGATACCTGCGCTCGATAATCGGTCAGCATTGAACTTAATTGGGCCCGCACGCATCTTCGTTCGGTCCTCCGGTGCGTTCTGTTAACGCACTCACAGAAGAACTTGCCAGCTTCCGCTTCTCTAGTGCAACCAAGGCGAGATTCCTCAGTGACTCGCAGGATATAGGCCGCTCGAGGCGCGCCGGTACTGTCGCGAAATGCCGACGTCGTTTCGATGAGACATTACTCTACAGCTTTTTGGGTGCGTATATTCGCACCAAGTCGGGAATCACAACTCACGCGAGTGGATGTGCATATGAAGAACGGGATGGAAGCGCGAATAAGGCAGTTCGCATGCGCCGCAACGGTCGCGCTGATCGGCATGAGCGCGCTCGCGGCCACCCCCAATGCCAATCAGGCGGTGCGCATGTACAACCGCATCGCCGGGGTGCCGCCATCGTCCGCGACGCTGGCTCAAATGATCACGCTGGACCCGGTGAGCGCAGCTTACCTCGCGACCAATGACAAGGCGTTCTACAACGGCACGATCCGCAACCTGGCGGCGCCGTGGACCAATCGCGACCAGTCTGTGTTCGTGCCGCTGAATGACTACACGGCCACCGTGGTCGGCATGGTGCGCGACAACGTGCCGTTCAACACCCTGCTCAGCGCCGACCTGGTGTACATCGCCAGCGCCAGCGCCAGCTCCACCTACAACGTGCCGGCCTATTCGCCGAATAACAACAACATGTACATTGCGATGGATCAGGCGAACGTCGACTTGAGCTCCACCGCCAATCTGGTGTCGAGCCCTCAGTCCGCGATCACCGGGATCCCCTCGGCGGCCACCGCCGGTGTGATGACCACGCGCGGCGCGGCCAGCGCCTTCTTCGTCAACGGCACCAATCGCGCCATGTTCCGCTTTACGATGATGAACCACCTGTGCGATGACTTGCCGACGGTCATGGACACGACCCGCCCGCCGGACCGCATACGCCAGGACGTGACCCGCAGCCCGGGCGGCGTCAGCACCTTGTTCCTCACCAATTGCATCGGCTGCCACAGCGGCATGGATCCGATGGCTCAGGCGTTCGCGTATTACAACTTTACCTACCCCTCGAGCGAGATCGGAGCGACCGCCTGGCCGGTCGGGCAAATCGTCTACACGGCGGGGCAGGTGCAACCGAAATACTCCATCAACAACACCAATTTCCCACAGGGCTTCGTAACGACGGACGATACCTGGAACAACCGCTGGCGTACTGGACCGAACCAGGTGCTGGGATGGAGCCCGGCTCTGTCGGGGACCGGCCAAGGCGCCAAGTCCCTTGGGGTGGAGCTGGAGAACAGTCAGGCGTTCGCGAGCTGCCAGGTAACGCGAGTGTTCAAGGACGTGTGCCTGCGCGCGCCGAGCAGCGCCAGCGACGTCACCCAGGTCACGACGATGATCGCCTCGTTCCAGAATGGCTATAACTTGCGGCAGGTGTTCGCGCAGAGCGCCGCCTACTGCATGGGGAATTGAGCATGAACGCTAATCGCATAATCGGCTTGCTCGCCCTCGCGGCAGCCATTGGCTCGAGTGCCTGCAGCGGCAGCGGCGCTCCGACCACGGCGACGCCCGGCGGCGCTCCGGCCAGCGTCGCGAATTCCTACACCGGGCCTGCGGCGGCAACCGCCGACATTCAGGCCTTCGAGGTCAGCTTCTGGAGCAACGTGCGCGTGCAGAACCGCTGCGGGGCTTGCCACAACGCGACCACGCCGGCGCAGATGCCCAATTTCGCGCGCAGCGACAACGTCAATCTCGCGTATGTGCAGGCCAACAGCGTGGTCAACCTGGCCTCCCCGGCACAGTCTCTGATCGTGACCAAGGTCGGCGGCGGCCACAATTGCTGGCTGGCGGACGACAGCGCTTGCGCGCAGATTTTGACCACCTGGATCAGCAACTGGGCCGGCGCCACCGGCGCGGCCTCCGCCACCCAGGTGCAGTTGGTTGCGCCGCCGATCGAGACCGTGGGACAGAGCCTGAACTTGCCGGCGTCCCCGACCGACTATCAGAACACCATCTATACACTGACCGGGCAGTATTGCTCGGGTTGCCATTCGCCGAATGCATCCGCGCCGCAGTCGCCATATTTTGCCGGCCCCGTGTCGCAGATACTCGCCGATTATCAGGCCGCTATCCCTAAGATCGACTTCACCGGCTGCTCGCCCTTCATCGCCGGCACGGCACCGCCAGCCTGCGGCACGAATTCGCGCTTTTACCAGCGCCTGGCAATCGACAATCACAATTGCTGGAGCAACTGCGCCACGGATGCCTTGGCCATGTTGGCCGAGATTCAAAGCTTCGCGCAGATGCTGACGCCCAGCAACATCAATCCCTCGTACGTCATCAGCAAGGCGCTGACGCTGACCCAGGGCACCGTTGCAAGCGGCGCGAACCGTTATGACGCGGACACCATCGCCAAGTACGAATTCCAGACCGGAACGGGATACACGGCCTACGACACCAGCGGCATCGATCCGGCCGCGGACCTGAGCATCTCCGGCAACGTGACCTGGGCTGGCGGCTGGGGCATCACGGTGGGCGCCGGCGGCAAGGCGCAGGCGAATACCTCGGCGAGTTCGAAGCTGTACACCTTGATCCAGGCGACCGGCGAGTTCTCGATCGAAGCCTGGGTCGCGCCCGCCCTCGTGGCAGTCAACAATTCCTACATGGTCAGCTATTCGGGCGGCGACACGACGCGTAATTTCACGCTCGCGCAGACCAATCAGGACTACGACTTCATGCTGCGAAGCTCGAACTCGGACCTGAACGGCATGCCGCAATTGCAGACGCTGGACTCCGCCATGGTGCTGCAGGCTTCGCTGCAGCACGTGGTCATGACCTACGACCCGATCAACGGGCGCCAGATTTATGTCGATGGCGTGAACCAAAATGTGCCGGACCCGCAGAAAGGCGGCACCATTTCCAACTGGGACTCGAGCTTCGCCTTGGTGCTCGGCAACGAGGTGTCCGGCGACGATTCATGGCAGGGGTTGATCAAGTTCGTGGCAATCCACAGCCGCGCGCTCACCGCGGCGCAGGTGCTGCAGAACTACAATGCGGGCGTCGGCGAGCGCTACTACATGCTGTTCAACGTGGCCAGCCTGACGGGCGTGAATCAGTCCTACATCATGTTCACGGTCAGCCAGTATGACTCCTATAGCTACCTGTTCTACGCGCCGACCTTCATCTCGCTGGATCCGTCGGTCACGCCGAACAACATTCCCATCTCCGGAATGCGCATCGGCATCAACGGAACCATCCCGGTCGTGGGCCAGGCGTATACGCCGCTGAGCACCTCGATCACCGCGGCAGGCTACACGCAACAGGGCGGTGAGCCGCTGTCCAAGGTCGGCACGGTCATCGGCCTGGAAAGCGGGCCGCTCACCGACCAGTTCTTCCTGCAATTCGACACGCTCGGCCCGCACTCCTACCCGATCGTCGAGGCGCCCGTGACTGCTCCGCCGATGCCGCTTGGACCGGTGGTGGCCGATGTCGGCGTGCGCACCTTCGCGCAGGTCAATTCGACGCTGTCGCAGCTCACCGGGGTTCCGACCACGAATGCCGGAGTCAATGCGATCTACCTGAACGTGCAGCAGCAACTGCCGTCGACGCCGACCCTGGAGGCGTTCTCGGCCGCCAATCAAGTCGGCACCGCGCAGCTGGCGGTCGAGTACTGCAACACCATGGTCACCACTCCCTCGCTGGCGGCGCAGGTGCTGCCCGGAGTGAATCTCAACAACACTTCGCTATTCTCGACCCCGGCCGGGATCAACTCCGTCACCAGCGCGCTCGCGGCGCGAGTGCTCAACGTCGGCAGCTACACCCTGTCGAGCCAGCCGGCGGCGTCGACCATCACCACCGAGCTGGGCAACCTGATCGGCATCCTCTGTACCACCAGTGCCTGCAACAACACCACGCGCATCATGGCGGTCACCAGTGCAGCCTGCGCCGCCGCTTTCGGCAGCGCGGACATGTCGATCTACTGAGCTTTAGATGAATCGAAGAGGCTTTTCTTATGCGTAAGCTACCTAAGGGTCTGGGTCTACACGAGCCGCTGCTCCATCCGGATCATCCGCGGCCCAGGACGCGCCGGCAATTCATTGCGCAGAGCTTCATGACGGGTGGCGCCTCGGTGCTCATGCCCTCGGTTTTCAGCTTGCTGGCGAGCCCAAAGGCAAATGCGCA
>Ga0302314_10022767_pt1 | contig 10261 bp, 9 predicted proteins | sample III_Palsa_N2_3_FD_200533 | JGI IMG/M metagenome (GOLD analysis project Ga0302314, IMG submission 200533) | Peat permafrost microbial communities from Stordalen Mire near Abisko, Sweden - III_Palsa_N2_3 | ecosystem: Environmental > Terrestrial > Soil > Palsa > Peat permafrost | place: Sweden... | reverse complement strand
GCGCGCTGTTTCTCGCGCCCGACCGCGACGCGCTGTATGCGCGGATCGATGCGCGCTTCGATGCGATGCTGAAGGCCGGCGCGCTGGAAGAAGTCGCGGCCCTGGCGGCGCGCCGGCTCGATCCGCTGCTGCCGGCGATGAAGGCCCATGGCGTGCCGGCGCTGATCCGCCATCTCAGGGGCGAGATCACGCAGGAGGAGGCGGCCGAGATCGGCCGCGCCGATACCCGCCATTACGCCAAGCGGCAGTTCACCTGGTTCCGGCATCAGTTGCCGGAATTCGAATGGGTGAAGCCGGAGGCGGCGAGGGGGTGGCTGGAGGAACAACTTCGTAGCGCGGATGAGCGAAGCGACATCCGGGAAAGCAGGTAAGGCCCAAGCGACGTCATTCCGGGATGGTCCGAAGGACCAGACCCCGGAATCTCGAGATTCCGGGTCTGCGCTTCGCGCATCCCGGAATGACTGTAGAAAAACGCCAGGAACCCGGTTAGTCTGTCCAAATCGCTGGCAAAGCCGCCCTCCCTTGACTTTTGGGGTCGGGTGGCTATAACCGCGCAACCTTTGGGAAGTCTAGGCCGCCATATGCGTAATAAAATTACCAAGCTTCTTATTATCGTCGTACCCAGGCGCACCGCCGGGGATGGCTAGGGCCATCCAAAATCGGGCGGTGTGCAGGGGCCTCTTCGGGCCCCTTTTTATTTTCCAAAGGGGCCTATCCAGGGAACCTAGCCGAGAAATCCAACTGACCAAGCCGCTGACAACAGCGCATCCGGAGCCAGCCATGAGCGACAAGAGCTACGATCCGAACCAGATGACCGGCGCAGCCATGATCGTGCGCGCGCTGATCGATCATGGCGTCCAGCACATCTTCGGCTATCCCGGCGGTGCGGTGCTTCCGATCTATGACGAGATTTTCCAGCAGGACCAGGTCGAGCACATCCTGGTGCGCCACGAGCAGGGCGCCGGCCACGCCGCGGAAGGCTATGCGCGCTCCACCGGCAAGCCGGGCGTGGTGCTGGTGACCTCGGGGCCGGGCGCCACCAACATGGTGACGCCGCTGACCGACGCCTTGATGGATTCGATCCCGCTGGTGTGCATCACCGGGCAGGTTCCCACGCATCTGATCGGCAATGACGCGTTCCAGGAATGCGATACCGTCGGCATCACGCGGCCCTGCACCAAGCACAACTGGCTGGTGCGCGACGTCAACGATCTCGCCAAGGTGCTGCACGAGGCGTTCTATGTCGCCAGCACCGGACGTCCCGGTCCCGTGGTGGTCGATGTGCCGAAGGACGTGCAGTTCGCGGTCGGCACCTACCACCCGCCGCGCAAATCCGACGTGCATGTGTCGTATGCGCCGCGGGTCAAGGGCGACGCGTCGCAAATCCGCAAGGCCGTGGCCTTATTGGCCTCGGCCAAGCGCCCGGTGATCTATTCCGGCGGAGGCGTCATCAATTCCGGTCTCGAAGCCTCCAGGCTGCTGCGTGAGCTGGTCGAAGCCACCGGCTTTCCGATCACCTCGACGCTGATGGGCCTTGGCGCCTATCCGGCGTCGGGTGCGAACTGGCTCGGCATGCTCGGGATGCACGGCACCTATGAAGCCAACATGGCGATGCATGATTGCGACGCGATGCTGTGTGTCGGCGCGCGCTTCGACGACCGCATCACCGGACGCACCGATGCGTTTTCGCCGGGCTCGAAGAAGATCCATATCGATATCGATCCCTCCTCGATCAACAAGAATATCCGTGTCGATATTCCGATCATCGGCGATGCCGCCAACGTGCTCGGCGATCTGCTGCAGGTGTTCAAGGCGGAGGCGAAGAAGCCCGATATCCGGCCGTGGTGGCAGGAGATCGCGAAATGGCGCGCGCGCAATTCGCTGGCCTACAAGAAGAACAGCGATGTCATCCTGCCGCAATTCGCGATCCAGCGGCTGTTCGAGGCGACCAAAGGCCGCGACACCTACATCACCACCGAGGTCGGCCAGCACCAGATGTGGGCGGCGCAGTTCTTCGGCTTCGAACAACCGCACCGATGGATGACCTCGGGCGGTCTCGGCACCATGGGCTACGGCCTGCCGGCAGCGCTGGGCGTGCAGGTTGCGCATCCCGACAGCCTCGTGATCGACATTGCCGGCGACGCCTCGGTGCAGATGACGATGCAGGAGATGTCGACGGCGGTTCAATATGAATTGCCGATCAAGATATTCATCCTGAACAACCAGTATATGGGCATGGTGCGGCAGTGGCAGCAGCTGCTGCACGGCAACCGGCTGTCGCATTCCTATTCCGAGGCGATGCCGGACTTCGTCAAGCTGGCGGAGGCCTATGGCGGCGTCGGCTTCCAGGTATTCAAGCCAGGCGATCTCGACGGCGCCATTGCCGACATGATCAAGGTGAAGAAGCCGGTGCTGTTCGACTGCCGGGTGGCAAGCCTGGAGAACTGCTTTCCGATGATCCCCTCCGGCAAGGCCCACAACGAAATGCTGCTGCCCGCCGAGGCCAACGACGAAGCCACCGCGGCCGCCTTCGCTGGCGGCAAGGCGCTGGTGTGATCATGAGCAGCGCCAATGTTTGATCTCGACCAGTTGGAACGCGCCCACGCCATCGTCGGTACGGCGGTGCCGCCGACGCCGGCGCATGCGTGGCCGCTACTGGCCGAGAGGCTTGGCGCCACCGTGATCGTCAAGCACGAGAACCACACGCCGACCGGCGCTTTCAAGGTGCGCGGCGGACTTGTCTATCTTGAGCGCCTCAAGCGCGAACGGCCCGGCACGGCCGGCATTATCTCGGCGACCACAGGCAATCACGGCCAGAGTCTTGCGTTCGCGGCGAGCCGCTACGGCGTTCCGGCCACGATCTACGTGCCATTTGGTAATTCGGTCGAAAAGAACCGGGCGATGCGGGCCTTCGGCGCCAACCTCGTTGAGCATGGCACGGATTTCCAGATTGCCCGCGAAGAGGCAGGGCGCCGCGCGATCCAGGACGGGCTCGAACTGGTGCCGTCCTTTCATCCCGATCTGGTGCTGGGGGTTGCGACCTACGCGCTCGAACTGTTCAGGAAGGCCCGCGATCTCGACATTCTCTATGTGCCGATCGGGCAGGGCTCGGGCATTTCCGGCTGCATCCTGGCGCGCGACTTGCTCGGCCTGAAAACGGAAATCGTCGGCGTGCAGTCGACCGAGGCGCCGTCATACGCGCTGTCGTTCGCGGCCGGCACCGTCGTGCGGACGAACAGCAGCAATACGCGCGCCGACGGCATGGCGACCCGCGTTCCCGACGCCGAAGCGCTGGATATCATCCGCAAGGGCGCCTCCCGCATCGTGCAGGTCACGGACGCCGAGATCGCCGTGGCGATGCGCGCCTACTGGACCGATACCCATAACCTGACGGAAGGCGCCGGCGCTGCGGCGCTCGCCGCAGCGCTGCAGGAGAAGGCCAGGCTTCGCGGCAAGCGCGTCGGCCTCGTCATGAGTGGCGGCAATATCGATTTCGATTTGTTCAACCGATGGGTCGTTGCGGACAGCACCGCCCCGACCGACGCCAGGGCGCCGGCGTGAGCGCGAAGGGAATGAATAAATGAACCAGCCCGCATCCGCCTACTTCATGGAAGAGCGCCGCGTTCCGACCGAGGCGCACACGCTTTCGGTACTGGTGCAGAACGAGCCCGGCGTGCTCGCCCGCGTGATCGGGCTGTTCTCCGGCCGCGGCTACAACATCGAAAGTCTCACCGTCTCCGAGACCGAGAACCAGAAGCACGTCTCGCGCATCACCATCGTCACCACGGGAACGCCGATGGTGATCGAGCAGATCAAGCACCAGCTCGACCGCATGGTTCCGGTGTATCGCGTGGTCGACATGACGCTGTCCGGCCGTTCGATCGAGCGCGAACTGGCGATGGTGAAGCTGCGCGGCACCGGCGAGCACCGGGTCGAGGCGCTGCGGCTCGCGGAGGCGTTCCGCGCCCGCGTCATCGACGCCACCACCGAAAGCTTCGTGTTCGAGATCACCGGCAATTCCGCCAAGATCAACCAGTTCATCGACCTGATGCGCCCGCTCGGCCTCGTCGAGGTATCGCGCACCGGTGTCGCCGCAATCGGCCGCGGGGCCGAGGGGATGTGAACCATGCTGGCGCGCGACTGGTATTACAATGAGCGGCGGCAGATCGGCCTGGATTCCGCGGTCGCCTCGATCTACGACCGCCATGACGACAGCGATCTGCGCGCCCGCGCGGCGCTGACCATGCTGGGCGTGCAGCGCGGCTGGCGGGTCGCCGATATCGGCTGCGGCAACGGCGTTCTGGCCTGCGAAGCCGCGCAGATGGGCGCCGAGGTCGACGCCATCGATATTTCACCGGCGATGCTGGCGCTCGCCGACATCCAGGCCAGGGATCGCAAGGTGGCGATCCGCACCCAGCCCGCCGGACTGCTGAGCTTTGCCTACAAGCCGAATTCCTATGACCTGATCGTCAGCGAATTCACGCTGCATCATCTGCCGGATTTCTGGAAGGCGGTGGCGCTGTCGCGGATCTTCTGCGCGTTAAAACCCGGCGCGAATTTCTATCTGCGCGATATCGTGTTCGTCAGCACACCGGACGGCGCCGAGCGCGATGTCGATCAGTGGGCCGATTTCAGCATCAAGAATCACGACTTCGACCGCTACAGCGTCGTCACCCACATGCGCGACGAATATTCGACCTTCGGCTGGGTGATCGAGCGCATGCTGGTCGACGCCGGTTTCACGCTGATCTCGGTCGATTATCACGCGCCGCTGCACGGCACTTACCTGTTGCGCAAACCGAAACATGGCGAGCAGAGCTAGGGACGTCGATGAAGCCTGTCGATGTCTGTCTCGCCATCACGGTCATCGCCATTATGCGGCTGTCGAAGCGGGTGCGAATCCTGCGCAAGATTGCTTGAGGGAACATGTCGCAGTCGCTGTTCGCAGCCTTTGTCGTTTTCGGCGCGGTCATGGCGTTCACGCCGGGACCCAACAATATCATGGTGCTGTCGTCGGGGCTGACTTACGGCTTCCGTCGCAGCCTCCCGCATATCGCGGGCATCGCGATCGGGGTTGCATTCATGGTCGCGTCCGTGGGTCTCGGCCTGGGGGCCATCTTCATCGCCTATCCGGTGCTGCAGACCATCCTGAAATATGTCGGCATCGCGTATCTGATCTATTTGGCCGTTGTCATCGCAATGTCCGGGTCGGTTACGCCGGGGCAAGACAACCAGCGTGGCCCGATGACATTCTGGGGCGCGGTGCTGTTCCAGTGGGTCAACGTCAAGGGCTGGGTGATGGCGATCGGTATCATTACCGCCTATTCCGCGGTTGCCAGCTTTCCGTGGAATATCGCCATCCAGGCCGCGCTGATGTTCGTCATGGGAGCGTTGTCGTCATTGACATGGACGCTGTTCGGCAGTTCGCTGCGCTCTTTTTTGACTTCATCGACGGCGGTGCGGGTTTTCAACGTCTTGATGGCCCTGCTGCTGCTGGCCTCGCTCTATCCGGTCTTTATGGACGCATGATGCCGCGCTGCGCCATGCATAAACGGGTTTCCCCTGAGGTTAAAAATGGACTAGACAACGCCGGAAATTGCCAGCCGAACCAGTGTACTGGACCGGCCGAACACCCAGAAAACAGCACGATCCGGGCACTCCGCCCGCCCAGCCAAGAGGAACGACCATGCGTGTTTATTACGATCGCGACGCCGACCTGAACCTGATCAAGGGCAAGAAGGTCTGCATCGTCGGCTACGGCAGCCAGGGCCATGCCCATGCGCTGAACCTGAAGGATTCCGGCGTCAAGGAAGTCGCCATCGCGCTGCGCAAGGGATCGGCCTCGGCCAAGAAGGCGGAAGCCGCCGGCTTCAAGGTGATGGAAGTCGCCGAGGCCGCCAAGTGGGCCGACGTCATGATGATGCTGACCCCCGACGAATTGCAGGGCGACATCTACCGCGATCATCTGCACGCCAACATGAAGAACGGCGCGGCGCTGCTGTTCGCCCACGGCCTCAACGTGCATTTCAACCTGCTCGAGCCGCGCGCCGATCTCGACGTGCTGATGATCGCCCCGAAGGGTCCCGGCCACACCGTGCGCTCGGAATATCAGCGCGGCGGCGGCGTGCCCTGCCTGATCGCGATCCATAAGGATTCGTCGGGCAACGCCCACGACCTCGGGCTGAGCTACGCCTCCGCGATCGGCGGCGGCCGCGCCGGCATCATCGAGACCTCGTTCAAGGAAGAATGCGAGACCGATCTGTTCGGCGAGCAGGTGGTTTTGTGCGGCGGCCTGGTCGAACTGATCAAGGGCGGTTTCGAGACGCTGGTTGAAGCCGGCTACGCGCCCGAGATGGCCTATTTCGAATGCCTGCACGAGGTGAAGCTGATCGTCGACCTGATCTATGAAGGCGGCATCGCCAACATGAACTATTCGATCTCCAACACCGCCGAATACGGCGAATACGTCACCGGCCCGCGCATCGTCACCGCCGAGACCAAGAAGGAAATGAAGCGCGTGCTCGACGACATCCAGTCCGGCAAGTTCGCGCGCGACTGGATGCTGGAGAACAAGGTCAACCAGACCTCGTTCAAGGCCACCCGCGCCAAGCTCGCCGCCCACCCGATCGAGGACGTCGGCGCCAAGCTGCGCGACATGATGCCGTGGATCAAGAAGGGCGCCTTGGTCGACAAGACCAAGAACTGAGTTTTTAAACGCTGAAAATGGTTTGCTTTTCGTCATGGCCGGGCTTGTCCCGGCCATCCACGTCTTTCTAGCTGCCGTCAGGCGTGGATGCCCGGGACAAGCCCGGGCATGACGAGTTTCTCAATAAGCCCATGGTTCGATCGCTACATTTCGAATCGGACTCTGAGGTCGCGCCTCTGGCAAGACACCGCCATTGCCGCCGCCGTTCGCCGGCCTTGCTTTCGTTTCCAGTCTACTTAACTCTCCCGGCGGAAGAGCGTGCAAAACGCGCTGCAAAGGGGAGCTACGCCATGCAATCCGTTGTCATTACCGGCGCGTCCACCGGCATCGGCTGGGCCGCGACAAAACTGTTGCTGAGCCGCGGCTTTCGCGTGTTCGGCAGCGTGCGCAAGCCCGCCGATGCCGATCGCCTCAAAGGCGAATTCGGCGCCAATTTCACCCCGCTGTTGTTCGACGTCACCGATGAGGCCGCGGTGCTGGCGGCCGCGCGCGAGGTCCGCACGGCGCTGGCGGGCGAAACGCTGACGGGGCTGGTCAACAATGCCGGCATCGCGGTGGCGGGACCGTTGCTGGAGCTCCCAGCCGACAAATTCCGCCAGCAGATGGAGGTCAATGTCATCGGCCCGATCATCGCCACCCAGGCCTTCGGGCCGCTGCTCGGCGCCGATCCGACGCTGAAGGGGCGCAAGGGACGGATCGTGATGATCAGCTCGGTCGCCGGCAAGACCGGCAACCCGCTGGGCTCGGCCTATTCGGCGTCCAAGCACGCGATCGAGGGGCTGTCCGAAAGCCTGCGCCGCGAAATGATGCTGTTCGGCATCGATGTCATCATCGTAGCTCCAGGTGCGGTGAAAACCCCGATCTGGGGCAAGGCCGAGGAACTTTCCGGCTACGAGAATTCGCCCTATGCGCCGGCGCTTGAAAAAATCCGCGCCTTCACCAGGCACCTGAGTGAAATCGGATTGCCGGCCGAGAAGATCGCCGAAGTGATCGCGGAGGCCCTGACATCGGCAAACCCCAAGGTCCGTTACCAGATCACGCCGGATCCGATGCGGCACCTGATTACGGGTATTCTGCCGAAGCGGACGGTCGATCGTATTATCGCCAAGCGTCTCGGATTAATGCCGCCGGCCTGACCGAGCGCGTCCGGTAAGGTTGACGGCCTCAAATGGCCCGGAAGCGGCGCCCGGCCGGCCGCTTCTGTTGCGCCGTCATGACGTTTCCACTACATTTTTATGACACGCTGCAGACTCCGGCTGCGGGGTGCGTCTCCTGGTCATCGCCAGCCAAGGCCCAAAGGCAGTGCCGGGTATCGTTGCGTACGAACCGATGGCGCCGCCGCCAAATCCAGGTCCCTCCGCTACCGTCGCTACCGCAGGCGTCGCTCCGGTCGGGTTCTGGCGGTGGCTGGCGGTCGCAGCCCCCCATCTGGCGGCGCTCGCCGTCATGTTTCAGACCGAGACCGATTTTGCGGCGCGCGCGGGCTTTCTGCTGTCGTGGGGAATCCTGAACTTCTTCTGGATCGCGCTGTTGCGGCGCCCGGCGCTGTCGGGCGCGCTGTCGCTGACGCTGGTCGTGGTGCTGATCCTGCTGTCGCGGCTCAAGCACGACATCGTGCAGATGACCGCGAACTTCGTCGATCTGATGGTGATCGACCGCGATACCGCGGCATTTCTGTTCACGATTTTTCCCGGCCTGCGCTGGTCGGTGATCTCGGCGGCCCTGGTCATCGTCCCCTTGATGTATGCACTGTGGTGGCTCGATCCGTTCCGGATCCGCCGCCTGCCGGCGGCCGCGGCCATGCTGGCGTGCCTTGCTGCACTGGTCGGATATGCCCTCGCCTGGCCGGAAGAGGCCTGGCGCGGCTACTATGACGACGGCTATCTGTCGAAATTCTCCCGCTCCGGCGTCACCGCGGTGTCGGATTTCATCCACTACGGCTTCATGGAATCGGATGCGGTCGCCACCGCACGTCTCAACGTGCCGCTGCTGGATTCCTGCCACCCGACCGGGCGGCGGCCGAATATCATCATGATCCACGACGAATCCTCTTTCGATATTCGCGGCGCCGATGGCATCAAGGTGCCCCAGGGCTACGGCAGCCATTTCAAATCGTTCGACGGCAAGGCGCGCAAGTTTCTGGCCGAGAGCAATGGCGGCCCGAGCTGGTTCACCGAATACAATGTGCTGGCCGGGCTTTCGTCGCGTTCGTTCGGCCGGTTTTCCTATTTCGTGACCCGGATCGCCTCGGGCCGCGTCACGCGCGGGCTGCCGCTGGCGCTGCGCCGCTGCGGCTACGAGACGGTTTCGCTGTATCCGGCCTTTGGCGCCTTCATGAGCGCACGCAGTTTCCAGATGACCACCGGCATCCAGCATTTCTACGACGCCCATGATCTCGGCGCCAAGGACGTCGAGCCCGATCGTTTCTTTTACGACAAGGCTCTGGACCTGATGTCGCAGCAGGTGCCGGCGAAGCCGCTGTTCATGTTCGTCTATCTCGCCGCCAATCACTTTCCATGGGAGACCCGGTTCCGTCCCGAACTGACGCCGTCGTGGCGCCCGCCCGGCAACGAGCCGGTGGTCGATGAATATCTGCGCCGGCAGGCAATGAGCGCGGACGATTACACGGCGTTCATCGCGGGATTGAAAAAGAAGTTTCCGGCGCAATCGTTCCTGATCGTGCGTTACGGCGACCATCAGCCGGAATTCTCGCCGCATGTTCTCGATCCCGATCTCGACGAGGCCGGCGTCGGCAAGAAGCTGGAGAATTACGACCCGCGTTACTACGCGACCTATTACGCGATCGACGCAGTCAATTTCGAGCCGGTCAAAAGTCCCACCGCGATGGAGACCATCGACGGGCCCTATCTGCCGCTGGTGATTCAGGAAGCCGCCGGCATTCCGCTCGATCCGTCGTTCGAGGAGCAGAAAGCGATCATGCTTCGCTGCAACGGCCTGTTCTATGCCTGCAAGGACGGCGCCGAAGCCCGCCGCTTCAACCGCCTGCTGATCGACGCCGGCCAGATCCACGGATTGTAGGCGAGCGGAATTGAGTTGTAGGATGGACAAAGGCGTTCATCGCGCCGTGCCCGCGATCATTCACCGAACGAGCCCTGAGACAACCATGCGACGCAGTCACGATCGTATCCTCACGACGCATACCGGAAGCCTGCCGCGTCCGCTCGCCTTGACGCGGCTATATGCCCGGCGCGCGCGGGGGGAATCCGTCGATACGGTCGAGATCGAGCAGGCCGGCCATGCCGCCTTGCAGCAGATCGTTCCGAAACAGATCGCGGCCGGGATCGATATCGGCAACAATGGCGAGCAGCAGCGCGAGGGATTCTTTCTCCATGTGCGGCACCGGATGACCGGCTTTGGCGGCACCTGGAAACGCTGGCCGCGCGCCGATGTCGAGGACTACCCGGTTTTCAAGCAGTCGCTGGAACAACAGAATGCCGGCAAGGAAATGGTCAGCAGCTTCGCGCCGCCGAAAGCGATCGGCGAAATCCGCTACACCGGCGTCGCAGAGGCGATCCGTGAATGCGCCGATTTTCG
>Ga0302314_10022766_pt1 | contig 10261 bp, 7 predicted proteins | sample III_Palsa_N2_3_FD_200533 | JGI IMG/M metagenome (GOLD analysis project Ga0302314, IMG submission 200533) | Peat permafrost microbial communities from Stordalen Mire near Abisko, Sweden - III_Palsa_N2_3 | ecosystem: Environmental > Terrestrial > Soil > Palsa > Peat permafrost | place: Sweden... | reverse complement strand
GGGCGCGGCAAGGTCGCGCTGTACGACGCGGCGCGCGGGCTGCTGCCGCGCAGTGTGCTGGAGCGGCCCAAGCAGCCGTTCACGCTGCCGATCACGGCGATGCTCGCGGCGGGGACACCACTGGCGGCGTACGCCCAGGAGGTGCTGTCGCCCGCGCGGCTGCGGGCCGGCGGGCTGCTCGACCCGGACGCCGTGTACCGGCTGCTGGCCGCGCAGCGGGCCCGGCCGGCCGACTGCCTGGCCCTGGCCGTCTGGGCGCTGCTGATGTTCGAGCTGTGGCGTGAGGAGTTCGCGGTGGCGCGCACCGGCGCGCGCACCGATGTGACCGGTGCGGCCGATGAGACCGGTGCGCGGGAGCGGATCCTGATGGAGGTGGCGTCATGACCACGATGGTGCGGAGCGGCTTCGCGCTGCTCGCGCGGGCTACGGGAGCGCCCGGCCCCACGCTGGTGCTGGACCTGAACGCACTGCCCTCGGACGAGGTGGAACTGGAGGCGGCGCTCACCCGGATCCGGCTGCGGCTGCGGGAGTCCCGGGGCCACGGGAGGCACGCCGCGCCCGGCGGCGACGAGGTGCTCAAGTGGGCGCTCATCGCGCCCTCCGCCCACCCGCTCTTCGACGTGGACTACCGCTTCGTCCAGGCGATGCCGGACGCGGTGGACCACTTCGACACGACCGGCAACTGCGGGCACTCGCTGCTCGCGGCGATCACAGCGGCGGCGGAGGCCGGGTGGCTGCCCGCACTCGGCCCCGGCGACCGGATCCGCGCGCGGGTGCTCAACAACGGCGACCAGGTGGTCTGCCAGGTGGACGAGACCGCGCACGGGCCGGACGGCGGGCACGTGGTCTTCACGGCCCACTTCGTGGCACCGCCGGGTACCGCGCTGGGCCGACTGCTGCGCGACGGAGGCCGGGTGGTGCGGATGGCCAACCCGTACCTGTTCGTCGACGCGTCCAAGCTGGGCGTGCGCGGCCGCGAGGAACTGTTCCGGGGCGAGCACCTGGATCTCTACGCCGCGCTGGGCAGCATGCGCCGGGAACAGGCGGCCCGCCTGGGCTGGCGGCTGGACGGGGCGTTCCCGAAGGTCGCCGCCGTCGTGCCGGTGGCGCCGGGACAGCTGGCGGTACGGGCACTGACGGTCGGCGGCTGGCATCCCGGACTGGCGCTCACCGGCGCGGTCTGCCTGGCGGCCGCGTCCGCGCTGGAGGGCACCGTCCCGTACCGGCTGCTGCGTGCGCACGGGACGCCACCAATCCCTGGGAGTGTGCTGATTGACACTCCATCAGGACGTGTGACGGCCGCCTGCTCGGCGACCGGCGAAGGAGCGGACGATGAACTTCTGTGGGTCAGCGTGGGCGGCAAGGAGGCCCGGCTGCTCGGCCGGGTGGAACTGGAGGCCGGCGATGTCCGCTGACCGGAAGTCCGACGGGCAGAGCTCCGGCGCCCCGGCGGCGGACCACCAGCGGTACCAGCTGGTGGTCCACGGGGTGCGGCTGGTCACCGCCGAGGGGGTGGTGCCGGGCGGGATCGCGGTCGCGGACGGGCGGATCGCCCGGATCCTCGGACCGGGCGAGCGCCCGCCCTCGGTACGGGCCCTGGACGGCGGCGGACGGTACCTGCTGCCCGGCCTCATCGACTCCCATGTGCACTTCCGCACACCGGGACTGACCCACAAGGAGGACTGGGCGCACGCGAGCAGGGCCGCCGTCGCCGGCGGGGTGACCACGGTCATCGACATGCCGAACACCGTGCCGCCGCTGCTGACGCCCCAGGACGCGCACCGCAAGGCGGAGTTGGTCAGCGGCACGTCGCTGGTGGACTTCCGGTTCCATCTGGGGGTGGCCGGTGACGATCCGTCACCACTGCTGGAGGCCGGGCCGCGTGAGGCGACCAGCGTGAAGGTGTTCCTCGCCGGTCACCACACCGCGCCGCACGTGGTGCGCGAACCGGCCGCGCTGGAGCGGGTGTTCCGCACAGCGGCCCAGGCGGGTCTGCGGCTGCTGCTGCACGCGGAGGACGACGGCGTCTTCGCCCTGCTCGACCGCTGGCGTGGAGCGCCCACCGCGTACCGGGAGTACGAACGGCACCGCCCGCGCAGCGGAGCGATCGCGGCCGTGGCACGGGTACTGGAGCTGGTCCAGCGGCACGGGACGGCGGTGCACGTGCTGCATGTCTCCACGGCCGAGGAGGCGGACCTGCTCACGGCCGCCGCGTACGTGGGACTCCCGGTCACCTTCGAAGTGACGCCGCATCATCTCTCCTTCACCGCAACGGATGCGGAACACCTCGGCGCACGGGTCAGGCTCAGTCCGGCCATCCGGGAGACCCCCGACCAGGAGCGCCTCTGGCAGGCCGTGCTCGACGGCCAGGCCGCGACGCTGGGCAGCGACCACGCGCCGCACAGCCGGGCCGAGAAGCTCCGCCCGCCCGCCGACGCGCCGCCGGGCCTGCCCGGCGTGCAGGAGATGGCGACCGCCGTCCACACCGGCCTGCGCCGCCGCGCGCCGGGCGAGGAGGCGGGGGCGCAGGCGAACGCCGACGCGCAGGTCTCCCGGCTGGTCCGGCTGCTGGCCACCCGCCCGGCCGAACTCTTCGGCCTGGACGGCCGGAAGGGGCGGCTGCAGCCGGGCCTGGACGCCGACTTCGTCCTCTTCGACGCCGACGAGCGGTGGATGTTCGGGCCGGGCGACGTCCAGTCGAAGTGCGGCTGGTCGGCCTACGAGGGCTGGACGATGACCGGCCGGGTCCAGCTCACCGCCCGCCGCGGCGAGACGGTGTACGCCCTGGACCCCGACGGCGGCGCCGGCTTCGGCGCCGCGGACGGCCTCTGGCTCGACGCGACCGCGCCACGGCCGCCCATCGGCGGACCAGCCCCGGCTCCGGGCGGGTCACCGGCGGGGCGGAGCCGGCCATGAACACCGGCCGAGACGTGAAGGCGGGCGACATGGTGGACCCCGGCCACGAGCCTGCGAACCACGAAAGCCCGGGACCGCCCCTGAGCCGCGACCGCGCCGCGCGGCCCGCGGCCGTCGCCGGGCGCGGCGCGCTCGGCGCGACGGCGGTCGCCTGCGGGGTGAGCGTGGCCGGGATCTACTACGCGCAACCGCTGCTGCCCACACTGGCGGCGGCGTTCGGCACCGGCCGACCGACTGCCGCCGCGGTGGTGACGTCGGGTCAGATCGGTTATGCGGCAGGGCTGCTGCTGCTTGTCCCACTGGGCGACGTGCGCGACCGCAAGCGGCTGGCCACCGTACTGATGCTGCTTGCCGTACCGGCGGCGGCGCTGGCCGCGCTCGCGCCGACGCTGCCCGTCCTCGCGGCGGCCGTGGCCGTGCTCGGCCTGACCGGCAGCGCGGCCCAGGTGCTGGTGGCGCTGACGGCGGCCGGTGCGAGCGGGGCGGCGCGCGGCCGGGCGGTGGGCACGGTGATGGGCGGGCTGACCGCCGGCATCCTGCTGGCCCGCGTCTTCGCCGGGTCGCTGGCCGAGTTGGCGGGCTGGCGGGCGGTGTACGCGGGGGCGGCGGTACTGCTGGCGGGCGCGACACTGCTCGTCCAGGTCGCACTGCCCGGCACCGGGCACCCGGCCCGGCCGCGGTGGTTGCCCACCCGGCCCGGCCGACCCCCCGCACGGCCGCCGCGGGCGGCCCGCGGCGGGCTGCGCGGCTACCGGCTGCTGCTGTCCGGGACGGGGTGGCTGCTGGTGCGCCAGCCCCTGCTCCGGCGGCGCTGCGCGCACGGCTTCCTGGCCTTCGCCGCGTTCTCCGCCTTCTGGACGCCGTGCGCGTACCTGCTGGCCGCGCCGCCGTTCCACTACGGCGAGGCCGCGATCGGGCTGTTCGGGCTGGCCGGGCTGGCGGGAGTGCTGTTCGCGCAGCCCGTGGGCGCCTGGTGCGACCGCGGGCACGCGCGGGTGGCGAGCTTCGGCTTCAGCGCGCTGATGGCCGCCTCGTTCGGGGTACTCGCGGTGGGCCGGGGACAGCTGGTGGCGCTCGCTGCCGGAGCCGTCCTGCTCGACCTCGGGCTGCGCGGCGTGCAGACCGCCAACCAGCAGCAGATCTACGCGCTGCTGCCGGCCACCGCCCACAGCAGGGTCACCACCGCCTATATGACCTGCTACTTCGCCGGGGGCGCCATCGGTTCCGTGCTCTCCGCCGACCTCTACAGCCGTGCCGGGTGGAGCGGGGTGTGCCTGCTCGGCGCGGCGTTGGCCGGTGCACCCCTGGTACCACGCATCCTGAAGATCATCACGGCGCGCGGCGCCGGAACGGCCACCGTCCGGCCGGCGGACGCCACGGAAGCGACCGAACCAGCGGAGACCGGAGCCGCACCAGTGGAGCCAGAGGAGGCATCGTGACCACCACCCACATCATCACCGAGCCGAGCACCACCGTCCTCACCAAGTTCGTCGACCCGCTGCACATCCCGCCCCGGCTGCGGGCCGACCCCGCCGACCCGCTGCCGTCCTTCACAATCCGGACCTTCGCCGCCGACCTGCGGCTGCACTCGGAGCTGCCGCCGACCCCGCTGTGGACCTACGCGGGCGGCTTTCCGGGACCGGTCCTCGACGTCCGCCGCGACCAGCGGATCAGGGTCAGCTGGACCAACGAGGTGACCACCCCCTACCCCGCCGTCAACGCCTACCTGGCCGACGCGCCCGGCAACCCGTCCCTGGCCATGAACGATCCGGGCATCGGCACCGCCCAGCCCGTACCCGGCACGACCGCGCTGCCCGCCTGGCTCGACACCCACCTGCACGGCGCGGTCACCGGCGGCGGAAACGACGGCTGGATGGAGAACGCCCTGCTGCAGGGGGACTCCCAGCTCGCCGAGTACCCGAACCGCCAGCCGGCCATGACGCTCTGGTACCACGACCACGCGATGAACATCACCAGCCTGAACGTCTTCGCCGGGCTGGTCGGGATGTACCTGCTGCGCGACGAGGAGGAGGAACGGCTCGGGCTCCCGCACGGCGAGCGGGAGATCCCGCTGATCGTCTGCGACCGCAACCTGGCCACCGACGAGAACGGCGCCCTCACCGGCCAACTGCTGCACAAGACCACCGGGACGCTGCCGTTCCTGGGCCCGTTCACCCTGGTCAACGGCCGTATCTGGCCGTATCTGGAGGTGCACCCCGGGTGGTACCGCTTCCGGGTGCTCAACGCGTCCAACTCCCGTACCTACCGGCTGCACCTGCTGGACGAGGACGACAACCAGGTCACCACCGGCGCCGCGTGGCTGATCGGCACGGACAGCGGCCTGCTGGGCGCCCCGCTGGCGATCCCCGCCGCGGGGCTGACCCTCGCGCCGGCCGAACGAGCGGACGTGCTGGTCGACTTCGGCGCGTTCAGCGGCAGGCGCCTGCGGATGGTCAACTCCGCGCAGGCGCCGTTCCGGGGCGACCCGCTGCCGCCCGGGGTCCGGCCGGGCGACCCGCTGCCCGCCGACCGGCTGCCGGAGCCGGACGTGATGCAGTTCCGGGTCGGGGACGAGCCGCTGGGCGGCCCGGCGCCGGGGGAACCGTCCGGCGAGCGGGCCGCGGAGCCGTCGAAGGACGGCTTCCGGCTGCCGCAGACCCTCTCTCCGTCCTACTACCGGCTCACCCACGACCGGCTTCCCGCCGACCATGTGCACCGGGTGCTCGGGCTGGCCGCCGACCCGGACGGCACGCTGGGGCTGTGGGAACTGGGCGAGGTCCCGGCCGGCCAGGCGCCCACCGCCCCCGGGCAGGTACTGGACGGCATCATCCAGGTCACCGGCCCGGGCGGGGTCACCAGCACCTACCAGCGGCTCGCCCGGCATTTCGACGACCAGCTCAACTGGCGCGCGCGGATGGATGAATGGGAGGTGTGGAAGATCCTCAACCTGAGCGGGATCCTGCATCCCATCCACATCCACCTGATCCGCTTCCAGCCGCTGGCCATCGACGCGTACGACACCGCCGGGTTCGAAGCCGCGCTCGGCGGAACGGCCACCGGCAAGCCCGTCGCCCACCTGGCCTCGCTGCCCATCGACCCGTCGCTGACCGGCTGGAAGGACGTGATGCGGGTCCCGCCGGGGACGATGGTGACGGTCGCGGGCCAGTTCCGCGGCGCGGCCGGGCGGTACATGTACCACTGCCACATCCTGGAGCACGAGGATGCCGGGATGATGCGGCAGTTCGCGGTGATGCCGGGCGCCGTCATGGACGTCGGCACCGGCATGGGCGGCGGCATGGGTACCGGTATGGGCGGTATGTGAGCCGGTCCGCAGCAGCGCCGCGCCCCACCGACGAGGTCTCCGCCGGTGGGGCGCGTGCCCTTGGTCACGTCAGTCGGTCGGCCGCTCGGGGTGGCAGGGCCCCGGGCATTTGGCGGTCAGGCTCGAATCGCCCTGCGGGGACGCCGCCTGCTTCGCCCGCGCTCCGGTCACCACGGCGAGGGCACCCGCGCCCAGGGCGATGGCTGCGGCAGCCAGCCCTCCGATCCGGGTCCGGCTCGATGAGCTTGCGGTGTTGTCGGACATCTGCTCGCTCCTGTCTCTCGTGCGCCCCGTCTCCCGGGGCCGTCCGAATCTCTCCGGCACCCAACAATCTGCGCCGACCGGTGTCCCGGGCACATGAGCACAATGTCCTGAATTCTCCCACGGACAGCCGGATCACCGCCTGCGGATCCGGTGCGGTGAACCACCCGGTCACTCCTGGTCGCGGATCGGGATGACCGCGCGTACCAGCACGCCCCGTCCGCCCGCGAGCGGATTGCCGAGCACGGTGAGCGTGCCGCCGAGCTCGGCCGCCCGCTCCGCCATGGAGTGCAGCCCCACGCCGCCCCCGGCGGACCCGTCGGACCCGGCGGACCCGTCCCGGCCGGTGCCGCCGTCCCCGCCGTCCATACCCACCCCGTCGTCGCCGATCTCCGCGGTCACCGCGCCCTGGTCCACCCGCACCCGCAGCCGGGCGTGCCGGGCCCCGGCGTGCCTGACCACGTTGTGCAGTGCCTCCGCCGCGATCCGGTAGACCGCGACCTCGACCGCCGCGGGCAGCGGGGGCAGCGGGTCCGGCTCGCACAGCGCCTCGACCTCCAGCCGGGGCCCGGTCAGCTGCCCGGCGAGCTGGCGCAGCGAACCGTCGAGCCCGCCCCGGTCAAGGATCCCGGGGGCCAGTCCGTCGGTGATCCGGCGCAGCTCGGTGATGGCGTCCGCGATGCCCTGGGACACCGATCCCAGCCGCCGTCCGGTGGGCTCGTCGCCGGGCAGCACCGCACACACCGTGTCGACCTGGAGGCGCAGCCCGGCGAGCGCCGGGGCGAGCCCGTCGTGCAGGTCACGGCGGAGCCGGCGGCGGGTCTCCTCGCGGGCGAGCACGATGCGCTCGCGGCTGGCCTGGAGCTCCTCGTACAGCCGGAGCGAGGCCACGGCGGGCGCGGCCTGGTCGGCAAGGAAGCGGAGCACGTCGTGGTCCTGCTGGTCGAGCGCGCTCTCCCGGCCGCGCGCGGCGGCCTCCAGCAGGCCGATCGAGGTGCCCTCGTAGGAGAGTTCGAACCGGTGCCAGAGGCTGCTCGGCGCCTCGCCCAGCGCGGCGGCCTCCCGCGGGCCGCCGCTGGTGCGCAGCAGGACCCGGGCGGCCGGGAAGCGGAGCGTGTCGACGACGGTCTCGCAGAGCAGGCGCGGGGCGTCGGCGGGGCTCACCGCGCGGCTCAGCCGCTCCGCGAGTTCCCGCACCACCCGGTAGGGCTCGGCCCGCTCGCCGTAGTAGGAGCGGTCGACCAGCCGCACCGCGCGGCTCCCGGTCGTCCGCATCATCAGTCCGATCAGCAGCGAGACGACGGTCAGCACCAGCGCGCCCGGCGTACGCGAGCCCGGGATCAGCCGGAACAGCAGCAGGCCGAGCGCGAGGTAGGCGACGACCAGCCCGGTCAGCACCACCAGGACGGCCATCGTCCGCCGGCTGGCCCGGTCCAGGTGGCCGGAGCGGTCGGGGATGAAGACCAGGCCCAGGCCCAGCGGCCAGAGCAGCACCGCGACGTAGTACAGGACCAGCAGCGGGGTTGGCGGCACCGTGATCTGCACGTACTGGAGCGAGACCACCAGCTTCCACAGCAGGAACGGTGTCAGCAGCACCATCGGCCCCCGGAGCCGCCCGAGCCACCCCGGCCGCTGCGGCGGCATCCACCCCTGTTGCCCACGGCGCCAGCGGACCAGCATCACCGTGCAGGTCAGCACGGTGATGCCGAGCGGCACATAGGTCATGGCGGGGGTCACCACGGCGTCGATCGCGGAGTAGGGCCCGCTCCAGGGGGAGCCGTTGAACGGGGAGGGCATGCCGTACCAGGGCAGGCTCCCGGCGTTCTCGTCGTACGCCTCGGCGACGCTCCACACCGCGATCACGCCCACCAGGACGCGCGCCCACCGGCCGTCGGGGAGCCGCCCGGTGGGCAGCCACAGGGGGAACGCGTAGAACAGGAAGGTGTAGAGCATCGAGCCGAGTACGGCGGCGCCGACGACGGCCAGCCGTACGCCGTACCCGGCCCCGAACGCGGCGGCGGCCGGTGGACCGGCCTGCCCCACCAGGTCACCGGTCCCGACGACGACCAGCATGCCGCCGACCGGACCGCCGGACGGGTGGGCGACGATGAACACCCCGCACACCGCACAGCCCAGCGAGAACAGCATCCGCGAGCCGAACGGGACGAAGTCCACCACCGCGAGCCGGGCTCCGCCCAGGTCGGTGAAGCCGAGGGCCATCCACACGACGCAGGCCGCGAGCGCGAGGGCGCACGCGGCATAGGCAGGCACCATCCGGCGTACGACGCGGGTGGGCGCTGGTTCGGCTGCGCTCATGGCCGCCTTCCGGCTGAAAGGGTTCCGCTTTCCGTGAGCCCTCCAGGGTGGGCCGCCCGGTGTCCCGGGCGCATGGGGCACCGGTCCCGTGGCTACCCGTCCCGCCCCTGGGCGTCCCGGTCGTGGGCCTCCCGGTCGTGGGCCTCCCGGTCGCCCAGGCCGACGTCACGGGCACGGGCCACGGCCTCGGCCCGGGTGGCGACATGCAGCTTGTCGAAGATGTGCGAGATGTGGTTGCGGACGGTCTTCTCGGCGAGGTACAGCTCGCGGGAGATCCGCCGGTTGTCCATGCCCCGGGCGACCAGTTCCAGCACCTCGACCTCGCGCGCCGTCAGCGCCGGGAACAGCCGTTCGGCGTCGAGGCGGCGCCCGCCCACCAGCAGTCCGGAGATCCTGGCGGCGACATCGCGGCCGAAGACCGCCCCGCCGCAGGCGGCGGTGCGGACCGCGTGCAGGACCTCGTCGCGTCCGGCGCCCTTGACCAGATACCCCCGGGCGCCCGCCTGCAGCGCGCCGAGCAGGCTGGCGTCGTCGTCGGACATGGTCAGCATGAGCACCGGCAGTCCGGGATGGCTCTCGGCCAGCCTGCGGGTGGCCTCGATACCGGAGCCGTCGGGCAGCGACAGATCCATGACCACCACGTCGGGCCGCTGCTCGGCGACGACCGCGAGCGCCGCGGCGACCGTCTCGGCCTCGGCCACGACCTGGATGTCCTCGGCGCTCTCCAGCGCCGCCCGCAGGCCCTCCCGGAACAACGGGTGGTCGTCGACGACGACCACCCGCACCCCGCCCCTGTGCTCAACTCCGTCACGCTCCACAGCCCCATACTAAACGTAAGCGAACAGTCACCATGAGCGACCGGGTGCGGCCGCCGGGCCGCCGCTCGAAACGGCCCCACGCGCGCCACCGACCGGCGCAACGGGGTGACGTTCTTGCGCTGAACGGAGGTTCCCAGCGATGCGCGGGTCCGTTCCGCGCACTGTGCCTGCGATGGTCTCCGGGAGACAGTTGCCGACGCCGGCATCCCGAAGGCGGCCCCCATGTCCATGCGTCCCCGTCCGGCCGCGCCACCCGTGGCCAGCCGACATCCGGCAGCAGCCGCCGAGCCGCACCGAGCCGGCAGGCGGATGCCGACGCCGCTGCGGCACACCGCCGCTGCCGCCGCCGCGCTGACGGTGCTCACCGGCCTGGTACCGGCCTCCGCACAGGCAGGGACCACGCCGAGTCCGGCCGGCCCCGTCGTGTGCTCCTCGACCTTCGACCCGCTGCTGGCTGCCCAGGTGGCCGCGGATGTCACTGACGCCCAGTCAGGCCGCAGTGGCACCATCGCCTTCACCCTCCACGACACCGAGGACGGGCTCAGCTGCACCGACAACGCCGACACCCGCTTCGACTCCGCCAGCGTCGTCAAAGTGACGATCATGGGCGCGGTGCTGCGCCGGGCGC
>Ga0302314_10022764_pt1 | contig 10262 bp, 7 predicted proteins | sample III_Palsa_N2_3_FD_200533 | JGI IMG/M metagenome (GOLD analysis project Ga0302314, IMG submission 200533) | Peat permafrost microbial communities from Stordalen Mire near Abisko, Sweden - III_Palsa_N2_3 | ecosystem: Environmental > Terrestrial > Soil > Palsa > Peat permafrost | place: Sweden... | reverse complement strand
CAGGGGTTTGAGGCGCATCATCCAGTGCCCGTCCTTGCCGGCCGAGACCGAGCGATGCTGGCCGGCGAAATCCACTTCGACCCGCTCCCATGGCGCCGCCGTGCCCCAAATCGGCACGGGTTGGTCGCGCTGCAGCACCATGTGATCGGTGAACAGGCTGGCGCAGGTGACGTCGGCGCGGGCGGAGAGGATGCTCAAGGCGGCGATCAAAGCCAAACCCCACGTGCCCGAAGGCCGCGTTCCGCACCGCTGCGGCCGATCGGATCGTCCAACGGCGGGCGCTCGGCCGCCTTTCGCCGTCGGGCCTTGTGCCCGTGCGCCGGATCGCATGCCAACTTTCGTTAACAACCATTTCATGGCTGGGGAGTGGTTTGCAGGGTGACGCTGGCGGAAGCGAGCCCGGGAGCGCTGGCCGTCACTTCGATCGGGCCGGCGGCGTGCTGAGTGCGGATCACGACCAAGGCTCGGCCTTGGTAGGGGTGCCGGGGATTGGCGTAATAGGGCTCCATCGAGGTCATGTCCGCGTTGGCGAATCCTGCCAGCGTTCCGGGGCCGGTAAGGGCGATCTGCACGGCTGGATTGACCGTGGGATTGAGCGTGCCGGCCGGATCGGTGATTTCCAGCGTGAGGAAGGCGAGGTCTTGGCCGTCGCCTCGCAGCGTCGTGCGGTCGGGCGTCAAGCGGATTGCTGCCGGAGCCTGAGCGGTCAGGAGCGGGAATCGATCCGATTCGAACCAGGTAAAGCCCGGGCGAGCCGCAATCGGAGATGCCGGCTTGTCGGGCACAAAACCTTCGTTGCTCACTTCGTCAACGCCGATTGCTTCAAGTTTGCCGGGAGCAAAGGGCACTTCGAACGTGGCCTTAAACTCTTGGGCAACTCCGGTATTTTTTTGTTGGATCAATCGGCCGTTGAGGTAAACCCGAACCGCCTGATGACGGGAGTAGACATCGACCGTCAACGGCTTCCCTTCTTGTCCGGGCCAGGTCCAGCTGGGCAATTCGGGGATGGTCGACCATTTGGTGAGGCCCCAGGGCTTGCCATCCGGCGACGGGGTCCGCACGGCGGCATAGAGTTTTTCGCCGCGATTCCAGACGATGGCGCGGTAGTGCGAAGCGGGTTTGCGCCAGCCGGTAATATCAATATCGCCGCATTCGGCGCCGTGCCAGGGATACTGCACCGCCTCCCAGTGGTTTTCGACTTTCTCACCCGGCGGATAGAAGCGGCCGATCCCGCCTTCTCCGAGATAATCCAACGCGCTCCACACGAAGTCGCCGATCACGTAAGGGCTGCCCTGGATGATCGCCCAATTTTGGAACGCTTCACTCTGGTAGGATTCGGTCGCGACGATCACGCGATGAGGATAGCGGATATGATCCACCTGCGCCTGGGCCATCTCGTAGTTGTACCCGGCCACATCGAGCTGGTTGTACACGTGATCGGTCTGAACCCAATCGCCCCCTTTGCCCATCCCGTTGATGCCGGCGGTGACCGGGCGGGTGGTGTCCCAGCGGTGGATTTCGCTGACCAAGTCGTGGGCGATCTTTTCGCCGGCCGGAGTGCCCCGCTCATAGACTTCATTGCCGATGCTCCAGAGCACGACCGCCGGATGGTTGCGATCGCGCAGCACCATCGCATCGATGTCCCGCAACGACCACTCCTTGAAAATCGGGCCGTAGTCCTGCTTGAGCTTGCTCTGGCCCCACATGTCGAACGCCTCGTCCATGACCAAAATGCCCAAGCGGTCACAGGCGGCGAGAAACGCCGGCGAGGGGGGATTATGGGAGGTGCGCACCGCATTGAAACCGGCCAGCTTCAGCAGTTCAACGCGGCGGGTCTCTGCTCGGTCGAAAGCCGCCGCTCCCAGCGGTCCATTGTCATGGTGAACGCTGCCGCCGATCAGCGGCAGCGTCTGGCCGTTGAGCTGAAAACCCTGCTCGGCCGAAACTCGCACCGTCCGGATGCCGAAAGTCGTGACATGCGTGTCCGACCAACCCTTGCCGGAGGTCAGCCGCAGCTCAGCGCGGTAAAGCGCCGGGGTCGCCGGCGACCACAGATGGGGGGAGGGCACGGTGAGTTGGGCGGCAATCGACTGCGAGCTGCCGGCCGGCACCGCCGTGGGCACGGTCGCTGTGGCCGCCGCCTCGCCTTGGTCGTCGAGCAAGCGGATTTCCACCGAGGGATTCGCGGCGGCGGCGGAGTCGTTGCGAACGGTGGCCTCGACGCGGACCACGGCTGACGGCATGGCGGCCGAGATCGTGGAGACAAAGGTCGTGCCGGCGTCGAAATGAACCGGATTGGAGATCGTGAGCCAGACATGCCGGTAAATGCCGGAACCGGCGTACCAGCGACTATTCGGCTGCGGCGACGTGTCGACCCGGACGGCGATCACATTGTCCTGCCCGAACTTGAGGTCGGCGGTCAGGTCGGCCCCAAACGGCGTGTAGGCGTAGGGGTGGCGGACCACGCTGCGGCCGTTGACGAACACCTCGGCGTTGGCGCTGACTCCTTCGAATTCGATCGCGATGCGGCGGCCCTGCCAGGAGGCCGGCGGCGTGAAGTGGTGGCGGTACCAGGCGATGCCGGTGGGAAAGAAACCGCCGCCGCCCTCGCTGGGCGCGGCCGGATCGACTTTGCCTTCGATGCTCCAATCGTGAGGCAATTCAACCGCCCGCCAGGCTTCGTCGTCTGTGGCGGCCTGCCCGCCGTCCGGGGTGTCGCCGAGGTGGAAGCGCCAGCCGGCGTCGCATGGGTCGCGAATTTCCGCGCGAGCGGACAGCGCCGCCGCCAGCAGGCCGAGCACGAGCGGTTTAGCGGGGATGAAGCGACGGATCCAGGGTGAGGGTTTCATGAGGGGCGAGCGTGAGAGTGGCCGTGTGGACCCCGGAGCGGAAATGAGCCCGGTTGGGCTCGGCCCGCAAGTTGCGCACAGTGGCGGAAACCAGCTTGCCCTGGCGCCAGTGGAGGTTCACTTCGAATCCGCCGCGGGCGCGGAAGCCGCGCAACTGGCCCTCGGGCCATGCGTCGGGCAGCGCGGGGAGGAATTGGATTTCGCCGGTTTGGCTTTGGAGCAGCATTTCCGCGATCCCCGCGGTGCCCCCGAAGTTGCCGTCGATTTGGAACGGAGGACCGGCGTCAAGCAGGTCCGAGTAGGTGCCGCCGTTCCAGTGGTCCTTGGGCGAATCCTCCGGCGCCAGCTTGAATTGCTGATGCAGCAGACGGAAAGCGCGGTTGCCGTCCCCCAGCCGGGCCCACAGGCACATTTTGAACGCCCGGCTCCAGCCCGTGCTGGCGTCGCCGCGAGCGTCGAGGGTTTTGCGCGCCGCCGCCGCCAAGTCTGGCGTGGTTTGCGGGCTGATTTCCGCCGCGGGATACAGTCCCCACAGGTGGGCGACATGGCGATGATGCGGATCGACTTCGCGGTACTCCTCCTGCCATTCCATCACCCGGCCATCCGAGCCGACGCGGATCGGCGCCAGGTGGGCCAAGTGGTCGGCGACGACGGCCCGGAAGTCGGGGTCGATCCCCAGCTCCTGGGACGCGGCCACGCAGGCGGTGAAGAGGTAATTGACCATCTCCATGTCTGAGGTCGAACCCAGGCAGATATGGCAGATGGTTCCATTCGGCAGATAATAGGAATTTTCCGGCGAGTTGGACGGCGCGGTGACCCACCAGTTCTTGCCGGGATATTTGACCATCGTATCCAAATAGAACTGCGCCGATCCTTTCATCACCGGATAAGCCTTGGCGAGGAACGCCTTGTCGCCGGTGAACCGGTAGTGATCCCACAGGTGCTGGCAGAGCCAGGCCGAGCCCGTGTTGGTCGAACCCCAGGTGGCGGACTCGCCCGGCGAGGTGAAATTCCAGGGGTTGGCGATGACATGGGCGACCCAGCCGCCCGCTCCGTAGTAGGCCCGGGCGGTCTTGGCGCCGGGCTCCTGCAGCGAAGCGATCAGGGCGAACAGGGGTTCGGCCAGTTCCGAGAGATTGGTGGCTTCGGCCGGCCAGTAATTCATCTGCACGTTGACGTTGAGGTGCCAGTCCCCGTTCCACGGGGTCTGAATCTGGTCGGCCCAGATGCCTTGCAGATTGGCGGGCAGTCCGCCGGGACGAGACGAGGAGATCAGCAGATAGCGCCCAAACTCGAAGTACAGCGCCGGCAGGCTGGGATCGGAGGCGCCGTTGGCGAACGCTGCCAGGCGGGCCGGCATCGGCAGCGCTTCGGCGGCGGGATTGGCGGGACCGAGGGTCAGCGCCGCGCGATCGTGCCAGCGGCGGTAGTCGGCGACGTGGGCCCGCACGAGCTGCCGGTAGGATTTGGCGGCCGCGCGGCTGAGGTCTTCCTCCGCGGCCGCTTCCGGCTGGTCGCTGCGGCGGCCGGCGAACGACCGAATATCGGTCAGCGCCGTGACCAGCAGGAGCACCTCGTCCGCGCCGCGGATTTGCAGGACGCCGTCCTTGCGCTGCAGATAGCCGCCCTTGAGCAGAGCGCGCGCGATGGCGGCATAGCGGACGCCGTGACCGTCGGTCCCGTTGTTGAGCTGACCGGTGAGATGCACCTCGGCTTGGCCGCTTCCGGTGGTGTGGGAACGTTCGGGCCGGTCCATCGTGGCGTCGAATGAGAGGGCGCCCGGTCGCGAAGCGGTCAGCCGAATCACAATCGCTTCATCGGGCGCGCTGGCGAATATTTCCCGCGTATACTGCACGCCGTCCTGGTCGTAGCGCAGCGTGACGAGCGCATCCAAAAGATCGAGCTGCCGGTGATAGGCCGTCGCGGGCGAGGCCGCGCCGGAATGGACAAAGTGCAGCCGCAGATTGCCCAGCAGTTGGTAGCAGCCGAAAGGCACATTGGCGCCTTTGCCCAGGCCAGAGCCCAGTCCGGCGCAGGTGAAGCGGGCGTTGACCAGTTGCTCCGCTTCCAGGTTCTTGCCGGCCAACAGCAGGCGCTGGATCTCTGGCAGCGCTGAGGCCGCGTCCTGCCGGTCCGCGTCCTGCGGGCCGCCGGACCACATCCCGCTTTCATTGAGGCAGATTTGATCGTCCACGATCCCGCCGAATTCCGCAGCGCCCAGCCGGCCGTTGCCGACCGGGCTGGCTTCGGTCAGCCGCTTCGCGGGAGCATCGAGCCAGATGAGGTGCGACGCCCGGGAGGCTTCGTCGGCCGCGTCGGTGCGGGCAGACCAACGAGCTGCAGATTGGCCTTGGGGTTCGCCAGCGCGCCCGGAGGTCGCGCTCCACCCCAGCAGGGCGGCGATTGCTAACAGCGGAAGCGTCCGAGAGGCGGGGAGTCTAAGTGCACCAGAGGAGAGGCGCGGAATCGCATCGAACAAGCGCGACGGGCGATGGTGGAACGCGACCTCCGGGCGCGTTGGTTCGATGCAAGCAAAGCAAGAAAACATAGCGAGAAAAAGTCGGAAGAGGATGGCCTACGCTGCCGGCCGGCGGCGGACCAACAGCAAATGTTCGGCGGCGAGCACCGTCTCGCCTTTCTGGTTCAAGCCTTCGACCAGCTCGACCACGATGCCGTGGCCGGGGCGCTTGGGGTCATCGCGCTTTTCTTTGATCGTGCAGCGTGACGTGAGCGTGTCGCCAATGTAGACCGGGCGAATGAACCGCAGCCGGTCGTAGCCGTAGCTGAAGGCCTCGGGATTGATTTCGCCGGCGGTTTGTCCGACCGCCACCGCAAAAATCAGGGTGCCGTGGGCGATGCGCTGGCCGAACGGCTGAGTCCGGCACCATTCCGCGTCCATATGGTGCGGATAGAAGTCGCCGGTCTGGCCGGCGTGCAGCACGACGTCGGCTTCGGTGATCGTGCGGCCCCACGATTGGCGGGACACTCCCACTTCATACTCTTCGAAATAGCGGGTAGGCATAAAATCAGTGCAGGCCCAGGCTGCGGGTGATCTCCCGGGCCGCGCTGTGCATTCCTTCCAGCAAGGCGGTGTCGTCGGGGTGTTCGCCGCGGCGCAGCAGGCGGGTGATGGCGAGCGCGGCGGTCATGCCGGCTGAGGGGTTGCCCACCAGCACCGCGACATCGCGCACTCCTTCGATGGTCTCACTCTCAGCGATCGAGACGCCGGTGCGGCGAATCGTTTCGAGGGCTTGGTCCACCGCGGAGTGGGGCGCGGCGGGGTGCGCCGGAGTCTCGAACGCCAGGAGCAGGCGGCCGGAAGCCGTCCGCTCGGCTTCAAAGGTGGCGCCGACTTCGATTGAAAGCCGCACCCGCTCGGGACTTTCCTGCTGCGCAATGACCAAGAGGCGGCCGCGATCCATGATGCTCAAGTGGCAGGACTCGCGCACTCGCTCCGTCAGTTGCTGCATCGGCACCCGGCTCGCCTGCACCATCTTGTCCGCAAAGTTATGGCCGTGGGCGAGGGTGTAGAGTTTGAGGGACAGGCTGTACTTGGCCGAAACCGGATCCCGAGTCACGTAACCCCTGCGCTCCAAGCAGTTGAGCATCCGGAACAGCTCGTTGCGGCTGCGTTCCAAGTGCACGGCCAAGTCGGCCAGCGATTGGGGGATAGCCGCCGCCGCGAGGGCTTCCAGAATATCGAGCCCTTTTTCAAGGGCCGGGACGGGGTAGTCAGGGGACCGAGCCATTTTAGCCTTGCTCCCTGTTCACTAATGAAACTTCATTTTGCAAGTAAAATATGGCGCTGACCCCAGCCAGCTCGCACCGCTCAACGCGCCCGGAGGTCGCGTTCCACCTTCCTCCCGTCGCCATCCGTCGGCCGATCGTCATCATCGGAGCGGGTGGAATCGTTCGTGACGCGCACTTGCCGGCGTACAGTCGAGCGGGGTTCATGGTGGCGGGACTGTACGATCCCGACTGCGCCAAGGCGAACACTCTGGCTCGCGATTTTAATGTTCCCGCCACCTTTGGCACGCTGGCAGAAGCCGCGGCCGCTACCCCGGGCGGCCGGCGGCCGTTGTTCGACGTGGCCGTGCCGGCGCAGGCGATGCCGGAAGTGCTGGCCGCGTTGCCCACCGGCGCCGATGTCCTGCTGCAGAAGCCGTTCGGGGCCGATCTGGCGGCGGCCCGCCGCCTGCTGCGGATGTGCCAGCGCCGCAAATTCTGCGCCGCGGTCAATTTCCAACTCCGGTTTGCTCCGGCCGTGGCGCGGGCCCGGCAGCTGATCGCGGCCGGGGCGATCGGCCAGCTGAGCGATCTCGAAGTGCGGGTGACGACCTTCACTCCCTGGCGGCTGTGGCGGTTCCTCGCCAACGCGCCGCGGGTGGAAATCGTCTATCACAGCATTCACTACATCGACCTCATCCGGTCGTTTGCCGGCGAGCCTCGCGGCGTGCATGCGCTGACCATGCCGGATCCGCTGTCGCCGGGCCTGGCTTCAACGCGCAGCGCCATCCTCCTCGATTACGGAGCCGCGCTCCGAGCCACCATCACGACCAACCACTCCCACGACTTCGGTTCCCGCCACCAGGAGAGCTACATCAAGTGGGAAGGCAGCCAAGGCGCGATCAAGGTCGGTTTGGGCTTGCTGCTCGACTATCCCCGCGGCCAGCCCGACACCCTCGAACTGTGCGTGCTGCCGAAGCGGGGCCAGCCGCGGTGGCGCACCCTGCCGACCGGCGGCAACTGGTTTCCCGACGCCTTCATCGGCACGATGGGCGGCTTGATGCGCCTGGCGGCCGGCCGGCCGGCGCCGAATCTCAGCACCGCGGCCGACGCGTTTAAAACCATGGCGGTCGTGGAGGCCGCCTATCGTTCCAGCGCCCACGGCGCCATCCCCATCCCGACCTCATGAGCACTCCGATCACCCTGCGCGGCATCACTTGGAGTCACGACCGCGGCTATTTGCCGATGGTGGCGACCGCCGAGGCCTATACGCGGCTCCATCCTTCCATCGTCATCGAATGGGAGAAGCGCACGCTGAAAGAGTTCGAAGAGACGCCGGTCGACCGGCTGGCGCCGCACTACGACCTGCTGGTCATCGATCATCCCTTCGTGGGTGCCGGCGCCCGCTTGGGGGTGTTCCAACCCCTGGACGACGTGCTGCCGAAGGCTTTTCTGGCCGACCAGGCCGCCAATAGCGTGGGCGGTTCGCACGCCAGTTATAGCTGGGACCGCCGCCAATGGGCGCTGGCGATCGACGCGGCCGCGCCGGTGGCGTTTTGGTCCGACGAGGGACTGGACGCGGCCGGGCTAGCCCCGGCCAAGACCTGGGATGACCTGATCGAGCTGGGCGATCGCGGCTGCTTGGAAATTCCGGCGGCGCCGATCTACTGCCTGATGAATTTCTTCATGATGTGCGGGGCGGCCGGCGAAGAGCCGTTTCAGGATGCGAACGCCGTCGTCTCCCGGCCGGTGGGCCGGGAAGCGCTCGCCGTGCTCCGCGAATTGATCAACCGGTGCGAACCCGGCGTGTGGAAGCGCAATCCGATCGCCTCGCACGAGCTGGTGGCCTCGGGCAAGACGACCGCGGCGTATTGCCCTTTTTCCTACGGCTACTATAACTACGCGCGCGAGGGCCGCTCGCCCCGCCGGCTGCGCTTTGGCGAAATGCCCACCTGGCAGGGCAAGCTGCTCCATTCCACGCTCGGCGGCACGGGGCTGGCGATCTCGGCCAAGCGGCCGCAGATCGCGGCGGCGCTGGACTACGCCCAATACGTCGCCTCGGCGGAGATCCAGCGCACGCTCTACACCCGGGCGGGGGGGCAGCCGGGCCACCGGAAGGCCTGGACCGATCCGGAGAACAACCGGCTGACCCAGAACTGCTATGCCGACACGCTGCCCGCGGTCGACCGCGCCTACGTGCGGCCCCGCTATGCCGGCTACCTGGAATTTCAGGAGCGGGCCGGCGCCATCGTCCACGGCGCGCTGCGCGGCCGGACGGCCGACGACGACGCCCTCCACGAATTGGATTCGTTTTACCGTCATTCCCCGCTTTCGGTCGTACCCGTCGCATGAAGCCGCTCGAAGGATTGCTCGTTCTGGATTTTGCCCAGTTTCTCGCGGGCCCCTGGGCGGCCACCCGGCTGGCCGACCTGGGCGCGCGCACGATCAAGATCGAACGGCCCGGCAGCGGGGATATCGGGCGGCACCTCTACATCTCGAATCTCTCGCTGGACGGGGACAGCACGCTGTTTCATTCGATCAATCGCAATAAGGAAGGCTACGACGCCGACCTCAAAAACCCGGCGCACTTGGCCCGGGTGAAGCAGCTGATCGCGAAGGCGGACGTGCTGATCCAGAATTTTCGGCCCGGCACGATGGAGCGGCTCGGCCTCGGCCCGGAGGACTGCCGCAAACTCAATCCGCGGCTGGTCTACGGCATCGTCACGGGTTACGGCACGCAGGGCCCCTGGGTGGAAAAGCCGGGTCAGGATCTGCTGGCCCAGTCGGTGTCCGGCCTGGTGCATTTGAACGGCAACGCCGGCGAGCCGCCGCTGCCGTTCGGCTTGTCGGTCGCCGACCTGACGGCCAGCGCGCATCTCGTGCAGGGCATCCTCGCGGCGCTGGTGCGCCGCGGTATCACGGGACAAGGCGCGGTGGTGGAAGTCAGCCTGCTCGAGTCCATCCTCGATCTGCAGTTCGAGGTCACGACCACGTTTCTCAACGACGGCGGCAAGCTGCCGCAGCGCGCGGCGGTCAATAACGCGCATGCCTATTTGGGCGCACCCTACGGGGTTTACGCGACGGCCGACGGCTTCCTGGCGCTGGCGATGGGCTCGATTCCCCGCTTGGGCGGCTTGCTCGAGCTGCCCGCGCTGGCATCGTATACCGATCCGGCGACTTGGTTCAGCCATCGCGATCAGATCAAGGCGTTGATCGCCGCCCACCTGCCCACCCAACCGACCCGCTACTGGCTCGAGCGCCTGGAGCCGGCCGATTACTGGTGCGCCGAAGTGCTCAATTGGTCGCAGCTCTGGGCCCACCCCGCTTTCCAAGCGCTCAACTTCGAGCAGACGGTGCGGCGGGACGGCGGCCCGGAGTTGAAAACCACCCGGTGCCCCATCACGATCGACGGCCAGAGGCTGACCTCCCCGCGCGGCGCCCCCCGCGTCGGCCAGCATACCGCCCAAATCGCTTCGGAGTTCGGCCTGCCACCCCTTTAATATGCCCACCGCCCATCCGCTCCTCGGCACGTTCTTTCATACCGTAGGCGCGGCGAGCGCAGCGCTCTGCTATGCCCCGCAGCGGGGGGTGAAGCTCTGGAAATGGCAGACCTACTGGCTGATTCAAGCGCTGGGCTGCTGGCTGATCTTCCCCTGGATCTTTGCCGTGGCGACGATTCCGGAGCTG
>Ga0302314_10022762_pt1 | contig 10262 bp, 10 predicted proteins | sample III_Palsa_N2_3_FD_200533 | JGI IMG/M metagenome (GOLD analysis project Ga0302314, IMG submission 200533) | Peat permafrost microbial communities from Stordalen Mire near Abisko, Sweden - III_Palsa_N2_3 | ecosystem: Environmental > Terrestrial > Soil > Palsa > Peat permafrost | place: Sweden... | reverse complement strand
CACCGCTGCGATCACAGCGTCTGCGATCAGGTCCCCGGACGCATCGGCCTCGTCGCACAGGCTGCGGAGGAGCGTGAGGTGACGTGGTCCGGGACCGACCGTGAGATGCAGCGGCTGATCGCACGTGGCATTTATGAACGCGAACGCTTCCGGACGGGGCGTAGGGATCTCGAAGATCCGGCGATTGGTGGTTAGGCGCAGAAAGGAGCCCCACACGAGCGCGGGAACCGTGAAACGCTCATCTCCGGTCAACATCGCATCGAACCACCCGCGCACCGATGCGTGTTGCGGGTGGTCACCGCGGTGGGCCGCGAGGACCACGTTCACGTCCAGAAGCAGCACTCGATCAACGTCGATCCTCGAGGTCGACGCCATCGTCGAGGGCCTCAAGAAGCGCTCGATTGGAAGTCAGGTCGATGCCGGGTCGTGGGCCAGTACCGCCTCGGAAGACCGGCACGGGCGGCGGATCGCGTGGTGCCTCGGCTTCGTTGAGTTCGCGCTGGAGCGCTGTGTCTACCAACTGACCAAGCGTTTGGCCGCGTTCACGGGCGCGACGCTTGGCAGCTGTCAACAGTTCATCGGAGATCGAAACGGTGGTGCGCATGATGACCAGGTTATCGCATCATCTGCATCAGACTGGAGCTGTCAGCTGAACCTCTGGACGTCGGTCGACTAACGGCGTGTGCTAACGTGTGGCCATGCGTTTGCACATAAGCCTGGACGACGATATCGTGCGTGTTCTCGACGCCCGGGTCGGTCAGCGTCAACGGAGCACGTTCATCGCAGCGGCGGTTCAGCGCGCGCTCGATGACGAGCGTCGTTGGGAGGACATCCAAGCCGCCGTGGGAGCGCTCTCCGACTCCGACCATGCCTGGGACGGCGACCCAGCTGCATGGGTGCGCGAGCAGCGCACAGCTGATGTCCGCCGGGTCGGTTAGGTGTGAGCATTCTGCTCGACACGACGGTGCTAATCGACGTGCTGCGAGGCCGGCCCGGCACCGTCGCGCGACTCACGGCGATCCGCCACCATGGAGACGTCCCATTTACGACGCCGATCAGTGTCGAGGAGATTCATCGGGGCCTGCGCGACACCGAACGCGCCGCTGCGAACCGCCTCTTCGATGGGCTGCGCATGGCGCCGATCGGCCGACACGAAGGCGTCCAGGCCGGCGACTGGCGGCGCAATCATGCGTCAGCAGGCGTGACCCTGGCGCAAGCGGATTGCCTGATCGCTGCTGCCGCCGTCTCCATCGGGGTGCCGCTGGCGACCGGCAACCCGAAAGACTTCCCGATGCGGGAGCTAGACGTTCAACATTGGCCGGTTGGTGCGTGATCGCGCTGCTGGCGCAACCGTAGAACGTCGGTCGAATGACAGCGGGGCGCAGCCCGCCGCGTCCAATCCCGATCGGCGATCGGCGATCGCTGACCGCGTCGAGCTCGACAGACCGTTCGACTGGCGGTCGCCAGATCCGAGTTCAGCTTTACATAAGCATCATTATCGAGCATTGACAGGGACGAGCTCAGGTCCCCCCAGAGTCCCCCAGGCGAAGCCGGGGGTGCAGACCAGGTAGTCGTGCACCGCTTCGGTGGTGAACCCCGCCCGGATAGACCTTGATGTCCCCACTCTCCGACCGTGACCTCGGACCGCGGCGGTTCGGCGTCACCTACTGCGACGCCTGACCCGGTCCGCCGTCCGCCGGATGCGCTTGAAGCCAAACCCGCGCCGCAGCGCTCGCCTCGCGCGTCAACGCGGTCATGTCTGTATCGGGTTCCGGACTGGCGATCACACCGAGGTCCACCAGCGTCATGATGACCGACCACGTCGGTTTATGACCCCACCGCCAAGGCTCTGGAATCTGGTCACCGGGAGATGCGCTCGCGACCCATTCCACCAGCACGCGCTCTCTCGGCTCCACGTGCCGCGGCCCGCGACTCGTTCCGAGCGGACGCGGCTTCAGGTGCTCCATCCATGAAGGGTAACGAGGTCGGCACCGATCGAGGGCTCACTTCTTTTTCTTCCTCTTCTTCGGCTTTTCTACCTTCAGCACGGTGATGTCGGCGTGGAGTGGCAAGCGGAACCGTAGTGGTTGCTCGTAAGATGTGCGGTGCATCTCAGATGAGCTACGCGAGAGAAATGCTGGACTCCGCACCGGTTGCCACCGTCCTCGACGCTGGCGAAGTTGCCGCAGCCATAGACGGGTGCCTGAACTGCGAGCAGGCGTGCACGTCATGCGCGAACGCGTGTCTGGGCGAGGACGACATCGCGGCGATGCGCGACTGCATCGTGCTCGACCAGAGCTGTGCCGACCTATGCGCCACCACGGCACGGGTCCTGTCGCGACCGGTAGGAACCGACCATCGCCTACTTCACCCCCTCCTCCAGGCCTGCGTTCGTGCATGCTCGAGCTGTGCGGAAGAGTGCGCGCGACACGCCGAGCATCATCGTCACTGCGCGATCTGCGCCGAGGCCTGTCGTGCGTGCCTACAGACATGCACGACGCTGCTCGAGGCCGACGCGTTCGCAGAGCTAGGGAATCTGCCCGCCGGCTAGGTAGCCAGCTAGCCCGCCTCCTGGCTCAGCGCCGCGTCGCGCCCGGGGAGCAGTGGAAACGAGCGGTCCGCTCGCGATGGCAGGATGTAGTTGGCCCGCTTGAGAACCGTGATGAACTCGTTGATTCCGTTGTTTACGGTGTCGGTGATGGCGCGGTTCTGGAGGTGCGCACCGGTTGCGTTCATCGCGTTGCGAGTGATCACGAAGTCATCGATCGAGCGCTGAACCGAGACGAAGTGCAGCCCGGCGTGCCCGCCGTCGACGGTGTTGAAGTCGCGGCGGATGATCAGCGGCTTGCCGTGGCGGCGTGCGAGCGCCGAGGTCTGGGAGTGGCCGATCACGCCGTAGCGCTTGATGGCCTGGTTGATCAGGTTCGGTTCGCTCTCCGCGTCGGTGGTGAAGTGCCGGACCTGCTCGGGCGTCGTCTCCGGCGAGTACATGCGCGCGACGCGCTCGCGGTCGGACAGTCCGCCATACCAGTTGTCGAGCTGCAGGCGCATGTAACTGACCTGCATCGTCGTGCCCCCTGCGAAGGGGCCGTTCGGGATGGTCACGGAGTCCTCGGTGGCCTGGTTCTTGCGCAGGCCCGACTTGAAGCCCATGAACAGCGGCGACTGCGGTGAGACCGGGTGACCCGGCGGGATGCCGCGGACGTGCTGATGGGCGGCCGCCAGCCCTTTACCCGCGAATCCCGTCCGCGTCTCGCGCCACGTGAGAGCCGGCGATAGCGCCAGCGTTCCCTGCGCGCCGGGGAGCGGGGCGCCGTGGACGAGCGCCGCCTCGACGGCGGCGAGGCGCTCTTCGTCATTGCAGGCGAAGTGCAGGCACAGGTGGTACTTATCGATCACGGGAGACTCGAAGTTGGACAGTCCCGTGGCCGCCGGGATCGGCGAGCTGACGCCGAGCACGCGTTCGAAGTACGTCGGGCTCCAGCCGGCCGTGAACAGCAGCCCCCCAGGGCCCCACCGGTAGCGGCGCTCGAGCGTCCGCAGCGCCGCCTCCAGCAGGGCTGCATACGCCGGGGTGGGCTTACCCTCCACATCGAAGAACAGCAGCCGGTCGAACCGCGGGGAGATTGGGTCCCCGACATCGTCGAGCGACAGCGTCGCGCCCCAGGCGTGCTGGCGAGCGGGCAGATCCGCCGGCTGGGCGCCGATCGACACCAGCGGCACCCCGCCGCTCGCGACTGCCCGGTTCGTGCTGATGCCGGCGGCGACGCCGCCCGCGGCCAGGGCAGAAGCGCCGACCAGGAACCCCCGTCGGCTCAGCGAGCGCCCGCCATTGTCACCCCCGTGACTCATCTCCAGACCCGGACGCGACGCTATCAGTTGGGGGTTGGGGGATCAACCGGGGGGCGCGCTCGCGTGCATCCGCCGTATCCTGTGGCTCGAAGCTGATCTGAGGGGGCTCTTCTGAAACGCGTCTGCATTCCGTTCGCCATCGCATTTGCACTCGCAAGCGCCGGTGCCGGCGCTGCCACGGGCGCCGCTCCGAGCAGCGCGGCCACGGCACCTGCCCGCAAGGCTCCGACGGTTCGCCTGGAGCGGACCAGCGTCGGCAAGATCCTGGTTGACGGATCGGGTTTCACGCTCTACCTGTTCACCAGGGACGGGCGCAACAAGAACCGGTGCGCGAGCACCTCGGGATGCCTCGGCATCTGGCCCGCGCTCACGACCAAGCACAAGCCGATCGCCGGTCCGAACGTGAAGCGCTCGCTGCTCGGCACGATCAAGCTCCACGGCGACGTCAGACAGGTCACCTACGCCGGCCACCCGCTCTACACCTACGCGCTCGATTTCGGGCCTAGGTCGACGCTTTACGTCGGCACTGAAGAATACGGCGGCAGATGGTTCGCCGTCACCGCGGCGGGCAAGGCGGTCGGTTAGAGCCGGCTGCGGAGAACCGGCGCGTCGGGACGGTCTTCCAGGCTGGTCAAGCGGCTTCCCGTGGCGGGCGTTAGATCAGAATGCCCCGACCTGACAGCTCCACCAGTCGCGCGAGGAAGTCGCCGTAGGCATCGGCGAGGAGCGGATCGTTACGCATCCCCCACAGCAGCTTCGCGTGGCTCCAGGCGAGGTCGCGAGCGTCGGCGATCGACCACATGGCCAGGGCGTTGTCGACGTCTTTCGGGATCACGTCGGCGATGTCGGCGATCAGGCCGGTCTCGAACCATCCTGCGACCTGGCCCTCGACGTCGCCGAGGATCCCGTTGATGCGCTGGTAGTCGGCGTGCTGCGGACTGCCGTCCTCCGGCGCCACGCCGAACTCCTTGCACGTCTCGACGACGGCGATCGGCAGGTCGTGGTTGATGTGGGCGTTCATGCCGACGATCGCGAACTGGATCGGCGCACGGTCCTCAGCACGCTCCTCGACCAGGGGACGCCACGCAATCGGGCACATCGCGCCGGTGCCGATCGTCGCCTCCGCGGCGAAGTACAGAGCGGCGAACACGACATCGAGTCGCTCGGTGAATTCCGGGGCCGCGAAGGTCACGCCGGCCGTCGCCGCCTCCACCGCCTTGGTCACCTGCAGGTACAAGCGGTTGAAGTACGCAACCCCGTCCTTTCGCGGCAGTGTGCCGTCGATCCGCTCCATCTGCGCGATCACTTCGGTGATCGTCGTCGGTCCGATCTGTGAAGGTCCCGGGGCGCTCGTCACGGCCGCGATGCTAGACGAGAACCGCCCGATCGGGCTGGCCTCAGTGCATGCTGCGGTTCGCCCGGGGTTCGCCCAGCCCCGGCCCGTCGGCGAGCCGGAAGACGAACCGCAGCCCCGACCACGTTGCGTCGATCGCGCAGACCTTATTGTCGACCAGGCCCGCCGCGAGGCCGGCGGCGCGTACGACCCCGTCGGTCAGGTCGGTTTCGACCCCGGAGCTCTGCTTCGGCCACGCGATCCACAGCCCGCCCGCCGAAGCGAGCGCCGTACGCCATGGGCCAATCCCCCGCTCGAGCTCCGCGCGGGACCTGGCGAATGCGACGATCACGGCGAACGTGCCTCGCGCCCGCCGGCGCACGGAGACCTCGGCGGGAAGCTCGCCGAGGGTCTGATCGAATCCTTCCGGAGCCCTCAACAGAGCGATTCGGTCGCCGGCCCTGATTCCGAGCTTCCGGGGTAGCGGCGTGCCGGGGCCGCGTGATGAGAAAGCATTGAAGCTCACCGGATGCCCGCCTCGACCGCGACGTCTGCGATCACGGACGAGAGCTGGCTCCCCTGCCACGCAATCGGCGAGCGCCCTGGCTCGTCGGTGACCAGTCTCGCGCCGGGGATCGCGGCCGCGTAGGCCTCGCCGAGGGCCTGCGGGTGCTCGGGGTCGGCCTCGTCGGCGGTGGCGACGACGGCCGCCGGGACCGCGAGGCTCTGGAGGTCGGCGAGCGCCGCGAACGGCCGCGAGCGCGGCACCGCCGAGAGCGCATCCGCCACCGCCTCGGGGTGCTCGTGGCGCGAGAGCCGCTGGCGGATCACCGTCAACACCGTGTCCCGCCACTGCTCGGGGACCTGCGGCTCGCCGTAGGCGGCGATGAATCCCTCGACGCCGCCCGTGCGCAGGCCCTCGGCCAGCCGATCCCAGTGCGCGGGGCGGACCGGGTCATCGGCATCCGCCGGGTCATACCCGGGCGTTATGACAACCAACCCCCCCACCCGCTCGGGATGGTCGAGCGCGACTCGCAGCAGCGTGTGCGCCCCCATCGAAGCCCCGGCCAGCACCGCCCGCCGGATCGAGAGCTCGTCGAGCACCGCAAGCGCGTCGAGCGCGAGCTCCTCATATCCATACGCGGACGGATCGGGCGCGGGCGAAGATGCGCCGTGACCCCGTGCGTCATACGAGACCACCCGGTGCCCGCCGCGCTCGAGCCGCGTCGAACCCATGACCACGTAGCGATGGGTCGCGGTCAGCCCGTGCAAGAGGAGGATCGGGATGCCCTCGCCGCTGTCGTGAGCCGCCAGGTTGACGCCGGCTCGCTGAACGCCGTGGGTGGCCATGCCCGGTTCCTATCAGGATCGCGCGAGGCCGTCGCGCGGCTTGCGCGCGACGCCGTCGTCCGGCTTTCGCGCGAGGCTGTCGTCCGGCTTGCGCGCGAGGCCGTCGCCCGGCTTGCGGGCGAGCAGGAGCAGGGTGTGGCCGAAGAGCGCAGCGCGGGGTCGCGAGCCGAGGGCGTCGATCGGCTGGACGATGCGCTGAGCGCGCGGCGGCAGGCGTCTCCAGGAGTAGGTGAGCGCGTGCAGCTCGGGCTCGAGACCGGCGGCGCGCGCCTCGATGAGGAGCCTGCGGGGCGAGAGCGGCACGTCGTCGGGGGTACCGTGGATCGCCGTCGCGACTCCGGTCCGATTGGCGATCGCGAGACCCGCGCCGATCGGATGCCAGAGCCCCGGCTCGATCGCGACGAGCGCGCCGCCCGGGCGTAGGAGCCGCGCGGCCTCCTCGAAGCACGGCGCGAGCGGGGCCTGATAGATGATGTGGTGAAGCACGAGCCGGTAGAGGACCACATCGAATGACCGGTCGGGCAGGGTCAGGGCGCCGGCATGCCCCAGGTGGGCTTCGTCGGCCCGTCCGGTCTCGATCACGCCGGCCACCTTGTCGGCGTCGGCGTCGACGCCGACCAGCCGGAACGCCGGGGCGGCGAACAGGTGGCGGCCGGGATTCCACCCGCAGCCGACCGACAGGACATCACCGCCCGCCAGACCGAGCCTGCGCGCTACGAGCTCGCGCTCACGCCGCTCCTGCCGGCGATAGTAGGCGTCGAGGGTCGAGTCGTCGGTCAGCCGGTCGAGCAGATTGCCGGCCTCGTAGGGCTGACTACCCCCCGCCCCCTCAGCCATGGCCGGCGCAATGCTCGTGGTCTCGGTGATCGAAAAGCGCATGGTTCGATGACAGCGCTGCACCGTACAGATGCCGCTCGCGCCTCCTGCCGGCCAACCGCGCTCGCCGGTTCCCGGGCGGGCGCGTGCCGTCCGGCCCGAATCGGCCACGTTGTACCCTCCAGAGCATGGACGTATCTGAACAGGACTTCCAAACCGCCGTCATCGAGCGCTCGCGGACGGTGCCCGTGGTGGTCGACTTCTGGGCCTCCTGGTGCGGTCCCTGCCTGCAGCTCGGGCCGGTGCTCGAGCGTTCCGTCGCCGCCCGGCAGGGCAAGGTCGAACTGGCGAAGGTGGACGTCGACGCCAACCCGGCGATCACGCGCGCCTACGGAGTCCAGGGCATCCCGGCGGTGAAGGCGTTCAAGGACGGCAAGATCGTCGCCGAGTTCGTCGGCGCGCAGCCGCCGACCGCGGTCGAGCGCTTCCTCGACGAGCTCGTGCCCTCCGAGGCGGAGAAGCTGCTCGAGAGCGGAGATGAGGAATCGTTGCGCCGTGCCGTCGAGCTCGAGCCGACACGGGCCGATGCCGTCGTCGCGCTCGCGCGAATCCTCCACGAGCGCGGTGAGGACGAAGCCGCCCTCGAGCTGCTCGAGCAGATCCCCAGGAGCTTCGCCGGCCAGGCCCTGGCGGCGCGGATCGAGCTCGAGCGCAGCCGCGAACCGGACCTGACCGACGCGTTCGCCGCGCTCGATGCCGGCGATCACGCCCGTGCGCTCGACCTCCTGCTCGAGGTCCTGCCCGAGGCCGACGGTGCGCGCGACGATGTCCGCCGAGTCGTCGTCGGCGTGCTGGACGAGCTTGGCGTCGAGGACCCGCTGGCGCGCGACGCGCGGCGGCGGCTGGCCGCCGCGCTGTACTGAGTCGGGTAGCGCGAGCTCACACGGGAAGCACGAGCTGGTCCTCGGCGCCCTCGGCGACCGGCTCGAGTCCGGCAACCCTGACGCCGAGCAGCCGCACCGGGCGCGGCGCCGCGAACCGGCGCAGGAGGTCGAGTGCGACGGGACCGACGCGGTCCGCCGAATCGACCGCGTCGGGCAGGGTACGGCTACGGGTATGGGTCGAGAAATCGTCGAGCCTGATCTTGATCCCGACGGTGCGCCCACGCCGGCGCTGCCCCTCGAGCCCCGCGCACAGCCGCTCGATGAGCCGCTCGAGCACGATCTCGAGCTCGGCGCGATCGGTGATGTCGCGATCGAAGGTCACCTCGCGGGACTCGGAGATCACCTTGCGCTCCTCGGTCACGGGGGCGTCGTCCTCGAACCGCGCCCGGCGCCGCAGCTCCACCGCGAGCCGCGCCCCGAACCGACCCGAGAGTGCGTCGGCCGGGGTCTCGGCGAGCTTGCCCAGGGTGTCGATGCCCAGCGCGCGCAGGCGCTCCGCTGTCTTTGGGCCGATCCCGGGGATCAACCCGGGCGGCGAGCCGGCGAACCGCGCGCACGCCTGCTCGCGGGTCAGCGCGACGAACCCACGCGGCTTCTCGGCGTCGGACGCGACCTTGGCCACCAGCTTGCTCGGCCCGATCCCGATCGAGCACCCGAGCGCGGTCGCGGCCCGAACCTGGGCCGCGACCCTGCGCATCGAGGCGTGAGGCGCCGGCAGCCCGGTCAGCTCGAGGTAGGCCTCGTCGAGCCCGATCACCTCGACCGTCTCGACGTGCGCGCGGACGATCGCCATCACCTCAGCCGACGCCGCCCGGTAGTAGGGGAAATCGGGCTCGAGGAACACGGCCTCCGGGCACAGCCGCCGCGCTCGCGCCGCGGGGATCGCCGACCCGACTCCGAAGCGACGCGCCTCGTAGGACGCCGTGGTCACGACCGATCGCGGCCCGCTTCCGGCCACCACAACGGCTCGCCCTCGAAGCTCCGGCCGCCGCCGAAGCTCAACCGACACGTAGAACGCGTCCATGTCGAGGTGGGCGACGCACCGGTCGGGCATTTCCGCTCCAGCGTACGGCGAGGGCCAGACGGCGCCCGCGGCGGCCTGGCGGACGCCGGCGCCGGCTCTACGGAGGACCAGATCGTGGCCACGCCGGCGAAGCCGAGCGCGCCAGCGGTGCTCTGATCCAGGTCGAACTCGCGACCGGGGACGTAGGGACCGCGGTCGTCCACGACCGCGGTGACGGTCCGCCCGTGGTAGGCAAGGGTGACCTTGGTGCCGCAGGGAAGCTGCTTGTTGGCGATCCCATCAGCAGCGTGAAAGCCGCACGCCGTGTTGCCGCCGTCGTCGTACCAGGACGCCAGTGCCGGCTCGAGCGGGATCAGCTTGCGTCCGGCGCTGTGAACGCCGGCGTTCGCTGAGTCGCCGGCGAAGCTGATCCGGATGGTCCGCCTGTCGCTGGCGCGATCGACATAGCGCAGCGCGAAATGACCGCCGGCGCGGGTGCGCGTGGCGGTGAGCGTCCGCCAGCTGCCACCGGCGAGATCCTGTAGCCGCACGAGACGGCCGGCGTGGCGGGGCAGCAGGGCGCCGTGGAGCTCGAGCCGCTGGCCGCTGAGGGCGTCGATCGCGCCGGAGGAGGTGATCAGCTTGGCGGCGACGGCCACCCGCTCGGACCGGCTCGCGGAGATCACGGCGGCGCCGGCCGTTCCGGTCGCGGTGCCAGCCGGGTCCGCGGCGGTCTCCGTGGTGGCCACTCCGGCCGGAGCGGTCCCTGTGGTGGCCACTCCCTCCGGAGCGGGCCCTGTGGTGGCCACTCCCTCCGGAGCGGTCCCCTTGCTGGCCACCCCGGAAGCGGTGCCGACATCGGACGTCGCGTCCGCTGCCGCCCCGACCCGGACCGAGCCCGAGCGCGTCAGCGGCGCACGCAACCGGAAAGCGCCGTCTGAGTGGATCTTCGTGTGGGCGATCG
>Ga0302314_10022761_pt1 | contig 10263 bp, 12 predicted proteins | sample III_Palsa_N2_3_FD_200533 | JGI IMG/M metagenome (GOLD analysis project Ga0302314, IMG submission 200533) | Peat permafrost microbial communities from Stordalen Mire near Abisko, Sweden - III_Palsa_N2_3 | ecosystem: Environmental > Terrestrial > Soil > Palsa > Peat permafrost | place: Sweden... | reverse complement strand
TCTTGGCGATGTGGCCGCCGCCCTCTTCGATGAGGTGCTTGATCTGGTCGTTCAGCGCTTCGGCCTGTTGCGGCGAGATATCCTGCCGCGCAATGACCACGTGTTCGTAGAAAGCCATGTTTTCCTTCTTCCGATGAGAAAGGCGGCGCCCATCCGCCACGGAAGCCGGCGGAGGGACGATGGATCCGCACGCGACGCCTTGGACCGAACGCCCAAGACAAAGGGGCTCGCGCGAGACCACCTTCCAGGAAAGGCGGGGCTAATAGAGGGAATGGGGGCGGAAGGCAAGGGTGGGGGGGCGAACGTCGGGCTGTTTCAGCGCCCCTTCGCATCTTCCTCGTCATCCCGGACGGCCTGAAAGGCCGAGCCGGGACCCAGGGGCCGGCGCGCATGGCCCCTGGGTCCCGGCTCTCCGCTTCGCTACGGCCGGGATGACGTGCTGTTTTGAGCCGCCCCTACGTGTGGTGCTCCGCCTTCCACTTCTTCACGCCGCCCATGGTCTCTTCCACGTGCTTGGTGGGATTGGCGGCGCTATAGGCCAGGACGATCCTGTGGTCGGGGCCGATCACATAGGAGGTGCGATCCGACATGCCGACCACCGGCAAGGTGGCCTTGTATTCCTTGGCGACCTTCAGGCCCGTGTCGGCGAAGACCGGGAACTTGCCCGAGCAGTACTGGGTCTCGTTGGAGAACACCTGCAGCTGGTCGAGATTGCCGGCGGTCACCCCGATCACCGTGGCGCCCTGACGGCGGAAATCGTCGGCGGCCTCGGCGAACAGGTGGGCTTCCAGATTGCACCCGCCGGTATGAACCGCCGGGAAGAAGTAGAGCACCACCGGACCTGATTTGAGCGCCTGGCTGAGATTGAAGCTGGTCGGCTTGCCGGCCAGGTAGCCCTGCAGGGTGAAGTCCGGCGCGGTGTCGTTGACGGCCAGGGCGGCGAAGGCGGGCGAAGCGAGGGCGCCGGCGGCGAGGAGCGCGGCCAACATTGTACTCTTCATGGCGACAGGTCCTTCGAATGGGCGGCGCGTTCGTGGCGCGCGCGGTTCTACCTACGTTCGGTCCAGTGGAGGCGATCATATCAGGGTCGATCTTGCCGCCCTAGTTCGTTTACCCTACGCCTGCGCTCCAATTTGCAGCAATCTTTGGAGCGGCGAATGAGTCTCGCCTTCATCTTTCCCGGCCAGGGCAGCCAGGCCGTCGGCATGGGCGCCGACCTCGCCGAGGCCTTCGCGTCCGCGCGTGCGGTGTTCGAAGAGATCGACGAGGCGCTGAAGCAGAAGCTGTTCAAGCTGATGCGCGAAGGGCCCGAGGACGAACTGACCCTGACCGAGAACGCCCAGCCGGCGTTGATGGCGGTCAGCCTGGCGGTGATGCGCACGCTGGAGGCCGAGTTCGGCATTGGCGTAGACCGCGCCGCCTTCGTGGCCGGGCACAGTCTCGGGGAATATTCCGCTCTGGCCGCCGCCGGTGCGATCAGTCTGGCCGACACCGCCCGGCTGCTCAAGCTGCGCGGACAGGCGATGCAGCGCGCGGTTCCCGTCGGCGCGGGGGCCATGGCCTCCCTGATCGGACCGAAGAGCGACGTCGCCCTGGCCGAGGCCGCGGCCCTGGCCGGCTCCGAGGTCGGCGTCTGCGTCGTCGCCAACGACAACAATGCAGGCAATGTGGTCATTTCCGGCGCCAAGGCGGCGGTCGATCGGGCGATTGAGAAGGCCAAGGAACTGGGCGCGCGAGCCATTCCGCTGAACGTCTCCGCGCCCTTCCACTGTCCGCTGATGCAACCGGCCGCCGACGAGATGGCCGAGGCCCTGGCCGGCGCCACAATCGTATCGCCGCGCGCGCCGTTGGTGGCCAACATCACCGCCCGCCCGGTGCACGATCCGGATGCGATCCGGCAATTGCTGGTCGAACAGGTCACCGGCCGCGTGCGCTGGCGCGAGAGCATGGAATGGCTGGCGGGCGAGGGCGGGGTGACCCGGTTCGCCGAGGCCGGCGCCGGCAAGGTGCTCTCGGGCATGGCCAAGCGAATCGCCCCCGACGCGGAGACGAGCGCCCTGAACGCGCCGGCGGATCTGGAAGCCTTCGCCAAGTCTTTGTAATAATGATGCGATCCCCATCGACGTCATCCTGAGCCGTCGCGAAGCGACGAGTCCAAGGGCGCACCGCGAGCCCGTGCGTCCTTCGATACGGCCGCGAGCGGCCTACTCAGGATGACGAACCCGGGTGGAACTCAAAGAGGAGCCAGCATGTTCGATCTTTCCGGCAAGACCGCTCTCGTCACAGGGGCCAGCGGCGGCATCGGCGGGCCCATCGCCCGGGCGCTGCATGCCCAAGGCGCCTTCGTGGTGCTGTCCGGCACGCGCGCGGACGTCCTCCAGGCCCTGGCTGGCGAACTCGGTGAGCGCACGGCGTGCGCCGCCTGCGACCTCACCGACGCCGCATCGGTTGACGGCCTGATCGGGGTGGCCGAGGCGGCGGGCGGCGGTCAGGTGGACATTTTGGTCGCCAACGCCGGCGTCACTCGCGACGGCCTCATGCTGCGCATGAAGGACGACGACTGGGAGACGGTTTTGAAGGTCAATCTGGAGTCCTATTTCCGCCTGTCGCGGGCGGCGCTGCGCGGCATGATGAAGCGCCGTTGGGGGCGAATCATCGGCATCACCTCCGTGGTCGGCGTGACCGGAAATCCCGGCCAGGCCAACTACGCAGCCTCCAAGGCCGGCATGATCGGCTTTTCCAAATCCCTGGCCCAGGAGGTCGCCAGCCGCAACATCACGGTCAACTGCATCGCCCCCGGCATGATCACCAGTCCGATGACTGACGCGCTGAATGAACAGCAGAAATCCGCCATTTTAGGCCGAATCCCCGCCGGCAAGCTGGGCCGTGGCGAGGATGTCGCGGCGGCCTGCGTCTATCTGGCGGCTGAGGAGGCCTGCTATGTCACCGGCCAAACCCTGCACGTCAACGGCGGCATGGCCATGATTTAGGGTGAATGCGCCGCGCTGGCCTGTCTAAAAGGAACGTGCTAGGCGACACCTGCCTAGGCGAAGCTCTAACTACGGACCCGCGCTCTAGAGAGAGTTTTTTCTACCTCGCCGCGGCGCAATCGCCGGCGGCGTCCCACGAACGAAGAAGAGGTTACTGCGTATGTCCGACACACTCGAACGCGTCCGAAAGATCGTGATCGAACACCTGGACGCCGATCCGGAGAAGGTCACCGAGAAGGCCTCCTTCATCGACGATCTGGGCGCCGACAGTCTCGACAATGTCGAGCTGGTGATGGCCTTCGAAGAGGAATTCGACATCGAAATTCCGGATGACGCCGCCGAGCACATTCAAACCGTCGGCGATGCGGTCAAGTTCATCGACGAGCGCCTGGGCGCCTAGAAACGCCTGCTTACAAAGTCTACCGGTCTTCATGAGCCGTCGCGCCGCGTGCATCTTCGCGGGCGGCGGCTTATGTATTTCCGCTCGTTATGAGGAGTGATTCATGCGCCGCGTCGTCATTACGGGATTGGGCATGGTCACGCCGCTGGGCTGGGGTGTCGAACACACCTGGAAAGCCCTGCTGGCGGGCAAATCCGGCGCGGGTCGCATCACTGCGTTCGACCCCACCGACTATGCATGCAAGATCGCCTGCGAAGTGCCTCGCGTCGATGGGCGCGGCGGCGGGTCGCCGGACATGCCCGGGGTCTATGATCCGGACAAGACCATGTCGCCCCGCGACCAGCGGCGGGTCGACGACTTCATTCTCTATGGCATGGCCGCCGTCGACGAGGCGGTGCGCGACGCCGACTGGATGCCCGAAGACGAGCATGAGCGCCAACGCACGGGGGTCATCATGGGCTCCGGCATCGGCGGGCTCTCGACCATCGCCGATACGGCGGTCGAGCTGCACGAAAAGGGCCCGCGCCGCGTCAGCCCGTTCTTCATTCCCTCGGCCCTGATCAACCTGGCCTCGGGCCAGGCCTCGATCCGCTACGGCTTCAAGGGTCCGAACCACGCGGTCGTGACCGCCTGCGCCACCGGCGCCCACGCGGTCGGCGACGCCTCCCGCCTGATCATGTACGGCGACGCCGACGTGATGATCGCCGGCGGCGCCGAAGCGGCGGTCTGCAAGATCGGCATCGCCGGCTTCATCGCCTGTCGCGCCATGTCGACCAATTTCAACGACACGCCGGAAAAGGGCTCCCGGCCCTACGACAAGGATCGCGACGGGTTCGTGATGGGCGAGGGCGCCGGAGCCCTGGTGCTCGAGGAATACGAGCACGCCAAGGCGCGCGGCGCCAAGATTTACGCCGAAGTCGTGGGCTACGGCCTGGCTGGGGACGCCTATCACATCACTTCTCCCGCCGACGATGGCGACGGCGGCTTCAGGGCCATGCAGGCGGCCATCGGCCATGCCGGGATCGTTCCAGCGGACATCGACTATATCAACGCCCACGGCACCTCGACGCCGCTTGGCGACGAGATCGAGCTGGGCGCGGTCGAGCGGCTGCTGGGCCAGGCCGCGGGTAAGACCGCCATGTCCTCCACCAAGTCGGCGATCGGCCACCTGTTGGGCGCGGCCGGCGCGGTCGAGGCGATCTTCACGGTGCTGGCGATCCGCGATCAGATCGCCCCGCCGACCATCAATCTGGACAACCCCTCGGTGGAGACAGCCATCGACCTTGTGCCGCACAAGGCCAAGCCGATGGCGATCCAGTACGCCTTGTCCAACAGCTTCGGGTTCGGCGGCACCAACGCCTCGATCATTCTCAAGAAGGTATCGTGAGCCCAAAGGACGCGAAAAGGGGCTCGCGGCGCGGCGGGAATCTGCCGCTTCCGCGGTTCCTGGCGATCATGTCTCTGAGCGCCCTGGCGACGCTGGCGGGGGTTGTGGCGCTGGTCGCCCTGATCGGCGGGTGGTTCTATGCGGGACCAGGCCCGGCCGCGCGCCACGACGGTTCGACCACGGTGATCCTGCGCCAGGGCGCGGGCCTGCCCGAAATCGCCGCCAGCCTGGCGCGCGCGGGGGTGGTGCGGTCTGGCGCCATCTTCATCGCCGCGACCCAGATCACCCGCACGGGACGGCATCTGAAGGCGGGCGAGTATGAATTTCCCTCCGGCGCCTCGATGGCCGCCGTGATCGATGAGATCCGGCGCGGCGAGGTCGTCCACCACATGGTGACAATTCCCGAAGGCCTGACCTCCGAACAGGTGGTGGATGTCCTGATGACCAACGACGTGCTCACCGGCGCCGCGCCCGTTCCGGCGGAAGGCTCCATCCTGCCCGAGACCTACGAGGTGCGGCGTGGCGAGGACCGGGCCGAGGTGCTGCAGCGGATGATGGACGCGCGCGACGCGTTGCTGCGTACGCTTTGGGCCCAGCGTCGACCCGACCTGCCGCTGCAGACCCCCGAGCAGGCGGTCATCCTGGCGTCCATCGTCGAGAAGGAGACCGGCCTGGCCGAGGAGCGCCCCCGGGTCGCGGCGGTGTTCATCAACCGCCTGCAACGGGGCATCCGGCTGGGCTCCGACCCCACCATCATCTACGGCCTGACCGGCGGAAAGCCGCTCGGGCGCGGCATCCGCCAGTCGGAACTGACCGCTTACACGCCCTACAACACCTATCTGATCGACGGCCTGCCGCCGGGACCGATCTGCAATCCCGGGCGCGCCTCCCTGGCGGCGGCCCTGGACCCGCCCCACACCGACGACCTTTATTTCGTCGCCAGCGGCACGGGCGGCCACGTCTTCGCCAGCACCCTCGAACAGCACCAGAAGAACGTGGAGCACTGGCGCGGCGTGGAACGTCAGGCCAAGATCGCGGCGGTGAGCGGGGGACGGCGCTAGATGGCCCTGTCAGGCATGACCGGCTTCGCCCGGTGCGAGGGCGCCCTGGGCGCGTGGACCTGGTCCGTGGAGGCTCGCTCGGTCAACGGGCGCAATCTGGACACCCGCTTTCGCGGCCCTCCCGGATTCGACGGCCTGGAGCGGCTGGCGCGCGAGGCGGCCCAGGCGCGTTTCCAGCGCGGGCAGCTGACCATCGGATTGCAGGCCAAGCGAGCCGACTCGTCCGGCGCGGTCCGCGTCAATATCGAGCAGCTCGAGCGCTATCTCGACCTCGCCGAACGCTATGTGCGCCAGGGCCGCGCCGCGGCGCCGGCCATGGACGGCCTCTACGCCCTGCGCGGGGTGATTGAGGCGGCCGACGACACGGACGACGCCGAGGCGCGCGCCGAGGTCGAGGCCGCCATGGCCCGCTCCCTGGCCGAAGCCATGGACGCCCTGAAGACGGCGCGGCTGGAGGAGGGGACCGCCCTGACGCCGGTGCTGGGCGGCCAGGTCGATCGCATCGCGGCGCTGATAGACCAGGCCGAGACGGAAGCGAGCGGCCAGGCCGATGCGGTCAGGGACCGGTTCGCCAGACGCCTGGCTGAACTGTTGGACGACCGGACCAATCTTGACGCGCTGGTGGTGCAGGAGGCGGCGGTGCTGGCCGCCAAGGCCGACGTGCGCGAAGAACTGGACCGGCTGACCAGCCACGTCGCGGCCGCGCGCGCGCTGCTTTCCGGCGACGCCGCGGCGGGCCGACGGCTGGACTTCCTGTCCCAGGAATTCATGCGCGAGGCCAATACCCTCTGCTCCAAGTCGGCGACCATCGCCTTGACCACGATTGGATTGGAGCTGAAGGCGGTGATCGAGCAGTTCCGCGAGCAGGTGCAGAATGTCGAGTGAACGCCGCCGGTCCCGGCGCGGTCTGATGCTGGTCATCTCCAGCCCTTCGGGCGCCGGCAAGACCTCGCTGTCGCGGCGGCTGGTGGCCGATCACGCGGACCTTTCACTGTCGGTCTCGGCCACCACACGGGGCCCCAGACCCGGCGAAGAGGATGGGCGGGAGTACCATTTCGTCAGCCCGGAGACCTTCGAGCAAATGGTCGCCGAAGACGCCTTCCTGGAATGGGCCGACGTGCATGAGCATCGCTACGGCAGCCCCAAGGCGCCCGTCATGGCGGCGGTGGCGGCTGGCCAGGACGTGCTGTTCGACATCGACTGGCAGGGGGCCCAGGCTGTGGCGGCCTCGGCGGCGGACGACGTGGTTCGGGTCTTCATCCTGCCGCCGAGCATGGCCGAACTCAGCCGCCGCCTGCACGCCCGGGCGCAGGACGCCGAGGACGTGATCCAACGCCGCCTCGGTCGCGCCTATGACGAGATCCGCCGGTGGGGCGAGTACGACTATGTGATCCTCAACGAGGATTACGACGCCGCCTATGCCGAACTGGCGCACATCTACCACGCCGAACGGCTGAAGCGGGCGCGCAACCCCTGGCTGACCCCATTCGTCCGCGGCCTGCTGAGCGAGCGGCTCTAGCCAGCGGCCCCCGCCTGCAAAACAGCGATGTTCCTTGGCCACGGGCCGAAGAACCGCCTATGGTTGTCGTCTGGAGAGCGTTTCGGGGGAGACGATCATGGCCGAACAGCAGAAACGGGGGCGCGCGCCCGCGAGCGGGAACGGGCCGGACCAGATCGATGTCGAGGTTGGGCACAACCTGCGCCGAGCACGATTGGCGCGGGGGCACACCCAAACCGAACTGGGCGAGGCCCTGGGCATATCGTTCCAGCAGATCCAGAAGTACGAACGCGGCTTCAATCGCGTCTCCGCCTCAATGCTGGTGAAGGCGGCCAGGTTCCTGAATATCCGAGCGATCGATCTCCTGCCCACCGACGATGACATGAACGCCGCGCCCGACTACCTCCAACGGTTCAGCGAGACTCGCGGCGTCGCTGAACTGGTCAACGCCTACTGCGCGATGCCGAACCCCACGCTTCGCCTCGCCCTGCTGCAGTTCGCCAGGGCTATGGGACCGATGGAGGTCCAAGCGAGGATGGACGTCGACGGCGATACGGAGCCCCACGCTCAATGAGCACGCCCCCCACGATCGCCCCCAGGATCAGGAACCCGAAGGCGAAATTGGCGAAATAGTAAGCGCGGTAGAGCGCGAGGGGCCTGACCAGAAACGCGAAGTGGGTCAGGACGGCGATGGCCTGGAACGCCGCCACGCAGATCGTCCAGTATCGATCGTATCGAAACGCCATGATGATGAAGGCCGCCAGGATCACGACATCCACGGTCAGAATCCCGAATTGCGGCTGGAGCCAGCTCTCGCGCCGCTCGACGATGGGCGTCAGGACGAATCCGATGGCGACGATCGATATGCCAAGTCGCTCCGGCTCGCGGCCGCGCCAGAAGGCGATGGCGCAGGCCAGGACAAGGGCCGCCACGTTGATGAGTTGCGCAAGTGTCATGGAAAAGGTCCAGCCTCCCAACTGAGAGGCTGGACTGAAACTGTTTCGGTTTGAAGACCGCGCCGGGACCTATGCGACGGCCTGGATGCTCGCTTTTGGCAACGAGAGCGGGTTGGTGTCCGGTTTGTCGCCCAGGCCGCCGATCATGACGGCGCCCAGGCCGACCTGTTTCTTCAGGCTGCCCAGTTCCTCGTGAGTGGCGATAACCTCCCGGCGCGCCGCGATCAGGGTCGAGAAGGTGGCGCTGGACCGCTCGATCGCATCGTGCCCGACGGTGGCGGAAAGGCCCGCGTTGCGGCGCTCCCTGATCAGCGAGGCGGTCAGGCGGGTGGATTGTAGGATCGCGTCATCGATGGCGCTCTCCATGGCCAACAGTTCAGGGGCCACGGCCTCCATGGCGTTGCGGCGTTTCACAAGCATGTGCGTCCTCATCGGCCGCCACGCTCTAGTGTCGCGGCCTTTCAAATAGGGATTTGGGTTGGGCGTGGGCCGGCGGTCCCCGGTGCTCGAGTAGGTTCTCCAGCGCCGCGAGGCCCGCAAGCGTGGCCCCCGCGGCTAGGGCGAACAGGACCGCGAACAGCCCGATCGCGAATAGGGTTGCGAGCGGACCTAGTCCATGTCGGCCTCCGTCTCCGCTGGGGCTCGCGTGTCGTCGATCAGGCTCCAGGCCAGCGTCAGCAGCTCGCGATAGAACAGCTCCGCCGGACCTGTCCGCGCCGACGCCTTCAGCACCTCCAGCTCCCAGGACGCGCGCTCGAAGTCGGGTCCCGCCAGACTGCGAAGCTGCCGTTCCATCTGAGCCCAGCTGATAGCGGGCATGAGGTCCGCCGACGCCGGCTCCATGTGCGGGAACCGGTGCAGGAAGGCCTTGCCCCGCGCGGTCCTGAAGACCGCCAGTTCGATCCGTGCGTCCAGATTGGCCACTGATATCTCGTCCACTGCCGGTTCCTCCTGTCAGGGTCAGGGCAGGAGAGAGAAGATCGCGGCCGCCGTCACCCGGGACCAATTCCCCTGGGATTCCTTTCCGGGGGGAGATGGCGCCGTATCGCGACACCAGGATCTGGGCAGCCTCCTGGCGCGTTCGGGCGCTGAGCTTCACCCGCGCCGCATCGAGATAACTGTCGACGGTTTTCGGCGCGACGCCCAGCCGCTGGGCGATCTGCTTGCTGCTATAGCGCTCGACCACATAGCAAAGGCAGTCCCACTCGCGGTCTGTGAGGAGATCCGCCTCCGCCCTGGCGCCATGTCGGTCTTCCCGCATGGGGCGAACCTAGCATTATGGCTACCGTTAACCAATCTGGCGTCGGGCGCGGCAAATTGGACACAGCCCGATTGCGCGCATCGAAGGCGGCCGCCGCGCCGCCGAGGTCAGTGGGGCGCACCCAGCAGCGTTTGAGCCAAAGCCAGGAAGCCAGCCACTGGCACAACCTCGGCGCGGTTTTCGGCCGATACTCCGGCGCTGGCGCAAAGGGCCTCGCCGCCCAGGGCTCGCAGGCTGGAGCGCAGCATCTTGCGGCGTTGGCCAAAGGCGGCGGCGGTGACAGCCTCCAGGGCTTGGATCAGGGCGTCGGCGGGTCGATCGGCGCGCGGGGTCAGGCGGACGACGGCCGAGGCGACCTTGGGGGGCGGCGTGAACGCGCGGGCCGGCAGTTCCATGACCAGTTCCACTTGGCAGAGGGTCTGGGCGATCACCGACAGCCGCCCGTAGGCGTCGGCGCCAACCTCGGCGGCGATCCGCTGTGCCACCTCTTTCTGGAACATCAGCGTCATGCCGCCCGGGCGGAACGCGCCGGTCAGCCACTTGATCAGCAGGGCGGTGCCGACATTGTAGGGCAGGTTGGAGACGACGCGGCAATCGAGGTCCGGCGCGAGCGTCGCCAGCAGGGCCGCCTCGTCCACGGCGAGAGCATCGGCTTCGACAAGGTTCAGCGCGCCGTCGGCCGCTTGCGCCAGCTCCTCCAGAAGCGGGAT
>Ga0302314_10022760_pt1 | contig 10263 bp, 7 predicted proteins | sample III_Palsa_N2_3_FD_200533 | JGI IMG/M metagenome (GOLD analysis project Ga0302314, IMG submission 200533) | Peat permafrost microbial communities from Stordalen Mire near Abisko, Sweden - III_Palsa_N2_3 | ecosystem: Environmental > Terrestrial > Soil > Palsa > Peat permafrost | place: Sweden... | reverse complement strand
CGCTCGGCGGTCCGGCGCTCGGCGGTCCGGCGTTCAATGGATCGGCGTTCAGCGGACCGGGGTTGAGCACCTGGCTGCAGCCGTTCAGCAGCCCCGCGTACATCGCGCTGTCACGCGGCACGGTCTCCAGGGCGCCGAGCGCGGAGTGGTCGAAGCCGAGGCCGACGATGGTGCCGGGGGCGCGGACGGTGCCGAAGGCCGGCGGGCGGCCGTCGGAGCTCTCGGTGAGCAGCACCATCCCGCGCTGCGCGCCGACCAGGGTCGCCCCGGCCTCGAGTACGTCGCGCAGGGTGTCCTCCAGGGTGGAGGAGGCGGTCAGCCGCTCGGTGAGGCCGTAGAGGGCGCTGAGCTCGGAGAACGGGTCGGGCTGCGGCTCCTTGAGCGGGTCCCTGGGCTGGTCCTTGGGCTGTTCGGGGGTCCGCGGCGGGTTGGCCGGGACACTGGGCGACGGCGCCTGGCCGGGAGTCGCAGCCAGGGGCAGTGCGGTGCCCAGGACGGGAGCGCGGGTGCCGACCGGCTGCTCCTTGCCGGGGGCCTGGTCCGGGTCGAGCATCTGACCGGAGCGGGGTGACGGCGAATCAACCATGGTGGGTGCCCTTCACGATGGGTGCGAGCGGGAAGGGGAAGCCGACGAGTGTGGTAACGCGGCGTGAGCGGATCTCATGGCCTGCCGTCAGAGGTGTGCGCCCATTTTGCCCGTATTTATGCACCTTGCGCCCCCATGTCATGCCATGTGGCAATTAATGGTTCACTTCTACACATACCGATTGGGTGATGTCCAGAACTGTGACGTGTTGGTCGATTGGTGTCTGATGGGTCGACGACAGTCGAAAATATGGCCGAACAGCCGGATACTCAGCGTGAGTTCTGTCGAGCGGAGAGTTCCCGGCCGACCTCGCGGTAGCGCCGCAGTTCGCGAAGTCCCGCCCGCAGCCCGGCCTGTAGGCCGTGCCGGCTCGGTCGGTGGGCCAGCGCCAGCGGCACCTCCACCACCCGGAAGTCCTGTCGGAGCAGGTCGATGATCAGACCGGGGCCGGTGGCGACCGGGCTCGACAACTGCGGCGCGATCGCGCCGAACGCGGCGGCGCCCAAGCACAGTTCGCCCGCCAACGGGTAGGACGCGTCGAAGCCGGTGGCCCGGCGGATGCCGAGCCGCGCCCGCCGCGAGGCCGCACCGGCGGCCACCGTTGCCGACCCGCCACCCGGGCCGACGCCCGACCCGCCGGTCGACCCGCCGGTCGGCACGCCCAGGGCGACGTCCGCCGTCCCGGCGAGCACCGGCGCCAGCAGTGCCGCAGCCTCGGCGGCGCTCGCGCCCAGATCGGCGTCCAGGAAGAGCAGGCACAGCCGACCGGAGCCGGCCGTCTCCCGGGCGGCCACCACCCCGCGCCGCTGCGCCTCGGCCCGTCCGACCGGGTGCGGCAGCCGCAGCACCCGGGCCCCGGACTCCTCGGCCACCCGCCAGGTCGAGTCGGTGGAGCCGTCGTCGACCACGACGATCGGTCCCACCCGCGGCAGCTTTCGCGCGGCCAGCACGGTCAGGGCGATCCGGGACGCCTCGTTGCGCGCCGGAATCACCACCACGACGGTTCCGGGAGAATCCGACGCCGGGTCAGAAACCGTGGATGGAACGGAATCGTCGTCGTCGCTCAGCTCCCAGTGCGTATCCATCCCCGGATCGTACGATTGTCGAGCGCCCGGCGCTGCCCCTCCGAGCCCCCGACACTCCCCCGAACGGAGGAACCGTCGGGACCTTGCCGTGCGTCAAACCCGACGATGCGTCAATCTCGTCGGTGAACGTGCAGTTCTGGGGTACAAACCTGGTACGAGACGGCAGTCGCAATCGCCACCCCGCGCCACCTCCCGCCAGCTGTCGCATCTGGTGTTGGGCGTGGTGCGCTTCTCGTAGCGCGAGGTCACGTACCGATCCTTGACTGGTCACGGAAAGGAACGAGTGCTCATGCGCGGGGTCCGCAGGTCGGTTCGAAAGACGGTCGTCGGCACGGTCGGCGGCAGTACAGCCCTCACATCGGCTTTCAGCGCGGTGCTCAGCTCGGTCCACGAGCGGGGTGCACGGAGGAGAGGCAGGGCGCAGCTGCTGTCGGCAGCGACGACCTGCGTGGAGGAATGGCGCTGGCCGGTGGTCCCGGCCGCGGGTGCGCGCGGTGCCGACTCCGGTTGCGGATGCCCGCGCCCGGACTGTCCGACGCCGGGAGCGCACCCGTTCGACCCGCCGCTGCTGGCGGCCACGACCGACGCCCGGATGGTGCGCTGGTGGTGGCAGCAGCGCCCGGACGCGCCGGTGGTGGTGGCGACCGGGGGCCCGGTGTCGGCGGTGAGCCTGCCGATCGGCGCGGGGCGGCTGGCGCTGGGGTACTTCGACGCGCTGCGGGTACGGGTCGGGCCGGTGATCGCGACGCCGACCCGCTGCGTGCTGCTCGTCGCCCCGTACACGATGCAGGAGTTGGCCGAGCTGCTGGTCGCCCAGGAGTGGGTGCCCACCAGTCTCCGCTTCCACGGCACCGGGGGCTTCGTGCTGCTGCCGCCGTCCCGGACCGGAGCCGGGGCACTGCAGTGGCTGCGCGGGCCGGACTCCCCGGAGCCCGAGCCGGTGGCCGGGGTCATGTCAACAGCGTTTCCTGGCACCGGAGTTGCCCCTGCCGACCACGGCGGCGCGCCCTGGCTGCCGAAGGTGGGCACGTTGCTGGAGGCTCTGGTCGCGGCGAGTGCGGCGGCTCCGGACGGGGCACGGTTGGCCTACTGAACGCCTACGGTCGACCGGCACCGGGCCGGACAAGTAAATGCTCGGCCGCTGGCGACGGGGGATGCACCAGCGACCGAGCTGTTTAAACCGTAACAAGAATCGCGCCGCAAGCAAATTCCTTGGACGTCCTGGGAAGCCCGGAATTTCCGATCCGGTGCCTATATGTGATGCACGTCACTCAATTAAGGCAGGATCTGTGAGTTTCCTGTCGATTTGTGACCGCAGTGGGCGATCGGGCAACTGCGGGGAGTGAGCGGTTGTCCGGCCGCCCCCACCGCCCCGGCCGCTCGGCGGCCGGGGTGGTGGGGGCCGTGGAAACGCGTCAGCCGATGGTGACCTGACGGTTCACCAGGTCCGCCCGGCTCTTCCGCTCCTGCGCGGTCAGCGGGGCGGTCTGCGCCAGCGCCCCGGTCAGCCGCTCCAGGAACGCGGCGGCGGGCTTCTCGCAGTCCGCGGCGGTCATCGAAGAGGGCAGGTCCCACACCGGCACGGTCAGTCCGTGCGCCCGGAACGAGCCGACCAGGCGGGTCCCCTCGCCCAGGCCCGACTCGCCCGCGGCCACCAGTCGGGCCAGGGCGTCCAGCAGGACGTCCTCGGTCTGCGGCATGACCCAGCGCAGGTGGTTCTTGTCCGGCACCGAGCACCAGTAGGCGCTGTCCGCCGAGGCCAGCTTCACGGTCGGGATGATCTCCGCGTTGGCCTGCTCCAGCGAGGCCGCGACCTCGCCGGTGGCCGACTCGGCGTCCTCCAGCCAGTACTCGAAGCCGTCGTGCACCACCGGCTCGAACGGCGCGGCCGGATCCAGCAGGTCCTGGAGCCTCGGGGCGTCCGTCGCCGGGCGGCGCGGCGGCACCGGCGTGCCCGGCGCCGAGGCCAGGGCCTGGACCAGGGCGTCGCCCAGGTCGCGGCTGGCGTCGCCGGAGCCGGTCTGGGTCTGCAGGCCCAGCAGCACGCTGCCGTCCTGACGGCGCATCGCCGGCCAGGCCATCGGCAGCACCGTGGCCAGGGTCACCGAGGGCACCTCGCCCTCGGCGGCCGACAGGGCCTCGGGGGTCAGGATCAGCCGGACCGTCGCCGCCGGGACGAGCTCGCGCAGCGCCACCCAGTCGCCCTCGCCGGGCAGTCCCTCGAACGGACGCTGCACCAGCTCCTGCACCGCGTGCGCGGCCTCGCGCCCGTGGCACGCCTTGTAGCGGCGACCCGAACCGCACGGGCAGTCCTCGCGGGCGCCGACGACCGGGATCTCCCCGTTCGCTGCGACGGTCTGCTGCGCGCGCGCGGGCGCCTTCTTCGGGGCCTTCTTAGCCATGGTGCGGATCTCCAGACGGGGCGTGTGGTCTGCCGCCCCGAGCGTAGCCGTCCGGCGGCGTGCTCTCTGCGCGCGGCGTGTCGCCCACTGCGCCGGAACCGGTCAACCGCGCCGGACCTACTGCCTTCCGTCCTGCTGCGGCCGGACCTGCTGTCGTCGGACCTGGTGACGTCGGAGCTGGTGACGCCGGACCTACTGTCCGAGGATCGACCCGCCGCGCCGGGCGTGCCGGGCGCGGGCCGGCAGCACCGCCCACACCGTCACCTCGCCGGGGGCGTCGCGTACGCCCCAGTCGCTCGCCAACTGGCCGACGATGCCCAGTCCGCGTCCACCCCGTGCGGTCAGCGAAGGGCTCCCGCGCCGGGGCCGGGTCGGCCCGCCGCCGTCGGTCACCTCGACGGTGAGCAGGCCGTCGCTGTGCAGTTCCCAGCCGAAGAGCACCTGCCCCTCGTCCTCGTCCAGATTCCCGCCGCCCGTGCTGCCCGTTCCGTACGATTCGACACCGGTCCGACGGCTGGAGGCGTGGGCCTGGGCCGCCTCGAACTCGTCCATGACCGACTCCAGCGGCCGGGCGTGACGGCAGGCATTGCTCAGCAGTTCGGAGAGTATGAGGACGGCGTCGTCTATGACGACATCCGGTACCTGATGCTCCGCAAGGTCTTTGCGCAGCCGTCTGCGCGCCGTGCTCACACTGGCAGGACCATGGGGAACTGCCATGGTCGCCGAAGAAGTCGGCACATCATGCGCCATCACCAGCGACACCCCCGAACCTCCTCCTCTGCCTTACGACAGGGTGTGAATGCCCGGTGCGGACGAGCCGGAAACGGGAATAACGACATCGTTGGACTTCCTTACGGATGTAAAAACACGGCGCTCCGACGCCTTTTACTCCGCGTAGTCGAATGGTTACTTTCTGCTTGTCGGGGGCGGCGTACGACGGCGTACAAGGGGAAATTCAGGCCATTCCGGCGCACGCCCGTCGCGGACACCCCTGAGCCCCCGGCCGGACCACCCCGGACGACCTGCCCGGCCGGTGGCGCCGGGTCACCTGCAGCCCGTGCTCCCCGTCATTCCCACATTGCCCGCAGCGTCCATTCGGCCACGCCCGGCCCGGGAATCGGCCGGGCATTCGGTACCGGAATCGGTCCCGAGTTCCGTGGTACATCCATTCAATTGCCGTTCTCCGTCGGGAGTTTCGACCCCGGGACGGAGGGCTCGGGCGGCGCGACGGCGCGTGCCGGGGCGCGCCCCAGCTGCTCCAGGACGCGCAGCGGGTAGTTGCTGATGATGGTGTCCACGCCGAGCCGGAGGCACAGCTCCACGTCCCCGGGTTCGTCCACGGTCCAGACGTGCACCCGCTGCCCGGCCCGGTGCAGCGCCGCCACGTAGCCGGGATTCCGCCGGATCAGGTCGATCCCGGGCCCGGCGATCCGCGCCCCGTACGGCAGCCGGCCGTCCCGGTACCAGGGCAGGACCCGCTCCGTCAGGAAGACCGTGGGGAGCTGCGGGGCCAGCTCGCGGACCCGGCGCAGCGAGAGCGCCGAGAAACTCATGATCCGGAACGGCGACGGCTCCCCGGACGAGGGGGTCACCAGGTCGAAGCGGTTCAGCAGTTCGAGCAGCCGGAGTTCCAGCCGTCCGCCCTGGCGGATCGGGTGCTTGGTCTCGATGGCCAGTTCGACCCGTCGGCCGCTGTCGGCGGCCAACCGGAGCAGCCGCTCCAGCGGGAGCACCGAGCAGTGGTCCTCGCCCGTGCCCCGGGCCTTCCAGGAGCCGAAGTCGAAGGCCGAGAGCTGGGCCAGCGTCAGTTCCGACACCACGCCGCTGCCGTCGGAGGTCCGGTTGACCGTCCGGTCGTGGACGCAGACCAGTTGGTCGTCGGCGGTGAGCCGGACATCGCACTCCAGCGCGTCCGCGCCCTGCTCGATCGCCAGCCGGTAGGCGGCGAGGGTGTGCTCGGCGAGGGTGCCGGAGGCGCCCCGGTGCGCGACCACCCGGACGTCGGCGCGGTTGGGCAGTACCAGCCGCGCACCCGCCCGAGCCGCGTTCGAGGTCGCGGCCGGGTTCGGATTCGGAGCCGGGTCCGGGGTGGTGGCCGAGGCGGCCGTCCGGTCGGCCGGAGGACGGTCGCCGGAGGGGCGGTGGGCGGCGAGTGGGGCGTTCGACACGCCTCCACCATAGGTGGGGGCGCTCGAACGCCCGGCTCCCGCCCCGGTCCGCTCGGATGAATTCTCAGCGACCCTTGCGCAACAGCGGGGTGAGCGCCCAGGTGAGCAGCGCCGGGACGAGGAAGGAGAAGAGCGAGGCCGAGGTCCACACCTGGGGGTGGATGTGGGTGGCGTTCTGGGCGTCGGCCCAGAAGTCCGGCCACCACTGCAGCCAGCCGGTGAGCGCGGCGGGGGAGATCAGCTCGTAGACGGCGAAGCCGATCGCCCAGGGCAGCAGCGTCAGCCATCGCGTCGGCGCCTCCTGCGACATGTCCCAGCCGCCCTCGCGCCGGCCGGCGCCGAAGAAGAAGTCCACCGCGAGGACCGCCGACAGCGGCACGAAGACCGCGCCGATCAGCCCGAGGAAGTTCTCGTAGCCGCTGAAGTCGGTCACGCCCAGGCCGAGCACGGTGACCAGCGCGCCGATGCCGACGGTGAGGTAGCGGCGGTCGGCCCTCGGGAAGAGGTTGTGGATGGACATCGCGGTCGAGTAGACGTTGGCGAAGGACTGGTCGGCCTCGCGCAGCACCAGGATCGAGAAGAACACCCAGCCGGCGGTGATGCCCATGAAGGTCGTGAAGATCTTGTTCGGGTCGCCGCCCACCTGCACCAGCGCCAGCAGCCCGACGATGTAGCACCACACCTGGGAGACGGTGTAGCCGCTGAACGCGCCCCAGAACGAGCCGGCGCTGCTCTTCGCGTGCCGGGTGTAGTCGGCGGCGAGCGGGACGAAGGAGATGGAGACCGCGATCACCGAGTCGACGGCCGGCAGGAAGCCGGTCCAGTTGCCGTGCCCGGGGTCGGGGACGCCCCGGCGCAGCAGCTCGACGGTGAAGAACAGCATGGCGACACCGACCGCGATGGCGACGTAGCGGCGCAGCACGGCGATCGAGCCGAGCGGGCGGATCGTCATCGCGGTGGTGAGCACCCCGGCGGCGACCACGTAGACCCAGTGCGGGATCCCCCCGTAGAGCGCGTCCGCGCCCATGGCGATGACGGTGAGCTCGAAGACGCCCCAGCCGACGCACTGGACGATGTTGAGGACCGTCGGCAGGTACGACAGCCGGGTGCCGAAGAGGCCGCGCAGGATCGCCATCGCGGGCGCGCCGGCCCGGGTGCCGATGACGGCCGCGACGGCGAGCATCAGCGCGCCGATCACGGTGCCGATGACGATGGCGGTGATCGAGGCCGCGAGCGAGAGGTCCTTGTTGTTGAAGACCAGCACGGTCGCGGCGCTCTGGAAGCCGATGAGGCTGATGCCGAGGTTGGTCCAGAAGGCCGCCTGGTCCCGGAAGCCCAGGGTGCGGGGCGGTCGGGTGTCCAGGACCAGCGGAGCCTCGGGGCGTTCGCCGCCGCCGGAGGGTGGTTCGAGAACGGCGGAATCGGACGCGGGTGTGGACGCGGACGTGGACGTCACGGTGCTTCAGCTCCCTACGCCGGCATTACCCGGTCAGGTTCAGGCGGTCGGCACCCCGTTTCGGCGCCCTCTCAGCCTGGACAGGTCCAAGCTCCCGCATATGCGTGCGACGTTCATGTTAGGACCACCTGCCCCGTCCGCCCAAGGCGTGTCCAGATCCGGGTCGGCCGGACGGGTCCGCCCGGATGAGGTTTGGATGAGGGTGGCCCGGCGGCGCGGGGTGTACGGCCGACGTCGAACCGGTCGGCGGGAGGGGCGGTCGAACGGCCAGTCGGGCCTTCGATCCGATGCAGCCCCGGCTGTAGATCGGCTGTCGGTCGGCTGTTCGGTCGGCTGTTCGGTCGACGCGGGGCGGCCGGGCCTGCCGCCGCCCGCCTCAAAGGTTGATGAGAACTGCTGGCGCACCGGCTCGACCTGCGGTATCAGGAGGTACCTTCATCACTGCTGGATACACGCGCATCGCAGATCGTCGGCGTGCGCACGGCTGGCGCTTATGACGCCCCGACACCGCGTGGGCAATGCTTTGGGGCTCCGGTCCCACTATGAGGAGGTCATTCGTGAGCACCGAGCACGAGGGCGGGTTCGCCGGGTCGGACGACCGGCCCGAGCCCACCGCCGGGGATTCGGTGGCGCCCGCTCCCGACGTGCGTGATGCTGCGGTGGCCGACGGCCCGGCGGTCGCGCCGCCGGTCGACCCGGGCCTCTCCGACTTCCCGCCGCCGTCGGCTGCCCAGCCGCAGCTGCCGCCGGTGCCGCCGGCCCCGGTCGCGCCCGCTGCTCCGGTCGCACCCGTCGCGCCCACCGACGCGTTCGCGGTCCCCGCGCCGCCCGCACCGCCGTACCCCGCCCCCCAGCAGCCCGGGCAGTACCCCCAGCAGGGCGGTCAGTACCTCCAGCAGGGCGGCTACCCGCAGCAGGGCCAGTACCCGGCTCAGTACCCGCAGCCCGGACAGCCGCCCTACGGCTACCCGCAGGGTCAGCAGCCGCTGCCCTACGGTGCACCGTTCCCGGCCGGCAGCGCCTGGCCGCCGCCGCGCAAGAAGCGCCGCCGGGTCGGCCTCGCGGCCGTGCTGGTGGCGACGGCGGTGCTGGCCGGCGGCATCGGCGGCGGCATCGGTTCCTGGCTCGGCAACAACAGCAACAACTCCGGCGACTCCGCCTCGGTGAACCCGAAGGCGCTCAGCCGGTCCCCCGAGAGCATCGCCGGGATAGCTGCGAAGTCGCTGCCCAGCGTGGTGACCATCTCGGCCTCCAACTCGCAGGAGTCGGGCACCGGCACGGGCTTCATCTTCAACAGTCAGGGCTACATCCTGACCAACAATCACGTGGTCGCCCCGTCGACCAGCGGCGGCAAGCTGAGCGTCAAGTTCTCGGACGGCAACAGCTACCCGGCCACGATCGTGGGCCGTGCCGAGGGCTACGACGTCGCGGTGATAAAGATCAACGGCACTCCCAAGGAGAAGCTGGTCCCGCTGCCCCTGGGCAACTCGGACGCGGTCGCGGTCGGTGACACCACCATCGCCATCGGCGCGCCCTTCGGCCTCTCCGGCACCGTCACCTCGGGCATCATCAGCGCCAAGAACCGTCCGGTGGCCTCCGGCGAGTCCGGCGTCGACACCTCGTACATGAATGCCCTGCAGACCGACGCCTCGATCAACCCCGGGAACTCCGGCGGTCCGCTGATGAACTCGGTCGGCCAGGTGATCGGCATCGACTCGGCGATCCAGTCCGCCGGCGCCACCGACGCCGAGGGCCAGTCGGGCAGCGTGGGCCTCGGCTTCGCGATCCCGATCAACCAGGCCGAGTACGTCGCCGCGCAGCTGATCAAGACCGGTCAGCCGATATACCCGATCATCGGCATCCTGCGTGACAACAGCTACACGGGCAACGGCGCGAAGATCGCCTCCTCCGCCATCTCGGGCACGGCGCCGGTCACCGCCGGCGGCCCGGCCGCCCAGGCCGGCCTCCAGCCCGGCGACGTGATCACCGAGTTCGACGGCGTGCTGATCGACAGCGGCCCCACCCTGGTGAGTGAGATCTGGTCGCTCCACCCGGGCGCCAAGGTCCCGGTCGTCTACACCCGCAACGGCGTCACCCACACCACCGAGCTCACCCTCGGCCAGCGCGTCGGCGACGACTCCCAGTAGCACCCGCCCGGCCGACAGCCCCGTACCCCCGGCGCCCCGCGCCGGGACCGTACGGGGCTATTCGCTTCCCATGCACGGGCCGACTCGTGAGAAGATCCCTGGGCGCGGTCTCCCGGGGCCTGCCCCGCGGCGACCTGTGCGAAGGAGAGCTGCCCGAGCGGCCTAAGGGAACAGTCTTGAAAACTGTCGTCACGGGAAACTGTGACCGTGGGTTCGAATCCCACGCTCTCCGCTAGCCACGGCCCCTGACCTGTGAAAACGGGTCGGGGGCCGCTTGCTTTCGCGCCTCGCCTTGCACCGCGGTTGACCGCGAATGACCGGTCCTGACTGCCTTTTCTGGCACGAATCTGGCACGGCGATGGTGAGGGCGGTTCGGTTACTCCCGGTCGAACAGGCGACGGATCGTCATCTCGCCTTCG
>Ga0302314_10022757_pt1 | contig 10264 bp, 9 predicted proteins | sample III_Palsa_N2_3_FD_200533 | JGI IMG/M metagenome (GOLD analysis project Ga0302314, IMG submission 200533) | Peat permafrost microbial communities from Stordalen Mire near Abisko, Sweden - III_Palsa_N2_3 | ecosystem: Environmental > Terrestrial > Soil > Palsa > Peat permafrost | place: Sweden... | reverse complement strand
GCTGATGCAAAAGGTGGCGTGTATTTCTCAGCTTCGGGCTCGGATAAGGTCCTGGGGAAGGTCTACTACCGCACCGCAGGCGGCCAGGTAAGAGAGGTCGCTGGAAATATCAACTACGCCAATGGGCTCGTAGTATCACCAAATGGAAAATTGCTTTATGTTGCGGAGAGTTCCTCCCACCGGCTGCTTGTATTTGCAATTTCCGCTGACGGCAGTCTGGGGCCTCAGCGGCAATTTGTGAAACTTGGCGATATACTCACGGCGGGGCGCACCTAGGGTCCGCATCACGCGAACTTGGCCATCTCGCCGGATGGCAAGTATGTGTACGGCACTACCGCGAATGACGGTCCCTCTGGGCGGGACGATCCAGCCGGACGCCGCGGCGAATTGTATCGAGTGCCAAATCCAGTAGGCGAATAGCGGCATTGTGAAACTGCAAATGATCGCGCGCGATGTAGTCTGGAATAAATGAGTGAGATGCACGAGACCGGCCAAGCGCTTGGACACCGCCGAACTCGATGTGGCACCGATCCACAATTACTGGTCTGAAGAGTCCTATGGGGCTCGGCTATGGCATCGCTATCGTACAGGCCGTATTGACTCATCCGGATCTTTAGACAGCCATGATTCGACCTGGAGCTTTCTTCCGCGTCAGATATCCTAGAATCGGCCTTTGGTCCTAGACTTCCGGGCGGGCGTTCTTGAAGCAATAGAATGACAAGCGTATCGTCGCCGCAGCATGTACCCGCTACGCTTAGTACTCGCCAGCGCGGCAGTCCTCTCGGTAGGGATGCCGTGTGAGGCGCACCATTCGAGCGCCATGTTCGATGCGCAGAAATCCGTCACGTTGCAGGGAACAGTGAAGTCCTTCCAATGGACCAATCCGCACTGCTGGATTCAGCTCCTGGTGCCCGCAGGTACCAAAGTGACGGAGTGGAGCGTGGAGATGGGTTCACCGGAGCAGATTTACCGAAGTGGCTGGCGGCGCAGCACGCTGCAGCCCGGCACGTCTGTCACCGTCGTGATTCATCCGGTTCGGGATGGGACACCCGGCGGACAATTCGTGTCGGCGACTGCTACGAACGGCGTCCAACTTGGCGTCGCTGGCGCGAAGGGGCGAAATCCGTGACTCGTGCCGCGGTGCTCGGGCTGCTGCTCGCGCTGCTTACGATTCCGGGCTGCGGCGACCGTAACATCCCGCCACGAGTACGCGCCTTTGCGTCGCTGCCGAATTGGACCGGACTGTGGGAGAGCGAGCTGTCGAAGGCCTCTGCCACTCTGTCCGGGCACTCTGACAGCGCGAGCGTCGATGCGCAAATCCTCAAGAGCGTCAAGCTGATCGGGCATCCGCCCTACAATGCGGAGTGGGAGCAAAAGTATCAAAGCACGGTGCGGGCACGGGCAGCGAATGCCGAGGCGACGGTGAACATCAAGAACTGCACGATCGGTTTCCCGATCGTGCTGGATGCGCCGCATGCCTTCCAGATCGTCGTCACGCCCGAGGAGACCCTCTTTGTGTTCGCGACGGGGGGTGTGCGCCACATCTACACCGACGGGCGGTCGCATCCGGGCAACGATGACATCTGGCCAACGCACATGGGCGACTCCGTGGGTCACTGGGAAGGCGACACCCTTGTCATTGACACGGTAGCGCGAACCTCGGGACCGATCTGGCCGTCGGCAGTGACCGCCGATCTGAGCGAGCAGGCGCATTTCACCGAGCGCGTGCGGATGGTTGACCACGATGCCCTGGAGGACCAGTTGACGATCGAGGATCCGCTGCGATTCGACCGGCCCTGGCAACTGTTGCTGAGATTCAGCCGCGTCACCGATCTGAATCGCATGATCCCTTGGGATTGCGAAGATGATCGCAACCCTATCGTGGACGGCAAGTTGAGTATTGCGCCACCGTAATCAGTGCGCCTGGCCGGTCTCCCGGAGCCTGAATACCACGATGGTCGGCGCGCCCCTGCCGCCGCCGAACATCACTGCTCCTCTGCCGCTGGCTGCGCCCACATACTGATGCCCCGCTGCCGAATAGGTGATCACGCCTCCGGTCATTGCACCGCCGGTGTTGAAGCGATAGAGCACCCTGCCATTCTCGGCATCCAAGGCGAGCAGATCGCCGCCGCTCTCGCCGGTGAACAGCAGCCCGCCGGCAGTGGCCGTGACTGCGGCGACCATCGGCTGCTCGGCGCGGTATTGCCAGCGAATTGCGCCGCTCGAGGCATCGATGGCAGTGAGGAATCCCTGCGACTGCTTGTCCGGTTGTGGCGTGCCGCCCATGTACTGGCTGCCAGGGACGTTCCGCAGCTTTTCATCGAGCTTCGTCGTAAAGCACCAGTCCACGGTCGGCACATACAGCAGGTTCGTCCGCGGGTTCCAGGCCGGACCGTTCCACTGGATGCCGCCGAGCGTACCCGGGCAGTAGTGCGTGCCCTCCCGGGTGATTGGCGCATGCTCGTTGAAGCGGGTCCCGATCGGCGTCTGGTGCAGGATCTCATGCGTGTCACGGTTCAGTACGCGCACGATGCCGTCCTTGCCTGCGGCAACGACGAGCTTTTGCCGCCGGCCGCCGACAGCGGTCTCGAACAGCGGGCTGACCTGCGTCAGGTCGTAGTCCTTGTCATCGTTCGAGATCATCTGGGCGTACCACTTGAGCTTGCCGGTGCGCAGGTCGAGCGCCACCAGCGAGTTTGTGTAGAGGTTCTTGCCGGGCCGCACGCGTTTGGGAAAATCCGGCGCCGGATTGGTCACGGGCACGTAGACCTCGCCACGCTCCATATCTACCGACAGTGGCGTCCACACAGCGCCGCCGCCGACGGGGACGTTCGGATCGTTGTTCCAGGTATCGAAGCCCGGCTGCCCCGCCTTCGGGATCGTATTAAACCGCCATACCGGGGCACCATCGGCGAGCCGAAAGGCGCCGATCCAGCCCTGTACGTTGTTCTCACTTCCCGCAGGACCCACGATCACCAGGTCCCCTAAGATCAGCGGCGGCATCGCGATCGCTTCCCCGGCCGCGGGTCGTGCGACCTGGCGCGCCCAAAGCAGGCGGCCGTCTGCCGAGTCGAGCGCGATCAGATAACCGTCGGCGGTTCCGCGTACGACGTAGCCGTTTTCGATCGCAACCCCGCGGTTGTGGGGCGTGAGTTCGGCGTCCTGCGCTTCCCAGTTATAGCGCCACTTCTCGCGGCAGGTGGCCGCGTCGATCGCCGCCGTCAGCCTCGCCGTCGTCACGTACATGACGCCCGCGTGGACGATCGGTCCGGTCACGAATGTCTCCGTGGAACCGAGCTGATAGATGCAGGCGACCTGCATCCGCGTCACGTTGTCGCGGGTGATCTCATCGAGAGGCGAGTACCGCGTACCGTGCAGATCATGGGTGTGGTACAGCCAATCGCTGCTGTGCTCCGCGTCCTGTAGCTCCGTAGCGGAGGGACCCTTGCCGGTTGGCCTGATGCCGCCGTCGCCGACGATATACGTCTGCTTGGCAGTCGCCCTGCCGCCGGCATCGGCCCCGGTGCGCGCCAGGCGCAACGCGCCGAGAGTCGCCGCATCGGCGCTGAGCGGCCTATCGCCCGCCGACAGTCCATTTCGTGACAGAACGAACGCGAGCAGCTCGAGGTACTCGTCCGGCTTCAAGGAGCCACTCGCCGGCTTCGGCATCGACGAACTCATGACGTAGAACAGGTCGTCGACCGTTCGAGTCGACTGTCCCCAGCTCTTGATGAAGGTCTCTCCGGCCAGCGCCGGTGCGGCGCCGCCTTCCAGCATGTCGCCGTGACAGACTGCGCAGTATCGGCCGTACAGGGACTTGCCACGTGCAGCCTGGTCCGCCGTATACGCACCCCGCGCCGCCTGGGCGCAGAGCGGCATCACGGTCAGAATCAGGCTTGCAAGGACAACAATTCGTGGGACGGCCATGAGAATGCCAGGTTGCAGACGACCCATTCTTGCCCCCATGAAAAGACGGACGGCTGTCGCGGCCGCTGACAGCCACAACCGGTCATTCATCCGCGCAGCGCGACTTTATCATCAGCGTGCCGAGATCGCCCTCCATGTTGCGAGATCACTGGCGTGAGAGCCTGAGCTGCATTCCTCCAGTGCGCACGGGTAGGGTAAATCACGGTCGGTGAGAACCGCCGCTTCAGGCGTTCCGATCGAATGTATTCCCTGCTACTCCACGGTAACGGACTTGGCGAGATTTCTCGGCTGGTCGATCTCGGTACCGCAGGCCTGCGCAACGCGGTAAGCGAGCAACTGCAGCGGCACGTTGAGCAGAATCGGGTCGAGTTCGGGCGCGGAGGCGGGAACCTCCATTCGCCCATCGACGGCGGGGCTCCGTGCCCCGGGCTGCGTGAGCACGTGTACCGGCCCGCGCCGAGCGCGGATTTCCTCGATCGTCGAGAGATTCTTGGCAAACAGATCATCGCGCGGCAGAACAACTATGGTCGGCGTCCGCGAATCGATGAGCGCGAGCGGCCCATGCTTGAGCTCGGAGGCCGGATAGCTTTCCGCGTGTTTGTAGCTGACTTCCTTCAGTTTCAGAGCACCCTCCATGGCGACCGCGTAGCCGGCGGCGCGTCCGACGAAATACACATCGTGGCAGGGCGCAAGCGCGGCGGCGACGGCCTCGATCCCTTCCTGCCGCACCAGGATTTCGCCGATCTGGTCCGGCAGCGCATCAAGCGCGGCAACCAGTTGCGCCCCGCGTGCGCTGGACAGGTCGCGAAGCCTGCCCAGGTGCACCGCCAGCAGCGCGAACGCAACTGCCGTACAAGTGAAGCTCTTGGTGGAGACCACGGACACCTCCGGTCCCGCATGGATGTAGAGGCCGCGGCCGCATGCGCGACCGATGCTGCTGCCGACGACGTTCACGATACCGAGTACTCGGCCACCTTTGCGCGTTACTTCCTGCACCGCCGCGAGTGTGTCGAACGTCTCGCCGGACTGGCTTACCGCAACGTAGAGCGTGTCAGGCTCTATCACGGGATTTCGGTAGCGAAACTCTGAGGCGGCTTCGGCGCTCGCCGGGATGCGCGCGAGCTGTTCGATCATCTGCGCCCCGACGCAGCCGCTGATGTAAGCGGACCCACAGCCGAGGATCTTTACCCGGCGGATCTCGAGCAGCTCGCGCGCACTCATCTCGATTCCGCCGAGGTGCGCGGTGTGAAAGCGCCGCTCGAGCCGACCGCCGAGCGTACGGCGAACGGCATCGGGCTGCTCGTGGATCTCCTTCTCCATGAAGTGGGCGTGATCGCCCTTGTTCGTGGCTTCGTACTCGACGTCGAGTGCCAGCGGTACTTTCACGGTCGCACCGCCCGCGAGCGTGGAGGTCTCATAGTGATCGGCGCGCACCACGGCGAGTTCGCCGTCGTCGAGGTGGACGACGCTGCGCGTGTGACGCACGAGTGCCGCGGCATCGGAGGCGACGAGCATCTCGCGCTCACCGATCCCGAGGATCACCGGACTGCCCTGGCGGGCAACGACGAGGGCTTCAGGGCGCTCGGCATCGAGGACGATCAGGCCGTAGGTACCGGTGATGAGACGCAGCGCCGCGCGCACGGCCTCCTCGAGACTATTGCCACCCATGGCGGCGATGAGATGCGCGATCACCTCGGAGTCGGTGTCGGAACGGAACTCGATACCCTTTGCTACGAGCTGCGCGCGCAGCTCCCCCGAGTTCTCGATGATGCCGTTGTGCACGATCGCGAAGCGGTTCTCGGTATCGGTGTGCGGATGGGCATTGCGGTCGCTCGGCTCACCATGAGTCGCCCACCGCGTATGGGCGATGCCGGGAGTACCCTTCAGGTTCTCGGGCAGGACCCGTTCCAGGTCGCGCACCTTCCCGCGGCTCTTGTAGAGGCGCAGCGCGCCGCTGCGAACCACAGCGACGCCGGCTGAGTCATAGCCACGATATTCGAGGCGATGCAGACCCTCGATCAGAATCGGTGCCGCGTCCTGCCGGCCGATGTAGCCCACGATCCCGCACATGACTGCCTCCTGAACTCACCCGTAAATCATTCGCCGGATCTGTCGTTCGGTGTATGCCGGCGCCCTAAAGCGTCGTGCCGACAGCTCGGCGGTCAGTCGCAGGTAGATCTCGGGGTTCGGCAGTCCGGCCCCCTGCAGCGCCCGGTGGCGGCGGCGCACGAACTCCTCCGCCGACTCGTTCAGGAACGTGAGCACCGTTTCGATGACGCGCCGTCCCTCCTCCGGGGAAAGACGGCTGGATTGCGCCAGGTAGGCCACGAGCTCCTCGAGCTCTCCGGGATCCAACATGCGGGGCCAAGTGTCTCGCAGAGAGAGGTGGTACGCCTCATTTTTGCCCGAAATCGGGCAAAACGCTAGATTTATTGGTCCCCAGGGCGACTCTCCCCAGGCCTGATCCTTTCCGTCAGGGCTTGCGCGCGACTACCAGCGAGAAATAGCCACTGCCCGTGCTGGAGGCCTCCACTGCGATAAAACCGGCGGGCTCGAGGAAGCTGCGCAGTTCGGGCACGCTGTATTGGCGACCCCGCGTGCCGAGCAGCATCAGCAACGAAAACGCGGCAGCAGGCAGCGGGCCGCAGCCGTCATCGTCCATCAGCATTTCGTGGAGCACGATGCGGCCGCCCGACGGTAGGGCGTCGAAGGATTTTCTGACCAGCATCCGGCAGGTCTCGTCGGACCAGTCGTGCAGGATGTTCGACAGGAAATGCGCGTCATAGCCGGTCGGCCACGGCTGCATGAACATATTGACCGACTCGGTGCGCACCCGTGAGGACTGACCGGAGGCTGAGATGTAACGATCGGCCTCCGCGCAGACTGCGGCGATCTCCATCACGGTCGCGCGCAGTGACGGCTGCGACTTCGCGATCTCGATCGAGAAGATCGCCGAGCCGCCGCCCACGTCGAGCAGTTTGCGAACGTCGGCGAACAGCGGCTGGACCCCGACCGCCATTGCGGCAGCCAGACTGTGCGCATTCATGTAAGCGGTAATCCCCTGCGCGCGAGCCGGCGACAGTTCGCCCCGCTCCCATTCCGCCGCGGCAGAGGAGTGCGCCTCCGCCTTGACCTCTGGGCGCAGTGTCGCGAGCAGTTGGGCATGCAATGGTTGGCTGTGGCGAAAACCGTGCAGGAGCGGCCCCTGATAGCCTTGCGCCTGCGGGTGCAGCCAGGTCCGGGTTGCGGCGGTCGCGCGCCAGCGACCTTCATGCTGCTCGACAAAACCCAGCGCAGCGAGGACGCCCAGGTGAATCGCAAGCGCCCGGGCACCCACGGCCAGCTGCGACGCGAGCTCCCCGACGGTCAGCGACTGCGCTGACAACGCCGCGAACGTGCCGACCTCGTCGGCAACGGTCATGATCGGCAGGCGATAGATCGAAAGCCAGGTATCCCAGATCAGGCGATCGTCCGTCGTCGCGGGAAGTGTGCTCATGGGGCCCCCCTGTTGATTTTAGTATTGCACTGCCGCGGCGAAGGAACGAACGACCTCGGCTACCGGTACTATAGAGTCAATTCCACCCACAGATTTGCCTGCCTGCCAGTAGTCGGTGCTGGTATCGGACGAGGACAGTGACTTCCTGAGCCTGCGCAGGGAGTTCAGGGTGTACAGGGTTCGCATCCAGTGCTTGCGCCTGCGGCCGCGAAGCATCCAGCGGGCGAACGGCCCGGCCCTGGTGCCGAGCTTCTCGACATACGCATTGCGAATCACCGCCACCGGCACACCGGTCAGGCGTTCGGTCAGAACGATGTCGTCTTCGACCGCATCCAGGATTGCCTGCTTGTACGCATCACTCGCCGTGCATTCCCAGGTCGCGATGAAGCGCGTGCCGAGCTGCGCTGCCGCGTAGCCCATGCGGATGTGGCGGGCAAACTGCCCCGGCGTGCCGATGCCGCCCGCCGCCACGACGGGCAAACCAAAGGGACGCAACTCCTCGAGCAGCGCCTCGGGAGTCCTGCCCCCGGCATGACCCCCGGCGCGCGAGTTGACGGCGATCAGACCATCGACGCCGCCTTCCACACCCTTCTGCGCCCACTTGGCCTCGGTCACATCGTGGTAGACAACGCCACCGGCGGCGTGCACGCGATCGCACACCCAGCGGGGGTTGCCCAGTGATGTGATGAAGAAGCGGATGCCCTCCTCCAGCGCAACGTCGATCCACTGCCGCATGCGGTCCAGATACGTCTTGTTGCTGGCCTCGATGAGCGCATTGAAGCCAACGGGCCGGCTGGTCAACGATTTGATATGACGCAGCCCGGCGCGGTACTCGTAGCCGTGAACGTAGGTGAGAGACAGGGGCTGGATCACACCCAGGCCGCCCGCCTCGCTGACCGCGGCGACCAGCTCCGGGTTCGAACACGGATACATCGGCCCGCAGATCAGCGGCACCTGCACGTGTGCGTGTCGGGTAAACGGGGTGTCCATCAACGCACCGGACCCAACCGCCAGCGCACCGTCGCACGGGCCACCACCGTGCCCTCGCGGTCAAGGCAGTCGGCCGCCACATCGACCTCGGTGTCGGTGGTGACGGTTGGCACCACGACGGTGCTCACCGCGCGGATCGTTCCGCGCGCCTTCTTGAGGTACTGCATCGATATGTTGGTAACGATCCCGCGGATGCCATCCGGCAAGCCCACCAGCATGGCGAGCCCACTGGCCTGCTCAGCGGCATTGATCAGCGCAATCGCATGGACGCTGCCGAGGTGATTGCGGTTGGAACGGCGATCCGGAATCTCGACTTCCGCGTGCCCGGGCTCGAGCACGCGGATCCGTGGCCCAACCGAGCCGGAGTACGGCACGGTGCGGCTGAAAATCTTTGCGAACAGCCACTTCCCGCCCGGATAGGGACTCAGCCGGCGCCACAGGCCGAGGATCCTTGTACCGGGCGACTGCATTACACCCGGTAGTCAGGTCGCATCGGGGCTGGCGGTGATGGGGCCGACAACGAGGAACGTCTCGCGCCCTTCAGCTGTCGGACCTCCCGGTGCGAGTTCGTCCAGACCATCGCAGCCATCGAGGTGTTGATACGCAAGCACACCGTTCGGCATGCGGCGCACCCCTGACCCAGTGAAACTAAAGGGCTGACGGCAATGGGCGCAGAACAAGACCTCGTGTGTCATCGCCGAAACTCCTGATGAGCAAGCGAAGCTTACACTTCTTGCAGGTGATGCGGCCATGAACTGCGAGCAGATTCACGGCCTGGCGCGCCGGATGTAACCGGGCGACAGCGAGGTCACGACCGAAGCCTGCACCGAGCATGTGATCTTGATTGATCTTTCGCGCAGGGCCGACAACCCCCGCTGATACGGCGCTTAAACTATACTTCAGCTGATGGCTGAACCGATTCGTATCTGGCAACCCAGCCCCGAACGGGTGGCAGGGGCCAACCTCACGCGCTTCATGCGCGACCTCGCCCTGCGGCGTGGCGTCACGGTGTCAGACTATCCCGCACTGCATGCATGGTCGGTCGCGGAGCCCGAGGCATTCTGGAGCGAGCTCGCCCGCTTTGCCGGCGTAACAGCCGACTGGGGTACGGGAGCGGTACTCACCGACGCGGCCCAGATGCCGGGGGCAAAGTTCTTTCCCGGCGCGAAACTCAATTTTGCGCAGAACCTGCTCCGCTACCGCGACGATCAGCCGGCGCTCATCTTCCGCAACGAGCGCGGCCAGCGGCGGCAACTGTCCTTTCGGGAACTGCATGATGCGGTGGCACGGGTGGCCGCCTGGCTCGCGGCACGCGGCGTTGGTCCCGGCGATCGGGTCGCAGCCGTACTGCCGGACATTCCCGAAGCATGCATTGCCATGCTCGCGACCGCGGCACGTGGCGCGATCTGGTCCTCGTGCTCTCCGGATTTCGCGCCCAGCGCCCTGCTCGACCGCTTCGGCCAGATCGCCCCGAAGGTGCTGTTCTGCACCGACGGCTACACGTACGCCGGCAAGACATTCGAGAGCCTGCCGGCGGCCGCGAGCCTCATCGAACGCATCCCGAGCATCGAGCAGGTGGCCGTCGTGAGCTACCTGCGCCGGCTTACCCCGCTCACCGGGATCGATCGTGCCGAGCACTTCGAGGAACTCGGCGGCCCCGGCATGGACTTGCGTTTCGAGCACGTGGATTTCAACGATCCGCTCTACATCCTCTACTCCTCGGGAACCACCGGGGCGCCGAAGTGCATCGTCCACGGCGTCGGCGGCACGCTGCTGCAGCATCAGAAGGAACATCTGCTGCACACGGATCTCAAGCGCAGCGACCGGCTCTTCTATTACACGACCTGCAGC